>Ga0247763_1001863_pt1 | contig 11474 bp, 13 predicted proteins | sample UWRJL141409B4_FD_179926 | JGI IMG/M metagenome (GOLD analysis project Ga0247763, IMG submission 179926) | Plant litter microbial communities from Arlington Agricultural Research Station in Wisconsin, United States - UWRJ-L141-409B-4 | ecosystem: Environmental > Terrestrial > Plant litter >...
CCCCCCCCCCAGGACTGGTGGGTAGACGTACCGCAATTTATGGTCCACCACCCCGCCCAATCGACGCGGTAACATGGCCGTTGCCCCGATCCAGTGACTAGCTCCAAACATGGTGTCCTTATACCATTTTAAATATTCCTCGTCTGTCCCCGCTGGACCGATCGACGGAACAAGAAATGGATTTTCTACAATATCACGTATCGGCGCCGTTGTATATACCGTACGAGATGCTTTGGAAATAGCCACCGCCACGGCCGCGTCAAATTCATCTCGCAGTAGCCTCGGGGTGATGATCGGATAGACGAGCGGGTCTGCGGAGGAAATATGGACATGTCCTCGGGAGAGAGGAAGAAGCGGCCAGAATACCGTAAAGAGGGTTGTTCCAACGCTGTCGGCGAGGAATTCCGCTATGGGGACTAATATCCGTCAACTCAGTTTGACCTACAAATAATTACTTGGTAAATAAGGAGAAACAAACGTTTATGGTTGACGATGAGATCAATGGTAGCGTTGAGAATGGCCTCCGCTCCGGGGATGTTGACAGCAGCTTTGGCGGCGACAAGAGCTTGTGCGCGAGAACGAAGACGGGATTTCGAGGTGAGTACCTGTGTGTATCTCGTAGAAACTGAAGCTCAGGATTGGAAAACTGGTATTAAACAATCGTTTTCCCTCGCTAGGTTGCTAAGTAAGGCAGGTGCTCACCATTTCCCCATAGCTCCTTGATACTAACCAACGCCAGGACTGGAGCAAAGAGGTCTCGGTTATCAACAATAGAGGTATCGTTTTGATAGGCCGGCAAGAGGGATGCAAACGTAGTTACATCAGGTTGGTCCTGTTAAAAAAATGACAAGGATATTAATCCCAGACAGACAGAGAGAGAGAGACATGATAAGTTCACACTCACGTTAAGGTTCGCACCCACTCCCGGCAAGTCCACCACTGTAGCAACCCCCACAGATCGCAGTACATCTTCCCTTCCGACTCCGGATCGTTCCAAAATCGGAGCCGATGCCAATGTCCCGGCCGCTAAAATGACTCCACGGGATGCATACGCCTTGAGACGTGTCGCACTTGTTCCATTGGTCGGCAGAAAAGCTACCCCCGTCGCAGTAGTGGCTTGGTCTGCTGCAAACAGCACTTTGTCAACTTTATGTGTTGCAAGAAGAGTGAGGGTAGGTTGTTGTTGATGCCAGAGCAGACCATCCGCTGCCGACGAGCGTCGATTCTTTCCCGTCACGGGATCATGCCATATCGTGTATAATGTTGTTGCCGCCGAGGACGCCGCCGAAAGACGATGTGATGTGTCGTTGCGGATAACAAGTCCAGGAAAGGTTTTTGCAAAGGTTTGCTTGTACCTCGCCACGGCACCGGGGATACGCATGGGCGTTGGAAACGAAGTGTTGATAAACCCATTCTGTCCGTGAAGACTAGGGTCAACCCCGGCGCCCTGGCCGACTTGGTCTGCATTAGGCGGAATATTCCTCTCGGTGGCTTCCATGTACGGCTTGAGCGTGTTCCAGTTCCACCCCGGATTTCCCAGTTTCTCCAGCTGATTCACCTCGACCTCGGTCGGCCTGAACCACACCATCGCGTTGATAGAGGTTGAACCACCAATACACGCACCCGCATCGATGGAGTAAGAGAGACGTTGCCCGTCGTCCCCGTAGGCAGGATATCTCCAGTTGCAAAAAGTAGCCGGAAAAGGCTTCCCCTCGGCGTTATGGACCGCCGGATTCCATGAACCGTCTGGGCCAGCTTCGATAATGAGCACCGAATATCCCTGAGCGCTGAGCTAGAAAGGATTAGTCTGGGCTGTGAAGATAAAAGACGGTTTGTATGGAACAATACCTTGGTACCGACAGTCAATCCACTGAGTCCAGCCCCGGCGACAATGTAGTCAAAGGTTTTGCCAGCAGCCACGCTCGAGTCATTCGTTACCGTCGCTCCCAAGACCAAGCGAACGAGACCAAGCACGGTGGCGAGGGCTGAACGGTCAAGATACTTCATGGTTACTTCTTTCAAGGAAGCACAAACAAAAAAACGCAGACCGTAGCGTACACTCACTATCTCCATATATGCACATGACAGACGAATGGAAATTCGGGGGGAAATATTTCGCTCACTTTATGCTGTGCCACTTTGCCAGCCAGCCAGCCATTCACTCACCCACCCACCCACTCACTCACTCACTCACTCACTCGCCCAGTCACATAAGTAGTCAGTCCTGTTCTGTTCCTACTTGTGACGGTGACGGTGCCGCTCAATATTATTCCTTCCAGGCCTGGAATGGGAAATGTCCCAACCATTTTGAGGAAAATACTCCGCTGGGATGGTGTGGAGGGGGAGTTTCCATCAAATGATCGGGGGATTAAATTCCACAACGCGAGCTACATTGTGAGCAATCCGAGCTACCTCGTACATGTACTAGGACTGGACTGGACTGGCCATGACTTAACCGACGAAAACCGAGATATCTACTGCCCCTGTTGCCCCCGACTGTGCCACTTTGGGCACGAAAACCCGTCGACGTCTTTTACGGGTGATCCTCCAGAGTCCCTTTATGTCAAGGGGGTGGTTTGCCAAGCCCATTGTTTTTGGAACTGGGGATTCCTTCCGCATTTCTTTGCTCGGTGCATACCTACCTATCTAGGTACCCTACCTATCAAAAGTAACGGCGACATCTCCAGGGTCCGGCGCAGGATCCAAAATAATGTGATTTCACCGGCCGATAAAGATGGGGTTTACTGCCGCGACTACCCCTATTGCTGCCGCGACCACCCCCCCAACACCCTGACAGTGCCAGACGGCTGGGCTTGCTGCAGGGCTGTTTTTGTATGGAAAATCTTGAAATTTCCATGATCCGTGTCCGCGCTGGTCTACTGCAGTCCGGCTGCAGCCCGGCCAGGACCCAAGTCGCCGTCAATCCGCACCGCCCAATCGGCTTGAAGCCGGCGTGCCGTCACGACGACCGCGGCGATTTGGATTGATGGCGCCATGGCGCCTTATCCCGGCGACGGCATTGGTCAAGTGCTGTTTTGTATGGGAAATACGGAAATTTCAATGCAGCTGGCAGGACGGTATTCTTGTGGGGGGGTCGCGGCAGCAATAGGGGTGGTCGCGGCAGTAAACCCCATAAAGATACCAAACTTCTAGGCCGAATAAAAGGTTGTTACATCGGAATATTTTCCAAAAAGTTCGGGACTCGGAACCAGGAAACAGGAAACAGGAGGGGTCGCAAGATAAACCAGTTCGAAAAGAAAAAAAAACCCAACTCTCACTCTGAGGAGGAATGTGGAACAGGCAGGCAAATGGCTAGGAGGAGAAGAGGGGGAAAAAAGCAAAAGAATATAGCTTGGACTCGTTTCGATCGAGTGACCTCCGGGTTATGAGCCCGGCGCGCTTCCGCTGCGCCACCAAGCTTTGTGTTCTGGATTATTAGCATTAAATCCCGCAATTTGGCTACATGTACTTCATTCGCCTGTCCTCCCCCACGACCACATGCAACCAACCAACCAAGTAGTTCCCCCACTCTGCCGTGGTCTTACAAACGACTTTCTGTCTTTCGCCTGTAAACCTTTTGACCAAATCCATTTCGTCCCCAGGTTCAAACATTAAAATTTCAAGACGCGATAGAATACTTTCTCACCAGGCCTCATGGTCAACTTGTGTTTTGCAATTTGTCATGTTTGTGCTCCTCGCGTTCAGTCCACATGGACCATGTCCCACTAGGAAGCAGTATAGTGTTGAGGCGCCGCGAATAAAAGGGAAAAACTTGCTACTTTCAAAATTCAACATGCTTGAAACAGCCTTCAAGTCCCAAAAACCCTCCAAGGACAAGTCGCTTCCATAAACTCAACCCCGACTGGAGAACCAGACAGGGACTTCCGTCCCTAACTTATTGTACATGGCGATGTCCGTTGGCACGCGGCAAGTTCCCCATACGAGAGATGAAATGTAGGTACGCGATATCTTTTATATTATTACCCACGCTACAGGATTAGAACCCCAAGGGAAAATAAAACCGCTGAAAAAGACACCCACCCACGTACCTAAGCAGACTCGTGAAATCCATGCTTCTCGAGCGCTTGCTGCAAATCCCCCAACAGCTTGGAATCAGTAGAGTAAGGCGATTGTCGCGCATGATTCAAGATCAGGGGCCCGCGGAACGTGAAATGCGAGCGGATAACAAGACCCCAAGTGGAATCATCGCTATGAACGAGCGTGCTTTGGTACGTTGGTGACCCTCGCACGCTTATCATCATGGGCTGCTGGCCCACCACCGTACTGTTAGCCATGATAAGATCATATATTTCGGAGAGGTGTTGGGCATGTTGATTTGTAAGCCCCGATGGAAGCAACTCCGATGCAAGCCCAGGAGGCAGAGGCGGAGCCGAAGGGCCGAAGCTGACTGGCCCCTTCTCCTTTGCCGCCTTGGCCAATAGATGTTCTTTGACAGCTGAAGATACCTTGTGAAGAGGGCTTTTTGGCCATGGAATACTGGCCTTCGGTTGCACCGCCTTGTTGATTAGAGGCACAGGGGCTGGAGGGGAAGTCGCGGTAGTAGCGGCAGGTGCTGACTGCGTAATAGCGTGATCAGCAGCGGACCCGGATACCGGAGGTGTCGAAGACGCCGGAGTCACAGGGCGAGAACCGATAGTGGCCGGTGCCGGTACCTTTCGTCCCTTTCCTTTCGCATCCGGTTGTTTTAATCGTTCGTTTAGCCAATAGATCATGGCATGCCGCACCGTATATCCCCAGATCATCTTGTTGTAGTTCTTAGATGCCGCATCTTCGAGGCGATTCTCCCTCCCTGGCTCGTTGTACCATGGTTGGCTGTTCAAAATCATTCCTAGTGAGAGATTGTCAAAGCTTGCTCAAAATGAGGAGAAGTGGTTGTGCAAGAGAATTGCGCCCATCGCCAGAGGCGTCACATCCGCTGCAGAAGAAAGGGGGCGCACCTTGGATGGAGACAAGAACCTGAAGGATGGTTGATTGGTTCGGCTCCCAGGCTTGTCCAGACCATGTACCCAAGAGCGAGAGACAAACTGTAGGCCGCTGTGAGCGTTACTGTCTGGCTGCATCAGAATTGGAACTTACCCCTGCCATTGTTGTAGAGATTCGGGTTGAACCCGATCGTGCCCATCCCAGTCGTCCGAAAGTGCATCTCTGGAGGCGTTGCCGGGAAATCGGGCGGGCAAAAGAGATCAAACTCAAAGAGTCCATCTTGGTAAGGCGTGTCAATAGGTCCCACCATGAGGACCTTCATGACATCCATACGCGATTCTCCATATCGGACATAAATACCGTATGGCAGATTTTCGCGGAGGCTCACAACCTGTGTTACCAATTTCTTCATCCTGCCACCCTTGGCTGGTTGCGCGCCGAGCGATTCCATGGCTCGTGCCTGAAGAGCAAAGTGGTGGTCTTTGAGTATCTGTTCGTCGGGAAGTTCCACTACACAGTGCTCTCTGTGAAACGCCGTACTTTGACTCGTAGCCTTCTCCATTTCCGCATTTAGCGCCTGTTTGGCTGATCTGGACCTTGTTATGATCCTTGACGAGCTCCCAGGGCCCGAACTCGTGGCTTCTGACTTGGGATCCGGCGGTGAATCGTCCGCTACAGGTCGGAGCGCCGCAACCGAGTTAGCCGTGTCAATGGCCCTCTGAGCTCGGTTCAGCATAGCCTGGTCTTCTGGGGACTTGAAGTCGTCGAGATGGGCCGACGCTTTTTTCACAAAGATTTCGCATTGGCGGGCGAAACCCTGCAGCAGGGAGTCCATTGATTTCGTCTTCTCTGTGTCCGAACTAGAAGCAGAGATATGACGACTCTCCGGGGTCAAGGCCGGCGAGTCAGGGAGCTCTTGGATAAATGTCAAAGGGCCAAGGTGATCCTCGGTTGGATACAGCACAGCCTCGTCATGAAGCAGCGGGAGAAGATCGGCGTGTTTCGTCAAGGCAATGGCAAAGTCGAGAGCTTTCGCGTACGGACTGGAGCTTTGCTCCGAAGCGAGCTCCTCCATGCAGCTCTGTCGCAACAGCTGCAGAGCCTTGAAAAACATCGGACTCCTCGATATCATGAATTTCAACCGCGCCTGCGGGCCAAGGTCGAACGCTGTCGGGCGCTCTCGATCCGCAGACGGGAGGATGAGAGAAAGGGCCTTGAAATACAGCCCAACTTCTGGCTCTTCGGAAACCGGGGGCGTCTTAGCCTTGGACGACAGTATGCTGTTGAATGGATTGTGAGGGTTATCGCTACCTCCATACCCGATTCCTTTAGAAAGCGCTGGAGCATGCTTGGGGGCCCGGTTTTTCTGGAGCTTCGACGGCTTGGTGGGTGGGGAGGCCATGGCGCTGTCGTTAGGCTGCGCTTCGGCCGGCACGGCTGACTCTGACTTCAGTTTGGGGCGCATTCGTCGACCTAGAGCCGAGATTGATTCCGTGACTGAAAGTCCGGGAGGGCTTTCAGGTCCACAGCAAAGGGCGAAGGCCAGGAACTCGCGGCCTCCATCGCAACACCACGATACCTTCAGCCCGGAGCCTTCGCCCGTGCCTGAGCACATACTTGGGGAGGGACCAGATGGGATAGATCGCTGATAACTGTGGCATCCAATGCCTGCGCATGACCACATCTTACAACTCGCACACGGGAGGTATGAATGAAGGAAGCCTGCGATGATTAGAACTTTGACGCAGCGCAAACGACACGATTGATTGATGAGTTACCTTCTGTCTTCACTGCGTTCTTTGTTCGTGTCACCAGTTTCCCCCAGTCCAAGGATATGGCAGCCCTGCACTTGTTGCATCGTAGACCTGAGATGTGGTCCCGGTATATCGCTAGAGTAGATATCGTCGAGCCCATCAAGCCGGCTTCCAAATCGGCGTCAACTGTCTCGCGATCCCACTGGTCTTGGAGTGCCTTTGCAAGCCTCGCATCAAATACCACTTGGCCGTTCACAGGGTCGAATGCTCCATCATCTGGTGAGATCTGAGATGGCGGAGTGCTTGGGGTAGAACTGCTGGTTAGATCGATTGGATTTGAGCTGCTGGCGCCGGAGGTAGATGATGACGCTTTCGTTGCCAGCGCATCCACTGGCGGGTTTGAAGTCAAGTCTATCAGCGACCGTGGCTGCCCATCAAAAGCATGACCAAGTGCCACCCGAAGGGCGTCTGCCCGGCTGGAAGGTGTCGTCCTTGCCTGTTTCGACTGCTGGCCGTTAGATTCCTCGTCTTCGGGAATGCGCCGCTTGGTCGATTTGAGTTTGTCGCCTAACTTGTGCAGCGATTCCTCGATCCTGGCGCGGAGAGGAGCCATGCTGAAGAATAGTTTGCGGGAAGACGGTTTGCCCTTCTGACCTGCAGCAGTGTCAATAGAGTGGTGGGTCAGGTAGTAGCGGGGGGCTCTCTGCTGCTTGCTGATAAAATTCGTTGCCCGCAGATCAGCCGTTTTCGACTTTTTGGCGTACCTTCCATTACTTGCAGACTTGATCCGGGATTCCTCCCAAACTCTCGCGACTAAATGTCAAACAGACGGCCCGGGCCTTCGTTCCTTCCTTTCTTTGTGCGCGCCCCACAAAATTGCGCGCCAGCGAGGGGTTAAATAGTGCGTGGATTGCTCGATCAGATCAAAGTTTTCCTTCAGAATTCACTCCCAGGCGATAGATATAGACCTTAGGAGTGTTTGATTCCAAATCTAAGCTCCCCACTCCGAGGCACCAAGAGGGACCAAGATGAGTCTTCGGCCAAACGAACTGTGCTGGCAATCCTAGCAAGCAATGCAAACCTGAAAAGATATCCTGACGGCCCGTTTTCGCAGGAGAATGTTCAAAGGGACCGTTTGAGGGGGATGCGGGAAGTGCAGGAGCGATCCATGCCATGAGGTCACCAAGACGAAGAGGAGACACTCACGCGCAAAATGACGCTAAGATAACGCTGGTGCCATATGAAAACATGTGTCGCGCTGCGGCGTTGGGGTTGATACGGAATCGAGGAGGGAGAGTGAGGAAAAAGCTGCCGAGAAAGCGGTTTGCAAGGAAGGGATGCGGTTGAATCTGGGCGGTGCACGAATGAGGCTCTGGGCAAAATCAGGAATGCAGAACGAAAGCAGGGCGTGCTGGTGCAACAAGCGGATTGGGGGAGGGGGTGTTTAGGTAAGGCATCGGAATGGAGATGGTGTGCGGTCCATACCCTCACACCCCGCAGTCAGGCAAATGGCTCTGGCACCTGCCTCCAACTTGTCTGCACGCTGCCTGGCAAAGGAAGTGTGTGAGTGGTGCATCGATATGCCATGCAGCACACGAAGGAGGCTAGGACTGGCGTATTCCCTCACCAGAACAAGCACTAAAACGCTTCATTCGCTGGACAAGTCATCACACTCGGCTATTCACCAATCTGCGGCTACCTGCGGCTAGCTTATCTCGTTGGTGCTGACCTACGCTGCCTTGCTCACACATTCCCCACTTGTGGGTTTGACGTGTGCCAAAAGGATTGAGTCACCGAAAAGCTCAACACAAGAATACCGAGTCTCCCGCAGGGTCTACAAGTTAATTTTTCACCTCTAGGCATAGCCAATCTCCGTGCTGAGGGTACTAAGTGCACCACAAACCCCAAGGAAATGGAAAATTTGGACTGGATTAAGGGATAACAATTATCGAATCGAAGCTTCGACAATGCTTAGTGAACTGAGATTTTTGGATGAAAGATGGATGGAGACCCGAATGCTGCATTATCTCCGTTTGTTTGTGCTGGCTGTTTGAATCCTCCAGAAATCGATCTTCAGCTAAGAAGGTACACACATCTCTAACAGCTCATCCTCTGCCCAAAAAAGGGGGCCATCGTCATCTCTGGCATTCTGCCTCGATCTGCACACGAGTCATTACAAACCCATTCACTGCATTCAGGAGAATCATTTGCCTCAGTCCTGCCTGCCAATACTAGGCCTCGCAAGGCAGATGCGTTGGCTTGTTCGCTGTGCAAGGTTGGAAAGCCAGGCCAAACAGCAAGTCGAGCTTGAAGAACTGTCTGCAAGGCACCAAAGCTCTAAATCCGGATACACCGGACCCCGGGATTCTCCTACCCAAGCTGCCTAGATTGACCCAGCGCCAAGTTGGTGCAGGGCCACATGCAGACTTGTGCATTGTTCCAAAGAAAACTGATTCAACGCGCTGGGCCAAACAGTTCCCATAGATGCTGGCCGGTGGCTAGGACATGGACTTGACTAGAGCCATCCAGAAGATCCACCAAATGAAAATCCCGGACTAGAACATCAGACACCTTTCAATTTCCGCCTCTTGCTGCGCCAGATCTGCTCCTTGTTGGCATCCTAGGTATCCTGCAAATACCCACCCAAGCTTGGAGTCTCGTGGACTCTGGCTTGCCATTGTGTATGCCGTTCATCTCGCCAAGATCTAGTCTACCCCGTAAAAGAGCCCTGTCTCCACAATCAGGATCCTCAAGACGGCTCGGCCCGCACAACTGATAGTCCTATCCACATGGTGAAGCATTAATAGGTAGTTGCTTATTTACATGTAGGCCTTCATACGCAGTACACTAGGGCAGACCTGCTTCAGGCCTCTCCCTGATGATTTACAAGGTAGGTAATACAGCTTATGAGGAATACAATCTTCAACAGAAGTTGCAGGGCTGGAAAGTCACAACCCCTCGTTCCTCAGAGGTCTGCTTGCGGGAGGAGAGTCGCTCACGTTTGAGTGGTGACGAACAAAGTGGTGTTCAGTTGCTGAACTACCACCGCCATGATTCCAGCGCCAACGCCCCTTGGTATAACCCCAGAGCAGCAATATATCCCCCAAACCCAGGCGCCATCACAAAGTTTTAGGAAGTCAATCCTGTCTGCCGTATATAGGTTCCGTGCACCGCTAGGATGGCTGCAAATGTCTACTACAATGCTCACAAAAGGCCCCCGAACGGATCGTCCAAGCCCTTGGCGACCCTTCTCCTTTTCGGGTCCCTAGCACCCCCAAAGACGGCGCCATCATCGTCAAACGTTCCTCCGGCTTCATCATCTTCCGAGCCGGCCTTCTTCAATGCCTGTTCCCGCCGTGCTCGCTGCAGATCAACGAGATTCCACCTATCTGGATCTCGGCATTTGAGGAGTTTCCTCCTGATCGGCGCAATCTGTGCTTTGTAGACACTTCTCTGCGAAGATTGTCAGTGTTGGCTTCCTGACTCAACAAAGAGAGCGATTCTCACATTTGCCCAGTGCTCTTTTCGCTCTGGGAGTTCTTTAGAGAGCATGTCCCTGCAAGCCTCCACGGTGCCGAGTACCTTATCTCGGATATGGGCTCCTATTATCGTTGCCCGGTCCTCGTCTTTGTTGTCACGTCGAGCAGGGGGTGGACCGTCGCCGGTTTCCATCGGTGTGCCTGGACCGCTGCTGTCTGGCGCGACATAGTGAAACGTGTTTGCTATAAGACGTTCTGCTAGACCACGATCTGCAAGAGACAGTGCAGCCAACATGATCTGGCTCGGCGTATAGTGGAAGTAGGCGTCGGTAACCAACGGGCTGAAGCTGAGAATCTCACGGGCGCGTGCCTCAGTAGCGTTTATACGGTCTTCCTATATGATAGAACTCACATCAGCAAATCGGCCAGCGCCGTCGAAGCTGATGCCGTCTCTTACCTCGATACCGCCGATTCTCCTGAGCTCCATGATGGCACCGCTGAGGGCGCGGAATGGATGTTTGACATCGAAAGCGAATCGAATTCCCTGGCAGAGCAGGAATTCGCCTGCGAGAATCTTCTCGGGTTGCTCTTGAAACGTCCTAGCAAACCTGTATGCCACACAAATCAGCATACTCGTTTCCCACCCCACTCTAGGTGTGCTCGGGAAAGCCGCATACTCGGTAATTGACGGGAACTTCCCCTCGGCTTTGATACCAAAGAAGAGCGCAACTAGAAGCATATCTGAGGGCGGGTATGTCATGATGCTATTTGTAACGTAGAATCGCCGAAAGAAGACAGCGGCCGTGGCCCTGAACTCAATCGACATTTCGGCATGCTTGCCAGCGCGCAGCACCTCTGATGTATAGAAAGTAACAACAAGCGCCTCCTCTGCGGGCGTGAGAAACTCGGGGAGGGCTGGCGTGCCTTCGGGATCAGGGGTGTTCGCGTTTGAGGTTGCCGCCGATGCGTGTGGACTTGAGAGACGCTCAGTGATGCTGGCCTGCGCCAGCGCGTTCGTTTTCTCGCGAAGTGCGGCCAATTGTGACGGAGAAAAGGACCATAGTCGAAACTGTGACGATTGTCTGTACCTTGCGTCTTCGGTAGCCATGGCGGGCAGTGTTGAAACGGCGGTTGTTGGGGATGCGAGACTGGAGCTCGATTCAACGCGACGGGAAGCGCATGGGCGGATGCGTTATAGCTTCTGGTGGAAACTGCAGCTTCGAGGAATACTTCCAATGAGAGCCCTCGGTGGCTTTTTGCGGCTTTCTGTCGTTGAGGACTTGAATTCTGGAAATCC
>Ga0247763_1001864_pt1 | contig 11471 bp, 9 predicted proteins | sample UWRJL141409B4_FD_179926 | JGI IMG/M metagenome (GOLD analysis project Ga0247763, IMG submission 179926) | Plant litter microbial communities from Arlington Agricultural Research Station in Wisconsin, United States - UWRJ-L141-409B-4 | ecosystem: Environmental > Terrestrial > Plant litter >...
GCTATTTCCTTTGTATATAAAAACCACAACTCGCCCCAGCTCCCGCTGGGGCTCACATATAGAACAATATACCTTTTAATAATCAAGCTCATGCCTCTAGTTCCTCCAGCGACGGCATCACAGCATCAAATGCTTAGGTCTAGGATCTACAGAGTCTACCGCCTCGAACTGCGTCGCACATCATGGGTGGAAGGGACTTTTTAGTATTGGAAAAAGAAGATTCCATACTCGAGGATTGTCGGGATCTTTTAGCAGTGCCTGTTCGGCGTGGGTTTGGATCTGACGAAAGGCGCTGGACATAGGATGTCCCATCAGAAAAAAGAAGCGAACATGGTTCCCGCGCGCGGAATATAAGGGACCCTCACTCACCTGTCGAGACCCTGGACAGCCCTCAGCTCTGATGCTATTCGCGCCAGCGACCACCTCTTTTCTGGCTTCGCTGGGACGCAGTGCTCCACGATCCGCCACAGAAAGTCGGCATCAGGAAGCAGGACGCGTGCCCGCAAGTGTCTGAGACACTTTTTGTCATCGTGCTGCAGCGTTATGGAGTTTTCCGGAAAGGGCGGCGTCTTGCAGGAGCTTATCATGGAGAGGATGACTAGGCCAAGACCATACATGTCCCGCGGCGTCGAGTTCACCCATGCGTGATAAGGACTGTCGCGATAATATTCTGGCGCCCAAAATCCGGCCGTGCCCGGTATGATGCCGACATGCTGCGGGGACTGATCCGCGATTCCGCAGGTGGTGAAGTCGGCAAGAGCAGCGGTCAGACGGCCGTCGCGGAGGAAGAGGAGAATATTGCTGGGCTTTAGGTCGCCGTGGACGAGGCCGTGGCCGTGAATGGCCGCCAGACCGGCAGCAATGTCGGAGGAAAATGACGTGATGGTTGTAGCTAGAACATTACCAGTGGTACTACTACCGAGTGGGTCGTTCCCGAGGTACGAAGCCAGATCCGACACGGCCTGCTCGAGCACTATGCAGGGGATAGTGCCGACGGGGTTCAGAGCGTCCTCGAAGAACAACCCCAGGAGACGCGGGAGATTGGGGTGGGCTCTGAGGTCTTGGTGTGCAAGTATGCGCAGTTCTTGGATGATTCCGGCTAGAGCTTCGTGCTGCAATGCGCTCTCGATGTCGGCCCTGTCACGAGTGAATGATGCGTTTGGCCTCTTGATGATGACTTTTTCCACAGCTTGATCGCCGTCTACCATGACGGCTCCATAGACAGCCGAGTACTGGCCTTGGGCTCTCAGCTTCCACTCTTCCTGGCTGAGTGCAGCACGACGGAGAGCCGAGACTCCAAGGCTGGTGGCATAAGAGAGGAGGTTGCGATAGCCGATAAGGTGATTGTTCTGTTGCAGCTGAGAGACGGCTAGCTGCATGTCTGAAGAGTGGTCTCCGACCGAGGGGGGTAGCAGGCAAGCCATTTCGGGACTGGCGATGGTATCGCAGGCAAGGTTTGGTTGGGAGAGGCGCTAAAATAACTTGACAATTGTGGTGTGTGGGGAGCGGGGGGACAGCGTGAGGGGACCGACTTTCCATGCAGTAGCACGTGATACTCTATGTGTGATGAAATTCTCATTGATCTTACGATGGCGGCCAATCTCTTGATCATTTCATACGGTAGCCTAGCAGAGGCCTACACTGCGTGGATGTGATCTCCTTGTAGAAGGAGGAACAGCTTTATGTTACTTTAGTTTATCAATTCTTGGGCACACACATAGCAACTGGTTGTAATTTTGTTATAGGCCCTTTATGTGCACGATACCCCGATCAAGTGAAGACGGATTTATCTCTTCAGGTGCCCAATACCGCCAGGCAACACGCACAGCGCCGGTTTTTATTACCTACCCTTGCGTAGTCTCCACGGTCAATGGATTTTCCACTTCTATTGCCCCCATTCCAGGCCCCTTACCAACAACCATCCAGTATTTCCCAATACAAGCCGGGTCTGCTGACCGGGCCACCTCCTGGATCTTACCCTCTGGCTGTCCCTTTGCCGCAACAGTCAACATGTCCAGAACAACAGCGCTAGCGCTTCTCGCGTGCTCCCAGCTGCCCTGGATCACCTTGCCATCCTCGTCCACAACATCCACCGGACACTCGTCGCGCCGCTGCTGCAGAATTTCCTCTGCGAGTAGTAAAAAGTCATGTTCGTCGTTCAGGACGGGCTTTGCTCCGTGAAGGAGGAGCTCCTGCGTCGCCAAGACGTTGCTGGCCCAGACGGGCCACTGCAGCGCCGGATTGCTGCTGTCCTGGACAAAAGCGTTTGGGTCGCCGCCGCAGCGGAGTATCATCCGCAGTAAGTCGATAGGAGCCGCGGGGCTCTGAGGGGTGACGGCCAGCTCTAGCGCTTCCTCGATACGCATGTCGGCGTCGACTTCGACTCCGAGCTGCAGGTATAGACAGGCGATCTTCCATGCTCCGGCCGACATGGCGGCCCCGAGCGGCGTGGTGTCGGGAAACGTCTCGCCGGTTGGTACCCAGCTAAGCGCACGTCGAAGGCCCCCGCAATCCCGGAGCTGGTTGCATACTAGCCGCGCGAGCGGCTCGTCGTCGTATTTCGGAAGGTAGTGCAACACCGAGGGCCGCCGAGGTTCTTTGGGCTCCAGGTCCACCCCTTTGCTCAGGTAGTATCTCGCAATCTTGCCGCGGCCGAACAAGATGCTGTCCTCGAAATGGGTATTTTCTTGCCACGCGCCATTGGGTCCTACGCCGTATTGCTCTGTGAGAAAGCGTACCACCTCCAGGCTTCCGTTCATGGCCGCAATGCTGGCGTAGTAATGGAGACTCTCCGAAGATGGGTTGTCTTCTCCAGATAGGAGGATGATAAAAGCCTCAAGGTCGTTGTTGTATGCACTTTTAACAATGTCCTCGTGATTCTCGAAGTTGATGTCCCACGCGTCCAGATCGAGCAAGCTAAGGTCGCTGCCACGGGTTATGGTAAATTGCCTCAGAAAGTTGTCTCTATCAGGGCTTCCGTGGGTTTCGTTCCCGGTCTTATCCGCCTGCTCCTTGCCCGCCGCCTGATCCAAAGAGCCGCTGCCGGGCGATTCAGGGTCGGCGCCGCTGCTGCAGATGAGCGGTATGATCTTGGAGGCCATAGCCTCATCGCCCATCTCGGCAAATTCTTCCAGCTGGAGACGTAATCGTGCTACATCGACCTCAGGGGAGCTGAAGAACGGCCGGCGCAGTTTTAGCACTCCAGGACCGAGAGCCTCGAGCACGGTCATGATATCATTGTCCTCCACCATTATGCCGGCCGTCCCATACGACCCGAGCTCAACAGCCTTGAGGATCCATTGGGTCTTGGCGAACCAGTCCCAAGGCGTCTCTAATCCGGGCCCTAGAAGCCCACCGTACGAGGCTGCCATGATGAGAGCCGTACGAACGCTCATCGTCCCGGATTCGCGGGCCAAAGCTGAGAACTCTGCCAGAAGCTTGCTCCGAAGATGCTCGGGCAGTGGCATCTGTCCCAAGATTCCCACCTAGGTACAACTTTTGTCAGTCTGGGGGCATCACTAGGTTCAGAAGCGTGCATGTGCCGTACTCTTGGGGAGTTAGGGTTGGAGAGTAACACCTTCTCGTCCAACTCTTGGAGCTGCTCGAATTCCCTAACAGACACTACATGTATCAGCGCTCCACATCATGCTGGTGGGATTATACCCGCAAGAAGGGAATGGACATTGGGGTTGAGTGGGTCCAAACCTGCTGTCCCCTAGAAACTCCTCCAGCATCCGACACACTTCGAAGATGGAAGGCCGCCGGTCGGGGTCGGAACGGACGCAGCGACTAACGACCTCTCGCAAGAGACGGTCAGCCCCCGAATTTTGGGGCATTTTCGAAAGCAATCGACCTAAACATTCCGCGTCCTCATGCTGAAGCCTGCATTGTTCCTCGACAGGCATGGGAAAGGGCTTCTCGCGGTAACAGGTGACGGCTGCGTAAACGACGAGGCCGAAACTATAAACATCGCGCGAGGAACGAGTGGCCGAGTCACGAAACGAACTTTTGGCGTGCAACTCTGGAGCCCAGAAGGCGGCGGTGCCCACGACGGGCTCGGACTGTCCCTGGATGCCGCAGGTCCCAAGGTCTGCCACCGTTGCGACGAGAACGTCTCCCCTCCGAAACATTAACACATTCTCAGGCTTGACGTCTCCGTGAACGAGGCCGTATGCGTGAAGCGCGCAAAGACCATTCGCTATCTGGGAACAGGCCCTGGCCAGCTCGGTCGCGCCTCGACCCTCCGGCGCGTGCGCCTCTAGAAAGCCTCTGAAGTCCGAGACAGCAAGCTCCATCACGAGGCACGGCCGCACGCCCTGTACGCCCCTCTCCTCCTGAAAGTACACAGCCATGAGGTGCGGCAGATTGGGGTGTGATCGAAGCTTGGGATCGGCGAGTATGCGGCACTCCTGGATCATGCTGGACAGAGCAAGATGCTGCACGCGGCTTTCGACCTCTGTCTTGTCGCGCACGAGCGGGCTGTTGGGCTGCTTGATGGCGACGACCGAGGCTGTGCCATGATGGTACACCGAGCCCTCAAACGTTGTCGAGAAGCTTCCGGTGCCGAGCCACTTCCAGGTGGCCTCATCCATGGCGGTGCGCGGCAGGACCGGCAATCCGAGGGCGGCCACGTAGGACACGACATTTCGGTAGCCCACCAGGCCGTCTTGGGCTGATATGTTTTCCACGGCTCGGCATAGGTCGGATGAGTGGGAAGATACAGCTATCATTGGCGCTCGCTTATTGAGAGTGAAAGAGATGAGGGGAATGTTTGATAATTGATTCAGCAAGTCGAAGAACAGTGGGCGGTTTTTCTGATTGGATGCTCGTCAAGCTCCTACCGCTGAAGAGCGCAAGGTAGATGATGGATGGGCGGGGTAGTTAGTGCGCTGCAAGATATAGACCCTCGAAATCAAACTCAGCAAATGGCCCGTGCGCATGATAACAGACTAACAGATATCCAGTGCGCTTGTCCTATGGTCTGTTAAGTTAGCATCATCAGCGGGCGTGTGGCATCACGATGGTACTTTGAGGCTCCTTTGAGCCCAGCGACTTTTCTCCAGTGCAGAAGTACCGCAAGGTAAGCACTAACTATCAGCAGCTGTCTACCCATGATAGGTCTCCCAATTTCAGGCAGCCATCAGGCCCGCTTAGATGGCGAGGGACCGCAAAAACTCACGTCTACGCTACGAATCGATCACCGCTCGACTTTTGACGTCTGAAATATTCGAGCTGCTCTCATGTCCGCCTCAAAGATGATCGCATTCAGAGTGCAAAACATACCGCTCCTGTGGTCATGGGAAGAACTGACGCGCGCCATTGCGGCATCCACTGACGACGCCGACGCCTCGATGACAACCATCACCGGGACGCTCTTGCCAGCGCCCGACGCAAGCCCGAGAACCCAAGTCGCCGTTATTCAATTCTCCAGCGCGGTCCCACTTTTCTTGGCGCCAGTAACGGAGGACAAGACGAGCGAGAAAACCGCCTATCTCCGTGCCAACGGCACTGATTTACGATTCGATAAGAATTTCTGGGGCATGACGCCCCTCGTCGATCCAGGCCCAGAGGAGGACGGCTCGATGGAGTCAGTGGCCGAGAGACTTCCACAGTTTATATTTTAGGGGCTTCCAAGTTTCAGAAACTCCGGCTAACAAGACTACAGCATCGTTGCTGTCACCGGACTTGACGGCAACGCGTACGGATCCTGGGCGAGCAGAGATGTCAACGCCATCTGGCTCCGAGACTATCTCAAGGAAGACATTCCAAAATGCAGAGTCCTCACCTTCGGCTACAACACCAAGCTCACTATCAACAACAACTACTGCTTCGAGGATTTTTGCAAGGAGCTGCTGAGCCAACTGAGCCTCGCTAGATCCTCCGATACGGTATACGGTCCAATTTGATGTTTCCTCTTGCGACAGCAAGGCCCCAGAGACTGGAACCGTGCTGACTCAGATTCTTAGGCTCTATATCGACCGCTAGTACTCGTCGGCCACAGCTATGGATGCAGAGTCATTGCCCAGGTAAAGGACCTCTACGGTTGCCGCCCCTTCAATTCGGCGGAGGGCAAGACGCACTAACAGACGCCAGAGCCTTTGCCGATGCAAGCGCTTAGACGATCCTGATCTCAACGCAATACTCACCGCCACTTGCGCCGTGGTATTCTTCGGGGCGGTCCACCGGGGCATGGACGCCAGTGACATAGAAGACTACCTTGGAGATGTCTCTCCTGATCAGACGGCGCGACTGAAGATCGTGCAGCAGCTCAGAGTCGATAATGACGTAGCGCTGCGGGAGCTGCAGCACTTTATCGACATCTGCCCCAGATTCCTGATCATTTCCATCTACGAGCGGCGCCAAAGTCGAAAGCTCGTGAAGAGTGAGACCGCTTCCGGCAGCAGCAGCAGCGCTTCATGTTCGGAAAATTCGACTTCAACAACAGTGGAAAAATCGTGGAAGCGGGATGGCGAGCCGTACACGCCAACAACCGAGCATTCCGCACTGCTGGGACTACCCACCGGCTGGGAGATGTCGATACCGAGCGACGCGGACCACTCAGGTATCGCAAAGTTCAGCTACCCCTCGGACAGCGTCTATAGAGAGCTCATCTTGCATCTGAAAAGGGTGCAGGCAGAGGTAGACTTGAGTGCCTTTCCCTACCTGCCGCTGCTACGAGAAAAGCCCATTGAAGGGCCAGGACTAGGACCACACCGTAGGCTGGGTCCCATGAGTTACCAACAGTTTGTCACCATGGCGAACCGACGTCTCGGTGGCCGTGAGCCCCAATCCCAAACCTCGAAGCAACCTGATTTGCAGACGATCAGTCGCCAAGGAGACATAAACATACCCCTCTACCCAGCGTTTACACTCCTGCGAGCGGCGGCCGGTTGCATAAGGGAGCTCATCTCGGACAGCATATTTTCCGATGCCGAATTCCAGCTGCTAGATAAAGCCGACGAGGTAACTCGGACGACGCGCTACCACCTCACTATCATAGATAAGACCAGAGACCGGATGGACCTAGAAGGAGACAGACGCAGACAAGCGAGGACGGTCATGTTAAAGCTGAGGAGTCTCTTGGTTGAGCTCATCCGCGCGCTAGATCTCGCCTTTTTACAACCGGATCCCGGGCCCGGTTCCTCCCAGCCCCGCTGCGACGCGCTACCACCCAGTACCGTCAAGACGCTCAAGGTCCTCATCCCGGCGTTTGGAAACGTCAATAGCGAGCTCGAGACGTTAACAGCGGTGCCAGCCAACGGCCCCTCTCTCCTGTCTGCTCTGGTCGTCCCGGACATGAAAGCGGAAAAGATGGCGAGGATGGCCACCGCTTGGGGCCGGGACGGCGACGCTCGAGGGGGTGCTTCTGTAGAGTGGGTTCCTTTCAACTGGCTGCATTTTCCGGTCGGGTCGGTACCCGAGGACGCCCGGGATTCGGAAGGCTGGGTTCAGAAAGTTGTGCGCCTGTTTACGAGAGAGGAGGCAAAGGCGCTGAGGCTACGGGCGCGGAGATTCGGAGTCCTCAGCCGGAATGGTCGGCTCGAGAGGGTCATGGTGGAGTTCCGACCATATCCCCTGAGCATCCGAGTCAGCAACCAGCAGGCGAACACGGCCGGAGGTACACCAGCGGCAGCCACTGATGACTACAAGGCCAGAAAATGGGCGCTCACGAGTCTCGCCCGGATGCTGCTGTGGTCGGATTCTGGGCCCCAGACCCCCGGCGAGAGGTTCCCCAGCGTTCCGTTTCGGTGCTTATCGGACATGGAAGACTCATCGACACCCAGCTTCGCGCTTGTGTTCTCAGCCGAGGGGCTATACGCAGTCACCGAAGTCATGCAGCGGCCATCGATGAGACCCCCCATTGTCCAGCGTATTCAGCTAGTCCTGTCGTATGCCCAGGCGCTGGCTGCTCTTCACACCGCGTACATCGTCCACGGTGGCTTCAACACCGACAACCTGTTTCTGCAGTTCCCGGATGCAGAGGACGACACGCGACCCGCTAGGACGCGGCCGGTCACGGACGCAAAGGCCTTGCTCGCCGGCTTCGAGACGGCCCGCAGCTTGGGCGGCACGACGGACAAGATCGACGTGGAGGATCCGGATCTCCGCGCATACCTGCATCCGGACCGCCTCGCGCAGGGATCAGCAAAGAACACGCAGCAGCCCGCCTACGACGTGTTCGGCCTTGGCATGGTCATGACGGAAATTGGACTGTGGGAGCTTCTCCGCTCTCTCCCCGGCTACCCCCAATCCTGGCAGTCCGACCGCGATCGCCAGCGGTTCTGTCGGTCCCAGAGGAAGCGCTTTGCCGGGGACACCACACCCGAGAACCTGGGATCGCTGTACGCGGGAGTCATCGCCTTTTGCTTCGGGAAAGGCCCAGATCCGCTGATGGGAAGCGATGCTACGACGTCGTCCGGACCGAGCGACGATGACTCCCAAGCCGCGTGGAAGACGCTGCGTGTGGTGGAGCTCATCCAGGAATGCGCCCGCCTCGTATGCGGCTCACCAACTGCAGGACTCTCACCCTAGCCTACTATCAACATGGTCTTCTTTAGTCATGGGTAACTTGAACGGAGTGCTTCAGGCTCGGATCGACTGCTCGTTCGGGTCCCGCATCTGTGGTCAGATCTGGACAAGGCGGATCTCGCGCCGCCCGGCATTGGGTGATGGTAGGAATACCTCGAGTTATTTACTAGGATGGTAAGCAAACAACATCTGGTAGTCTCGTCGGCCATTAAAATACAACGAAATGCAGCTGTCACCTAACCCTATCGTCATGTAATGTAATGACCACAGCGACGCCGCTGCTGAGGAGGCTCGCGTCAGTGCAAAGAGGTTTTGGAAGGCGTCTCCTTACTCCACATGCAGCCGCCATGGTGGTCGAACTTGCTGCGTTACCAATGCAGATCCGAGGACAGGAACATGGAAATGAAGGTGCAGAGTCTTGACCCCAAATCTTTCTCGTCTCGGCGAGTGCGATGGACTTGCTGATGACGACAACCATTGCAGGTAGCGAGTGCTGGTTTACGGTCGTGCTTGTGACAGCAGCACTCGGTGGGCCTTGTTCGAGGTATTTCTACCGCGTGGGAATCCCGTTCACGAATTTTCTTCTTTCTCTTTGTCTCTCCCCAAGTCCAGTTCGCTTGACGCATGTTCTTCTCTTCCTCATCAATCCGTCAATTGACATCCAGTTTACTTTTCTCGTGTATTCTCTTCTCATTCTCTTCCAATCCGGTTGATACTTGACACGCATTCTCGTCTCTCACGTGCAACTACCCCGCCGGTTTGACGTCCATCAGTTCAAGTTTACTCGGTACATTTCGGCAGTTTCAACTTCTCCCCCTGTCTTGGAACAGGCGTGGATCAGAAGGCCATGGCGACTAAACCTACCAAAGCTCGGACGGGTGGCATTTCTTCACCCCGCCCCCTAAAACGCAAGGCTCGGACACCCAAGCCGACTACTAAACAAAGCAACAATGAGCTGTCGTATACCGAAGAATATATTGACAAGCCGTCGTATGCCTTCCCGCTCTCCTCATCTTGTGTATCCCGCGGCTAAAAAAAAAAAGACGTGGTTGATGCAGGCGAAGGTTTAAATGTCCAGATTGCACGCGAGACTTTGGAAGGGCAACTGATCTCAGTCGACATTTCCGAGAGCAGAGTCATGGCAGATCCGCCAGCTCAAGCGCGGAATTGTTTTTCTGCAAATACCCCGCATGTCCCCGTGCCACCCAGGGTTATTCACGAAAATGGTCACTGTACAGACACTGGCAAAGAGAGATGCATCGGCATCACAACACGACCACAGGGCCGCATCAGTCGGATGGAGGACCCGCCTCATGGGCCGCGACCGAGGATACCAAGGTCGATTCACTGGATGCTAATGAAGCAGAAGACATGTCCACAGACCATGATGAGTCCGATTATGAACCCATTACGTTCGATCCAGTGGATCTTGCTAAGGCCCAGTTGCGAACCACTATAGAGAACAGGCGTAGATTTGGTGAGTTGTGTCGAGCGGTTGACGAGAAGGCCTTGAGAGAGACGAAGGAAACAATAGGTCATATCGAAAAAGAAATAGTTCATTTGCAAGAAGAGAAGGGGAAGGAAACAGTTGTGAAGCACACGATTGAGGCCCGCCTCAAGACTGGAAACGGCGGACAGGGCGAGGAGAGCGAGGAAGAGTGGTGGGGTAGGGGGCCATCAAGGTTGTTGTGACCAGACTCTTGCTGGCAGCGTTGGCTTCTCTCTGTAGCGTTTAGCAAACAGCGTTGCAAGATGGCAGGGCAAAAAGGCGTCTTTTGAAGTATCGACTTCACACTAATTCACAAGATTCATGTTGGTACTGACTTCAAGACGTGGACTCTGGCGGCTATTTTCGTGTGATTTTCCAACATGTCGGATGTTGCATGTCTGATCGCATCACTTTTTGACCTGCCATGTCAACACAAACTGAGATAAAACACGGAAAAAATGCCATTCCAAAACAAGCTGTGCGTCTTTTGCCGCCAAGTCGAGCCCATTTCGAAACCATGCTCTGCGCCAGAAACCTTTGAGCCTCCACAGGTGGTGCCACGCTATTACTCCACGAAGAATCCATGTTGCTTCAACTCCAGCAGCAGCCCAGTGTTCTCTGCTCACCATGTCACGACTTGATGGGATATCATCCGTATCATTGAAGAAGCTGAAGCCATGTATGGTATTATCTGAAGAACTATTTATAATTTCGAACGCAAGCCTAAAGGAGCATAATATCAAGTTGCCATAAAATGATGGAGGATTATCACAACCTTTTAGACAAGTATATACGTACCGAATAGAAGTCGGTCGTCTTGATGAACTGTTTCTGTCTGTCCCCGGAATTTTCCCCGTTTGTCGGCACGGGTGATTTTTTTTTCTTTTCGGATTCTTCCCTTCCCCGAGCGGGTCTGGTATGAGTCCTTTTTTGCGGAGAAACCTTCTTTCGCGTATCGCACCCACCGTTTCGAGAATATGATATCTATTTCTAACAAACAAGACTTTTACCAGGGGACATCAAATGTCATGTTTCTCTCGGCTGTTGCGGAATGTGGCAAAGGATACCTAAGGTACCTAGGTATGTATGATATGTAATATGACTGACAAAGTTCTCAAATATAAAGACAAGGCTCTAGAAATACAAGTCTGATGGCAGCTGGCGAGGTTGGGAGTACGTTTCACGGAATCACTAATTTGCAGCGTTTGTGGTTGGTGCGAGCGGACTGAATAGGTAGGTAGACTGTGGGGTATTTCTCACAAGTTGGAGAGTATGGAACCCAGGTACCACAATGTGTCTTTTTCTGCACCGAAAAAAAAAAAAGGCTAGAATATACCTTGGTAAGTGGTTACATTTGTGTCTTCAACCGCTTTTGCCCAGAGCATCCCGGATCTTAGACAAGGCATAAAGATCATTATCTCGGCTCGAGATGTCAGCATCTTCCAAACACCAC
>Ga0247763_1001866_pt1 | contig 11462 bp, 6 predicted proteins | sample UWRJL141409B4_FD_179926 | JGI IMG/M metagenome (GOLD analysis project Ga0247763, IMG submission 179926) | Plant litter microbial communities from Arlington Agricultural Research Station in Wisconsin, United States - UWRJ-L141-409B-4 | ecosystem: Environmental > Terrestrial > Plant litter >...
CTACACCGAACGCTGTCCACTCTTTTACACACATTTGTTTGTGTTCGGTATCCTACGAAGCCTTTTCTTTTCCTACAATCTCCGCGGTATAATAGTAATTCGGGCTGTCTACTCTGTTTCAAACCATCACGGCTGCTTCTCCACCATCAGGTATGGCTAGTTAATGTCAAGGTTCCCGAGACATGACTCCAACTGACGCCAGACTTGGGCCTAGGAGAGAGCACAGTGACGCCTTTGGAATAAGCCCTCGCCACACCGAGGACTGGGACAGGCTAGCACCGCAGCCCTCTGGGGATACAAGCTTCAACTGTTCCGCCACCCTTACATCTTGCCCCTCAAGTCCTGTAACAAAAGCACCATCCACCCGCATATCCTGCCGCCGGCAAGGGCCAGCGGGAAGGGCTCGCTGTCGCCATGGGATTGGGCAGTTACTTCAAGGCCGACAAGCCTCAACCACCGGAGAGCTCACCAACGCCCGTCGAAGCACGTAGAAATGAGGCATCTGGCCAACACCGGAGAGGCCGTTCTTCGGTGTCGGAGAAGCGGGCACCGGTTGGATCACCAGGTTCGGGCCCCGGAGGTGGTGAGGGACTTCGAGCACCCCAACCACGATACCAGTCTCGGTCGGTGTCGGTATCTGGCCGGTCCACGAGGTCGACAGGAAGCTCAGTCGTTCTCGATGAGATCAAGCATGAGGTCATGGTCAACTATCTCTACCAGCAGCAATGCTCACATCTGTGGGTATCGGACGGGAGCGGTGAGATAGAGGGTGTTCTGCTTCGCAAGGCAAGGGGACAGTACATGGCCTGCCCACCACAATTAGGGAGCTCACCTTTTGCCTTGGCCTGCGCTACACTCAATGTCCAGGCAAGCTTTTCTCCGACATGGTCAGCTCTCCCCACGGTCTACTAACATGACGTGTTACAGTGTGCCATGACGGTCAACTCAAGAGTCATCAAGACATTCCTCCAGTGGTCACCAGACGCTGTTGATGTACCATTGATGAACGGTCTTCGAGTCCAGATTCTCCCCACCATCGAAGACCTACCGCGGGCCAGGAAACATCAGTTTGCCGCTTTTGTTGCGTCTGATGGCCTGCTCGTCGTCTGGGACGATGACGCCCTCCATCTGGTACAACGAGCAAAGGCGATTGAATCCGAGTTAATGGAGCTGGTGTGGAAGACGGGTAACGAGGAGGAAGGAGACGAGAAGAAAGGACCAACGGCCGTTGGGGCGGAGATTGACGAGGAGAGCGGGGCGCTCAAGCCTGAGAAGAGACCCGTACATTTGCTCAACACGTACTTAGTCAGCTTCACCCTCGTCCTGGTCACCGTCTCCCTAGGCGCTGCGTTCAGACAACTTGCCATAGAAACATCGGTCGATGGCAGTTATCTTCGCTTAGCTCTGGTCGCTCTCTTTCCGGTCCAAATCTTCTTCACCCTGTTCTTCGCTCAGGTCATTGTCGGCTGTCTTGCGCAGATCTTTGGTCCGATTCGCCAGCTTACCGAGAATTCCAAATTCTTCTCGGCGCGTCCACCCCCGAGGCTCCGAACCGCGGCACTGCCCCATGTTACAGTTCAGTGCCCTGTCTACAAGGAAGGCCTCAATGGTGTCATTGCACCCACGGTCAAGTCTATCAAGCAGGCCATGTCGACCTACGAACTTCAGGGCGGGTCGGCAAACATGTTCATCAACGATGATGGCCTGCAGTTGATCTCGGAGGAAGATCGCCGTGCCCGAATCGAGTTCTATGCTGATCACAGCATCGGGTGGGTTGCGCGTCCCAAGCACGGCGAGAACGGCTTCCTTCGTCGTGGCAAGTTCAAGAAGGCTTCCAACATGAACTTCGCCCTCATGATCTCATGCAAAGTGGAGGAGAAGCTTGCCCAAGTCCCACGCACACCCGATTGGTCCCAACATGACGAGGCGCTGGCTTACGAGCAGGCGCTCAAGGAGGTTCTTGAAGAGGATAGCCGTGCTTGGGCTGACGGGAACATCCGAGTGGGCGACTATATTCTGATTATTGATTCCGACACCCGTGTTCCATCCGACTGTCTCCTCGATGCCGTATCCGAAATGGAGTTGTCTCCTGATGTTGGCATCATGCAGTTCTCTTCGGGCGTCATGCAGGTTGTGCACACGTACTTTGAGAACGGCATCACGTTTTTTACCAACCTCATCTACAGCGCCATTCGATACACGGTTTCCAACGGTGATGTCGCGCCCTTTGTCGGCCACAATGCTATCCTCCGCTGGTCTGCTATCCAACAAGTCTCGTACATGGACGAGGATGGCTACGAAAAGTTCTGGTCCGAAAGCCACGTCTCGGAGGATTTCGACATGTCGCTCCGTCTGCAGTGCAATGGATACATTATCCGCTTGGCGGCTTGGGCTGGTGAAGGTTTCAAAGAGGGAGTGTCCCTGACAGTCTATGATGAGCTCGCTCGATGGGAAAAGTACGCATATGGTTGCAACGAGCTACTTTTCCACCCCATCCGCATGTGGCTGTGGAAGGGCCCCTTTACGCCATTGTTCCGCACCTTCCTGTTCTCTAATATTCGTTTCACGTCCAAGATCACGGTCATTTCGTATATTGGAACCTACTATGCCATCGGAGCCGCCTGGGTCATGACCAGCGTCAACTACTTTCTTATTGGCTGGTTCAACGGCTACCTGGACAAGTACTACATTGACTCGTGGCAGGTGTGGTTCTCCATCATCTTGGTGTTCAATGGCCTGGGCAACATTGCCCTGGCCGTCATGCGGTACCGGGTGGGCGAACGGAATCTCTTGTATGCCATCTATGAGAACTTCAAGTGGACCTTTCTCTTGGCAATCTTCTTGGGCGGTTTGTCGTTGCATGTCTCGCAGGCTCTGTTGGCCCACATGTTCGAGATTGACATGACATGGGGCGCGACGAGCAAGGAGGCCGAGTTCTCCAATTTCTTCATTGAAGTGCCTAAAGTGCTGAAGAAGGTGAGTCCTTTCAGCGAGGCTATGTTCACAGGCTCCAAGCTAACGAAACGCAGTTCAAATTCTCCATGATATTCGCCACCATCTTCATCATCGGCATGGTCATCCTCGCTGTTGCGCCCTTCGTTCCTTACAGCTGGCACATTACCGATTTTGTTGCCATTCTTCCCATGGCGACAGTGGCAGGGTCGCATTTGCTTTTGCCCTTGGCCCTGAATCCGGCTCTCATGACCTTTTCGTGGTAAATACTTAGTTGGGTAGATGTGCATCCAGCGGGAAAGCCTGGACTATACGTCGGTACATGTAACGAACAAAGCGAGACGTTCGTTTTTCCGTCTTCGGATCTTTTTCCATTATGGTGTCTATTTCATGGTGTCGTACAGAAGATATACTTTAGATATACATGATGATACATTGTTTATATAAATAATACCTTTTGGTTGAAGGCATCGCTCTGGCTGGCGGCATATCATGTAGACATGACTGTTGCATGCGTGATCTTGTCATATACGCATGCGATTGCGAGATAGATAAGTATGCAGACTAGAGAGGGCGATACTACCATGTTGAATTGGTTCGGTCAGTGCAATTTCAAGAGATAAACATAAAGCACATGGGTTCCATCAAAATTCCAGACACACATGTCAGAGTCGCGGCGTATCCTAGGGTATCACGTGACCACGCACATGGATCTACAGCCCAAGTGATAGAGAATAGACTCTGAACCGGATGCGGAAGGGAAAAAGGAAAGGGAAGGAAAGAAAAAAGAGAGAGAAACCTAAAGTGTAGAGTGTAAAGTGTGAAATGAAATGGTACGAAATAGTAAACAGTAGGGGGAAAAAAAAAAAAGGATGCTCGCACATCTGTATTGTCCCCTCGACCGGAATCGAGCCGGTGACCTTTCGGTAAGAAATTTCATTTGCAATTACAGCCGAACGTGATAGCCAACTACACCACAAGGGGATTTTTCTTGTTTCTTGTTGAAAAGCGGGGTGGTAATCTTATCTTATCACGTTGATTTTGAGAGGGAGATAAGAGAGATAAGCGATAAGAACATGGGGAGAGAGATGCAATGAATGAGTGGGACTGGGCGGGAATCGGCGATCTGGATTGGTTAGATTTGGACGAGCACAATCTGGGGTGGTGAGTTTGGTCGAAATGGTTTCGGCAATGAATGGGACAAAGGAGTCTACTTGTTAGGGGTGCTGTTACGGAGAGGCAGGCTTGGATATGGATTCTGTGAGGTCTTGGCGTGGTGTTCATATCAACATTTTGGGAGTGGGTTCTTCAATCAGGGGGGGGTTACTCACCCAAGTGTTCCCCAGACCCGCTGATTATGACGCTGCGGCAGGGCTGGTTGTTGGAAATATGTCGCGATTGTTTGGGTAAAAGCATCATCCTCGACGTAGACTGGCAGTTGTTGTGCCTTCTGAACTTGGTGATGTGATTTCGATAATGCATTTCATCCCTGGATTTGAAGTAAAATAGCATTGCTTGATGTATTGACCTCATTTACCTGGTGCCTATGCTGAGATACGTGCCTGGGCAGAAAACCAGGCAAAAGGCAGTGCTTATCTTCATGTTTGAGAGGTTATAGCAGCTGAGAGCCGTACCTGCCCTGTGACCTGAACTTTCACGCTGGGCATGACCTCAGCAACAAACAGGTCCTAAAACCAAGACAGGAAGGAACCGCCAGCACTTATTTACCAAAACCTACCATACCATCCCAACAAGTTCCAATCGGATATGGTGTAGTGGTTAACATCACCGATTCTCAAGCATCCTTCAGGGGTGTGAGAAGTCCCTCGGTGGCCCAGGGTTCGATTCCCTGTATCCGAATTCCTTTTTGTTCTTTTCTACGAGATCGTGGAGCATGGCAGTGCATCTGCTAGCGTTACCATGACAGAGGTCTTCGCTCAACACCGACGAAGGGGATCTGTCACCCATCCACCCATCACCACGCAACCTCCATTTTTTGACCAACTGACACTCCTGAGACTACATTTAGTCAAGTCCCATGGCCATGCTTTGTCGTGGGATTTATTTTCCCCTTGACAGGAATATCCTGCTCTTCATTCCGCGTCCAAACTACTGAACCATTTTGCCCGAGATCCTGACGACGACGACGATGTCGATTCCTCTCCGATCTCCCGGTCGTAGTAAGAGCAAGACCGGAGGAAGGGACAGTTTTGGCTTGCGGGAGACTGCTTGCAATCTCATTCGACGCTCCCATCGGCATCCAGGAAATCGGAGATCTCGCTCCAACGATCTCTGGTCATCTAACGCAGTAAGTTCATTGATTATTCATCAGATCGCCTACATATTCCCCAGAGCTCCCTGTTCTAGTGCTTGGCCTCCATCAGTGCTCGAAAATTTCTAGTTTTTCTCCCTCACCATCATCATTCTCCGGCTTTGACTAACGTGCTGGATTCTGCTCTTCCCAGTGCTCCCTCTACCTACCTACCTATTTCCATCAACGAAATATCGAGGGCTCTTCAGTTCCACTTTAGCTTCCTCCCACCCTTCCGCGAACCGCCGAATGTGCTAGTCCTGAGATGATCAGTTGCTTGCAAATCGACCACCACAACAACCGATTCCGCGACCCAGGAGCCACTGCCGATACGATGTCTCAGACGCGAAGTCTTGCCTCGAGTGCAGAATCTTGGCCCGCAGCACTTCTGACTGGCGCCAAACATCCTTCCTCGAATTGACTGCTTGACCTTCTCATTTTCGAGCAATACAATACACCACTTGCACGGAGGCGACCATGTCTCAGACCCGATCGGAAACATGCTTCCTTAGTATCTACTTGCCGCGTCGGCCTGTGCTTCTTCGCGGCTATCGGAAGCTTCCAGCCCCTTTGCAACACCATTCGAACACGTCGGATAGCCTAAACGACGCAGGGGAACACATCTAACAGCTGACTGGCTCGGGCAGCACAAGTCCCACGAGATCACAGAGGCAAGACTTCCTCGGGAGTGAATGCAGAGATCATTTATCTGCTGTGGACTATAATAGATACAGGTAGCCTTGCTGCCTAGGTATGGACTGAGTATAGCATTTGCATGGTCCAATCCTTGAGGTACATGTAGGTGGAAGAGAAATAACGCCGATGGGAGAACTTCGCTTCTGGACAGTCTCTCATCATGACATCAATAAGTCATCTGATCTGGGCGCCGTAGGATACACAGAGCAATTCCTGTGATGGATCTGGAAGGCAAGTGTGCTGGTGGGTTTGTGGGAATTTCCCCACGTATCCTCGCAACCCCGCTGGGTTTCTCCTCCAGAAATTTCCGAAAATCTCGTTTTCGAGATGTCAAATGACGTTTCTCCTAAACCTACTTTCTTTGGAGATTCAGGCCTCCCAGTAGAATACAACGACAACCTCCTCGGAAGAGTTGTACGACACACAGATTATCAACTGACGGGAGCAACACGAGCCTGCGATAGACCACCACTTATTGTGGCATCATCGACGGCGAGATGATCAGGCACCAGACAGAGCACAACAGAGAGGGCGGCATTCTTCCAGGTCACCGACAGTCAACATTGAGAAGTCCAAAGCATCAGTGATTCTGTAAGTCTCAGCAGATCCAAAATTTGCTGCCAATTTCTTTGAGGCCATCAAGAGAAATCACCGTTTTCTCAAGCCCCTCAGAAGAGGTTGAGGAGAAAATTCTTGAGATCGAGAATCCGAGGGGGGGTTTATAGTCGGCTGGAAGATCCACTCTCGAGGGGACAGCCGGGTTCTTTCCCTCTCCTCTTATTTCTTTCTTTCTGTCCAGGTTCGTCCCTAAGGGGCAGGTGTTGACTGGCTGGCTGACGCTTGTGAGGAGACTGCATGAGCAACAGGACAGTGTGTCGTCAGCCGACCACTGCTGCTGCCCTTGGTCTCCTCCCTGCGACACAGGTAGGGCCACAGGATGCAAGCCACCATGACCGAGACCAGCACACGCCACGAGTCATTTCATGGGCTTCCCATCTTGGCACAAACTTGCGCTTGACCACAAGACACTTCTCGCTATCCACCATCCATTCCCACTGCTATCTGACACTTGAGCGAACCATCAGGCACCGAAGGGATTCGCCATCGTCACTACCAGCCAAATGGTACAGTTTTTGAGAAAGCGGCACGACCCTCAAGCTGTCGTCACTTGTATCAGTCACAGCGCTCGCTTTGCTGGACTTGGTGGATCCCAGATGGCTTACACAGGATATCAGCCTTGCATCCCAGATCTCTACACTTCGCCGGCGGCACATACATGTTGGCCGAGATTCGCGATACCGAATCAAAGACATCCAAGGTGCGCGCATCCCGTTTCTCAGTCAGACTGCTCCTCGTGCTGTCCCGATGCAAAGTTCGTGCATCCATACTGTGGAGTGATTGCGAGGGGCGTGCCGAAGCCCGAAATAGCAGGCTTCCCCTCATCTTCACACACAGATGGCTGGGATGTGGAGGGGCGTGTGTATTGCTATTTTTATGGGCGGGAGTCAAACCCGTTGGTAAATGTGCCAAACTGGTTCGTGAGATCTTGCCATCTCCTTGCCCGACACCACGTGCAGTAGCACCTCTCTTCCTCTGGCATACACCACTTACCCTTTTTCAGTGGGCAGTGGCAAACCCTCCAGTTTTCCGTCCCACCTTTGTACCTCCTCGTTGGCTGATTTCTTCAGCGCTCGGGCGGGAATCTATGCCGCGGTCTCGAGCGGTTTTGCTGGCTCAACTTCTCTCACTGTGGAATCGGATGGTGCTCATCTCCAGGCTTTGGCTGAGCCGCCTGAGTGTTCAACTTCAAGATGGGAGATGGCCATCTTCCAGCTCTCTGTTCTCCCACCATGTAACCAAACCACATCATGAGGTTTCGGAGCACGAGTAGAACTTGAAGCTCAAGTCTAGAATCCCCGATCTTCGCATCTGCCCCAAGCTTCCTGTCCCCCACGCGCATATGCAACATGATTCATGATTCATATTGACTGCGTACTGTCGCTTGGTAGCGCCATTTCCCAAGTAATGATATGGATATCAACAAGTAACTATGCGACCCGAACTTTGTAAAACTTTCGCGCCCAATTTTACGCGGTGGACCTCAATACACCAGACACACCTGCCTGCCACGATTTTCACATTTGGATCCATCTTGAAGTGTCCGTCAGTCCAAACCCATTTCCATTTTGCGTCTCCGCCCCAAAGACGTCACAAGCCCGACGGGGAAGAACGGTCTGCGTGTAATCCCTCCCTCATTCCCCGAGGAATAACTTCGGTATCGCATCGGGGAACTGAACCCGGTCCCGCCGTGATCTGACCCGGAGCGGAAATGGGGTGCTCCACTTCTCCCGTCAGGTCACTGCGATCCACTTCAGCTGAGCTTAGTGTTGTGGGAATGATTTGCACAAGGAGACCAGGAAGGTTCCCAGCTCAATTATTCGCACTCTGCATCTTCACTGCCCGAGAGAAAATGCGGTCCAGAGAATCCGCCAAGGACGTCTGGAATTCTTCACGAACATTACACGGGCGGACTTGACATCGGGTAATAGATTAAACCCGTCTGGGCTTCCTGCAGCAAGGGACTCAGCGCTGCCATGTGCGCCGAGGCGATTTGGATAGCCGTGGGATAATCCCGTTTTTGATGATAATTAACCTGCTTGTTGGCCCGCATCCCTGGGACTGCAATATCTATCTTAGATCGAGGTGCAGATGGCAAACCTGATGTGAGTGGAAATGTTTTTTATCTTCGACACTTTCTCGGTTCCTCCAATGTCACATTTGAACGAGCGGTCTGTGTTGGAAAAGAACATGTGGCCACTAGGGTGGAAAAGCAGGAACTCGTTGGCAGGAGGTTGGAAGTTGAGCGCAACTCTGGAGCGGGTCTCGGAGAACGGCAACAAGCTCAAGGGAGCAAAAAGTGTGCCCGAAGCTAGGACGCAGACCCGATGAAAGGGTGAGCTTTGGCAAGAAATTCTAGCTGCCGACAAATCACCTCCCAGGATGATAGCTTCTTGGAGCTTCACTGAGCTCCACGCTCAGCTTTCGCATCCGAGCCCTTGGGTCTGGATTTTGGCTTGTGTTTCCCCAGTGAAATAAAAGGAAGCCCAAAAAAAAAAAAGTCGCCGTCTCTTTGCCAAGACCTGGGGTAAAACCGCGCCAGCAAGGGTGGCGACAGCGATCCCCTTGTTTGAACACAGAAAAGTTCGGGAGATGTTACCCACCCAGCAGCACCTTGCAGCAGCGATTGGAGGTGTTTGCAGCACCTCGCATCCTGACAATGGCTTTTCATTCGTCTGTTCGTTTGGAGGGTGACATGGGCCGGATGGTTAGTTATCTATCGTAACTGCTTTTTCTTTTCAGGCTTTAATTAACCGTCTGCACGTTAGGTGGTTAGCAATCTGTCTGGATGAAGTCGAGGGGGGACCGGGGTTGGTCCCCGCTCTTGGCCCATCTCCAACAGCCTGTTCCTCTCGTTCACTAGGTCTCTCTCTCTCTCTCACTTCTCCGCACGGCGCTTACTCCCCCAAACCATGGGCTGGTCCCCCCCCAATAGTCCATGTGGCTTTCGGCATTTCAATTCTGAACATGGGTAGGGGGTGCGGAGCATGGAAAACCATATCAGGTTGAATTGCACAAGCGAGAAGTTGACCTAACCCGTGTCTGAACACACACACACACACATACATACACAGACGCAACCCCCGTCAGTTTTCCCAGGTATATATGCTATAGCATCTCTACGCCTCACCCACGGGTCCTACCTCTGGACACCGCCTACTCACACCATCACGTCGACTCGAAGGTCAACCCACAGACATCGATCGACTTCGCCATGGCGTCGACACCTGCCCAAGAGACGTGGAAGGACCACTGGAAGTGTTTTGTGGCCTGCGGAGTCATTGTGCTCTCGCCCTTTCAGTATGGCGTTGATTTCGGTCTGATTGGTGGCCTGCAGGCCATGGTTGGTTTCCTCAAGGTATTTTTTTCTTTTCCCAGATTTTGAGGAGTGTGTCTGTCCTAACGGAACCCGACAGATCTACGGATACGCAACACCACTCGTCCCGTCAGGATGGAACATCGACACGACCCGACAGCAGCTCATCTCGTCGCTCATGACGCTCGGTGCCTTTATCAGCTCGGGAACGGCCGGTTTCGTCGCTACTAAGCTCGGTCGCCGTCACTGCCTCTGGCTCGCCTGCATTCTCTGCTGTATTTCCAACGTGATCATGATGGCGACGGAGGATATCGGTGCACTGTACGCCGGTCGATTCCTGATCGGACTTGCCAACGGATACTTTATGACCTTCTCGCAGCTCTACATCCAGGAGAGCAGCCCGGCCAAGTACCGCGGATGGTTCCTCACCATCTTCCAGTTCTTCACCTCATTCGGCACTCTCATCGGAACCATCATCGACTGGGCCACGGCCGAGCGCCCCGACAAGAGCTCGTACCTCATCCCCCTCGGCATGATCTACATTGTGCCCCTTTTCCTGGCCGTGGCCTTGTTCTTCATCCCAGAGTCACCCCGCTGGCTGATTCTAACAGGCAAGTTCGAGGAGGGTCAGAAGGCACTGGCGTGGCTCCGTCCCGTTGGCGCGCCTGTTTTGGACGAGGCAGCCGAGATTCGTCGGGCTATTGAGGTGGAGAAGGAGATGGGAGCGGGTGTCAGTTTTGCCGACATGTTCAAGAACCGCGTTGATCTCCGCCGCACCACCATCGCCGTGTGCTCTGTCACGCTCCAGGCCGCCTCGGGCTCCATGTTCATCATCGCCTACAAGGCCTACTTCCTGCGCATGGCCAAGGTCAACGACCCCTTCGCCATGTCCAACGTCTTGTCCGTCATGGGCATTCTCGCCATCCTCTTCAACTCGCTCATCGTTGTCCGCTTCGGCCGCCGTCGCGCCATCCTCATGATTGGCCTCGCCGTCTGCGGTTTCTTCCAGCTCATCATCGCCATCATCTACGACAAGCTCGGACGCGACCACAAGGCCGCGGCCAACACCCTCGTCGCCCTGACCTGTTTGTACATGATGAGCTACAACGGCATGATCTCGTCGTACGCCTGGCTGGCCGGCGGTGAAATTCCCTCGCAGCGTCTCCGCAGCTATACCTTTGGTCTGGCTGCCGCCGTGGGCTTCTTCTTTGCCTGGCTCACCACGTTTACCGCCCCGTACTTTATCAACCCGCAGTCGCTCGACTGGGGTCCCAAGTACGGTTACATTTGGTTCCCTTCGTGCATTGTTGGTGTCGTCTGGGTTTTTATCTTTTTGCCCGAGACCAAGGGTCGTACTCTGGAGGAGATCGACGAGATGGTGAGTTTTTTTTTTCTTTTTTTTCTTTTTTTTGGGGGGGGGATAAAAAAAATCTGGCTAACACACTCCCTTTTTCAGTTCGAGAAAAACCTCGCTGCCCGCGCTTTCCGCAAGTACGTCTGTGTCGGCCATACCGCTTCGGCACCCAAGGGTGAGGAGGTTGAGGAACGACCTCCCTCTTCTTCGGAGAA
>Ga0247763_1001869_pt1 | contig 11451 bp, 16 predicted proteins | sample UWRJL141409B4_FD_179926 | JGI IMG/M metagenome (GOLD analysis project Ga0247763, IMG submission 179926) | Plant litter microbial communities from Arlington Agricultural Research Station in Wisconsin, United States - UWRJ-L141-409B-4 | ecosystem: Environmental > Terrestrial > Plant litter >...
CGTTCTCAGTCGTCACCATGGGTCTTCTCGATGTATGTGCGATCCGATGGGCTCAATCGCGTGCCTATCTCAGGGCTGAAGCTCCCTCCATCATCACTGCCGTGCCACACCAAAAGTGCGCTGACTTTTGTGATCCAAACAGGAGCTCCAGCTTCCCGTTGGCGTCATCTACGGTACGGCAAACCCCGCTACCCCCCATTCCGATATCCCAGGACCACAATGTTGACGGCGATACAGGCGAGGATGTCCTCAAGCTATTCACCTACGCCCGCGAGAAGGGGTACGAAGTCAGCCACCGGTTTCTCCGCACACAGCACTGACGAGAAGCAGATTCGCCATCCCCGCTTGCAACGTGACCTCGAGCAGCACCGTTGTCGCCGCTGTAGGCCGTTCCCTCCCTGCATCTGCTCCATGTGCACTACTGACTCGTTCTGTACACAGCTCGAAGCTGCCCGCGATTCCAAGGCTCCCATCATGTACGATACTCGACCCCGCGCAACTCCCAAGTCGATGGTGGTTGAAAGAAAGCTAACACACCACGAGCCTGCAAACATCTCAGGGAGGCGCCGCTTACTTCGCAGGCAAGGGAATTAAGAACAGTGCTGAGAAGCAGGAGGCCTCTGTTATCGGTTCCATCGCTGCTGCCCACTACATTCGTGCTGTCGCTCCGGCCTATGGCATCCCTGTCGTCCTCCACACCGACCACTGTATGTTGTTCCAGAGAGCAGATTAGGCCTGCGGAAAGATTTTGGATATGATACTGACTCTCCGCTCTAGGCGCGAAGAAGCTTCTTCCATGGGTACGCGTACTGCCGCACTTGATTGCTCGCCACTCTACTGACACCCCCTAAGCTCGATGGCATGCTCGACGCGGATGAGAAGTTCTTCAAGCAGAACGGTATCCCGCTTTTCAGCTCCCACATGATTGACCTTGTATGGTGCCCCCTCTCCGAGACTTCTCTATTCAAGATCAAGCTAACAAATAACAGTCCGGTACGTCGAACAGACCCTTTGCAACTCCTCCCGTGGCACAGATTACACCAACCCCTTCTCACTAAGCACCCCCGGAGTCGAGCCGCACTAATCCCACTATTAGAGGAGTCGGTCGATGAGAACATCAGCACTTGCGTTGCCTACCTCAAGAGAATGGCCCCGATGAAGCAGTGGCTCGAGATGGAGATTGGAATCACTGTATGTAACACCACGCAACAGACTTTGGCATTGGAAGAATCATAATAACTGACACGGCCCACAGGGTGGTGAGGAGGACGGCGTTGACAACACTGGTGTCGACAACTCTGCTCTCTACACCCAGTAGGTTCAGAGCCTTACGAACACCATCTTTCCCTGCTAACCGTTTCTAGGCCCGAGGACATCTGGCAAATGTTGGTTTCCCATCCGAAGCATAACCTTGTCGCGTCTAACCACCCTCAATAGCGAGCAGGCTTTCCGTCCCATCTCCCCGTATTTCTCGATCGCGGCAGGTTTCGGGTATGAGCCTTATTTTCCCCGACCCGCGTCGCAAGCTGACTGTTCACAGTAACGTTCACGGCGTCTATGCTCCTGGCAATGTCCGCCTCCACCCCGAACTCCTCGGCAAGCACCAGGCCTACGTCTCGGAGAAGCTTGGCGGCAGCGACAAGAAGCCTGGTTCGTTGTCTCGTACAGAAAGCCCGTCCTTGGCTAACTCTCGGCAGTTTTCTTCGTCTTCCATGGCGGCTCTGGCTCCAGCAAGGAGGAGTACCGCGAGGCCATCAGCGTGCGTTCCTTGATCCCGGTGACCAGATTAGACACGAGGCTAACGTGATGCAGCACGGTGTAGTCAAGGTGAACGTCGACACTGATCTGCAGTGGGCCTACCTCACTGGCATCCGCGATTACGTCACCAAGAACATCGACTACCTCAAGACTCAGGTCGGAAACCCGGAGGGTCCCAACAAGCCCAACGTAAGTCTCTCTTGAACTTGTTTCTCACTAGTTTCATTGACCAAATTTTCCCCGGTGCAGAAAAAGAAGTACGACCCCCGCGTCTGGGTAAGAGAAGGCGAGAAGACCATGAGCAAACGCGTGGCAGGTAAGTTTGGACAGCGATGCTCCGAATGAGGTAGACGGGACTAACATCAGAATAGAGTCTCTCCAGGATTTCAATGCCACTGGCACTATCTAATCTCGCCTGAGTGTTAAATTGTTGGTTGAGCTGCTAGTAATCGTCGAGCTTGTGCGCAATGGAGCTCCTGCAAGCACCAAGACTCCAGATTGAGATCGTGTCTCGTTCTGACAAACCCATATGAACTTGTCATTATGCATAGGCAATAGATGTTACGCTTGAGAGCAGATTCACAGTGACTTTTTTTCGGTGCAAAACTCTAACTCGGCTCTAACCCTTGAGGTTGTCCACCATTCCTGCCGCCTGATCTTTCATCCGGTCCCACGAGAAGGAGGGGGATTTCTTGTCGTTGCCCTCAAGCATGTCGATCTCGCGACGTAGAACATCAACCTGGAATTTTCGGAACGCTTCCTCCATTCTTTGGCGACTCTCTGGATCCTGGGCGATGGTCCGTGAGGCGGATGCGGTGCCGGTCAGGAGGCCGAGTTCACCTCCGAGAAGAACACCGCCAAGGCCGAAAGCGGTGTAAGTGGCGGCATCTGCCCAACCAGTGGGTCGGATAAAGGGCTCCAAATCTGGAAGCGGCTCTGAATGACGCCAGTCAGGACAAGGCAATGTGCTTTAATTCGCGGTAACAATTACGTACCCCTCCGGCCGTTTGCAAAAACCAACTCGGTCGGTCTGCTAACCAGCTTGAAGGCTTGGTGCAGGGCCATGCGGTTGCTGCGAATGCGCCAGGCCAGTGCAGCACTCAGTCCCAGACCGATCAGTGAACCGATGGATACGTGGGTTGACACCTTGCTTGCTGCGCGCTTGAGGCGTGCCCGGTCTGACGAGGAGAGATCGGACTGGAGATGGGCCTCGCCGATGCGGGCCAAGTCTTGGTCGGGGTAGTTGCGGAATATGGCCAGCATGTTGGGTGTCACGGATGTTGTGGTATGAGGCGTAATTGGTAGTTTCTCTTCTGATGGAAGGGTAAGTTGTCTTGTCCAAAGTCAAGACAGTCAGGCCATGGTGTCGTCATGAACAAGAGCACAGTGGGCGCATACCATCCCCAGTGTTCTGATGTCATTATGGCATAAGCTTTACGACGGTAAGGTAGGTATACCTCCTGATGAACGGGATCTGATCAACCAGCCAGCATAAATTAAATGGGGATGGTATCTAATAAGGATGGTATCTAAAAAATGTCTAGATTCTAGGTGTACCTAGGTAGGTATCACACTGGTTGCGCCTCTGCCACCCTTCTCCAACTTTCCGCAATAGCATCCCAATACCTTTCCGGATATTTCCGCATATGCCCAACATGGGGCGTCCCCTCAAAGATCTCCGAGTCCACAACAAACCCCTGCTTCGCCGCGTCCTTCGCATGCCACTCGATATCCTCATAGTGAATAATATCGTCCTCCTTGGAGTACAGATATAACCTGCGCGTGGTCACATCCGCAATCGCAGAATTGTTGACGGCACCCACGCTGAACTCGGCAGCGCCCACCCGTCCCACCATCCACCCCGCGAAATGCACCGCCCCGAGAAACCCCGCGGCCACGGCCTGAGCCGCCAGAAATGGTATGGGTAGCGTGCTCGTTGCACCGATGGCCATGGCACGCGACCAGCGGCCGACATTAGGGAAGAAATCGGAACTTCCAGGGGTAGAGTCGAGGACTACAAGATCGTGGCGGAGGACCGAGCCGTGTCGTTGGACGTGCGCGTTGAGCATGGCGGCGTAGTTGATGCCGCCCGTGTTGGACATGACGTGGGCAAGGATTTTTTGTCTCGGTTTCGCTTCCTCCACCTTCTCGTTTTCTGGACCGGATTCGAATTCAGATCCGGGTCGACTTTTAGATGTAGGAAATACGGCTTCCACCACGGGCGCCATATTGCTTGTTCGCGCCTCGAGGCCCGCGAGGAGGGCGCGTAGGATGGGCGAAAAGACGAGGACGATGCGCGCGTGGGGAAAGAGGCGCTTGTAGCCCTCGACGTACTTGGATACGTGTCGCGGGCGCGCGTCGCCCCAGCCAAAGATCATGACCGTGTCGGGGTGCGAAGGGTCGCGCGTCGTGCCGGCTTCGGCATCGCCCGGATCGATGAGGTTTTGGATGAAAATTTGGTCTGTCACCGCCGTGAAGCCGGGGAGGGGTGATTCCGTACCCGAGCCGGAACTGGAACGGGCGCCGGTGGACGAAACGGTCATGTCGTCGGCAGCAGCGGCTAGACTCTCGCGACGGGCGGCGGCGAGGAGAGCATGGTGCAGCTCGTCGAGTCCTTCGACGGCTGCCATTGTGCCTGCCCTACCCTCTTCCCTCGTGTGTGGGTTTCTTCGTTTGCGATCCTTGTGTAGGTAGCTGACTCGGACGCGGTGGATCTTGCGGATCTTGTTCTCAAAATCTCATGTTGGGATTCGCGGAGGAGGGCAGGATCGTCTGGGAAGGACCCTGGGGCCGGATACGTAGTGTAGTAATATTTGCTGCTGCCGCTGCTGGTAAGTAGCTTTATCAGTTAAGTATTTAACTTAGAAGCGGCATATTCCGGACCCAACTTCTTCTCTCTCTCTCTCTCTCAACACCTTGGGTCGTTGGTCGTTGGGGCGGAGACCTTCAGTAATCAGCAAGTGATACATCTTCGCTCCCCCCACGCGGACAGCATCCTCCTTTCGGTAGGGTGTGGGTGTGGTTCGGGGGTTTCGCCCAGCGGGAGCATCCGAGAGGGCTGCATCCATTTTTAGAAATTTGGCACTGTTGGCAAAGGTGGGTTTGACATTTTTGACATGTGATGGGCTGCGAGCGCAGCGCAGTGCGGCGCGCAAAGCAAATGAAGAGCAGAGCGCGACGCTCAGCGGGCAGCGATAACGTTGGATTTGGCCAAGAGGTGAAGTTTGCTTGGCGGGGTGAAGTTGCCGAGGTAAGTGGGGCAGCGCAGTTCAGCGGGGAGTTCAGCAGAAATGCCGGGGAGGAGATTTCACCGGGCTCCGATCTTTTCTGTTGAGTTAAGAAAAATTCCCAATTAAGGGGTTTCCTTCTAGAAAGATAAAGGAATCTTGCGGAGCAGCAGTGAACAATCATGGCTTTGAAGTCTGAGCTTGATCAGGGCTATTGGTCTAGGGGTATGATTTTCGCTTCGCATCTTGCTTACTAAAATGCGCTATTGTGAAAGGTCACCGGTTCAAATCCGGTATAGTCCATCAGAAACCTCAGGCTTCAAGCTAAGCTTTTTCTTTTTGTCTTTTTCTCTACCATTTCTGCTTAGCTATGGCGTGCAAGTGTCACTTTGTGCGTGATCTGCGGTTGTATGACTGGAACGTTGTTGGCTGTGCTCAACACACCAGAGTGAACCTTGCAAGGCTGGAGAACTCGCTTTCGGCAAACGTCGGCCGAGGTCATCCATCGTCTCCACGTCCAGATGGATTACTGAGCAGCAACACATGGGAAACCAACAACACTTGAAATACCTTGAAGTTTAGTATTGTGTACAGAGGCATCTGTGTATTCGAGAGCGATCAGATACTATCGCGATAAGATGGCTGGCCAAAAGTACAACAGGTTGATCCCATTCTCCGAGGCCAGCAAAGTCACTCTACTCGGTGAGGACAAGTACCTGGTCAACCTCCATGCAAGCTACAATGTTGGGTCCGGTATGCATCAATCCTTATCAACACTTACCCGTCTCAACAAACCTCAAAAAACTCACCGCTTACCTGTCTTGCAGTACCCAACGGCGGATATGTAGCGTCCTGCCTCATCCGCGCCGCAAGCCTACACCTCGGGCCCAGCGACCAACCGCACGCGCTGACCTCGCACTTCTCATTCCTCAGCCGGACCAATGTCGGGCCCGCCGTCATTGCCATCGATGTGGTCAAAAACGGCCGATCACTCTCAACTCTGCATGTCACGCTGTACCAAGGCGGCCTTTTGACGGCACCGCCTTTTATCACCCCGGGCACCAGCCAGAAGCTCGTAGTCGGATACATCACCATGGCGGACGTTCACGCCGAACGGGGCGTGACAATTCCGTTCCAGCTCCCGCTGTACCGGCCCCCGCCACCGCAGCCGGACTTCGCGGCGCTGATTGCTGGACGTGATGCCGAGTGGGGGCCCTTCGTTGCGGGGCCGGGTTGTCCACACCCGCTTATCACCAGCCTGCGCAACGTACAGGTGTTTACTCCGCGAGGAGAGCGCATGGACAAGAACCTAGGGGATTTCTGGGTGCGCTTCGCAGCGGGAGAGGGATTCACGACGGAGGCGCTGGCGTTTGTCATGGACTGTCTGCCTCCACACATTGTTGAAGGGAACCGGCCGGCTGTGGGTCAGAGTGAACCTTTTGAGCACGACGCGGTGTTCTGGTACCCAACGGTGGTCATGAACATTGAGCTGAAAAAGGCGTTTCCTAACCCCGGGGGTGTCGAGTGGCTGCGACTGCGCTTGCAGTCGAAGCAGGTTCGTAATGGACGGCTGGACTTTGAAGTGCATGCCTTTGATGCCAACGAGGATCTGGTCGCCATAGCGAACAATGTTACCATGATCATGAGCATGGCACGCAATCAGAAGGGGCGCATCTGATGGGCTCGGCCTCCAAGTAATCTCAAAGACAAGCAATGCCATGTTCTGCCTAATACGAGAAGGATGGCGATTGCAAGTGCTGACAAAGGCTCCCGTCACGGCCTTTGCAACAGTGATAGAGAGTCGCCCTGGAGCGAGACTCGGTGCTCCCGAGCTTGGGCATCAGCTTTGGACCTCGCAAAGCCCAGCTGCCAATGCTAGCTCCGTGACAACTGAGCTATCATCTCCGCCAATGTAGAGGTGCCCAATATGGGAAGACTTGGGATCAACTCGTGAGTGGTGTTGTGTTCTTCCGTCGCCGAGGACATGTGTCGACGTGCCAAGACAATGTGCTGTGGTCGAGTTCACGAGTCTGTTGTCTCGAGCAGATGGCTTACAGCTCAACTCGAGCTGAGCACTGACCGCCGGGGATTTAACAACACAACAAGCTCCGTCGAGTCATGAAACAAGGATCCACTGTTGACTTTGCTGGCGTTGGTGCCCGTGACGCAGGAACCAAGTTGGAGGCGACCAATTGGAGGTTGCCGCGCGTGCAGCTGCGAGCCAAACAAGCGGTCTCCAGAAACAGACTAAGCCAGTCAGGCGAGCCACCACAGAACCCGATGACAACCGCCCAACGACTTGTCAGCTCCGCTTGTGCCTGGACAGTGTTCTGCTCAGCTGGGCGAACTGCAGTCGACAGGGCGACAACCATGCCAGCGCTTGCCAGCCGTCTTCCCCGGCTTTGCAGACACGTCACGGCCCACGGCGCTCCACGCTGGATGGCGGTCACGCTGATGGCCCCATGTTGGCCCCATTTGGGCAGACCTTGGGCGCCCAAGTCGGGCTCCAAACTAAGAACAGCGCCGCCCTGTCTGGTCCGCCTGTCCTCCCAATTTTCTGTAGCAAACAATTGGGCCAGAGCCCTCGCTGCACCCCTGTCATTCGTCTCGGCGCCGTGTTGCAACACCCTTTGGTTCCGTTCCGAGATCCCGGGACCCACCGAGACTTCGTGGACTTCGTGGACTTCATGGCTTTGGGCATGAACATGCCAGCCGCCTGGACTGGCCCTCATGAAGATAAATAAGACCAGATTTGTCGTCTTTGTCGTCTCGTTCTTTCCCCAGACAACACAATCACAACCATCACTCCAACTTCAGCACCGGCGCTCATAGCCTCAAAGACACACTTCGCCCCATACCGAACGCCCTCAACTCACCAATCTCAACCACCGACATGGATGCCCAGGAGATTGTAAGTCGCGCCGTTTCTCATTCTGTCAGCATGGCCGCTAATATTGTCATGCAATAGCGCAGACGCTGGTCGGACAAGCCCGCCACTGTCCTCGGCCAGAAGGACTTCCACGACGAGTATGTCTACGGCCCCTCGGACCGGGAGCTCGACGTCGATTTCGAGAACTGCCAGAGCATCGTTTTCATGGACGGCGAGGGCCGTCGCGGCGGTCTGGACTTGCTCATGATGGCCAAGGGATCCGGCCACGTCGTCCTTCCCAAGGGCGTTCAGGTCCGCGTCGTCTCGGGCAAGGTCAAGGTCGCCATCGACGAGGCATCGGGCAGCTCGGCCGGATCCATCGTGGGCTCCTCGTACGGCGGCTACCGCGCCCCGCCTCCGACCCGCGCCTCGTCCTATGCCGGCTCTTCGGTGAGCTCGGCCTATAGCAGTGCCCGCGTCAGCCAGGCCTCGGCCAGCACCTACCGCCCTAGCCCGCCCCGCACCGCCGCTGACGCCAGCCGCGCCGGCAGCCACGTCGGCACCCTCGCCAACGCCCGCCGCGTCCCGCTGCCCCCCAGCGTCGCCAACAACGACGCTGACGACTGGGAGATCCAGGAGGAGCTCGAGGGCGCCTGGGACCTGGACACCCGCAGCGTCCACCCCAACGACAGCGTCAGCTCTGTCGGCACTCGCGGCAGGTATTAGACATCGCGACAAGTTGTGAGAGAAGTACCCAGAGTTGAAGAAGGTTGGAATCGCGTTTGACGGGACCCCGACGGGGTTGAGCCGACATCAGACCTTTCCATCCCTTCCTAAGCTCTAGATATTCCTCGCTCGATCGACTCTTGTGGGTGGTTGTTCTTGCATTGCATTGGACTAGGATTTTTTTTTGGCATGGATATCGCATCGGATGGAACGAACACGCATTTGGTCTCTGATTTCGTCTCTGCACACACTATTGGGATCATTTGGGATTAGGATATTGCATTGCATATATATATAGGTTATAGGTAACACCAGACGTTTGCTTACCCTGGAAACGGGGGAGAAACGGCAGCATCGCATTGGGAATTAGAGGTCAGAAATGACATTTTCATGTCTCCATCTTCTGTTTTTTTCGCAAGCGTTCGCATCGTGAAGTTGACATTGCTGGTCCGGGTCGGACGGAATGACGCATCTGGAAATTCATTCCAGTCTGTAACGTGCGGCCAGTGACACAAGGAAAAAGGAAAAAAAAAAAAAGTTCTGCGACGCGGCGTGTTGGGGCAGTGCCTAGATGGCGCCGGCGATGCAGACGAACATTACGCCGTGCCGTTGGAGAAAATTTGGAGAAGCATCATCGCATCTTCTGTCGGAAAGATGGCGGGGTAATGTGAAAGTTGGAGAAGCCAATCAAGATCCCGGAATGACCATCTAAATGTGGGTCGCGGTCGAACTTTGAGGGGTGGACCCCAGTCGATGGTGGGGTTCGGTTCACTGAACCCCTCATATCGGGCTTGAATCTCTCCGCCGGCGCAGGTTCATCACCACAGACAAAAAGAATTTCCCCAGCTTCTCTAAATGCGGTAAAGTGACGCGGCGTCTTTTTGTAGGTATAAATGTGGGCGATGCCCTCGGTAGTTAGTTGTTGGCGACGTAGAATCATCATCATCAGATCTCATCAGCCTCTTGATCAAGCAGCACACACCATCACAACTTACCGGCTAGCTTCAATAAGAAACATCCCAGCAATCACAAACCCACCCTCACATCACCACCACAACCCACCAAATCCACAATGACCTCATCTCCAAAGACTATCTTCTTCCTTGGCGCAACCGGTGGCTGCGCCTTCGCAACGCTCACCCAAGCCCTCGCCGCCGGCCACACCTGCATTGCCCTCTGCCGCGACCCCTCCAAGCTCTCTGCCAAGCTATCTCCCGAGCAGCAAGCCCAAATCCAGCTCCGCCAGGGTAACGGGCACGATGCCGAAGCGGTCCGCTCAAGTCTCGTGCACCCCTCGGACCCGACCCGGTTAGTCGACCACATCGTTTCGGGCATCGGCAACCCCGTTACCTGGGATGGCGTCCTTCACCCGGACCTAGACGTGTGCCGCAAAGCCATGGCCGTGCTGCTCGAGGCCATCGTCTCCCTGCGCCAAGAAGGCTTGACGGGCCGCCCGCGTATCACGGCCATTAGCTCGACGGGTATCAGCGACGTGGCACGCGACCTCCCCATTGCCATGATCCCACTGTACAAGGTCGTCCTGGCGCCGGCGCATCGCGACAAGCGTAACATGGAGGCGGCGCTGTTCGCGAGCGATGAGGACTGGACGATTGTTCGCGCCAGCGCGCTCACCAGCGGCGAGGGCGGGAAGCGGGCCATTCGCGCCGGGCTGGAGGACCCAGTCGCGCGAAAGGTCGAGTCTACGGCGATTGGTTACACCATTTCAAGGGAGGATGTTGGGCGGTGGATTTTTGACAATGTTGTTGAGGGAGAGAAGAAGGAAGATGGAGCCAAGTGGGTGAAGCGGGTTGCGACGATCACATACTGATGATTCCTTCTGTTTTTTTCCTGCTCTGGTTTTTCCTTTCTGGTCTCCTCTCCGCACCATTTCTTTAGTAGGATACCCACGATTCCCCATAGACTTCTCGATGATAGAATGAATACCAGGCTCCTCCGCTTTGTCTTGGATTCCTTTTCGGATGCTCCTTCGTTATTAGTGTGGGGGATCCTCGCTTGGCAGATCCCAGCCAGAGCACCCAGATCGAGCTGTTTCCCATTCGTCCGCTGATCTCAACGGTGAAAGATGCACTGCATCTGATGCAGTGAGCGATTAGGCCGATCTCCGTTTCCAAAAGTCCAGCCAAGACAATTGGGACCTTGGGGTTTTTGGTTCGACGCAGCTTGCTCCCACCCTGCACGGTGCAACCAGACCTGCGCTGTCGAGCACAAACAACTTGATTTGGAGAGGGAGGGTTGCACTGCAATTCGGCACTTTTGGTACAAGGGGTGGGGGAAGCCCAGCGCTGGATGCAGCCAGCGGTGTGCCCAGGGCTCGGGGCATGCTCGCATCCTGCATCCCCAGCGTCGGGTTAACATCTTCGCTCCTCGCGTCACGCCAGCTCGGACAAGAGACATGAGTCTAGCGCGTTGAATCCTGCCAAAAAAACCCAATCGATGTAAAAACTCGGTCTGCGTCCGAGACACCCGAGCCTCACGCTCTCCAATTGATCACCATTCTCGTCAATCATCATGTTGGCGCCTCTTTTGTCGGCTGCCCTCGTGGCGCTGGCCTTCTACTTGTATACCCAGCTTCGTCGCCTGCGATTCGAGAAGTTCAGAGGGGCTCCGCAGTTGGAGACTTCCCTGGTATGGGGTCATATGAAGGTGTTCAATGACTTCTTGACGAGCTCCAGGCCTGGTGCCCATCCAGGTGAGTTTTCACTTCGTCCACTTACCCCTCTACAATCCAACCCCTGAAAGATGTTGGCGTGGGACTTGGTGAGTGTCCAGCAGGGGGTTGTGCAATACATGAACAGCCGGGAAGCTGTTTTGCGAGGGGTCAAGCCAGAATATTAGGCCTGAATTCTAACA
>Ga0247763_1001871_pt1 | contig 11441 bp, 13 predicted proteins | sample UWRJL141409B4_FD_179926 | JGI IMG/M metagenome (GOLD analysis project Ga0247763, IMG submission 179926) | Plant litter microbial communities from Arlington Agricultural Research Station in Wisconsin, United States - UWRJ-L141-409B-4 | ecosystem: Environmental > Terrestrial > Plant litter >...
ACTCGTCGCCACGGCCGTAGATTTCGCCCCCGCTTGGATCAGCACCGAGGTCGATGAAGTGCCTGCGACAGAGGACATCAAGCTGTCTGCAGGGACTTGCGTCTGCTGTGTGACACCGGCCGACTCCGTGCCATCGGCATGGATTCGATGTCGCGCGCAAACCGAAAGAGCACTCTGACCCGTCTGGCAGGCATACGTTGAGGGAGGCGGACCCGGGTCCAGTACCGAGTGATATCCGATACTGAGCAAGAAGAGAGAGGAGAAGAAAAAATCAGGTCAGTCTGAGTCAAAACCTTGGCCTTGTGCCCCCACCAGACTCACTTTTGGCAGGTGTTGATAATCAAGCCGACGTTTGCTGTATGCGCGTGCGTCACACTTAGTCCGAGACACTTTTTACATGGACAAGAGAGTGACACTCACGATCTTGCTCCAGCCCTCCCGTCTGGTTTATCGCTACCCCGCAAAAGGTTGAGTCGCACCAGTACAAAGACCAGAATCGACTTGTTGGCGTCTGGCTTGTCAGGTTTTGACATCCCTCGGCCCAGCCTGCGTCGTCGGTCCAGCCCGGCGATACTGACTGCAGGAACTGCTTCCTGCAGTTCTGTAGACATGACTTTGGGAACCTTTGCTGTGCCGCCTGTCGGACCTCGTCGCCGTTGACGAAACACTCACAGTCGCCGCTGAGGACGAATCTTTCCACGGCGTTGCCAGTCATGTTGGCCTGGCCGTGATTGCTTCTTCTTGATCGACGTACGAGTCGTTTCGAGAGGCGGAAAGCAAGACAGCCGTCGGACCGTGTAACGCAGCGCACATGCTACTGTCAGAATTCCCCAGTAGCGACGAGAGCGGGGGAAAGAGCTGCCGTGAGGTAGGCCTCGCAGAGGGAAATGAAGAGAATGAGGAGGGGTAAAGCCAGCAAACGGTGATACGCACCCGTTTCCGGACACCAGTGGGACAGATCAAGGGGTAAGTCTGGCGGGTGTCTAGCTCAAACGGACAGGAGCATCTGCTGAAGAAAAGCGACTCGCATCAAAGACAAGAGAACTCAGGGGCTAGGAGGGGTCCTGGGTAGGGCACGGGCGTCCCAGAGTCGAGACGACACTATATACTCATTCCCCTCCTCGGCGGCGCCTGGTGGCGACGGAGACACAGCGTCGTCCGAGGCGTGCGGTACGGTACCTAGACGGGGACCACATCAGACAGTCACGGCAGCCTTGAATGACGGCGACAAGTCCTGTGCGTGCGCAGCGGCCAAGGACCAAGAGCAGCCAGGTTCCACGGTTCCACGGCCGCTGCGAGCCCCCGCTGCCCGACGAGAACATTCTCGTATGAGAACCGGGAGACAGGGGGTTTGTCTTGCCAATCCAAGGGGGCCAGATCTGCACCTACCCGTGCCTATTGCGCTCCATTGTACAAATGTATGCGCAATGCCGTGCCGCTGCAGCCAGCCAGTTGAGCGCCGCCGCCCTGCCTCCTGGATAAAGTCTCCCCGTGGACAAATGTTTCTCAAGTCCTCGGTGGAAGACGGTTACCCCGGCTGGTGAGCTCCTCCTCTTTAACCCAAGCTAGAATCCCCATTGCCGCTCACTGTGAGCCACAGACAGTCCAGCCCGTCCAGCGTCCCCTCTCACCCAGCCGGTGTTTCTCCAACGGCGCAATTACGTGCAGAGTAACCTCCGCGTGGAGTCATTTCGCACCGCATAAAGACTCCAGCCAACCGAATCGCGAGCCGAAGCCTGGGAGCTTGACCCTGTGCGCTCCGATGCTGTGGGTCATCTGCAGCCTTCAGATGTAAATGGAGAAGGAAGTGATGTCTGCATCATGATGCTGTCGCTGAGAAATGCGTGGACTGCACGTGGGGAATCCCATCTCCCAGCTTCCAACTATTTCCCATGCCTGGGCGAGTTTGTGCCCCGTCGTGGGACGATTTGAATGAGGCGCTGAAGCAAACATCTGGCCGCAATACTGCCGCCTATCGGCAGCGAGCATGCGTTTGGCGGTAGTGTAAGTGGTCATCAATCTCGTTCGTTCAGTGCGCTGCTGGGTCAAACAAGCCCCGATGATGTGGCCTAGGCTCTTGGTCGAGGCGTCCGTAAAGTTCCTTTTGTGGTGCAACCATGGAATCTTGGGAGTTATTTGCCCTCATCTCCCGCCCCCTGTCACGGATTGTGCATGCGAGCAAAATAAGGTAAGATAGGTAGGTAGGCAAGTACACATAGGCCTCTCCAATGTTTGCCATGTTGATCCCCTTGCCGGGCAACCCGATCCAACGTCTCTTTCCGCCGTTTGCCCACATGGAAGCCAGGGCTGACCTTCTCGAATCCTAGCGGCCGAGCTGCGGCAAAGTATTGGCATCTATCCGCGGCTTGACACCAATTTCCATGCTTCCACCCGTGGGACTGAAGACTGGGTCTCGATGAGCTCATTGGCACCGGATACTGACATGCGCAGTACCTATGTATGAATCGGCGGGAGACTGCGAGGCCAAGCAAGCAAAAGCATCCAACAATGGCGGTGTGTCTTGGATGGAGCGACCGAGAGTCAAAAGAACCGTGAGTCTGAACAATCGGGATTCCATTCTTTCCGACAAGTGCTATTGCATGTCGTCTCCCCTCGCTCACAAGAAAACCCCGCATCGCAGCCTCTGTCATACTCGAGCTGATCAACCAGAGCTGCAGAAGACGGCCTTTGCATATTTGGATTGCAATCTATAATTAGGAGTCCGAACTATTCCCCACGAAATCGCTCTGAGGAGAGATGACTTCCGCTCAGCCTTGGGCGGAGAGATGCCGGGGAACTCCATGCTTCCCCTTCTCCAACAGCTGGTGACGCTAACTGCTGTAGGGCCAAGGTAATAGTCCGGGTGTGACAGTGTCCGTATCGTCCGATTCGCTCATTTGAGAGGAACAGCAGCCTCTAAACCTGTCAGGCTAGCATGGAAGCTGTCGGCCACCGCCCATAGCCTACAGCCATGGCCTCGTATTGAGAATGCTGGCTCGGGCGGGCTCGCTGGTTGCCACCCAACTTGACTTCAAGTCCTCGTCTTTGTGCCAACAGGTATCCCGCCTGTCCTTATCGTAACTTGAACTTGACGCACTTTTCCTCCACAAACCCACTGCCATCCATGAACCCATGGACGTAGGCCTCCCCAATGAATCTCATGGAGCCATCATCTAGTGGCCGAAGGACGACGGGAAACCTGCCCCCTTTCACAATGGCTAGCCTGTCTCCAATCTTGGTCTGCTTGGGGAGGAGGCAAAGATAGCCTTGTTCGGTTGCACCCAATCTTCTCTCGATTGTCGATTTGGTGTACTTGAAGAAGTCCCCATAGCCATTCCATGTGCTTTTCCAATAGCCCATCAAACTCAAGAACCGGAACCAACCCCCTTCCTTGTTCATTCTCCAGGCTCTAAGCCTTCGGATAGGCCCAAGGGAGTCGACCCAAGTTTGAAACAGCTTCTTAGTCTCGGCCAAACCTCCAGGCGCTAGGGTCCCGGTACTGACTGTCAAACAGTATGCCAACATTGGGTCGTCTTCAACGCCAGGATTGCGTGGTTTCACATTCTTGGCGAATTCCTCCCATTCAAGGTAGACGGAGAGTGGAAGAACCATGTCAGTGAGGTTGCGATACGCCTGTCCCAGCATCTGCCCTGCTTCGATGAATGGCTTGTACCACGGGTCTTCATCCTTGGTCGGCGTGTCAAACTCGGAGTCATCCCAGGCCGCCTCGGCGTCGAACCAATGCTGGATAAGGCTCAGCCCGGTAATGACGTCGACCGTGTGGCCTTCGACAACCAAGACCACGCCGGCGTCTTCCCAAGTAGCATTAGCCGAGCAGTTGCGTGACGCGTGACTTGTTCTCCGATGACCCAAAGGGTCTTCCAGCATTGGCACCGCCAGGTAGTCTGCAGAGCCCCAGTCTGGAACCCAGGAGGGCAGCTCATGTGCAACCTTGTTCTTGAATGGAAAGCAAAGGCCCAGAGCATCAAGATTTCCTGATGCGGCTATCAAGCTGCTGGTAGCGGCACGGTAAACGTCGTCAACGGATGCTTCGTAGTCGGGCTTGATGCCAATGTCGCGCACGCTCCCCTCGACAAGGCCAAGGACAGCAAATATCTTGTCTCGCGGGTCTGTGGCGGCTCGAGTACGTGTTCGCAGGAGATAGAAGAGCAGCTCGTCGGCAGGGCTCTCTCTGAGGTGAGTCGCTTTCAGCGTCTGCACGTCGGTCACTACATGAGCACTGCTTTCTGGCATCACGCCGAGAATAACCTCCTGGAAAATGTCCAAGGCACTGCCGTGATTCACAGCCGCGCAGAGCACATCCCAATCGACATTATGGCGGCCCACAACCACTGTCGCACGACTCGCGAGCAAGATCTCTTGTGCGGTCCACACCCGGCCCCACCATGAATGCAGCAGAATGGCATTTTCAATCGAGGAGTCGGGTCCCAGCTTCTTGAAAATGGGCCCCTCTTGGGATTTGAAGGGCTTGTCGGGGTTCTTTTTCAGGTCCATCAAGTCGTCGTAGAGAATCTGGATGTTGGTGAAAGCACTCTCTGCCTTGGCCGCTTCGGCAGATCCCCCGAGCCAGACGACGGTCTGCAGAGCTTTCTGGTAAATGTCTCTCATCATGGCCACTTGGCTAACCCTCTCGGCGGCATCTTCCTGGTTGATGCAGATTGCATCTGCCCAAATGACGCGAGTCGCGTTAGGAAGCCTGAGGTCAAGCAACGCATGACGGAGATTGTTGCCGATTCGCAGCTTAGCGCCATCAATCAATATAGGTGTGCGGACAGAGTTGTCACCCCAGACGTAAGACAGAGCTTCATACTTGGATGACTCTTGGTCCAGTGAGGAGCCTACCAAGCGGCACCGGATCACATCTCGGCCACTTCCAGGAAGCAGATGAAGGAGGCGAAAAGGCTTCTTTAGAGTATCGGGCAGCTGAGAGTACTTATACTCCACTGAGAGAGACTCGAGCTAGTGTGGCCATGTCAGCACCTAGGCAGTGAAGGCGTGGATGGAAATATTGAGGATACCTTGTCAATTTCGTCTTCTTCCACCGCTGGTCCAGCAACTTCATCGGGTCCCGTAAGACCTTCCCATGAACTATTGAAGATTAATCTCGCCAGATGCCGTGACATGGTAGATACGTTGCGGTGAAGATTCAAGGCCTTCTTTGGAATTGTGCCCACAATGATTTTCGAGGTGCTTAGTAGTGAGTCCACCGCTGATGCCTTGCATTCGGATCAGGTTCAGTCCCTGGCGGATGCGCTAGGGTCACGGCGATCCTTGCTTGTAACGTCTGGAGAGCAGCGACAGAGCAGACCCTCCAACACTAGCGTTCTCGAGCATTGCAATCCAAACACTATTCTACTGAAGGCATCATGGTCAATTTTTCATCCTGTGATGGATGCCGTGCAGGCGCAGTGTTCGTGGTACCTAGGTCGAGCCTCAAGCTCGCGTCGGCCACTTCGCTGAGGTTTCCCCAGAGCCCCGTGCGCCCCACGTTCCCCGCGAGCCACAGACGCGTAGAAATCCATGGGACTCCGGCACTCCGCTTTCATGGTCCCGGTGAGCCGGTAGACTGCCATGCACATCCCTTGATGCACAGTAATATATGAAGAAATGCTATCTCGATCCATCCTTCGAGAACATGAGCTGAGGTGAGATTTGGAGAAGAGATCGCGCGCCGGACTGCCTGACCGCAGTTGCCTCGGCCCACTGGCGATCCATCCCCGCACCCCGCTGACAAGCCACCCGGTCTAAGAGGAAGGTGCAACAGGACACTTCCGACGCCGAGTTACAGAGCGCACCTTCCTTTCTGCATCGAAAAACGTGTCACCACTAGGAACCGATATCTCTACAATCTCCCGACATGACCGATTCAGCAAAGAGACGCGTCGAGGCTATCGGAAACCATCTGGCCGCCTCGGCCAGCGGACTCCCGAGCATCACCCAAGTTGCCCCTGAATCAGCGGGGCCAAGAGCAACAGGCAAGGTCGTCATCATCACTGGTACCGCAATTCTGACCACCTTCTACCCTGGGGTACACCGCAACTAAACTCAGAAAAGGTGCCAACTCGATACTCGGCATTGGTCGCGCTTCTGCCCATCAATTTGCCCGGAATGGGGCGAAGGCCGTCTATATCTGCGACTTTGACGACTCCAATCTTGAAGCACACAAAAAGGATATTGAGGCGCTCTATCCCAGGGTAGACGTTCATGTTCGCCAATTCGATGCTGCCAACGAACAAGCCGTCAAGGCTGTTGTCGATGATGCCCTCGGTCGATACGGCCGGCTCGACGTCTTCTTCGCCAATGCCGGCATTGCCGGGCCTATGTACCCTTTCATTGAGTTTGACGCGGAAGACTTTACTGAGGTTATGCGTGTGAACTCTCTTAGGTCCGTTTACTCCCAATCTACTTTCATCAGGGTACGGGTTCTGACGAATGTGCTCAGTGTCTTCCTCGCAGCGAAGCACGCGGCGCCGGCAATGCAGAAGACGTCCCCAGAGAAGCCCAAACCCTCGGGAAGTATTATCGCCACAGCTTCGGTAGCCGGCCTCCGGTCCAATGCAGGAAGTACTCCCTACTCGGCCTCCAAAGCAGCTGTTATTTCAATGGCGCAAACAATGGCATATCAGCTCATGGCGACCAACGTTCGCGTCAACGCTATCTGCCCTGGCCTCATTGAGACAGGCATGACGGCACCAGTCTTCGAGTCGGCTCGATTCCGTGGCACCCAAGGTAAGATTGGTCAGCTTAATCCGCTAAGGCGGCCCGGCCATGCCGACGAGATCGCTCGTGTTGTCCTGTTTTTGGGTAGTGATGAGGCGAGTTATGTCAACGGACAGGCGTGGGCCGTCGATGCCGGACTTAGCGCTGGACACCCCTATGTGCCGAGTAAATCAGGCGTCATTGCCTGAGGGAACCAGACGCTAAACTCATGAATATAATCGTCGCGGTATTGGTTTCTAGGCCAAAGTCGTGGGGTATCTGTCTTGAGAGGCTACCAAAGCTCGGCCTGGGGATTGGTCATCTGATCCGGTTTGTATTATATGATACATGGTAAATGCATTTGGAGTAGAGCCTGCAAGGGCCCATGGATTCCTCTGTTTCCAACGTATGATTCTGGTCTACCAACCATCATTTGACCCTGTGGCCCTACTATCAGCTCAATACCTGCGGCGGGTTCCCCGGACCGCCTCCTGTCCGAGACTTTCGGGAGAAGGTGAGCACCAAAGGTTGTCCTGATCCTCACCGCGATTTCGCCGGACGAAATGAACGCTCCCTGGTCGCGGTGGACTGAGAAATCTAGGACTAGGGCTCGTAGAACCGTCCAGAGAGTCACCCATAGGTGCCAGGCGATCACCAGACATCCCCGGGATCTACCTCAAATTTCTCGCCGTCCTCACGAATGTGCTCGAGCTTGACGTCGCGCTTCATAGACTTGCGCATGTCATAGGCGTCCTCGCTTGACTGTGCAGGGTCGCTCGAATGGTCGCCGTAGTAGTCCTTGACGACGCGAAAGATACTGTAGCCCATGCTCTTGTAGAAAGTAATGGCCTTGTAGTTTGTCTTGCGCACGAAGAGGTCGACGAACCAGGCATCATTAGCGTCGGCAGCCGCCTCAAGCTGCTCTGTTAGGAGCCGTCCAATACCGAGCCGTCGGGCTTCTGGCGCCACCGTCACTGCCGTTATATGCGCATGCCATGGCAGATAGTGCTCTGAGAAGCGGTACACATCGGGTGACGACTCAAGCTTGCCCATGACTTTTGGGGGATTGCCTTGGTCAGCTTGATCTGGTTTGGGTGCCAGGTAGAAAGAGAATCTCACTGTAGCCGATAATATTCCCATCTTGGTCCTCGGCGACCTGGAATAGTGAGGGCCACTTTGCGTGATACTGAAGGTAGAAACTGAGTTCGTATGTCTCGGTCAGTGGGTCAAGATTGCATTTTGATAGCTTGTTGAGGTCGTCGGGTCTGAAACGGCGAAAGTTAGCCATCTGGGATGTCTGGCAACAAGGTGTTCCGAGGACCGCAGCATGGCACACCGCAGTTGATAACTTGGAGTAACTCGTGCAAACGTGTGAGGCAGAAATGGATACTCTTGACACTATCAGATTCAGCGTGCTCGGCGCGGTATCCTTGTTAATGCAGTTTTCTCGTTCTGCCGCTGCCAAATTTGACAATTGGGGTCGCGCCAGAACTCCACAAGCCCCACTCCAGCTTTGCCCAACACCACATACCAAACTGGCCAAGGTTAGCGGCCAGGTACCTGAAACTTGAGGTGGACTTTCCGAGCTTCCTCGTTGTAGTTAGCACGGGCAAGATTGTGGACGGTAACCAGATAAGCGGGGTGTGCCCTTAACTCATAGGATTCCCCAATGGCGTCCCCGTTCAACATTACGGGGATCAAAGATAGATTTGCCAGGGAGATGAGGCAAGATGACAGAGATTGGGGTACTTGAACCACTAACAGCTACCTGTCCCTTCATCACGGTAACTTTTTAGCGGCCTGTGTACCTGATCAAACCCGTCCCCTGACGCCTGCACTTCCCGGATTCGCTGCAGGGCGTAGTGCCACCTCCGCCAAAATTCCCGAAAGGAACAACAAAGAGGGATGCACGCCCAACCGCGATGGTCGAAGAGAATTCACATTTTCGTGGTCAACCACGGCTCTTCGAGGACACAGCTGCGACCCGAGAATGTTGGGGCCGCCTGACCATAGCCGATTGACATGACCAATTCCCTGGACCCCGGTGCCAGTTTTATAGACTAGTAACTTTGATATATACACTGTCATCGCCTCTTTGCTGGTCTCGTCGCTTTCCTGAAGGGGATCCCTGCCCAAACAGTAACCACGCCAGCAACCACGCACATATCGAGAGAAAAAAAGACAAAACAGACCCAGAGCGTAGTCGTACTTTTAACACTCGCTTGACTCGACCAACAAAGCCATCGCCCTCGAATCGTCAAGCTGCGGGGCAAGCGAAATTCCGGTGATAGCGCTGTCGCTCGCAACTCAACTAAACTCTAATCGACCGGGCCAAGAAGCAACAAAACACACACGGCAGCCAGCAACGCCACGATTTCCGTCACGAACCGTATCAGCTCAGCTTGGTCCAGCGTAGCGCCGCGCCGCGCGCAATTCACCACCATTTCGCCGCCATGCCAGCGTCTCCGCAGACGCCGCGGCACTCGCCGCACCCCTCTCTCGATTTCCAGACCACGGTTTCCTCACCCTACTCGCCCCGAGAAAGGAGGCAGTCCAAATCCTCGTTCCACGACCCTTCCACACCTCTGCGCAGCAGCTTCAACAATGCCGAGGCTATGGACGTGACCGTCTTCAGCAGCGGGGGTCTGAACAACGACGGCGGCGGCGGCGGCGGCGGCGGCGGACTCGGGAATCTTGCCGACGAACTTGCGGGCGCCTTTTCCGACGGCGATGACGATGAATACTACGAAGAAGGGAACGAGAGCGGCGCGCCCGATATCAGCTTTGAGTTGGAGGAGGATAAAGAAAAGGAAATAGTTGACGGCGTGCGGGACAGCGGGATCGACGTCGAAAGCCCGTCGGCACGGCAGGCCGGGCTTGGGAATCTAAGTCTGCCGTCGCCCGGTCCCAGAGGAGGAGTAGGAGGGTTTGGCCACCGCCGCCGTCCGAGTGACTATGACGGAAGCGAGTATGGGTCCGAGTCCGATCTATACTCACCAGGCTTGCCACCAAGACTGGTAGACAAGATCGACGAGGTCGAGTCGCTAGCGAGGAGAGGGACCGAGACATCACCAGCAGATGGGGCCATTAAGCGGGTCACCGAAGGCCTCCGTGATTTAGGCTCACAATCGGGCGTCGAAGGTGGTGCTTCAAGGTAATTTTACTCTCTCCTGCCATTTTCTCCAGGTGTGACCAGTGAGCTAACATTACCCAAGATTAATAACAGCCCACTCGGCCCTCACCACACACCTATCCCACCAAACCCGACAACTGCACAGTCTCACCTTTCCCCTCCTCTCCCCGCTTGTGCCACCCCCCGACCCCGAAACCATCGACACCCTTCTACCGATGCTCGTCTCCCTCTCCGAGCTGATGCCGCGGCCTTCGACTGGTGCCTTCAACTCTCTTACCTCTCTCCATTCCGTCACATCTGACCTGGTCCAAACCCTCAACTACCTCTCTGATACGCTGCACATGTCACGGCAAACAACTACCACCGCCACCCGCCGGCTCAAGAGCGCCAAAGACCTGGTAGCTGAGCTACGCCGCGACGAAGAACTTCGTGAGGAGGGCGAACGCTGGCTCGACCGTGGCAACTGGAGCGAGCGGCTACGCAACCGGGAATGCGCCCATGTATGTCGGGAGGTGGTCGGCGGGTTTGAAGAGGTCTGCAATACGTGGCGACAACGGCTGGTTGCGCAGGCGGAATCAGTACAGGCTTGAGCCGTACCGGGGACGTTAGGTATCACGAGATGAGGACATTTGGGGGGGGAGGAAACTATTGTGCCCAGGGAAAGAAGAGGATGATAGACATGACATGAAGCAAGGCAAAGGCGGAGCAAACAAAATCATATAACCCCCTTCACTTCCCATTCATTTTTGTCTCTTTTGTTGGTTTGGTTTGTTGCCCATACGGGCCAAGTCTGGGGTCTCCTGGGAGATTTGCTTTGGTTCTGGGAAATCCGAATTGGATTTTTTTTTATACATAACATAGAATACCACCCGGGCGACGCGGCGATCTCACCTTTAGTACGTTTTAGATGTGAGGGAGCTGACGTGTTATTTTCACGCGTCTGTTTCGTACCTTTTTTTTTCGTCAACACTCTGCTGCCCTGGTTAATTAGACTCTGCCATCTGACTTGGCAGGTTTATGCATAAATAAATACTCATCATACCTTAGAGCTAAATATAGTTTATATATATAGATATATATGTGTAAGTACCTACCTATGTATATACCGTCGGTCGAGCTAGACGAACAAGGAGGAGGATATCTAGGTATATCAGAATATATCAGAATCACTTACGGACAGCAGAGAAAGAAGCAACTTTTTTTTTGTTGTTGGGGCGGAAAATGGGGGTCAGCCATGGAACTCAGATCAGATCAGATTATATCAGATGACATCAGATGACATCAAGGGGAGGGAGCTTTACGAAAAACGACACTTTAGTTTATTTCCGACTAGAATTGCCGTCTTTGCGTAACGAGTAAAAGGAGAAGGCGTGGAGGCGAGATCTCTTTGCGTTGAACCTTTGCCCTTCCGGATTGCCCATGATTGATCATCCCATCTTTAGTCATCGTACCCCGAGAGCGTTGACCCCCGATCATCCCAGACCCAGAGAAACTATCTCAGACTGCCTCAACTCGGACTCTCCTACTCCAAGCCAGATTCTGTCAAGTCCAACCTGGTAGATTATCAGTAGACACCAGCATATTTTTC
>Ga0247763_1001872_pt1 | contig 11433 bp, 10 predicted proteins | sample UWRJL141409B4_FD_179926 | JGI IMG/M metagenome (GOLD analysis project Ga0247763, IMG submission 179926) | Plant litter microbial communities from Arlington Agricultural Research Station in Wisconsin, United States - UWRJ-L141-409B-4 | ecosystem: Environmental > Terrestrial > Plant litter >...
CCCTCAGCTCGGGATGTCTAGTTAGCAGCTTCGAAACAAATGCAGTGTTTATGACACTTAGCCTAGCTCAGGAGCGGCTCAGTATTACGCATGAGCATAGAAAATCCAATGCTGATGGCAACTTTTAGGGTACCAAAACAATAGTTTGGTTGCAGGTCTGGTGCTGTAGAAGCCCCTAGAAGCCCTTCATGTGTTGTTTACAAGATTTATCATGGCTCCTCCCTTTCAAACATGTCAAGGACCCTCTTCAGCCCCTCCAACCTTTCGCGGCCACGTTGACACTCTTCTTGTATTTTCCGAAACTCTTCTTCCCTCGCAAGCTGCTCTCTTTCCTCTGCCTCGTGACATCTCCGCAAAGAGGCAAGCACATCTCCACTGTCAGAGCTGTCAAAACTTTTAGAACGAGGAGGGAGAGCTCCCGGTGTTTGCCCAGGTTCCTTGTCAGTAGGGCTCCCCTCTTCCGCCGCCACAATGGCGATTCCACTGGATGTTGGTGGTGGGGTCCCAGATCCAGATGACGCCGCAATCGCTTGATGAAGCCGGCGGTGCGCCTTGCATGACCTCTTGACATGTTGCTGCAGCTTGTCTCGCCGCTTAAAACCGAACCCCGTTTTTGATTTCTTGCAGCCCGGAGCCGGACAGAGAAACTCGGTGGTGTCCTCGGCAAAACCGCATTGGAATCGTTGGAATGAGGCCGACGTGTGCTTCAGCTCGCGCATGTGGCGGGCCAGGGCATCCGGACGGGAGAATTTCTTGCTGCACTGCGGGCAGCGTTTTGAGGTGGCAAGAGGTTGTTGACGACTTGGTAATATTACGTCACTGCCGAACTCATCGTGGGTTTTTCTGTCTAGGCCAAGAGGCTTTTCAACGTCGGACAGCTGTGGTAGCCGTTGGGCAGACAAAGGAGCGACAGTTCCCATGGGAGGAGTTGCCGCTGGTGTATGTGGGTTTTGTGGGATCAATGCAGCCAGCGGTGAGCCAGCAGGATGGCCAAGCGGTTGCAAAAGTAATTCACGGTTAACGTTTTGCGTGGAGTCAAGGAAGATGTCGAGATTCGGCGAATGGTTCGACAGAAACGAGAAACCTGTCCGGGGATCGCTGGAATCCTGGCCCAAATGCATCGAGAATCCGTTTTCGCAACCCGTCTGTGACGAATCGATGGGACATTGCTCCGGCAAAGGAACTTGTAGGCCCAAAGAAGCCCAAAAGTCTGCTGTTACCAGGTTAGCGATTGGATACCGAGAAACGTAGCGCCACATACTATCAGTGCTGAAACCAAGATCCTGCTCGGGTTCTGCAGAGTGGAGGAACCCTTCGAGTTGCGAAACGTAGCCGAATTCTGACGGGGCATAAAACATCCAACAGACGCCCCACAGCACAGCCAACGCCGGCCAAATGGTCCAAGGCATCGTGGTGCAGGGATATCTGATGCCCAGTGGGAATTCAGAAACCCATCCAAGCCACTGGGAGCAAAGGGTCAAGATGAGGATCCAAATGCCAAGCGTCGTGTACGTTGCCACCCTCGGTGGAGGCGGGGGCGGTATCGGCTCCGAGAGTTGAATCTCGCTCAAGTCGTAGTTGGAGGGCTCGCTGCTGCAGTACGGTTCAAATCTGTCCGGGATTGTCTCGGGCGCTTCCCATTGGGGTCTGACCGCCGCCAAGCTGGCATCTCGTGGTCTATGATTCCAAACCAGGAGGTGATCGTGGTAGGAGATGTGATCGTGGTAGGAGATGTGATCGTGGTAGGAGATGTGATCGTGGTAGGAAAGGTGATGGTGGTGGGAGAGGTGATCACCAAGGACAGGGTTTCCAATAGACATGGAGTATAGTATGGAGTATAGTATGGAGTATAGTGTGATGCTCAACAATAGCAGCCACTTGAGAACACGAAATGCCAGATAGCCGTTGACGAAGACGGTCACAAGAATTGGGCTGAGAATCAGGACAACGTTGAGGCCGGTGAGGGCGACGAGGAAGACGTATCTAGGTATAGTTAACAGAATCAGCTTTCGACAACTTAATCGTTGTAGCCGGAATGAAAATGAACGGTGGAAGCATGAGTGATATGGCGTTCAATTGACACCAGGCTCACGTACTGTAGTTTCATACTGAATACCATCATCAGCCTGCCATGCACCGTGCGTTTTTTTTCTCCCGAAGCAAGGAAGCTGACGAGTAAGATGAGCCAGATAAACCAGATGAGCATGATGAGCGAGATGAGCAAGCTGGCGGGCGAGTTGTCGAGAGGAGAATCGTCTTTGTCGATAACAACAACCTCTGAAACGACGGTGATTTTCAGAGGGGCAGACATGGCTTTGCCAAACCCCCACCCAAGGGGCAATGGGAGATGGAGGAGAAAATGTGCTCAGGGCGCAATGTCGAGGCCAGCACCGAAAAGAATGAGGCAACTGGGCAGGCCGTTCGAGGAATTGTATCCATAGCCCACCCGAAACTTGCGGATTGTGCTCGGGGGAGGAGTGGAAAAGTGGGATAGCGGTTGTGAGGGCTCGGTGGCTCATAAATGAGGGAAGCGGTTGGGGTTTGGGGGTGACTGGGCCGGGTGGGGCAGGTCGCCCTTTCTAGGCCAAGGGTGGAAAAAAGTGAGGCGGACTTGGGCTTTGGGGTGTTGCAGGTGCCACCCTATCTTCTGATTGGTTGTCCAACGATTTTGGGGTGGTGGCTGCAGATTGTGGGTGGTGGTGGGCATCAAACCTGGGGACGGGGTGGCTGTGACGGGCTGCCAGGGAAGGGAATGAGCCAATGAGGTTGGGGTTGAATTCTCACCTGCATCCATCCCCAGTTCGCCCTAGCCCCTAGATCGACTTTGGACAACTTGAGCTCTCCAAGCTGTATCGTGGAGGGTAGATAAAGGGATTTGAATACCTACTACCTAGGTAGACACAAGGGGATCAAATATCTCATGTTTAGTTCTACCTCTTGTGTCCTCAAAACAGTGTCTGGTTGAATACATACCAGCACAATTGAAGCGCGGAACAACACCAACAACACTGATGGTAAAGCAACAGCTTAACCGGCCTGAAATGGGTAGCCTCAGCACTCTATCCACTACAGCGCACGCTGGTTCCTGCACGTGGTAAAAATACATTTTCCACTCTACATTGACCCCATCACATGTACTCAGACAATGCCAAGAGCTAACCTGAATCAACGACTCAGTGACCACGACGACAAGTTGCAAACCGGAATATCCAAACTCGAGTTATCTATGTTCGCCGAGGACCGGGTCCACGGCTACCAGCCTGACAACATCTTTGCTCGGCTCTCAGTCCATACTCTAGGTTCTGAAGTGACAATCCTGGAACGCGAGCAGGGGATGAAGAGGCTTCTCGACGCTTTGGGCCATACTGTGGTGGGCAGAAGCGTGTGAATTGGATCCAGTGGATACGCAGTATGAGAATAAGGGTCGGGGTCCCTCTTTACCATGTTCAAGTTTCATAAAGATATTTCCTTCGCGGAGCCCCTATTCTGTCCACCAAATCTTGATAGGCAATGTCAATTTGAAAATAGGCATTGGGTGGTTGTGAAAGAGTACAGATTGCAGGAAAGAGGTCGGCATCTCAGAAACAAATCAATCTCCGCCATAGCAAAAGCGCCACAACGCTCCCCCTTTTGAACAGGACCCTCCATCACAAACGAGACAGCTGCAGTTGCAGAGCCGCATGAATGTAACCGCAAAGGGGGAACTAGCGAGACGGCTAATATCTGTAACCCGCCGAATAACATAGATATCCCGCTGTTACAGCTCCGCAATAGTAATTAAATACTGTTAGTAAAGCTTACTTTATATATAGCCTTAAGGAGCCTATTAAAAAATCTGTAGCTTACCTATAGCACTGGAACAGCTTAGTTTAAAAATGTTAACAACATTAAGCTTGAATAAAGTCTAATTCACCTGATTAAAGCAGTTATTAAAAATAGCTTTCATTATCAATAAGGTTGCCTAAGGTATTGAAGATATTAAGGTAGTGATTAATTAAAGTCTTAAACAGATACAGATCAATTATTTTAACTTATACCTTGTTATAATCTCAATGTCACGGCCTTCCCCACCGGGTTAGGCAGCTGTGACGATCCAATGCAACTCGAATCTTGAGAACAGAGTTCCTGACTATGGCTGACACAAGAGAGGTGCGTACATACAAAAAGGCGCGCTAACGAGGTGGTGCAAGAAGTGGTGGATCACACATCGTAAGCAGCCGAAAGTTGCCTAGCCTTCAGCGGTATTGGATCTATATGTTGTGAAGTTGATAGATGTAAGAGCATCACGGGAACGATTAGAGTTCATGGCAACGCACTGATGTACCGCAATTCCTGATCTCTAATTCCGCTCGTCTCGCGACCAGCCTTCCCCCTCGGGCATCTCAGAACGGCCCGGATATCTATTCGCCCACTTGACGACCTAGACTAGGTAAGGTAGGAGGGAAATACGTCTGTGCCACATCCTGCCCTTTTTTCCTCTACTCAACACAGTTAATTGAATCTCATGCACACTCTCAACGGTCTCATTCCAGTCAATGATGCGCCAGACTTTGAGGCGCTCTCTCATGTCTGGGGTGATGCCCAACACCAAACTTAAGTACCCATCTCCGTCAATGGCCGACAGCTTCTCGCAACCAAAAATCTCGCTGCGGCCATGCGCGCGCCGGGGGGGTTAAGGGGTCTTTTTTATTTCTCCGCGTCGCTGTTGCATCTCTTCTTCAATATGCACCTGGACCGGATCCCAGTCTTCAAAGAACAGCTGGTGACCCCAATAAAGCATCTTCTCGTACTGATGACGCTTCTTCAGTTGCAAATACTGGTCCCCTAATCAACAAAGTATTAATAATAAGCCCGAGGGAACCCGCGTATGTCCAAGATGGAGAAAAAGAAAAAAAACCGCGGCGACCTACTGTTATCTTGCAGGTGATTCTTAAGCTTCACAATAAACTTACATTCCTCCTCGTCCACGTTGGTTAGTCTCGACAGTTCCTGGATACTATAATCGCTAATGAAGGGAACCTGCGCGAGTAGGGCATCTCGGAAGTGGGCGATTAGTCCCTGTGCACTGTGGAAGTATCCCTCGACCAGGCGGTAGTCCTCGAAACGTCTTCCTCGGCCTGGAGTCTGTACACTCAGGTCGTCAGCGAAAGCATCAACTGGGACATGTGATTACAAACAAAACTTACGTAGCGGCCGTAAAGAGCGGCAAATTCATGATCGTGGGCCGTGGCGATCTCAATGTTGTTCAGGAGGAGAAAGATGGTGATGAAAAGCTCAAACCAGTTGCTGCGGTCCTTCTTGAAAATCTTTGCCTGTAGCTCCTTCAGCACTTGCTGCTTCAAGGGGATGAGTATGTCCTGTATCACAATCTGGTCAAGCTGTGTGTCCATAATTGGGGTGATGGGAACACGTCCAAAGAATATGTTGTCGGGATCTGTTATGGTTTCCATTCCGAGGGTCTCTTCGCCGCAAATTCGCCATGGTTTCTCGATTAGCCGAGACGCCATCCAGAGACGCAATGTTTTGAACACTAGGGGTGACTGACGGACATGTTAGTCGCGCGCGTGCTTATCAAAAAGGGGTCATTCTGTTGCTTGCGTTTCCAGTCGCTGCTCGTCTCAGGGCCAAGCGAAAGACGCCCCAGACGAGAAAGCTGTTGAAATCCAGATGTGCTCGGAGGTACCCGTGGAGGTTCTGATCGATAAAGCCGTTGACGGTTTTCTTGGTATTCTCCAAGCCGGCGAGAGCGTAATACGGCATGAGTTGCTCTCGCTCGTTGCCTTCTCGGTCGGTCCAGATATATGACGTGACATCGCCATCAACTGGAATGAACGGTTTGACCCAGACCTTCAATGACCCTCCATAGTCGTGTGTGAGAAGGACGCCCTTCTCCTCTGCCAGCATGTATGTCGTGAGGTCAGATCGATTATAGATCTCGATTCTTCTAGTCCACGTATCGATTTCAATCGTGACTAGGTCACACAGCCGAGGGCACTTGTCAGTGTACACATTCGGGCGGCGGCGGATGAGGGAGACGATGCAGTCGACAAACCTGTGCGGAATAGAGCGGAGTCGGTAACGTGGCTCCGGATGCAAGGGATACGTAGGGCTGTAGGTTGAACTGTCCGACACCCGAGACATGGAGCATTGGGAGCTTCTCCCATTTGACACTGCCAAGTCACCTAGTGTGTAAGTACTAGGCACGTCTTTATCTCACTTCGGCCATTGCGTGCTTACCCTTTTCTTGACCCGCTGACAACGGATACAGGCTGCTAGTTCCCTGGTTTCGGCTGTTTCGGCCCGGGCGTAACGTGGTAAGGCGGTCCTTACCCGCTTCCGAGATATGATGCTCTGACACCGATTGGAATGGCTAGGTTTTGGATCTTGGCTCTTGTTTGGGGGTATCTTAGCCCTCGACTGGGGATGGCGGTTCGACGCGAGTCGTTGCTCGAGGCTGCAGGCCAGGCCGTCGACAGGCTCGGGCCATCCTGGGTGCTCAGGCTGATGTTGTCTGATCCCCAAGGCCAGATCTGTCATCAGAATACCTCCCGGCTGCATGTCATGGGGGACGCTATGACCGACTTGAGGCGACGCCAGCGTCTGCAAGGATCCCCACAAATTAGTCTCGATTCCTGGCGTGACCAAAGATAAGCCTGTGGGCATGAGAGCCTGGGATAATCCGGACGTCGTCGCATGGCGCTGATTTATTGTGCTGAGTGGGGGCTCGCAGCTGAGACTAGCCCCCAAGTTGGGTGGTTGAAATGACACATCACTGCCGAGGTTGAGTGGAAGATTGAAGTCTGTATAGCCAGTTCCAAATACAAGAGACGGCCCGGTGTTGAGAGTAGTGTAACAGTCCCTCTCAGCTCCAGCGCCGGAGCTCAAAGGCCCACTCAGGACCAAGTTCTGCGAAGAAACCGGGACGGGAAAACTCAGGTCTCCCCACCAGGCGTCGAGGAGTGATGTGGGCATTGGATCCTGCTCATATTGCCTTGTCTCGGGTATAGACAGGCTCGCTGAAGCTAGAATGAGCGATGAAACATTGTTGAAATTTCCTGCCAGCATGAGGGCATTAGACGCCGTCTGATTTTCTTGGCAAGCGAGTTCTCCCTGCAGTTGGCCGGTCTAGGACAGAGGTTAGACGCGTACAATGACAAATCATGGACGAGAACCACCTTGGCAGACCTATTGCTTTCATCCAAAATCGCCCACTCAGGCATCGTCTGATCTGGCGTAAGAATGGCTCTTGCTGGGTGACACCCTTGTAGCTTGGCTTGCGTAACTGGTTATGTGACAAGCGACCAGTCGCCTTCCACAAATTGCAGGGGATAGTTACTTGTCGAGCTTGCGCCGTAACCGACAGATGAGGGGATGGAGGTTTGGACTGGACTGGATGGTCAGATATGGAAAGGCGGTGACTCGTCTGACCTGAGGAAGGCACGTTGAGGAAAGCGCAGCCCTGTTCGCCCGAGGCAGTGCCCGAAGCCTTCCAGGAATCGCCTAGCGCGGTCTCCGGTCGACGCACAAGAGCGGAGGCTAATGCTGTAACCAACCAGACGCATGAAAATTCATTCGGCTAAGCTATTATGGGCTTAGCACACTCCCCGGCCGTCCTTGAGACATGGCCGGGGGGATGGCAGCCTCAACCCCTTCCTCATCGGGTTTTAAACTCGGGGGGCCTGTTCTCGTTCTCAAGCGTTCTTCTGGCTCGGGCAACCTCCGACACGGAAATTCCCGGCTGATGCAGACTCAGAATGGCGGCGAAAGCCGGGCAACACGAGCAGTGGAGGGCATGTGCCCAATGAAAGGCGCACGACACTCTGTCCCGGATCCCCGATGGGTGGAGACTCGATGATTCGGCAATTTCCAAGGCCCGCAGCCTCGTAAAAATTGCAGACACGTTCATCGCAAGCCTTCTAGACCCGGCAGAAAGGGCAATAACAGCATTGACGGGTGTTGAGATCGTCGAGAAGGTCTCGGAGCGGAATCTGACAGCTGAGGTCGTCACCCACGCCTTTTGCAAGCGAGCGGCTTTTGCCCATCAACTAGTATATGTTCCATGGCAAGGCTTCAAGGCTTCTCTCTGCGTCAGAAGAATTCTAACGTGTCGGCAAACTCAGAATAATTGCTTGCACGAAATCTTTTTTGACGTTGCTCTGCAACGTACCCGTCAACTTGACCGATACTACGACGAACATGGCTCGCCGACCGGACCACTTCACGGCCTGCCCGTTTCGTTAAAAGATCAATTCCATGTCGACGGCGTTGAGACTACCATGGGATATGTCGGCTGGATAGGCACATTCCAGGGCCAGAACCTGGCCGGAAGTAAACGTCCGATGACAAGAAGTCAAATCGTTGACGAGCTGTAATCACTCGGGGCGGTTCTTTACTGCAAGGTGAAGCGTGCCCCCAAACTCCTCTTCCTTGCAGAGAGGGTTAACCACAATACAATAGACGAGCCTTCCCCAAACTCTCCTGGTGAGCCTCCCCCAAAACATCTAGCTCTCTCATTCTGTCCTTAATGCGTGTGACAAGCTGGCGAAACACCCAACAACATCTTCAGGTACACGCTAAACCCGATAAACCAAAAACTATCTTGTGGTGGTTCTTCTGGAGGCGAAGGCGCTCTACAAGCTTTGGGTGGGAGCTGTGTCGGCCTTGGAACGGATATTGGCGGTTCCGTCCGTGTTCCCTCGGCATTTTGTGGGACATTTTCTCTCAAACCATCTGCATCCCGACTCTCGTACAGATTAGTTGCAAACTGTGTAAGTGACTCTTGAAGTTCCCTCCAGCCTCTGTCTATTACTAAGCTCGGGTTGCGCGTTAGATGCCAGGACAGACGATTGTACCGTCAGCTGTTGGGGTCATGAGCACTTCGCTGCCATCCTTGGAACTTTTGATCAAGGCAATCCTCTCGACCGAGCCCTGGCAGCGCGATCCGGATGTGGTGCCCATTCCATGGCGGGAAAGCGAAATCGTCAAGAGAAATACCAAACTTTGTTTTGCTAGCCTCTCATTCGATGGGATAATGCAGCCACATCCACCAGTTCAGAGAGGGATGCGTTTGGTCACCCAGGCCTTGAAGAATGCGGGCCACAAGGTCCTCACAACCATCTCACCACCTCAGCAGCCCCTATTCTCAACGAGACTGACCAGGGTTTTCAGATCATCACTTGGGAACCGCCCAGCCACGAGGCTGGCTGTCATATCCACATATTGTTGTGAGACAATCCCATATGATAGAGCAGACGCTTTTAACACTCGAATAGAGCTAATTCATCCGTAGCGACGGCGGCGCAGACATATTTGAGCAACTTCAACTCTCGGGTGAACCACTAGTTGAAGAGCTACGAGCTCTGTATCTGGATGGACCGGTTTCACCGCTCTCCGTACCGGAATATCAAAAGCTGTGCGTCATGCGCAAAGATTACAGAGCGTCTTATGCGGCTTACTGGGATTCGACAAAAGAACGCACGGGAACAGGTGGGAAATCCACCCCAGATACTCCTCACACATACCTAGTCCAGACTGCTGATTTGAGTGCACTCCTCTCAGGAAGTTCCGTAGATGCTGTCATCATGCCCGTCGCACCTCACGCAGCCGTAATCCCGGGGAAATGGCAACATTACGGTGAGTTTTTCTATAGCAGAGCTCCATGTTAAGTTGAGCCAACTGCGGCACTGGTCCCTAACTCGCGGGGGGGAAAAAAAGGCTACACAGAGATCATTAATTTGTTAGATTATTCCGCAGTCGTCATCCCAGTCACAAAGGCGGACCAGGGCATTGATGGCTTCGATACTGAATATCGCCCGATCAGTGACAAGGACCGGGAAAACTGGAATGCTTGTAAGTCTTTTTTCCCAGGTTGGTAGTCCGGTTGGGGGATATAAAGCTGAGCAATTTGCTGCCTATAAGATGACCCGCAGATTTACCATGGTGCACCGGTTGGACTTCAGATTGTTGGACGGGGGTTGCAGGAGGAGCGGGTTTTGTCAATTGCAGGGATTGTACTTGATGCTCTGAAGGGACTTTGCTCGGTGATTTGAGATTCAACCACATTAGTTGATTCGGAGAGCTGCTTCAGCTTGTCTTGTTGACAATTTTCCGTGTCGAGTCAGAAAGGAAGAGAAGAGTCATTTCACGCAACCAAAACCACTCCTCAATGCACTAGAGGTTATTGAAAGGCCAGTTTAGCTTAGTCATAAAAACAACAGAAACGATCTAGCTTCTTGGCCGACCCAAAAAAACAAAAAAAAAACAGCACTTATCTTTTCAACTCGGTGAATTAGGGTGCGGAAGAATGTCATGCTAGTGGTAAATTGGTTGTCGCGGAAGTACCCGCTGCTCCGGTCGACATGGGGCGAAACCGGGCATGGGATCCGTATCATCAGCCACAGGGTGATGGCTTCTCCGGTTTGTACCTGGTACCGGTAGGTGGTGTGCCTAGAGGTGCAGATTCAAGGTTCGAGGTACATGGACCCGGCATTCAGGCAACCTTGTTCCCTTGTCAGCCCCCACCAGGGCACAAGCTGAAGAGGGGGTGAAAGGTGAAGACATACATTCGAGAACGGAGGTATATAAAAGGACTGGAAAAACTAGCATGAACCTTTGGTTTGAATATTGATCGAACATGGGTACCTACCTTTATACAGTGGTATTATTCTGCTCACGACTCAAAATATTTTCATTTACCTTACCCTCTCAGCCCCCAGAAATGATAGGCTACCCATCTAGACTCGCTTTGTCGTATCTCTTCGGCATTGGTTCACAATTCGATTGGTAAGTTACGACGCCTCCCCAGCCGTCCCATAGTTTGGCTCTACTGATCAGAACCTTACTCAATGTGTGTGCAAAGTGTCCAACTCGCCATCGATTGTGACGAGCTTGTTCTTATGACTAGCAAGGGAGAGTCGAGTTCGGCCACGTGGCCGACTCAGCAGCCGCTGCTCACGGCACGCTTACAGCTTGTCTCGCTGGAAGATTGTTGGAGTGACGGGAATTTGTATCATACAGTCAGGGGTGGGAAAGTCAGGGAGATTTCAGAGCTGTCATATGATGCCATGAGTAGTGGGGTTTCGTCGTTTGGCTCGAGAGTTTAAAATTAAATAAAATAAAATAAAAACCGCTAGATTTGGGTTTACCTGACTATGCGTGTTCCGTGCCTCAAAACTTCCCTTTTTCTCCACTTGGAAACAAAGGACGAAACTGCATACCAATAGGAGAAAAACAACCCCTAAACAAACAGAGCTCCAGCACCAAATCCAGATATTTCCTTATCTACTGGAACTTTATATACTTTCTACTACAATCCCCAAGAATCCTGGTTATCTTGGTCCCGAACACCGGCTTTGTCGGGCCGCATTCTCCCATCAATTTCCCGCACGCCACCACAGTATCTTGGACCTGTGCATTCTGTCGGGACGCCCCCCC
>Ga0247763_1001873_pt1 | contig 11430 bp, 15 predicted proteins | sample UWRJL141409B4_FD_179926 | JGI IMG/M metagenome (GOLD analysis project Ga0247763, IMG submission 179926) | Plant litter microbial communities from Arlington Agricultural Research Station in Wisconsin, United States - UWRJ-L141-409B-4 | ecosystem: Environmental > Terrestrial > Plant litter >...
ACCATGTCAGACAACCACAATGTAAACACAGACACAAATGAGAAAAGAGCAAAACTCAAATTGGCGGGGGGCCGAAGCCGACTATCCGCATCTCTTCTAATGTACAACCCCCCCCCCCAAAAAAATTCCACCACACCCGGGGCAGCCACAATCTTTACCCAGCGATAGCGTTTAAGATGACCGAACTGAATCGGGCACCCGGAAGAAGGTGGACTGCACCCGGCACCGAGTCATGCCCTCCGGTGTCCGACCGTGCCTGTTCAGGACGAAGAGCTCCTAGATCTCCGCCCGTCTAGGCTCGGTGTGGACATCCCAGGCGAGCGGCATGATCAGCACCTCACCAAAGAGCTCCCAGGGAGCCACGACAGGTATCTGGCAACGGTAGCCAGCCAGATACGCGAGGTGGCGGAACTTGCTCCTGTGTGTGGAGGAATCGAGAGAGGTTAGCAAATGTCCACCAGTCGCCCAGGAATCAAACGCGAATGTTGGCCAGGACGGGAGGAGAGGCGGGGAAAAGGCCACCCAGTCCAGCAGTGTCGGAGCCGGCTGACTTGTGTCCAGACGCGACCGAAACTTTGCAAGGGAGAGTTGTCTGTGTCGCCAGAGGTGATGAAATGCGAAACTTACCAGGTCGCACTGGTCCACGAGGTCAGTGGCGCCGAGGCCACGTTCCAAGGGATCAGCTCCGCAGAGGCAGGAGCGACCCGAGGTCCGGGAGTGATGCCCTGGAAAGTGTTAGCCTAAAGGGGAAAAGGAGACAAAAACAAGGCCAGTGGGGACGTACCATGGCGAGGAGGATCTCCTCGGCAATTGATCTCCACGGCTCTGCCGTGGTCTCGGCGGTGGCGGGGAGGCTCACCGCACCCCAGAGGACCACTGCGTCGGCCATGGGGGCGGGAACCTCGCCCGAGGTGGTGGTGGTGTCGGCAGGAGTGCCCGACATTTTTGATTGTTTTTTTTTTCTGTCCGGGTCAGTTTCTGCCAGCGAGAACAAGAGGAATTGCAAGCAGATGAAAGAGGAAGTAGTTGACTGGTCGAGTATTCCACCGGACGCGGAGAGGATGCTTTCGATTGTGGGTTGTGTAGGACGAGGCGTCGAGAGTGGCAGGCAAGTCGACGACTGGAGGAAAAGGGCAATGTGGGCGCGGTGGTGGTCGTGGTGATACTTACTTTGGTGGGTTGGTGGTGTTTTTGGCACTGGTGGTGCCAAGGTGGTGGTGCTGGCGTTGGGATAGTTGCCAGATAGTGTTTGATGTGAGGTGTTGGGAGAAGAGAAGAAGGGAGGAAGATGGAACCGAGACCAACAAGATATAGAAAAATTTGGACCAGAAACCTTTAATGGGACCGCCCAAGATCACTACAATAGAAGCCCAATTTGGAAGGAAGGAATTTGCTAGTCGCTAGCAGTCCACTAAGTGTCCTGTTTTTTCTTCCAGTGGCCGATTTTTTTCTACCACGCGCCTGGGACTTCCCCCGAACGCCAAAAAGCCAACCGGGCCAAAGTGCTTGACGTCCATTCTGAACCTTCCGTCGTGGATGCCCTCATTGCCACTCAAACTTGTATATATCGTGGAGTACCTAGTTATACTACCTTGCCTTGATGTCTATAACAAAACCGAAGACTTTCATTGACACGTAATACCACATAGCTACCATCAAGCGTGTCTGTTTCACCTGGGGGATCCCCTTCGTGATGTAGGGTGGGCAGTTGAACCAGCCGAGGCCAGCTACGCGCCATCACCAATAGGTATGTTATCCTAGGGGTTTATGAGCAAACCTATCTTTTTCAGCAAGTTCTTTCCTTCACCAAACAAATCCTCGGGCAAGTTCACGCCCAGAAAGCTGACTTTGATGCCATACAGAGCCAGGCGGCTTCACGAGATGGATTCTCATGGCACAGGCAGCACAGTCACGGCGCTTCCGGCCGTCTCCGGTCCAAATTCTGTCAAAAAACCCCATCACATTAGGTTTCATATGTACGCTCAATAATTTCTCATCGTGGGTAGCTGGCGGACTGGACGGCTGGACCTGACACCCGGCTCTAGGGAACCTACCCGCGACACCTTGAGAATTCCCGATGGAAACCAATCTGCAAGAGACCGAGGCGGATCAAGACGATCAGGAGCTGAGACAGCAGGAAGAAGACAAAGACCGAAGGAGCGTCTGTACACTTATTCCAACAGGATAACCACGATTTAATTCGTTCATGACCATTTACTTTATTTTTATTTGCAACGTTAAGGTTCGCGGGGTGGCACGTCGAACAAAACACCACCGTAGAAGATGACAAGTATGTGATTACTGTCTCCTCCTAGCTACCTTGATCGGACCTCGAGATTTGCTGCTAACTCATCGAACGCCGAGGGCACAAATAGAGCGACTGGGGAAAAATTCCGTGCAAAGTCACTCACGGCAAGAGCCGACAACGAGTTCCAAAGATCCGCAGCGGATACAGTCTTTTCTCTTCTTTTTCTTCCTCCCGGAGCTAAATATCGCGGCAAACAAACATTGGGACCGTCCTCGAATGATTAACTAGGTAGGTAGGTTTGGTCTTGGGAATGCTCAAGAACCGAGCGAGAGAGATGAATTGCCAGAAGGCTGATGCTCAAAGAAGAGAGTTTATTCTTCCCAAGTTTTATCCCCTTCGTCCATTAGCCTGAGCTAACGAGTAAACAGCAGCAGCCAGATACGCCAGACACGCCATATACGCGGTTGCCCGAGGACTTGACGTGGATACCTACCCAATGTTGACCGAAATACTGCTGCTCCGAACCGCTCGAGATTAGGTCGACAATCTGGGAATGCTCAATTCGACACAATATCTATAACTAGGTAGGTAATATGGCATGGAGAAGTCTACATAAATGTCTCTGCTACAGCGGCAAAAGGCTTTTGGGCAACATTCCTACACGATGTGGTTCGTTACCTACATGCGGTAACTTGGATTTGATGGTCATTACGAGGAATAGCCCAGTGGACAGCAACAAAGACATCAATCATACTCCATTGCATTCGCCGCCTCACCGACCGCTATGAACAGCTCGGAGAATATCTTCCGATCATCACCCATGGCACAGAAACTTTCCTAGACAAGAGGGTGGATAATTGGCGGATCATGGCTGGTTAGGACATTGGAAGGTGTGTGTCTAATTCTCCCCAAAGACCCCGATTTCCCGAAATAGTAAATACAGAGGCAATATAAACAAACCTAGGGAGACAGAATCTCAACCACGGGGAGTAACTTGAACCTCTCCTAGAAAGCGTTGGTGCCTCACATACAGCGGGCGAAGAAGTAGGGGGTGGCAAAGCGACAGGCAGCGGACGACGGGAAGCGAGCAATCAGGGGCAAGAGTCGCAGATGTAAACAAACTTCCAATTTGGCGGCCTACAGATACCACCGCGCATGTGGAGTTGCGATTGGTGCTGAGAAAGCTCAAAATGTTGTGTTAACAGTGGAGGGTAGATGTCATCGGCTCAAAACTACCTACCGGCTCACGTACCCCAAGGCCGAAAGCCCCGGAGTTGGGTGGTGGTCTGCTTGTTGGTGCACCTAGCGTAAATGCTTTCAGGGGCTTGCCCCCGCTGTGGCAAGGCCGACACACCTGTATTTGCCCCTGTACGACGACTAAAGTTCGACCAGCGGATCTAGCCGGGCGTGGAAATTTCGCAGCACATGGGCAGTCAGAAAAAGCTCGTGGAATTTATGGGGGGAGCCTATTGGCCAAATATCGTACTAGGTTTTGGGTCTTTTGAACTTGGGGCTGGCGGCTTCAAAGTAGGTAGGAGGCATGGCTTGCATCAGTTGGTTTTTGCTCGCCCCAGACCCACCTGCGGCTGGTGAAGGACGGGAAGGGGCGGCTCAGCAGCAGTTTCAGTTCGGTCCCGGGAATTTTGGTAGCGCGGAATATGTGGGGTGTCGGCGACAGATTCAGAAAAGACATGGACTGCGGGCAGTACAGAGTAGAATGTTCGCCGAAGGTAGGTTTGGTCAGTTATTTCTCAAATTTCAGAAATTCGAGGAAGAATTCCGTTGCCGAATTGGCATTGTGCTGTTCACATTTCGGCCACAGCATTGATTGGACAGGTCCCACGATAACAATATTTCAGAGCCAACGTTAGCGCTATCTCCCGCTTGGCTAGCTCGGGTTCCGCGGACGCCGGTGGAACTCTCAATGAACAACACATCGACACGATCACCGAGCTGACTGAGCCTCAATTGAGCCGCTGAACATCTGATGCGAATCCGCAGTCGTATTGCCTCCTCCTTTCTGACCCAGATCAACACAAACAAGGGCAAGCGGGCTGTTTGAAGGCACCGGAATCGTCACAAGAGGTGAGGGGAAATGGACCAAGCACGAGATGTAGACCTCATCGAGGGGGGTTCTGAAGGTACCGCAAAACGAGCTGTAAGTCGGTCGTCAAAATAAGTGCTCCCCACAGGGATCCTCGATGTCTGCGGCTCCCGCCCCGTTTTTGCAGATGCGACATATATGATCAATGCGATGCGAAGGCCCTCCTTGGCCAAGCTCAATGGTTTGCTAACCCGATCTCGTTGCCCTTCCACAGTGCGACCAATGCCGTCTCCGCAAGGTACACACCACTCACTCAATAGCCATGTGCCTACCACTTATCCGGGTCGCACTAGATTCGCTGTGATAAGGACTCGCCGTGCTCCAACTGTAGAACGGCCAAACGGTCATGCAGCAGCTCGGGCGTTGGCCAGCGATCCAGGGAACCCCGCTCCAGGGTCCTGATCTCGTCCCAGTATGAGCGGAAGATCGACTTCTTCGAGGCGAGGTTGGCCGGGATAGAGGGCATGCTTCGGGACCTAACCGTCTCCCTTACTGGCCGATCTGCTTCGGGCTCCATGGCCGCCACTGACGATGGAACAAGTCCAGCCCCTTCCTCGAGGCACGGCTCATCTCCCATGATTACTGACCATGTCAACTCGGGTGGCTACGACAACGAGACCAACGACGCAAACAACGATGCCGACTCGGCCTTTGAAGGTGATTCTTCCATGGCCGCCCAGACCGTCTATGCATCCGCGTTCCTTCACGACGCTGTCAAGCGCACCGCTCTCCAAGCCCTGCATCCCGACATGGAAGCCGCCCTCCAGTCGCTTCAGCAGATTGCTGCAATGCAGAACGGCGAGAGCACCCGCGAGTCTCGCTTCGAGAACGCCATCCCCATGCCCAAGGGAGGTTTCCGGAGTCTTCCCATGCCACCTTCTCAGTTCGTGCTGAACTTATTGCGGAGCGTCAAAGGCAAGATGCTTTCTTCCATCCAACCCCCCCACGGCCTTTTCCGGCACTCTAACATTGTGTATAATAGAGAGACCGCCACGGAGCTTCTCGCTGACGTGGATATTGACCATTGCGCCGGACCTCTATACGGAGCGGGCCCGGATGGTGTACTTCCCAACCGAAGACTACTCACTCATCCTCTTCGCCCAGGTAAACGGAGGTTTGTACTTTCTCATGCGAGAGAGGGCTATATACGAGGACGGCGAAAGGCGAGACGAGCTCCTTCGATACCAGGCCATGTGCCAGATTAACTTCGAGACAGCCTGTGTCAACCTTCCCCTCCTCATGCCGTCACGAAAAGAAAGCATCGAGCTCTTGCTAATGGCATCCACGTACGCCGTCGAAATGTCAAAGTTCACGCTCGCATGGCGCTTCAACATCACCGCCGCCACCATATGCCAAACGCTCGGCTATCACCGTGCCATGTCGGCCGAGGCGGCAGCAGATCCCCGCAACGAGATCAGGATACTCATCTTTTGGTTCTGCTATGCCTTCGACAAGGCCTTCTCGCTCCGCTTCGGGCGAAACTCGATGATCCAAGACTATGACATCACGGCGCCGCGGGAGCTGGGTAACAACATCTGCTTGCCTGATCCAGCCTGGCGGGCCGTCTTCATGCAGTGGACGACACATGCGGAGTTCATTGGTAAGGCGTACGAGCAACTCTTCAGTCCAGCTGCCCTGACGAGGCCACCGCATTTACGGGCCGAGAGTGCCCGCGAGCTTATCTGTAAACTCGACGACCTTATGCGGCGTGTGGGCACAGAGCGGGATGCGGCTGGCTTCAGCCTACCGGGAAGCGGTGAACCGTCTCTTATTGACCCCAACAACCCCAACCCCTTTTCTCTGGATATGGCGGCAGCGTCGGACGATGTCATGTTCTACGCCACCATGGCGCTCGTGTACCGCGCCATCCCCAACGAGACTGGGTCAGGAGGTTCCCTTCATCCTGGCTGCATCGATGCAGCGAGGAGAGCGTTTGAGCGACATGACGACTGCATGAACATGACGAGCGACAATCTGGTTCGTTCTGGGTATATACATTGGTGCGTATGCAATCCGGATTTCTTCACCACTCTGCTAACCAGCATGCCGCCCCGGAGCAGGACCATCCTCTATATCCCGTTTGTCCCCGTTATTGTGCTCTTCTGCCACGTCATCGAGACGTACAACGCGGCAGACCTCCAGCGCCTATCGGCTTTCGCGAACTCGCTGCAGCCCGTATGTGCCGTGTCCAAAGCCACCGAAAGGTTTTATCGGGTTTGCCAGGTCCTTTACAACGTGGCCCGGTTATATCTCGAAGCCAAGGCAGAACAAGACGAACAAATGAACCTCGTGGGTAACGACATGGATATGTATCTGAGCCAGCTGGGTTTCATGCCGCAGCAGTTCGATCCGTCGGCCCATACTGCATTCAACGACGGGAGCTTACCACAAGCAGCACAGCTTGGGAACTGGTTGTCCGGTAGCGGGCACATCCTTGGACTAGTTGAAGGCGACTTGGCGGCCTTTGATCCAGGAATGTGGAACCACCCCCATCCGTAGAAGGAATGCTTCGGAAAATCGGGCCCGGGAGAAGGCGCTCCAAGAAGGGTGGGCCATGCAGTGCTTCAGGTTCAATCCGTCGGCTTTCTAGGATCATAAACCTCGTATCCTTCATCCTCCGTATCGCTCTCGACAAGATAACTCTTAGTGACCGCCTTCCCCTTGTTTTGATCCTCAGGCTCGACCTTGGGCTCGGATTCTGTGGAGGCGGTCCCTCCGACAGGAACAAAGGCTGACTTGAAACCCGTCTTCTTGAAACCGCCCTTTTTGAAGCCACCACCGGTCTTTGCCGCAGCCTCTCCGAGTTTAATACTGATGACTCCCTCGGCCTTTTGCTCCTGTCGACGGGCGCGCGCCGCTGCCATGGGGTCCTTGACCATGGCCTTCATGTCCTTTAGTCGCTGTTTGTGACTGTGGTCGTAGCTGCTCAGGTGCGCCTCGTAGTCGTTCATTCGGGTGTAGCCCTTCTGGCATAACTGGCAGAAAAAAGACTGGAGCGCTTCGCGGGCCGACGACGTCTGCGCGGGCGGGAGGGTTTGGTGTCGCTGTATGAGCAAACGTCAGCCAGCGCGTTCGTAAACGGTTCACGAGTACCATACAGGGATGCGCTTACAGGAGGCATCTTGAAGGACGTTTCCAGACGCTTTGCCTTCTTCGATGGATGAGTAAATGGGGAGGGGAAAGACAAGATTAAATATCGAGAGCACTTGGGACGGGGGGAAGGTTTGGCGTTAGCGGTGCGATGACGACGATGAGAGAGGCTTTCAGACGCTGGAGCTCGAACCCCTCCGGACCCCTGACCCTGTGGGGTTTTCTTCCCCCATGTCCCCCCTGCAATGCTACCCCGGACCAAACCAGGGGTGCCGCACCAAGCCGCTGGCATTGCCGCTCCGCTCAACGCATGTGGCAGACCAACTCAACAAATGCATTGATGCACCGCTTTTTCTTCTCGTGGTGATGTTTGTCTCGCCGCCATGGACGCCCAATCCATACGCTCAAAGGCGTCTCAGGACACTCTATTCTCCTTATTAGAACTCGACCCGTCCCCTATCGAGTCGCCGACGCTCAAAAGCTCCGACAAGGATCTGCCCCCGCTGCCAGAAGAAGCCGAGGACGCTGCGACGACGACGCGGAAGCCGCCGGCCACCAATACGTCCGGTGTTGGTCTCGGTCACCATGGCCATGGCGCGATCTACTATTGCACGTTTTTTCTTCTTTTCCTTGGTAATGCTCTGGTTGCCGCTAACCCTCCGGTAAAGTGAGCCGCGTTCAGCGCTACTCGTCGTATACATTCTCCGTCTTCGCATCCCTCCACCTAGCTACTACATCGCTCATCCCACTCATCGCGCGATCCGTCCCTGCTTCCGAATCCTACCTCCTCCTCGCTCGTGAAATCTACCAGACGCCGCTGTCGGAACCTCTCCTGGTCGGTCTACCCGTCCTCGCACACGTCGGTTCGGGAATCGCTCTCCGCTTCGTGCGACGCGCACAGAATATCCGCCGCTATGGCTCCGCTGAACACCACCACCATGTGAGATCCAACTCAAACGCCAGGTCCAGCTGGCCGCAGGTTAGCTACATTTCCTTGGTGGGTTATGGTTTCACAGTTGCCTACGCGGCACACGTCTTTGTCAACCGCGGCCTGCCGTTGTCTGTCGAAGGGGACAGCGCCAACATCGGGCTTGCCTACGTCGCTCACGGATTCGTTCGTCATCCCGTGACAAGCTGGGCTGCCTACGGCGCGCTCTTGGGTCTAGGCTGTGGACACATGGTTTGGGGATGGGCAAAGTGGTTTGGTCTTGCTCAGGGGGCGGGGTGGAAGGTGGAGTGGCTGACGGGCAACTCCACTGTGGATAGGCAGACCAAGAGGAAGAGGAGAAGGAGGCTGGCTGCCATCAACGCCGTCGCCCTGGGCGTTACGATGCTGTGGGCAGCCGGTGGACTAGGGGTTGTGGCGAGAGGGGGTGAGACGCTTGGGTGGGTGGGGAGACTATACGATGGGCTTTTTGACAGGATACCAGGGTTTTGAGGCGAAGCATTGGGCGTTTATGACATGCTTTTGGCTGGCGGTTGGCTGCATAGTTGCGCATTGCAGAGGTTATAGACAGATGCATACGGCAGTAGAGTTCTTTTTCTTTGTACGGTATCCTCAAAGCGCCAAACCCACGTCGTTCCGTTTGAGATATAGCAGTGAGGCCTACTACTCGGTGTGTATTTTCCCTTCGAAGGGGGATCTCCGGATATTGATCTTTTCGATCCGGTGCCAAAGATGCCCAACTCTACGGCCACTACAGCTACTGGCAGCCTTGGAGTCTATCCTAACGTATCTATTCCTTGCGTACGAGTCTTGTAGAACACCAGGCCGCTACCAGATCTGTGCGAGCATGACGGTATATCTAGTTACCATGTTTGGCGGAGAAGCTCATCCGAGTCCTTTATATCCAGCATATTGTCCTCCGCCCCTCTCCCCCTCCAAACAGGTAGCCAGTATAGCCTGTATCTTTCCGGTCATGTACATTTTCTCTTTGGTGTAAGAACCCTCAGCCACCACCACGGTCTCCTACCTATAGAATAGAGCTACCGCTACATCCGTCCATGTTGCCACCATTCTTCCTCTTATCTGGTTCTTCCAGTCCTGTACCATGTAGTACATGACAAGCTAGGCAAGCTACACTGTGAAGCCCCTCACCCAAGGGACTGAGAGACAACAAACTCAAGTTAGTGATTCAGGGCAGCTATTGAGGTGATGATTATTCTCGAAAAATCAATGGCAGGGGTTTGTCTTCCTATACACAGGGTACCCCGTTTCCGGGTTCTTATAGTACCAGTCCATTATCCTCCACAATCCATCTAGCATTCCCCAGTTCCTATCCGATCTAGCGGTGTCGCTGTTAATCTGAGGCCCGAGAAATGATTCGATGTTTGGATACTGGGCTCAACTGCCTATGGTGCTGTTTGCAGGTCCCAGCGTAGGTAGTCTATTGTCTCTTGCGGCCCTCCGCGATCCCGTTGCTAAAATGAATAAAAGTAAACTTGGAAGGTGCGTACCTCAACACCGTCCCGTCAACGGGGGCTAGTGTTTCTATCCAGTCCTCTCTTCTCTCTTTGGGATAGGGATACAACAACACACGCGACGGTTGGCCACAATTTTCTCCGCCATTGAAAGACGCGCTTAGATTTTCCAATCTTTTGGAATTCCGTTCCATCGACGAATCTGATCCGAAGCATCTCCCCCAAAGGTTAGTTCCTCTTCCCCCTTCCCTCTTCCCTGCTCCCTGTCCGTAGTTTCTATCTTGCACTGCTTGGCTTGGCTTGTTGTTCCGCTTGGTTTGTCTGGCCTTTATTTTTCCCACCAAACGTGCCAATGTGCGATTGCTTCACCGGCGCTGCGAGGGGTGTAAACCAAGATACCTATTTGGGGCCCTTGTATTAAACTTCGAGGCCCTGACCTTTCTCTTCAAGACCTTAATCTTTCTTTGCTAATCCTTTGATTTGAGGAAAATCACCTTGGAAAATCAAACTCCCGAGGAGGCGTCGCCAAAAAGATCAAGTCTCTATCAGCACGTAATACTGCTGCATTCAAGGCATGCGGTCCTTCATCCGACCACCTACTCTAGGGACTAACTCACTAACATTTGACTCAAATAGGATAGGAGAAAAAGGCAGGAGACCTCGGTCTCGTCGAGAAAGAGGAAGCATACAAGGCATACAAGGGAGGGTACTCATTAAGCTTGAGCTTAGAAAGAGGAGGGAATACACGTGTGTGAACAGGACCAAATAGGGGTATCAAGCAAATAAGCGCCCACCTAGACACGAGAGACATGAGGTACGTCTCACCCTCGCTGCCCTTCGTTCGCGTGTCTTGGCCAGGCCCACTAATTCAACTACCAGACCCAGGAAGCAAGAAGACAAAGAAATGAAAGACCAAGCATTCAAGCCGCAAGAACAAGGCAGGAGAACGGGAACAAGACACAAGAAGCGCTGAGCGCTGCGTCCGTAATACAAGGGTTCAAGGCAGGTCTTGCCCTTTGGATCACGCTGAAAGACTTGTTTCGCTGACATCTTAGCAGAGTGGGGACAGAAGTGAGACCAGGGCTCAGCAAGAGAAGGGAATATACACGTGAGGAAGACGATTGAGCCCCGAGCTCAGAAAGAGGAGGCCTATACAAGAGGGACAGAGAGAGATATGGATCGAGCCCGAGCTCGGAAAGAGGAGGCATATATTTATACAAGGGGGGTCGGAGAAAGGTATGAGTCGAGCCCGAGCTCGGAAAGAGGGGGTTATATACAAGGAGGTGTTGAGCGGAGGATAAAGCTTCCCCAGAGTCAAGTCTGGTTAGGCAAGAGAACAAGAACGAAGCAAAAGAAGAGGGGCAAGAGTTTGAGGTCAAGTAGGGTGGAGGCTGGGGTGGTGGCTGGCCAAACCGGCGACATGAGGTATGGAAAATGTCGTGTCACGGCAACCAAACAGAACACGAGGCAAGGCTTGCGTAGTAGTTGTGGCAATTACGTAGAATTGCAAGGTAAGGAGAAAAGAAAGGAAGAGGAAGGGCTGCAGCGGGGTTGCACCTTTTGGAGT
>Ga0247763_1001874_pt1 | contig 11415 bp, 11 predicted proteins | sample UWRJL141409B4_FD_179926 | JGI IMG/M metagenome (GOLD analysis project Ga0247763, IMG submission 179926) | Plant litter microbial communities from Arlington Agricultural Research Station in Wisconsin, United States - UWRJ-L141-409B-4 | ecosystem: Environmental > Terrestrial > Plant litter >...
CCCCCCTCTGCGTTACCAAGTGAAGAAGGAGAGAGACGGAAGGGGTCTAGATCGCCATGCAGAACATAGCGATACACCGAGACATAAAGCGGGACAATGACATGCACCAACCAAACGCCAGTCAAACCGTTGGGTTTGCCTTCCCAAGGTAGATATTCTCGTACATGGCAATCTGCCTTTCCCAAGGTCGTCGAGACATTAAAGCGCCGAACGCCACCAACGTGCCGTCATTTGCAATGAAAAAATCCCTCCCACCCCCAACCGCCGCCACAAAAAAAAGGACCCTAAATAGGGAGGTGGCAGAAGGGTGTATCGAACAATAGTACAAGAAATGCACCCCAGATCAAGGAGGACCCCCCTCCTTTACCCCTATCCCCAGACTCATCAATGGTTTGCCCCACTTTGGAATCGAGGGTTTTGCTGTGCCGCGCATTTCCCCGCCCCCCCGCGATCATGCAAATCGGTCCCGTTCAATTCTCAGCTCGGGACCGGGGGTGGAGGCGGGCGGCCGACATGCACTCCAAGGTTAACGCCTTCTGTTTTTAAATTGGCGCGAACCAGTGGGCTCCGGGGCAGCCTTGTCTCGGCGGCGGGCCAAAAGGTCCCAGACTCCTCGGTCGTTCTCGGGGCGGGGAGGGTCAAGGCGTGTCTGTGGTTTTGTTTCGTCCCAGTTCAAACGCTGTTCGGCTCTCAGGAAAATGTCCGTGTGGCTGGCCCAGTCTGCGTTTGCTGTCGAGTAACCCTCCTGCCCCTCAAGATGGTATGCAGACGCACGGCCATATCGCTTGTCTTCCTACCCAAGAAACTGGCTTCGCAGCTCATGCTCATGCCGCGGTTCTAATAATTGCCTCTCGTTTTGTTTTCATGTTAGATGCCACACTAGTATCATGAGGGCCACGTAAGAGCTGAAGCTTAGCACAACGAGAAGGGCCACAGTGTTGCCGCTGGTACGAAACTTTTTCTTGACGACTGTGACGCGGCGGACAGAACGGACAGTACCGCCGTGGCCATCGCTCTCCGAGTACGACTCATCCTCGCTTTCGACCTTGTCGAAGAACTGGCGGTTTCCCTCGTAGCGGCGGAAGATGGCCACCAGCATGACAGTGGTACCGTAGACAGCGAAAAGGGCACCAATAGCGTAGAACTCCGAGTTGAAGATCTTGAGGATGATGAGCGAGAAGCTGAACTGGGATAGTGCCGTACGCATGTAAGCGCCCTCAAAGGTACGTTGGGCTGCGCGGAGCTCCACCAACCTGCCCGCGACACATGTTACTAACTAAGGACTCTTTGGATGGCCATGACGAGTGGCGGGGAAATGAGAGCCCGGAGATCAAGGAAGAAACAGGGAAAGGGGGGAGGGGGTGTTTGGTTGAACCCGGTCTGGGACTCGAGCGGCTCGTGATCATGGACGAAACAAAAGACGGAATTTCCCAGGCAGAGACTGAAGATTACGTAGCAAATGCAACACAAGGCAACAGGAGACAGCACGAACAGATGCCGCCGTCTAAGCGAACATGCGAACCTGACAGCTGCTCGCCTCAAGGCCGTGCCTCATGGCCCTTCGGATGTGGCATGGCCATGCCTGCAGACTTGCAGAGGGGTGTAGTGTGCGGAGCGGGGCATTCTCCCGCGAAGACAGAGAAGGGCAAAGAAGGAGGCGTGCTGCGTGCGGCGCGCCTATCTTGCATTGGCCATTTGCGACTTGATAGGAGGGGGTAAAGAAAGAGACTAGGACAATGCAACCACCGACATACTGCCGGCAATAGTCTTGTGCGTGACGCAAAAAAAAACATCTAAAAAACATATGGACGGAAAGCCACCTCTCCGCTGCAGGTCTCTCCTCACAAGAAGCTCAAAATAAAAAGATCGGCACTTACTCCTGGCTTGTCAAGACAACTGAGCGTGCTCGATGGTACCGCAGAACCAATCTGTCCTCCGGATTCGGGTGAAGGGCCTATAATTATAGGTCAGTCCAACAGCTTCGGGATTGGACGACACAGGGGAGGGGAGGCGGGATACCGTACCTCTAACATGGACGCCATTTTCTGGTTGCGATTTCTTTTCTGCTGACGGAATTCTGACCAAGGGGACGCGTACCCCAAAATTAGAGATTTTAGAGAATTTGCGCAAGTTTGCCGGGCTGAGGGACAAACAAGAAGACAGTGCGGTTGTCAAGTCATTGCGAAGAAATGGCGTTCCGTGATAAAAGCAAATAGTGAACTCATTTCGGTCCACCAAAATAGCACAGGTGCATAGCTGCTGCCACGCAGCAGCCAACATAGTGCCCTGCCCTTTTGCTGAGCAGGGAGGGCGGGGTGGGCCCTGCTCCAGCCAATCAGAATAGCGCTGGATATTAAGTATTTTGAGCCAATCAGCAGTCATGTTCTGTCACTTATCGATGAGCACCCGGTTGCCACCTGGCCCGTGGCTGGGCCAGCTGGTATATGCACGACAGGGGAGCTGGGCACCTCAATGAAGCTTCGTGGCCCGTTTCAGCGCTAACTGGCAGCCTGCGCCGCAAGCAGCAGAGCCAGCATCACGACAATTGGAATCGAAAATTCAAGATTTGCGAACAACCCAATCAATCTCAACGCCAGTTAGGATTCTAATTGACACACACACAATGGCGAAACAACGAAACGCGACGCCATCAGCGGCCACCCCCTCTGGCAATCAACAAACCGCAACCACCACTTCAACGTCCTCCTCCATCTCCGCGACCACACCGACCGCAACACCCTCCAAGCCCAAGTCCACCCATTCTTCAGCAAAGCAACAAACCTGGGATCAAATCGTCCTCAACCTCACCGAGTACTACCAGTCCAAGACGCCGCAGCGGACCAAGCTGATTGACGCTTTTCTTGCCTTTCTCGTCGTTGTGGGTGTGTTGCAGTTTGTGTATTGCGTGTTGGCGGGGAATTATGTGAGCTCTTTCTTTGCTTCCCATTTCCTGTTCCCTGAAAACAGTGGACTGATGATGTGGTGGTGGTGGTGGTGGTGATAGCCATTCAATGCTTTCTTGTCCGGATTCTCTGCGACGGTAGGCCAGTTTGTTCTTACCGGTATGTTTCTTCCTGCTTCCCCCCCAAAGAGACAGAAGGAAGCAAGACTAATGTGGGGGAAAGCATCCCTACGCATCCAAACCACCGAAGCCAACAAGACCGATTTCCCCTCTGTCTCTCCCGAACGCGCCTTTGCCGATTATGTTGTGTGCAGCTTGATCTTGCACTTTTTTTGCGTCAACTTTATCAACTAGATGGGGGTGTTCAATGTATCTGATATCTCAAAAGGAAAAGAAAGGGAAAGAAGAGGGGAAAAAAGAAACTGGACGGGTTGGGTTGGGACAAGGGAAAATCGAATCACACGTCGCATTTCATGATTTATCCTCCTCGCCATTTACACATGTCCCCGTGTTTATCTAGTGTAGAGCTCTATCGTAGAGAAGTAAATGTCCAAAAGGGAATGGAACCTGTTTACTTTACTCTATCCGCTACGATCTGTATGTCTAACTGATTTGTCTCGAACTCCACCCTCGCTAGCCATGCAAGAATGACATGGCTCTACAAAACAGACAGCTCTATGACAAAACAACCGAGAGCCACCCGTCCTCGGAACACGAGCGAAATTCCACTCTCACAGATTCCTAATTCTCTTCGTCTGCCGGTCCGCCCGGAGGCGGTGGTGTCGGCGTCGGTGTGGCCCCCGTTCTCGGTGGACCTCTCGGCGGGCCGGCCCCGGCTTTCGGTGGAGGCGGCAGCGGCGACGCCCGTCCGCTCGGCGCATTGTCCAGTTCCCTGCTCTTTTTCTCTTGCTCCTTGAAATAGTCGTCCATCAGGTTTGTTGGTCCGTGGTGAACGTGGCGTTCCTTCTTCTTCCCCCTCGGCGGCCCACCCGCGCCCGTTGGTGGCGGTGGTGTTGATCCAACCATCTGTGCTGGTACCAAGAACTCTCCTCCTGACGGTACCCCCATAGGCGGTGGCGTTGGTGATACCCCTCCGCCTACCGCCGACATAAAGCTGCTTGCCGGGTCGGAATATCCTGCTGCCGCGGGTGTGAACTGCATCTGAGCCGAATCACCGTCGAAGAGTGTCTCACCCGGAGCTTGCACCGGTTCGCTCAGCGGTGCGGGCAGACGATGCAGCGCGCCGTAGCCAAGAACACAGCCGAGAGCGCCCTCACCGCCCCAGTCTCGACTGGGCTGGATGGTAACTTCGCGGGTAACATTGTATTCGTTATTGTAGACGTACAGCCTCAGGGGGCGGCCAATGTGATCCTCAACCAGCTCGCTGAGGCCGCCTTCTCCATGCAGAATACCCTCGGGGGTGCCGAGGATGTAGTCGCTGTAGGGGAGCAGACCGGCGAGGTCAGCAGGGGAGTTGGCGGGAACGTCGAGGACATGCCAGATGTTGGATACGACAGAAAGCGGTGTCCACTGCAGAGTGAGCCCTAGAGCGGCGGTATCGGCGGGAACGGGCACGTGTAGGGCCCGTGTGCGTTGGCCTTTGGCGCTCCAGAGACCAAGGCTAACGGTGCCACCAGCGCAGTTGCGCACTTCTTGGGCGAAGAGTCGTGGATCCGAGTCGTCCTGGTGCTGTTAGTAAAAATGGTGGAGTGATTACAGAATGGAGCAAGTACAATTGTGCGGCCATTAATGCCGACAATAAAGTCAAACCACGGCTCGATGGGTAGCTGAAGGTTCGAGTTATGCAGTACCTGAAATCCAAATCCGCCGTGGCTTTCCCGTGGAGCGGCGGGCGCGTCGCCGTCGAGCCGGGATATGATGCGATTGAGGGCGTTGAACATGGCTTGTGTGGTTGGGCGCGTAACCTTTGTTCACTCTTCCGGCGCGTGGTGAAGTTGGGATCTCGTGCGAAGTAAGTACCAGTGTTCGTTCAAGCGACCCTGGCATCTCCAGCTCCCGCGTGGTGTCGTTAGTGTCTGGTCCAAGCTCCCTGAGGCTCAGCGGCTAGGCCGCTTGGAGAGCTTGGCAACCACCAAGGTGCTCGTGCCTGCTTCAAGCCTCAACCCAGATCTTATATGAGCCACCGACCATTTCAAACCCCAACCCGTCTGCACTTGGGAATAAGTTAGCGACCGCAGCAAAGATTGTAAAAATACATGCATACATACGCACACACCATTACCATCGTAAACCACTACCACTGCCTACCTGACTACCATCGCCAATCCTCCTCCTGTACTTTTAAGCAACCAACCCTCAAAATGCCACCCCGCGTCCTCCCTGCCGGCTTCAAACTCCCCCTCACTCCCCTCTGCAAACACTACGACAACCTCGCCTCCGTTCCCCCTTCTATCCAAAAATACTTCCACCAACGCAAGTCCATCTTCTCCTTTTACGACTGGGACATCCGCCTCACCGACACAGCTTGGTTTGGCGTCACCCCCGAACCCGTCGCCAACCAGATTGCCAAGGATCTTTCTCCTTCTTTTTCTTCTTCCTCCCAGCTTCTCCCCTCTCAGGGTAGGGAGGAAGGGGGAACAATAATCGATATTTTTGCCGGCGCAGGTGGTAACACCATCGCCTTTGCTCTCTCCGAAAAATGGACGCGCATCATCGCCATAGAGCGCGACGCCGACACACTTGCGTGCGCGCAGCATAACGCCGAGGTGTACGGTGTGTTTGAGCAGATCACGTGGGTGCACGGGGATAGTTTTGAGTTTTTAGCCATGCTCAAGGAGACGCCCGAGTTGTTGGACCCGGAAGTGAGGGTGGACGTGGAGAGGACGGTGGTGTTTGCTTCGCCGCCTTGGGGGGGCGTGGGGTATGCGGATCACGAGGTGTTTGATTTGGAGAGGATGGAGCCGTATGGGTTGAGGGAGCTGCATAGGGCGTGTCGACCGATGGGACACGTGCTTTTCCTGCCGAGGACGGGTGATATCCGACAGGTGGCGGAGCTGGTTCCTAACGGCGGTGACAAGATTGACGTGGTGCAGTATTGCATGAGGGGGGCGAGCAAGGCCATGGTGGCGTATCTACCAGCAGAAAAGGAACAGCAGTCGTCTATATGAGGGCTCAAGTTGGAGCACGCGGTTTGGAGCACACCAGGTGGAACATCTTATTTCTCAGAGGCATCTACACAACAAAGGTGCTTCCCTGTGTACCCACACCGGAACCTGCTTGAAAAAGCCTAAACTATAGAGCTTTGACGACGCTCCTCTCGTCAAACAAATCCTTGATCAGACCCTGGACACAGCAGTCCGAATCCAGCGGCGCCAGGGCATACGTCGACTCGAACGCATAGATGCTCAATTGTCCCAAGAATGGCCTTAGAATTTTGGCCACCAACTCATCCTTCCTCTCCAAGCTTATTTCGTCGCTGATCCCCCCGGGACCAAGAAGTGGTCGCCGCAGCGAGCCCGCAGCCGCCATGTGTGCCGCCGACTCGGTCTGGAGTCCACCCGCTGAGACCACCAGCCCAGAACCCAGCTCCTCTGACACCTCGTCCACTAACGCCATAGGCTGGTACGATGACGGGCGGTACACGGCATCGATCGTGTCCGTAACAAAAAGCCATTCGTGCAGCTGAAAGTCATCCGGCGCCACGCAGACCAACAGGTCGAGCAGCTTGCACGCCTGCATGACCGATGGGCTGCCGTAGGTATCCGACGCTGCGCTGTGGTCGGGTGCTACCACTGACGAGATGGCAGTGTGCAACTCAGCATTGATAATGGGCCAGAGCGCGGCCAGGTGGATGGCGCTTGTGCGGAGGACCAGTGCCCGAACGACCATGAAAACTTCAGCGCGTGTGGTCGACGACGGAGACGACGTCGAGGTTGCCCCGAGAAGTTCAACAAGCTTGTCGAGGATGGCAGGGAGGTCGGGGACAAAGGCGTCACTGCCGCAGGCAAGAACCAGAGTAGCAATACGCCGGAGATTCAACTGCGTCTTCCGATCTGCTTCGAGGCGTGCCGATGTGGCGCCAACGCCAAAGACGATGCCAGCCGTTGTCGGGGGCGTAAGGCGTGTCAAGATTTCGGGCATGCGCTCCTTGTCGGCAATGGTCCACTGTTTTAGCAACGGCAGCCAATCGTTTTGCGCCAGGGCCACGTTGGAGCTGAAAAAGCGTGCGTCATTGAAAGCATCGGCTACATCCTTCTTCCACGATTTCTGGTTGTTGGGAAGCCGCGACAGCTCCTGCAGCAGCACCAGCGTGTTTTTGGACACCGTATCGGGAAACGACTTGGACCGCAACGTGGGCCCGATGACGTTAGCGGAAATGGCGGCTGCGGCGGCGAGAATGCGGTCGTTCTCGACCAGGATCTTGGGGAGGTTGGGAACGATTGTCGAGAGGATCCCGACAACGTCGTCGGCCCTGTCATTTGGTAGTTTGGCTATGGAAGACTTTCGCGATTCAACAAGGCGCTTCTCGGAAAGGTTATTGGAGTTTGCAGCATCAGCGAAGCTGGTTGGTCGGGTTGTAAAGATTGCAGTAAGCAACCGCAGAAACAAGTCCTAGCCATTCCTCTTAGATTAGTCCCCTGTCTTGTTGGCATCCCGTGGTGCAATATCATGACTGTGCTTACCGCTAATTCTCGCCTCATCTTCCTCTGCTCACCAAAATTGGTATTGTCCACCTTCTCGCCTAGGATCGCCGCAAATTCCAGCAGACTAGGTAGCGTCTGCCGGTGCGGGAATGGGTTGCCCAGCAAGTCCTTGAGGAACGCAGTGCAATCCTGCCATATCTCATCCATGGCATCATCCTCTAGAGAGCGCGCGTAGTCAACGAGAAAGATGACAACATCCGTGTCTTGCAGTTCAATGGTGAGGGCCGACCTCCTCGATGGATCCAGAGCGGCCGGGCTTGTCCTGCTGTAGATGGCGTTGAAGAGAGCTGGTATGGTATGTTTTGGTCGAGAGCCGTCTAGGGCAGGGAGGAGGTTGAAAACTTCAGTATGTCTGGTAGCATCCGACGTGCCAACCATTGAGCCTCTCCATATCCCAATCACCGTCTCGAGACACTCGAGCGTCTCGGCGGCGAACAGATGCTCTAGTAGTCTCCTCGCCCGGTTCCTCATGCGCAGTGACGTGTAAGTAAACGACGCCCCCGATGAATTGTCTTGCTGAGCGATGTCACTACCCTGGCCCCAGGACCAGATAGTAAAACAGATACGGACAGCGTCTTGGAAAGCGAGTAGCACCGTCAGCCTATCGTTTGCCGTTGCGCTGCGGGCCTGGGGTGCATCAGTGGAGAAGACGCCCGAAACCATGTTCCCGAAAAAGCCCTGGGGCTGGTCTGGACTCTTGACAGCCTGGGCTCTGGCCTCTTCAGCCAGCAACCTGTCATGTCCTCTAGCCAGGACCTGCTCAAGGCCATTCAAGAGAGAAATCAACGTGGCCTCTGGCCCGACGGCGCTTTGCTCTGGAGTTTGATCCGAGTCCCTAAAGAGACACTGGAGTCTATTGAAGGTATCGCCAATTTGTCTGCAGAGTGTTTCCACAAGGGGAATGAGTACTTGGAAAATAGAATCCGAGTACAACGGCAAGCACTCGCCCAAGAAGCTGACCCAGCTGTCCAAGATTGGGCGGCTGCTAGGTGAACTAAGTCCAGCGAGAATGCACTTCAGAAGGTTTGGTGGAGTGACGAGCGCTACTGCGGGCTTGCCTGTCAAGGAAAGGCGAAGCCCCTTTGCTGGCTCAAAGTTTGCCGCTGCTACTCTCTTGTCCTCCCTGGGTGAGGCCGGCAGTTCAACCGGAGCCATCTCGCGCAACTTTAATGACGCATACACGACATCAAGAAGCAAAACTTGCACATAGGGATCAGGGCCCGACAGTGACTGCATCAGCCTTTCAATCAACGGATTTTCCAGGTGCAATCTCGCGAGCGGCTCGGCATACGGGTTGAGGAGAATCTGGTGTAGGAGTGTGAGGGCGGCCCGATTAAGTTGAGCAGCTCGACCTTCATCGGCCTCGCCGCTTCTGTCGGAAGCGATACACCGAAGGCATACTCGGAGGAAAAACTCTTGAAGAGTCACATCGTCATGGGTTCCGGCTTCATTCATATCATATCAGCGTCTTGTCTCTTTGAACGTGCCACGAGTTCCATATAACCTACTTATTTCAGAGAGTGGGGGGAAATAGGCTGTCGACCTTACGGTCTTTTTGGCAAGCACTCCCCACACGGTATCGGGCGCCCAGCGAAGAACATTGGACAGCGATCGCACATAATACAATACCAAGTCGAGGTCATCAACTTGGGAGAACTGGACAGCTGCTGTGCTCGGCTCGGTTGCGGCAGGGATTTGCCTCCGGAGAAGCGAAAACTCTGAAAGCTTCGAGATAAAAATGGTAAACAGCCTAGAGATAGGTTAGTCGTTGGTTGAACGCCCAGCCTGCTGATCAATAAGGAACCTCACTTGTCCATGCCGATATTGCTGTGAAGCCAGGTTTTCACAGTCATAAATAGTTGGGTTCTCTCGTCATTCAGGGCGTCCAACATCAGAAATAGAGGCCGCGTCAGCACTACCTCATAGTTATCCATGCCCCCAAGCCGCGGCGGCGATTTTAGATCCCAGTTAGGGGTCTTGGGACCTCTCCTATCTGCTCCTGTCGGGTTGTCCTGGAGGGTGTGTGACCAGAGAACAGAAAAACTCCGACCGGGATCTGACAGTCGCTGAGCAAATGCCCCTGCCGTATCCTTCTCAAGCATCAAACTGCATATGGCGGCCTCGACGTCTCTATTAGACGGTGTCAAGGCGGTTTGGAGAACCCACAGACTGCGCACCGTCTCGACATGATATTTGGGCTCCGAGGCCGACAGAAATGACCAAGCATGTCGGACGAGGGGAGTGACAAGCGCCGAGAGCTCAACGACTGATATCCGGTTGGCCGTATATAGATGTGTCGAAAGTGATAGCATACAGGAGTATGTTGTAAACGGTAGTGGAACCTTGGACGAGAGACACCCGTGAAGAGAAGCGAGAAGTTGACTGGCGTCGAAAAAGGACTCTTGAGGTGTTTTGGATAAGAGTAACATGAGAATGCGGCTCTTTACCGCGACCTCAGCGCCGGACTCTTTCGGACTTAAACTCGCCCAGTTCAAGCTGCAAGCTTTTTGGAGTAACAGCTCGGCCACATTCTGTGGTACCAAAGGGGGCGGAGTTGCCTCCAAGTTTCCTTGGTCGGCAACATAAAAGTTTCTTATCTTCTTTAGTAACTCGGTGTTAGGAATAGCTGCTAAAACCTTAGGCTCGATTGCAGAAGTTGGTTTTCCTTTTGATCCTGTTGGAAAGGCCCGCTCCGGAACTAGCTCTAGCAGGCTGGCTGCGATATCCAATGCCTGGGTCGTTAATGAAGCGCCTGCTGGGCGGTTGTTTGCAGCGTTGTCTTTTTCCTTGGCCTCCTCTGCCATGCAGAGGATGGAAAGGACGGTAAGGGGTGCGTGGATGGTGATCATCTCCTCTTCCCTAACGTTGAAATGTGCCAGAATGAACTTGACTAGATCGAGCTTTGCGCTTCGATCTGAGCTTGGAAGGTCCCCTGGGCCCACAGCTCGAGCTACGAGGGTTAGGATTTCACTATAAATCAAGCCGCTTTCGACACCATCAAAGAAGACGCTGGCACTCCGTAGGACTTCGGCAAAATCCGACTTATTTTCGGCCTTTGATTTGAAGTCTCTGACGCTGTCCACAACGGGAAGAAATACCTCGGGAACCACCAGGCCACCAATCTCCCACTTATCCATCAACGACAGACATATCCGGTACGGCCTCGCCCTCTCAGTTGTGTTGCTGTCCGCCCCCGACTTGATCATGCCAAGGATCGCTCGCGTGAGGGGTTGTAGGCCATAGTCCTCGAAATAGCTCGTTCTGGAGAAGTAATTGTGAGCATGGTGACTGGGGCTGGCCACGGGAGAGTCTGGCCCGCCTTCGGCCTCTGCCGAAGCTGGCGGTTCAGGCCCAAGTAGCCAAGTCCAGAGGCGTCGGTTCAGACTCATATCTCGTCTTATTGTCACGCCCACGGCCGCCTTCAAGAGGAGCTCTACATCCTGGGACTTGGCGCTGGACTGGAGGACCTTGGAGTGAAGTGGGAGATGGGTAACGAGCAAGTCCAAATACCCTCGCTGGATCAGAAGCTGTTCGTCAGCCAGACCAGCAGCAAAACTGCGTATTAGAAGACCGGGTTCGGGAGACGTGACCAGTTGCGACAGCCTCGTCGCCAGTTCGGCGTCGGTGCCGTTTGAGGGGTCGCCCCCTTTCTGAGATTCCTGATTCAAAGAATGGCCCAACTGGGGGAGAGAACGCACGAGGTAGGCCAAGGCGCCCGGCCTCCGGCTACTTCCCGTGATGGATGCCAAGAAGAAGCATTGCCAGAAGAAATCGTCACCAGACGAGTGTAGAAGGGTAAGCTCTTGACTGCCCGCAGGACGTATGGCCACCTTGAAACCCTCCATCAGC
>Ga0247763_1001875_pt1 | contig 11414 bp, 8 predicted proteins | sample UWRJL141409B4_FD_179926 | JGI IMG/M metagenome (GOLD analysis project Ga0247763, IMG submission 179926) | Plant litter microbial communities from Arlington Agricultural Research Station in Wisconsin, United States - UWRJ-L141-409B-4 | ecosystem: Environmental > Terrestrial > Plant litter >...
TCATCAGAATCAATTTGGCGAATTAAAAAAAGCGATAAATTCAATCGCTGGCAAAAGAAAACAAGAAAAAAGAGGGCGGGGGAGGCGACTTTTCGTGATGGCGAATGGATAAAAATGGCGTTGAGGTTTGTGGTTTTTTGAAAATCTTGGCTGTGATCCAGCCCGGCGGTGGCCAATCAAAAGCCTCCCTGGGCGCCCCATACCATCCAATACCCAAGCCAGCTCTGGCCCCTGAGTTGCTTACCTTGCAGGAGGTATTGGCTTGTGTCTTGGCGGCTTAGTTGGCTTGCTTGGGTTAGTTGGGCTTAGGTGAGTTGGCTTGATCACAGCGCTGGTGATGCCATGGCACAACGCTGCCTGCAATGGCCTGCTGCCACTACAGTACAGCAGATTTCCAGCACTGTAGTGCTGTAGATAGAGGGCACTTGTAGCTATCTTCTAACAAAAGGTATTCCGTATATTCAGGTACATTCATGTATTTTGTTTTCTAGAGCTACTTCTCCGCCGACTTCAGCGAGAGGTGGCACCTGACGAAGCACGTACGGGCTCTAAAGTACACTACAAACGCGGTCTCAGTCCCCCCTCGATTTAGCCCCGTTCAAAACCCAGTGGCCCATTTTCGATCAGCCTGGGAAAAGGGCGGCGGCAGGGCTAGTATCACCGCTACAAGTAAGACCGCACGCCCATCTGCGGGGAAACCGCGTGGGCATGTGTGGCCGAGCTTCACAGGGCTCTCACTGGCCGAGTCGTTACCACTCACAAAACTGCTTTGCACCTTAAGCCTCTACACATGAGACCGACGCGCGTCCGTCCTTTCTAGCTGGCATTCAGGTACAGTGGAAGAGCGAAATGGGTGTCGCTCGATTTTGAAGTTTTTTAGGGGCTGCAGGGGCAGACCTATGGCTTGTGTGGCTCTGCCGAATCACATGTAGCGGGACAGTCGCAGAGGCCTGCCCCGCGTGTTCGTGTTCTATGCCGGCTCCCAGCCAGCCTGACGACGTCACTGCTATGACAGCGAATCTCTGGGATTGGATCCGCGGCATTCTGCACCCTGTCGCAGTCCCCGCTTCGCGCGAAGGATGGGCATTGTGGCAATGGGGCATGGTGCAGACTGCCTTGATGGCCACAGGTCCCCTCCTTTCCCCTTCTTTCACTCCGTTCCCTAGATAAACGCTTCTCTTGCCAAACTTCAATTCTGCATCACAGCTCCCAGCTCATTGACGCGACAGCATCCACGTCGACCTTATCCCCCGAAAAACTCGCTTCTGAACACACCCCCGCCAGCGATCCTCGGCACAATGCAAGGCAACCCTGCCACCGTGGGGTGAGTCCGACGAAGAGCACGAGGGATAAAAGGGATGAAACCGGGTGACGTCATTATCATTTACCGCCGTCCGACTGGTATGATATGGCCGCATCAGCGCGTATGGATCATCAAGAAGACAGCGCTAGCGAAAGGAGGATGCGCTCCAAGTACCAGCGGGAACAAGGTAAGGCTGTCGGGGGAAAGTCGAGAACGGGAAAAGCCGGTGCTGTTGGATGGTGACGTGGAGCAACTGCTCTTCGATGGTAGTCTAAACGCTGGAGTTGGAGCAGCGACGCCATTAGAGCCGCTGCCCGCGGTGATAGATGTAGAGTTCTACGGACAGGCTAGACAGCGGACGAGGATGGTTGGGGGGGGGGGGGGTTTCCAGCGGTCAAAGGCCAACTCGAGCACGAAAGCAAGCGTGCCATCACCGAGATCACCTAGAGACGTGGCGCAGCATTCCTAATAACTGCACCTGGTCTTTCTGGCGGAGCGAGCGTTGCTCAAGGCAGATTGTAGACTTCTACGTCAGACAGGGTCGGGCTGGGGACGAGGATGGGTGCGGTGGCGTGGGATGATGGGCCATATCAAGCTGAGCCATCTCGCTCAGCTTGGGCACGGTAATGGGTTCCCGGTGTCGAGGATTCGGTGAACGGAGGGTGGCGCGGGGCACGAGAGGTTGGTTAAGGTTGGCGCGGAGAGCGGTTTGGAGCGGACCAGGCGTCGGAGTAGCCGCGCAGGCGATATTGGGGTAATTGCTTGCCGTCGAGAACTTTGCATTCAAATATATTGTCAAGTATCGCCTCGCCATGTTAGTCCGTGGCGTCGTAGACTTGTGATTAACGGCTCGGATCGGTGTTTGTCAAAGAGGGCAATGTAGCATGCCGATTTGGTGGCATCGTCATGAGTGTCTCCAGAAGGGAGGAATCAGCTGTTATACCACTCTAAAATCGACGCCACCCATGCTCAATGTCACATGTTTGATCAGATCAGCCCCTGGCTCAGCTTTGGCTGAAAATGGTAGAATTGGGACATTCGCATCTGCAGTAGCCACCACCCAGAACTTCATGGACAATTCGTCCAGCCTTCCGCTTAGGAATTGTTAGAAAACACTGCATTCTGGAAACTATAGAAAAAAGTCCTGGTCGTTTGAGGTGGCTTCTGCCAGACCTAATGGAAGTCCGCGGAGATTTTTTTCCCCAACCGATGGGCAATGGACGGAATCGACTGCCCCGACGACGCGACCAAACGACCGAACGACCGATCGACTCCGAGGTCTGCGACAATCGTCACAGATTTGGCCACAGATTTGGCTACCCGGGCGCGAAAAAAGCCTCTCCATCTTCTCTCTTTGTTCTTACCTTTGTTCTCCCACCAACGTCTCGGCCCGAAACAAACCCTGTCATCTCGTCACTTTCATCTTCCCACTTTCTTTATTTACCACATCTCGCGCCACGTCACTGTCAACTGTCAACTTTCATCTCCTCAACTTTCTCCGTTACCACCGTTTCGCCGTCTCCCTCCATCTCTGTTTCCTATTGAGTTTCTTTCCTCTGGCTGCCATGATGCGACAAGCCCATGGCACGTCTCTGCCTCCATGGTCTCGGCCGGAGAGCGAAGGCACGTCTCCATCGCTGGCCATGGCTATGACCAGCGACGGAGACGTGCCCGAGATAAAACCTCTCACCCGGAAGAACTTGACTCGCCTCAACGCTCTGAACGGTACCGCAGAGGACAACAACACCGAGATCGACAGCGCCTACCATTTCGACGGTGACAGCGACGACGACACGATGAAGAATATCTCCACCACCGATTCCGACTTTGAACAACGTGCCCTTGAGAACGGCATCTTGGACCCTACCGCCTCGCATCCACCAGCCCCCAACCTTAACACCATAGAACATCGTTTCGCCCAGCGCCGCACCAGCACCCAGCCATCCAAGCACGCCCATCAAGCATATTGTATTGGTATATCCGAGTCGTATAACGAAGCAGGAGCGGCATTGTTAATCCAGTCAAAGATCATGCGAGATTATAACGAAAGCGACTTCAATTACGGCAAACAGTGTAATCGAGCTATCACACAAATTCCTAGCCAGGATTTTAACCACGGCTTATCCAACCCCGAACCCGATGTCCTTGAAGGCCTTAGAACAAGGGTTCTGCCCGATTACCTACACGACGACCATGTTCTCCACAACAAGAAGAACTCGCTCTCCTTCTGTCACTTTGCTGCCGAATTCAAGCGCACCGATGGCAATCTCCACCAAGCGACAGTCCAAGCCGCCTACGATGGTGCCGTTTTGGTTAACGCACGAGACCGGGCTCTTTCTCAGGCCAGGGCTGACGTGCTGCTGCTGCATGGTACTGCTGCCGCTGTCCTCGATAAGGCCGCCGAAGAAGCTGCTGTCTTTACCTGCGTCACCGATGGTACCGTCGCCGAAGTATACACCCACTATTCCGAGGGCGGACAGTACTACCAGAACTTAGTAGCTCGTGAGAGCCTGCTTTCCTATCCCAACCGAGGCCGCGAGCTTATCCGTAACACCCAAGATTACGCACGGAGCAAGTCGTACGAGCTGGCAAACTTGCTGGGTGCAGACTTGAAGGAGGACGAGGAGGAGGAGGAGGAGTAGGGTGGTGGTGGTGGTGGTGGTGGTGAAAGCCAAGGGATGGGCATCATTCTGGCCGTTTTGAGAGAGAGGTAATCATCGAGCATGGGTTTTCTGTTGAGCCAAACAGCAGCAGGTTCTCTAGATGTGCGGAAGATAGAAGAGGAGCGATAGCTTGTCTTGCAGGTTGAGCGAGACTTGATTGATTGCTTTCTCGTTTATTTATTGGTCGCACGTACCAATTAATCGCTTTGTATCGCATCAATTAACCACATTGCATCCATCTCGTTGCCCATTGCTGCCCGTTGTCGTGCCGCCCTCGGAGCTTACCTGGTACATCATCGTGGGGAACGCTGCTTGGCTCACCAATTGGTTGGTGCCCCTTTGTCCGCTTTTTTTCTTCTTCTTCTGGAACGACGAGCGCTTGAGGCCGAGGATCCTTTGTTCCGCCATATAGAAGACCTGGAATAGACCGCGGGGGAGAGAGGAGGGATGGCGCTGCTTTTATGTTCTATTGCAATGCGAGCAATCGAAATGTGCCCCGCGGTGGGTGGTCAAAGCGCCACACCACCCAGGCAATCTCTGTTTTCAGCCAGTCATTCTTTCTTACGCTAACCCAGCGTAAATATGCCGCCGATATGATTAGTACGGTAATTCCTACTGAAATGGGAAAGGATACACCCGGTAATGCGTTTTATACCTATACGGAGCGGAACTTTTTAACCCGAAGCGTAGGCTCTGGACACCCTACCGCCCACCCAGGACGTCTCTATGGCAGACCTCAGCTGTCCAAGCCCAATCTTGCCCTGAAGTGACAGCCCGCGGTTTCGGATGTGAATGGGTACGGGAGAGTGGGGTGCTTGTTCACTTCCTAAGACGTTCCATGTGTGGATTGTAGCCTGTACAGGACGGCGTTCATCAGTAATGGAGGAAGCCAAGGGTGTCAACGAAAAGCAGCAGTAGGCGCTTTGATGCGCCGCCAACCATAATAGGGACTGTCTACCGTGGTGTGGTTGGTGGAGGACAGGCCATGCAGAGTCACAGGGAGTGTTGTTAGGATGGGTCGTTCGCAAGCGGGGGAGTACCCCACTGTCACACGGATATCCAGGTGACTACCTCTTCATGGCCTCAGGCCTCCAGATCCGCCCTGTTCTTCAGGATTCTAAAGGATTCTACGCCAAGACCTTGCGAGGTTTGACGTCAACCAGCCATCACAGTGACTAATCGCTATTGGGCTGGCTATCACCAACCACAGCGCTTACTCCTGTGATAGGAAGTCAGCCGGCCACGATGGCAACCACCTCGTGCCCGAGATTGCAGTATTTTAGATAGTTCCCTCCCTCGAAGGCAGTTCTTCTGTTTTTTCCTGCTTTCCTCCGCAAGGGCCTTCGAGGCCATAGACAAATTATTATTGAATAGACCAGTTAACGGCCACAGGCCCACTTTTCTGCTCCACGCTGCAAAACCGTGTCACACCCACCGACAAGCGGCAAGGACGATCGCCAGCATTAAGGGGGCTATCCTACGGACAAGTGGCAGAAAATGGCTGTCATACGAGCTCGGAATTTCCAGGACACTCAGGGGAACCATGGCAACCACTTGTCGGAGGTGCGGCGCTAAATCTGACAAGAAAGAGGGTGCTGGACTATGAGCCGCCAACAGCAATGCTGCATCGGCCGAATGCGCACCGACCGACCAACCGTTGGAGGAAGCACAGCGGCTGCAGGCCTGCTCGATTCAGAGGGGCGAGGGATCAGGGTTCCTCGCGAGGATGAACTTGCCGTGAAGGGCCAAAGACCCGCCCAGTCTGGGAGTACATGATCCAGAGGTCGCCGCGATCCCAACTCTGAAAGGTGGTCGCTGCCGAAAACGGAAAGCAAGGGGGCCTGGTCACGTTCCCCAGATGTGCTGAAAGTCCCTGCTGCTGCATTAGCTTTATCCGGAGTGTGGCGTCGATTTGCTAGGGTGCTGAACGGCGGGGCAAAAACCCGGCCGCCTGAAGTAACGTCGGGTACTTCCGGTAATGGTGCCCCTCTCATAAGGCTGCCCCTCCCATAAGGCTGCCCCTCCCATAGGGCTGCCCCTCATCACTGAGATAAAGTATTGCGACCCGTCCCGGGTCCCCTCCCAGCACCCTTTCCCCCCTCAATCCCACGAACGACTTACAATGAGCGACGCTCCGCCAAACTCGCCTCCGAGCGCGCCCGATGGTCACCTAACGGAGCGGTTCCGTTCCACCTCGCAATCGGGTTAATCCGCTTCCGAAATGCTAAGCGCTGGCATGTGTCTCGACGATCCTGACCACAACACTCTCTGTGCAAGGCCACTTCCCCTCCTAGAATTTCATCAACCCTATACAGCCAACCCCCCAAAAACTTCTGTTCATAGCCACTAGTTGTATTACCGAAAATGATACTTTCGCTAATTGGGATAGTAATGTAAACCCTAGCTGCACTCCTCATGTCTGCTACGGTCCTGGTGCTCCATGAAACATCTTTGAACTTCAGCTTTTCCTTTGTCGTGCCGATCTGCCTAGACGTAAGTATGTAAAATAAGTGGCTACCCTCAGATACATACCAACTTTGCGGCAGACTCCAAGGCTTGGTCTGGGGTCTGATTGTCGACGTTTTGCGGCATATGCGTCAAGGTTCGATTGGTGCGCTCCTCGAATATTGCATCAGAACCTTAGGCAGTCACGATGGGTCAAGGTCCCGTGACACTAATGCCCTAATTTATAAAGTGCGCCCACTTCCTGTTCAGCTCAAGTTTCCTTCTTTCCTGCACCGAAAACTCCACCTACCCTCTGCATACCATCTCACATCAACCGTACGCAAAAATAATGCCACGCAAAAAGCTGGGCAAACAACAGACGCCCAAGACACCAGAAGACATGGGCCAATCAAGCACCGACAAGAGATTGATGACCAGGGCTGCAACAAACCCCAAGGTCACAACAGAGGGTAAACGGACGAGACCAATTTTACCAATGGCATCGCCACGAAGCACCCCACCCCCAGTCGACATGGAAACCACACCGATATTTTCACCGCTCATCCGCAACAAACTAGATCAAGACATCTACGAGGCACACATCGAGCCCCTGATCAGTCGCGCAAGCGCTACAAAGCGCAACTTCTCGTCTGTCTCAGCTGCCAGCAATGAGAGTATCCGAAATGCCAAGTCTATGAAGGAGGTTGGTTCTGACGATGGGGACAACGAATTCCGGGCAGTTGCCTTCGAAGCTGCGATCAAGAACATCAACGCGAGCAATGAGGCCATTGAGGCAGAGCTTGATGCTGTCGAGAAGTCTATCGAGGTCTTGATGGATGAGTACAACAAGGGAACTCTGGACATCAACGGTGCCACAAAAGACAAAGAGATCATGTTGATGGAGAAGAGGGCTCGCGACTTACGGTCTACACTGGTCGTGAGACAGTGCCAGACATTCCAGCTTGCCGGGGAGGTCGCGGATAAAATGACCCTCGAGGATATAGAAGCCCCGCTCTTCGTGAAGGATTGGTCATACGTCGATCTTCTCGTATCACGGTACCGGACACCAGCAAACGCAACCCTCGACATATTCCGGCCAAGAGACAACAAGGCGCAGGAACGCTTCCGGGCCAGCGTCTTTAAAGCATACGGTGCTAAGGGAAAGACTCTCTGTTGCATTACCGGCAAGCCTTTTCAACTTACGGCCGCCCACATTGTCCCCTACAACATCGGAGAGAACAACGCTGTCTACCTCTTTGGTCAGTCAATGCACAAGGATGGCCATGTCATGTGCCCTCAAAATGGCCTGCCGATGTCGAAATACTTTAAGGAAGCGTTTGACGAAGGCAAATTTACCGTGGTCCCTGGGGACAACCCGGATGAGTGGAAAGTCGCCGTATTAGACCAGGGCCTTTCCAAGGCCATTGAAGAGGATGGTATTTTTCCGCAAATAGACGGCATAGTATTAAAGTTCCAAACCGATTTTCGCCCCGCCCGACGTTATCTTTACTTTGCACACGTCATCACTATCCTTCGGCGGCAACGCTACGAATGCACTGGGTGGTGGAGAGATGTGCCACCCGGCATCCCCGAAGTTTGGGCGACGCCAGGAGAATATCTCCGCAAGTCAGCGTTGATGGTACTGGCCAGAAGGGTGGGCCATATGGCCCCAAAGGAAGTGGGAGAGTTGCTAGGTGAGGACATCGATGACAGGAGCAACAGCTCCTCCAGGAGAGCCAAGCTGTTTAGTGACATAGTCAACCTAAGTCCAAGGGGGATGAGAAAGCCGAAGACTATAAAAGGGCTAGAGGATCCATTCGTGGATAGCTTCGCCACATCATCAGATGAGGACGAAGACGAGGGTGATGATGATGAGGACGAAGACGAAGACGAGGGTGGTGATGATGAGGACGAAGCTGAGGAGAATTAAGATGCCCTAGACATACGATACTGAGACTCTCTGCCACTGTCAGCAAATGCAACTCTTAGTGAATTGCTTAGCCAGTGCTAATGTAGTATAACGTGACAGAGGCTTACACCCAAATACTCCAGGGCCTTGATGGGCGGGGGCACCTGTCCTCTACCGTGTCGTCTTCCAATGACGGCGATCCGAGGATGGGTCCTCAAAAGTTCCTTAGCATCGATGCACACAGGACCCTCTACCGAAATCCTGGATGTGAATCCATGATCCAGGGGTTTGACATGATCATGGCCCCAACCCCCACCAAGCAGCAGATTTGTTGCTGTGAGGTGGGCGTGGCAGCCGGCAGCGTCGATGGAAGTGAAGAAATAAAGCTCGAGCGATCACAGAGCAAACGGACAAATTCCTGCCGCCCGGTCCCACTTTAATTACCTCCGCCGCGGATAGCGGGGTCCCTGCAAGCGAGAGTTGCCCGCCGATCAGTTTATCAACTTGAGAGACGCGTCGAAGCTTACAACGCGATGCCTTGATTGTCGTGGTCGTCGATCTTCAGAGATAATACTACTACGCCATTGCCACTACCATAGTTATGTGCTGATTACCTTGCTATACAGGCTTCACGCTTCCAGAGAACGATCACTAGGGTTCGCAGCTTCGCTACGCCAAAGCGAGCTACCGACTCCGCTGATCTTTCTTCTCCCGAGCACGTCCGAGTATCGTTGTCGCTCCGTCCCTCACCCCGTACTCGTACTGCGGCTGCAGCTATACCCGTTGACCCTCAACTCGGTGGAGGTCTGGCATTGTTACGGCCTTCTGTTCAGCCTAGCGCCGACCCGGCACGCCTAGTACAATACACGCAACAACCGCGGTATGGCGTTGCAGCTTAGGAACCTGCTCGGCAACCGCAGCAAAGCGATCAACAAAGCCTGGGTTTGACCACACCATACGCAATTCGGCACCTACGTCCACCTATTCCGGAGTTTGCGTTACGCCATCGTGACAGCGCTCCTCAACTCGTGTTGCCTGCCAACCCACAGCCTGCTCCTGGCCAAAGCTCACAGGATAGTCCGGATACAGCAGTGGCCTGCCGCGAACGAAACGTTATCCAGCGTCGTCACCGTACCGAACGCCGCGCCGGTCAAGAGCCGTCGGTAACACCCAGCATCAATACCATACGTCGTCGCAATGTTGGCATTGGTCCCGACGAGCCTATTCAGTCTTCGGGAACTGTGATTGGGGCACCTGATGACGGCGACGACTCGTACTTCATTTGCAACGCCTGTGGTCTGGCTCGGGCTTTGAACATGATAGACGCCCAGACTGGCTTCTGTTTCTATTGTGTCAATCCTGCGTATCGTACCGTTCCGGATAACGAGCCTAAAGTCTGTATTCGATGTCTCTCCAGACGTTGTCGCCGGCGTCACAACCGTCACCACTTGGTCTAGGAAGGCTAAGGCGCGGCCCGCCCCCAATTGAAGAACGTTTACCGGTAGTTGAACAAGCTCCCGAAGTCATCGCCGAACCTGCTGGTCCTGGTGCCCTGGATCGTATCGACCCTCCGTTTGAGAACAACCTTGACGCCACGGCAATTACGCCCGAAGATTGGGAACTGTATAACAACTTCAAGGCGGCTTTTGATGCTGACGTGATGGAAGAGTGTCCTTGGTGTTACGAGAAGTGGTTCAATCTGCGGATTGCTTACGGTGCTTGCGCCTCGTGTCGCGACCACGATAATACCCGACGCCCCGAGGAGCCTCTCTACTTGGAGACACAGCAATCTTGACTTTGGCCATGTTCCAGATCACTTACCGGAGCTCACACAGGTTGAGGAGCAGCTTATCGCCTTGGTTCACGTTCACATTGACGTCTGTCTCTACCGAGGTCGACAATACAAGTACAAGGGACATGTTGTCAACTTTCTTCGTGATGTTGGTACAGTCTATTCGCAGCTACCTCGCCTTCCCGCCGAACTAGACATCATCATCCTCCGTCTAGCCAATGCTAGCAACCAGCCGCATTTGCTCCGTCAGTTCCGGCGCAACTTTTACGTCTCCAAGAGCAAGATCTCGACTTGATTGGAGTTTCTGAAAGAGAATTACCCCCGCCGCCTACTGACATGTCGATATCAGCGAAGAGCGAATCTCACAGCTCCCGGAGGGCGCCAGCGTCATTGACCAGTTTCCCGTTCAGGATATTGCTGCTGTTGTTGAGATCCGTAATGAGGTTCCCGGAAGATGACGGTGAGTCTGATGACGCTTTCGTTACAGCTCTCCCAAACTTCATCGCTGAACAAGCCAAGGTGGCACAGCTTTCGCGATCAGATCGTCGGCGGTCCCGCCCAGTCAGCGCCCTGAGCAGCCGCAACTGCAGGCTCGCATCGATATGGGCCAGATCCGGCAAACGCCTCTAAATGAGTTCAACCGCTCTCAACCGTTGCTATCATGGGCTTTTCCAACTCTCTTTCCGCGGGGAGAAGCCGACTACGTTGCGCCACGTATCCGTACCATCATCTACGGAGACTATATCAAGTACGCAATGAGATGGCGCGATGGCAGGTCCGCTAGTCACGCGCGCCTTCGGTTTGTTGCCTTCAACACGCTCATGCGCGCTATTGTCAACTCCAAGAGCGCCTACTTTGTGAGGCACGCGCCCTAACGCTCCTGCAGATCTCGAAGCATTACGTGCGGCTCTTACCACCGATTCGGCTGAGGGTCGCCAGTTGTTAAGCTCAGTCGTTCGGTATGCTTGATACTCTTCGCGGTACCAGAGCTTTCCGGAATGGCAAACGCCAGGCTCTTGAAGCTCATGTCCACGCACTTCAGTGCCCATCAACCTTCCTCGCGTTCTCTCCGGCTGATCTACACTGGGAGAGTTTGGCGAAGCATATACCGCGCCATCTCATGATCAAGGCTCCAGGAACGTCACTCGTAGCACCATTAATCTGATGCACGAGGACCATTGCGTCTGTTTCCACGATGAAGTGGATACCAAAAAGGTACCGGCGACATCGTTTTCAATATGGATAGGAGGCCACGCAATCCCAAGCGAAAGCCACCTCCCCGACAGCGAAGGATATGAACAA
>Ga0247763_1001876_pt1 | contig 11406 bp, 4 predicted proteins | sample UWRJL141409B4_FD_179926 | JGI IMG/M metagenome (GOLD analysis project Ga0247763, IMG submission 179926) | Plant litter microbial communities from Arlington Agricultural Research Station in Wisconsin, United States - UWRJ-L141-409B-4 | ecosystem: Environmental > Terrestrial > Plant litter >...
CCGGCGACGGGGGTGCTGCCGGGGCCCGCCGGACGGGGCGCGGCGTGGTTCCGGGCGGTGGCGCCCGGGGCCGCCGAGGACCCGCTCCCGCCCCTCGTCGTACCACGGGTGCCGCCCCCGCCCGCCGGTGCCGTACGCGGCGAGGCTCCCGGGCGACGGGTGTCGTGGCGGACGGGCGGGCGGCTGCCCGAGGTGCGCCTCGTCCTGGTCATGACCTTGTTCACGACGGAGCCCCATTCGGTCGGACCGGCTTGTACCGGTCGGTAACTTTCCGTTGGGGATCTTGTACGAGGCCGGGGCGGCCGACCGCAAGCCGACCGGGCCGCTGCCGGGGCCGCGGAGAGGTTCACCTATCAGGGTGACGGGGCAGGGCGGGAGGCTTGGCGGGGCCGGGGCCCGCCGGGTGACGGGCGGGCCCGCGGTGGACGTTCGCGGAGGGTGGACGCGGACTCGAAAGGGGACACCCGCACGTATCCTGGAGCCTCCCCGGGAGGTGCGGAACGCGCCCTCGGAACTCTGCCTCTACGAAAGCGGCCGGCCATGCGCGTGTACGTCCCCCTGACCCTCCCCGGTCTCGCCGAGGCGTACAAGACGGGTGAGCTCGGGCCAGGGCCCCTCGTCGCCTGTGCCGTCACGCCCGCGCTGCGCGAGTGGTACGCCTCCGAGGACATCGAGGAACTGGAGTACGCCGCGCTGAACCAGGCCGCGCTCGCCTCCCTGCGGCTGGTCGCGCTCGACCCCGGGGCACCGCGCCGACGGGTCGTCGTCGCCGTCGACGTACCGGACGGGGCCGCGGCCGGCGGTTCCGGTCCGGGGCTTGCCCCCGGACCCCCGGGCGAGGTGCGGGTCGCCGGGACCGTGGCGCTGGCCAGGGCCGCTGCCGTGCACGTCGACGCCGACGACGCGGAGACGGACGTGACGGCGGCCGTGGAGGCGCTGGGCGCGGCGGACCGGGGCGACGACGGGGCGCGGCTCGTCGTGGACGGTGCCGAGGAGCACGAGCTGCTGTGGTTCGCCACGCAGGAGATCCCGAGCCTGCTGGGGCTCCGCGGCTGACGCCGCCCGGCACCGTCGGGGCGCACCCGCCGCGCGGCCCCGGGGCGCACTCGGGGAGCGCGGCCGTCGAAGCAGGTGCTCCGGCAGCGGGCTCGAAGCACCTGTGAGGCGTTGTCGGTGGAGGCGGGTACTTTCTGGATATGGGGATGCACGGAGCGACACACATCGTCTGGGACTGGAACGGCACGCTGTTCCACGACAACACGGCCATCATCGGCGCGACGAACGCGGCCTTCGCCGAGCTGGGCATACCGCCGATCACGATGGAGCGTTACCGGGAGCTGTACTGCGTGCCCGTACCGAAGTTCTACGAGCGGCTGATCGGGCGGCTGCCGACGGACGAGGAATGGGAGGTCATGGACGTGATCTTCCACCGGTACTACACGGAGCACCGGGTGGGGTGCGGGCTGACGGACGGGGTGCCCGCGCTGCTCGCCGAGTGGGTGTCGGGCGGGCGGAGCCAGTCGATCCTGAGCATGTACGGGCACGAGGACCTCGTCCCCCTGGTACGGGGGTTCGGGATCGAACCCCACTTCCTGCGGGTCGACGGACGCACCGGGCCGTCCGGCGGCAGCAAGGCCGAACACATGGCGCGCCACCTGAGAGCCCTCACCGGAGTGGATCCCACGCGCACGGTGGTGATCGGGGACGCGGCGGACGACGCGACAGCGGCACGGTACGTGGGTGCGAAGGCCGTGCTCTACACGGGAGGCTCGCACAGCCGGGCCAGCCTGGAGGGGGTCGGGGTGCCGGTGGTGGACACCCTGGCGGAAGCGGTGACGGTGGCCGAGTGGCTGGCCGCCTGAGCGGCCCCGAAGGGCGGCGGCCGGGGCCTCTGCCGGTGCCGCACGGTCCGAGGCGTGCTTTCTCACCATCTCCGGTCGGCATCTTCTCCGGAGCCGGGGGAACCGAACTGTGCAGAGTGTCAAAAAGATGACCCCTCCTTTGTACACATACGGCTCGTGACGGGGCCCCCTGCGGGAGCGATAGCCTTGGCACGTGATCAGCGCGATACGTCGCGGGGGCATTGCCGCCCCCGCCCTGCGCCCGGACCGCACGGACGACATCCGTGACCGGGCGGTCGCTGGTCTCCCCGGGCGGGCAGCCGCGGAACAGGTACCGAGAGCAGCGTCACAGCCTCCGGAGCCACCCGACATGGCAGATTACGCCCCGCCCATCTCTCATCGCGGCATAGCGTCGGATCAGACCGGACACCCCGCGTCGCGGCGCTACGTCACTTCACGTTCAACGACGTCACGCAACGGCGCGCGACAGGAGCCAGAGGACAATGCAGACCAAGCTGGACGAAGCCAAGGCCGAGCTGCTCGAACGGGCCGCCCGGGTAGCTGAGAACAGCCCGGTCGGGGGGCACCTACCGACCGGGAAGACGGACGAGAGCACCCCCGACCGGGACACATTGCTCGCGTTCCTCCAGCGCTACTACCTGCACACCGCCCCGGAGGACCTCGGCGACCGTGACCCGGTCGATGTCTTCGGAGCCGCCTTCTCGCACTATCGCCTGGCCGAGAACCGCCCGCAGGGCACGGCCAACGTGAGGGTCCACACCCCGACCGTCGAGGAGAACGGCTGGACCTGCAGCCACTCCGTCGTCGAGGTCGTGACGGACGACATGCCCTTCCTCGTCGACTCGGTGACCAACGAGCTGTCCCGGCAGGGGCGCGGCATCCATGTCGTCATCCACCCGCAGATCGTCGTACGGCGCGATCTCACCGGCAAGCTCGTCGAGGTCCTGGGGGCCCGGCCCGCGGGTGACCTCGCGCACGACGCCTTCGTGGAGTCCTGGATCCACGTCGAGGTCGACCGCGAGACCGACCGCGCCGATCTGAAGCAGATCACCGCGGACCTGCTGCGCGTCCTCTCCGACGCCCGTGAGGCCGTCGAGGACTGGGAGAAGATGCGGGACTCGGCGCTCCGCATCGCCGAGGAACTGCCCAGGGAGCCCACCGCGGACGACCTGCGCGACCAGGACGTGGAGGAGGCCCGGGAGCTGCTGCGCTGGCTCGCGGACGACCATTTCACCTTCCTCGGATACCGCGAGTACGAGCTCCACGACGACGACTCCCTGGGTGCGGTGCCCGGGACCGGGCTCGGTATCCTGCGCTCCGACCCGCAGCACGGGGAGGACGAGAACCACCCGGTCAGCCCGTCGTTCGAGCGGCTGCCCGCCGACGCCCGAGCGAAGGCCAGGGAGCACAAGCTGCTCGTCCTGACCAAGGCGAACAGCCGCGCCACCGTGCACCGGCCGTCCTACCTCGACTACGTCGGCGTCAAGAAGTTCGACGCCGACGGCAACGTCGTCGGGGAGCGGCGCTTCCTGGGGCTGTTCTCCTCCGCCGCCTACACCGAGTCCGTCCGCCGGGTGCCCGTCATCCGCCGCAAGGTCGCGGAGGTCCTGCGGGGCGCCGGGTTCTCGCCCAACAGCCACGACGGCCGTGACCTCCTCCAGATCCTGGAGACGTACCCGCGTGACGAACTCTTCCAGACCCCGCCCGACGAACTGCGGGCGATCGTCACGTCCGTCCTCTACCTCCAGGAGCGCAGGCGCCTCAGGCTCTACCTGCGCCAGGACGAGTACGGGCGCTACTACTCGGCGCTCGTCTACCTCCCGCGCGACCGCTACACCACCGGCGTCCGCCTGCGGATCATCGACATCCTCAAGGAGGAACTGGGCGGCACCAACGTCGACTTCACCGCCTGGAACACCGAGTCGATCCTCTCCCGGCTGCACTTCGTGGTACGGGTCCCGCAGGGCACCGAGCTGCCGCAGCTCAGCGACACCGACAAGGACCGCATCGAGGCACGGCTCGTCGAGGCCGCCCGCTCCTGGGCCGACGGCTTCGCCGAGGCACTGAACGCGGAGTGCGGCGAGGAGCGCGCCGCCGAGCTGCTGCGCCGGTACGGGAACGTCATCCCCGAGGGCTACAAGGCCGACCACAACCCGCGCACCGCGGTCGCGGACCTGGTCCGCCTGGAGGAGCTCGGCGACGGCCAGGACTTCGACCTCAGCCTGTACGAGCCGGTCGGCGCCGCCCCCGGCGAGCGCCGCTTCAAGATCTACCGTATCGGGGAGTCGGTCTCCCTCTCGGCCGTCCTGCCGGTCCTCACCCAGCTCGGCGTCGAGGTCACGGACGAGCGTCCCTACGAGCTGCGCTGCCCGGACCGCGCGTCCGCCTGGATCTACGACTTCGGCCTGCGGCTGACCAAGTCGGCCGGCGGCAACGCCGACCACCTCGGCGACGACGGCCGCGAGCGGTTCCAGGAGGCCTTCGCGGCGACCTGGACCGGGCGCGCCGAGAACGACGGCTTCAACTCCCTCGTCCTGAGCGCCGGGCTGAACTGGCGGCAGGCGGTGGTGCTGCGGGCCTACGCAAAGTACCTGCGCCAGGCCGGCTCGAAGTTCAGCCAGGACTACATGGAGGACACCCTCCGCAGCAACGTCCACACCACCCGGCTGCTCGTCTCGCTCTTCGAGGCGCGCATGTCGCCGGAGCGGCAGCGGGCGGGTACGGAGCTGACCGACGCCCTCCTGGAGGAGCTGGACGCCGCCCTGGACCAGGTGGCCAGCCTCGACGAGGACCGGATCCTGCGCTCCTTCCTCACCGTCATCAAGGCCACGCTGCGCACGAACTTCTTCCAGAAGGCGGGCGGCGGTGTGCCGCACGACTACGTCTCCATGAAGTTCGACCCGCAGGCCATCCCGGACCTGCCGGCGCCGCGTCCGGCGTACGAGATCTGGGTGTACTCGCCGCGGGTCGAGGGCGTGCACCTGCGGTTCGGCAAGGTCGCGCGGGGCGGACTGCGCTGGTCCGACCGGCGTGAGGACTTCCGCACGGAGATCCTCGGGCTCGTCAAGGCGCAGATGGTCAAGAACACCGTCATCGTGCCGGTCGGTGCCAAGGGCGGGTTCGTCGCCAAGCAGCTGCCGGACCCGGCGGTGGACCGCGACGCCTGGATGGCCGAGGGCGTCCGCAGCTACAAGACCTTCATCTCGGCGCTGCTCGACATCACCGACAACATGGTGGCCGGCGAGGTCGTACCGCCCGCCGACGTCGTACGGCACGACGAGGACGACACCTACCTCGTGGTCGCCGCCGACAAGGGCACCGCGACGTTCTCGGACATCGCCAACGGGGTCGCCGAGTCGTACAACTTCTGGCTCGGGGACGCCTTCGCCTCCGGCGGCTCGGCCGGCTACGACCACAAGAGGATGGGCATCACGGCCCGCGGCGCCTGGGAGTCCGTGAAGCGGCACTTCCGGGAGCTGGGCGTCAACACCCAGACCGAGGACTTCACGGTCGTCGGTGTGGGCGACATGAGCGGTGACGTGTTCGGCAACGGAATGCTGCTCTCCGAGCACATCCGCCTGGTCGCCGCCTTCGACCACCGGCACATCGTCATCGACCCGCGTCCCGACGCGGCGACGTCGTACGCGGAGCGCCGCCGGCTCTTCGAACTGCCGCGCTCGTCCTGGGCCGACTACGACAAGGAGCTGCTGTCGCAGGGCGGCGGCATCTTCCCCCGCACGGCCAAGGCGATCCAGCTCAACAGCCACATCCGCGAGGCCCTCGGCATCGAGTCCACCGTCGGCAAGATGACTCCGGCCGACCTCATGCGGGCCATCCTGGCGGCGCCGGTGGACCTGCTGTGGAACGGCGGCATCGGCACGTACGTGAAGGCGTCCACGGAGACGCACGCGGACGTCGGCGACAAGGCCAACGACGCCATCCGCGTCGACGGGGCCGACCTGCGGGTCAAGGTCGTCGGCGAGGGCGGCAACCTCGGTCTCACCCAGCTCGGGCGCATCGAGTTCGCGCAGGCCGGCGGCAAGGTCAACACCGACGCCATCGACAACAGCGCGGGCGTGGACACCTCCGACCACGAGGTGAACATCAAGATCCTGCTCAACGCGGTCGTCAGGGACGGCGACATGACCGTCAAGCAGCGCAACAAGCTGCTCGCGGAGATGACCGACGAGGTCGGCACGCTGGTCCTGCGCAACAACTACGCGCAGAACACGGCGCTCGCCAACGCGCTGGCCCAGTCGCCGAGCATGCTCCACGCCCAGCACCGCTACCTGCGGCACCTGGTGCGCGCGGGCCACCTCGACCGTGCGCTGGAGTTCATGCCCACCGAGCGGCAGATCAAGGAGCGGCTCAGCGCGGGGCACGGGCTCACCCAGCCGGAGACGGCCGTCCTTCTCGCGTACACGAAGATCACGGTCGCCGACGAGCTGCTGCACACGTCACTGCCCGACGACGACTACCTGCGGAGCCTGCTGCACGCGTACTTCCCGACCGCGCTGGCACAGCAGTTCGCCGAGCAGATCGACCACCACCCGCTGCGGCGCGAGATCGTCACGACGGTGCTGGTCAACGACACGGTCAACACCGGGGGTACGAGCTTCCTGCACCGTCTGCGGGAGGAGACCGGGGCCTCGCTGGAGGAGATCGTCAGGGCGCAGACCGCCGCCCGCGCGATTTTCGACTCGAGCTCCGTGTGGGACGCGGTCGAGGCGCTCGACAACATGGTGGACGCGGGTGTCCAGACCCGGATCCGGCTGCACTCGCGCCGCCTGGTCGAGCGCGCCACGCGGTGGTTGCTCAACAACCGGCCGCAGCCGATCCAGCTCGCCGAGACCATCGACTTCTTCCGTGCGGGGGTCACCCGGGTCTGGGCCGAACTGCCCAACCTGCTGCGCGGCGCGGACCTGGAGTGGTACCAGCGGATCTACGACGAGCTGTCCGGGGCCGGAGTGCCCGACGACGTCGCCCAGCGGGTGGCAGGCTTCTCGTCCGCCTTCCCGACACTCGACATCGTCGCGGTGGGTGACCGTATGAGCAAGGATTCGATGGATGTCGCGGAGGTCTACTACGACCTCGCCGACCGGCTGCGGATCACCCAGCTCATGGACCGGATCATCGAGCTGCCCCGGGCGGACCGCTGGCAGTCCATGGCGCGGGCGTCCATCCGCGAGGACCTCTACGCGGCGCACGCCGCGCTCACCGCCGACGTGCTCGCCGTGGGCAACGGGACGTCCACGCCCGAGCAGCGCTTCAAGGCGTGGGAGCAGAAGAACGCGGCGATCCTCACCCGGGCGCGGACGACGCTGGAGGAGATCCAGGGGTCGGAGTCCTTCGACCTGGCGAATCTGTCAGTGGCGATGAGGACGATGCGGACAATGCTGCGGACGCATTCCTAGGGCCCGACCGCGGCAGGAGGGGCACCCCGGGCAGCCGGGGTGCCCCTCCTTTCGCCGCCCCGAGCACCTGAGGTCCGGGGGCGGAAGCGTCCGTGAAGGGACGGCGGGGGCAGGGAGAACGGCACCGGCGGGCCCGTGTGCCTCCCCCGGTCGGCCTATCACCCGTACCGGGATGACCGTGGGGCGCTCTAGGGTGAACAGGGTGAATGAGGATCTACGGCAGGTGCCGGACGTATCCGTCGTCGTGATCGTCTACAACGACGTGTCGCGGCTGCCCACCGCCGTGCGCTCCGTACTGGAGCAGACCCTCCGGAACGTCGAGGTCGTCGTCGTGGACGACCGCAGCACGGACGGTTCGTACGAGGTGGCGCGGGCGCTGGCGGCACGGCACCCCGGACGCGTACGGACCTTCCGGCTCGAAGAGAACAGCGGAGGGTGCGGCGCGCCCCGCAACCACGGCGTCGCGCAGGCGCGCGGGACATACGTCGTCTTCCTCGACAGCGACGACGTACTGGAGCGCAACGCCTGCCGGAACATGCTGGAGGCGGCCGAGACGACGGGTGCCGATCTCGTCTCCGGACTGTGTGTGCGGGTCCATGTCGACTCACGCGGCGGCAGACAGGTCAAGTGGTACCCCTGGCTGTACACGCGCACCCGCACCCTGGAGTCGATCTCCGAGCTTCCCGACCTGCTGGTCTTCGACACGCTGTCGACCAACAAGTGCTATCGCCGTGCCTTCCTGCTCGAACAGGGGCTGGAATTTCCCGTCGGGATCCACTACGAGGACCTGCTCTTCTCCGCGCAGGCCTACGCCGCCGCCCGCCGCATCACCCTCATCCCCAACCGTGTCTACGACTGGAACGTCGTCGACCGCGCCCCCGTCAAGTCGATCAGCAACCGGCGTGCCGAGATCGCCAACTTCGCGCACCGGATGGAGATCCACCGGCGTGTGGACCGGCTTCTCGCCGACCGGGGGCTGGCGGAGCTCAAGTTCTTCAAGGACGTCAAGTTCCTCAAACACGACCTGGTGCTGCACCTGCGCGACCTGCCGTTCCGGGACGCCTCCTACCGGGAGGAGTTCGCCGCCATCGCCCGTGCGTACCTGGAGTCCGTGGACCGGGCCGCCTTCGACGAGGTGGAGCCCATCCACGCCGTCTGCGCCTACCTGCTGCAGAAGAGCGACTGGGACAACCTCCTGCCGGCCGTGGACACCCTCACCAACCGTGACAAGATCTCCAGCCCGCTCGTCGAACGCGACGGCCGCGTCTACTGGTGTGCCCGGCATCTCGACGGCGACGGGGGCGGCGACGACGCTGACGGCGCCTTCGCCCGGCACATCCTCGATGTCACCGGACTCGGGTATCACACCAAGACCGTCGACCGGATGTTCCTGCGCAACGTTCTCACCGGGTACGAGGAGGCCGGCGGTACGGTCCGGCTGGCGGGGCGCATCACCAACCCCGTCGGTGTCGTCCCGCCCGGCGCGCGGCTGAGGGGCGAGCTGGAGTTCGGGGCCCGTCGCAAGGGGGTGCGCTTCCAGACCTTCCGCTTTCCCGTGGACACCCTGCGGCACGAGGGCGAATCCATCGCCTGGGAGGCGTCCGCCGGTCTGGCGGGCGGGCTGCGGCCCCTGGGCATCGTGGACGCCGTGTGGGACGTACGGCTGCATCTCGACGTCGACGGGGTGCGCACCACGACCCGTCTCACCGCCTCCGAACCCGGTCTGGCCGTGGGGCGCTCGCCGGTCCGGCCCCGGCTGACCCGTCTGGTGGCCGGCCACATCGCGCCCGAGGTCTCCGCGCGCGGTCACCTCTCCTTCCGGGTCCTCACCCGCTCGGGCGTGGACACGCTCGTCGGGCGAGGGGTGCGGGGAACGCCCGGCCGGCTCGCCAAGTCCGGTTACCGCAGGGCGAAGGCGGTCCGCGGAAAGCTCACCTCGGGGGACACCAAGGTCCGGATCTATCACGAGGTGTTCAGCCGGCTGCCCGTGAAGAAGGGCCTGGTCGTCTTCGAGAGCCACCTGGGCCGCCAGTACAGCGACAGCCCGAAGGCCCTCTACGAGGAGATGCGGCGCAGGCGTCTCGACTTCGAGGCCGTGTGGTCGTACGCGGACAGCGGCCCGGCCGGTTTCCCGCCCGACGCCACACTCGTACGCCGTTGGTCGCTGTCCTATCTGCGGGCGCTGGCGAGGGCCGAGTTCTGGGTCGACAACCAGAGCTATCCGCTGAAGCTCACCAAGCGGCCGCAGACCACGTACATCCAGACGTGGCACGGTTCGGCGCTCAAGCGGATGGGGTTCGACGAACCGGAGTGGAAGCTCAGGTCCCGGCCCGCGCAGGCGGAGCAGCAGCGGGCCCTGGACCGCTTCGACCGGTTCCTGATCCGCTCGGAGCACGACGTACGCACCCTGGCCAGGGCGTTCCGCCTGCAGGAGAGGACGCTGCTGCGCGTGGGCTACCCCCGCAACGACGCGCTCGTACGGGCCAGGAGGCGGGAGGAGGAGACCGGCCGCCGGGAACGGGGACCGCTCGCAGCCGAGCTGGCGGTCCCCGACGACCGGGCCGTCCTCCTCTACGCGCCCACCTTCCGGCAGCAGGGCGCCGGACAGCGTCGATTCGAACTGCCGTTCGATGTGGAGCGGTTCGCCGACGAGTTCGGCGACCGGTACGTCCTCCTGGTGCGCTCGCACTACCTCGACCACCTCGTCCTGCCGCCGTCCGTGCGCGGGCGCGTCGTCGACGTGTCGGCCCACCACGACGTCACCCCGCTGCTGGTACTCGCCGACGGGCTGATCACCGACTACTCGTCGGTGATGTTCGACTACGCGCTCCTCGGCCGGCCCCTGTTCTTCTTCGTGCACGACTACGAGGAATATGTGCACGAGGGCCGCGGCACCTACTTCGACCTGCTCGAACGCGCACCGGGACCGGTCGTGCGCACCGAGGAGGAGCTGTACGCCGCCCTCGCCTCCCTCGACGGACAGGCGGTGAAGTACGCGGAGGCGCGAGAGGGCTTCGTGGCGGAGTTCGGCGAGTACGACAAGGGGACCGCCGCCCGGAGCATCGTCGACCAGTTCTTCGCCCGGTGGAGGCGTGCATGACGGCCGTGAACCTCCCCGTGACCTCCGCGGACCCGCCCGTGGATCCGGCGAGCGCCGGTCCGCGGCGGGATGTCCTCTTCGTCTCCAACAGCGTCGACGAACTGGGCGGGGTGACCAGCTGGTCGCACCAGATGGCCCGTCTCTTCACCGGACGCGGCCATCGCGTCCAGGTCGTCGGCATCACCCCGCCCGTGATCGCACAGGAACTCGGCACCGTCCCGTACCCGCTGACGACGCTGTACGCCGGACAGCCGCCGCGGCCCGGCCGGGCACGTGAGGCGAGCATGCGTGAGGAGGCCGCGAAGCTCACCGCGCTGTTCCGGGCGGCCCGGCCCGGCGCGGTCGTGATCGTGACGCAGGTGTGGGCCATGGAATGGGTCGCCCGCGCCGACACGCACGGACTGACCGTGATCGGGATGAGCCACGAGTCCTTCGCGTGCTCCAGGACGTCCTCCCGCTTCCAGCGGGTGCTGGAGCACTACCGGCACGTCGACCGCATGCTGGTGCTGACCCGTGAGGACGCCGACCTGTGGATCGGGCAGGGCATGAACAACGCCTCGTACCTGCCGAACCCGTTGCCCTTCGTACCTGTGGTGCCGTCACCGCGTACCGAGAAGGCCGTGGTCAGCATCGGGCGGCTGCACGGCCAGAAGGGCATCGACATGCTCCTCGACACCTGGGCGGAGGTCGCGCCGCGCCACCCCGACTGGCGTCTGCGGATCCACGGTTCCGGAGAGGACGAGGACATCCTCAAGGAGCAGTGCACGGCGCTGGGACTCGACGGCTCCGTCGACTGGCTGGGCCGTACGAGCGACGTCCCGGCGGCGCTGCGCGGCGGCTCCGTCTTCGTCCAGTCGTCCCGGGGAGAGGGTTTCCCGCTGGCTCTCATGGAGGCGATGGCGACCGCGCTGCCCTGCGCCGCCTTCGACTGCGCACCCGGTGTCCGCGAGATCGTCCGCGACGGTGAGGACGGACTCCTCGCCGTGCCGGGCAACACCGGCGAGCTGGCCCGCCGCCTGGACACCCTGAT
>Ga0247763_1001877_pt1 | contig 11403 bp, 13 predicted proteins | sample UWRJL141409B4_FD_179926 | JGI IMG/M metagenome (GOLD analysis project Ga0247763, IMG submission 179926) | Plant litter microbial communities from Arlington Agricultural Research Station in Wisconsin, United States - UWRJ-L141-409B-4 | ecosystem: Environmental > Terrestrial > Plant litter >...
CAGGGTATTGGGGAAAAAAAAAAAAAAAAACCATTAACCATTGAGCCAGTGGGAGTGGAAACAAACCTGAAGCTCGCCCACGAACTGCAATTCGTCGTCTTCTAATTTAACCTTGGGCCCTATCACTGTGCTGCCGGTTGTGGTCCGCAAACCGTACGTCCTCCACTTCAGCATTCTGCTCGGCACCCGCGGGTCTTCAAAAGATCTGAGGCCCCCAGCAGAAGCGCTTGGAAAGGGTGTCAGCAGGTTAGATATGGTGTCAGCCAAGGTGTGGTCGTCATTATCTTCAGGATCATCGTCATCAGCCTGGTCAAGTGTTTCAATGTCACGGCCGAAGCCACGCTTCTCCAGATCAGTTTGAATCCGATGGTGGCTGCTTTGCGTGAGAATGTGAGCCAGTAGTCGGGTATGCTCCGGTGACTCGATGCCGCAGAGCGCCGAGAGTTCCTCGACAAGTTCTATAGGTGGCAACCCTGCCTCCAGGTCGTCACGGATGAGGTAAATCTTGAGACCATCGCTGTCTTCCTCGACTTTGACTCGGCCCTCGTCAGGTGTCCCGTGGATGACGCCCGTTGGAGATTGAAACTTCCATATTACTGACACCTTTCCAACTTCGTAAACACGGATATCCCGAAATTTCTTGACATCAAATCGCTTGGCATTCTGGGCTGGTATCAACCTGATCAGGGCACTCTGTTAGAAGTGAGGGTATTTTTTTTTTTTTGGCATTTGTGATATTGGGACTTTTTTTTTTGCTGACGCATGTTTGATTCTTGGATGTAGGTAGGTACTACTAACCTGGAGATGAACCTCGCCTTTTGGCTGATTTTGCGTGTGTACTTTGCATCGTACTCTGCAGGCCCCTGCACACGAATCTCCTTTGTTGCTGCCTTGGAAAGATAATGCCAATCAAGATGCAAGTAACGAAGCAAGTTACCGAGATCCCTTATGCTCGATGGAGGGATGGCGAGTAGAGGTATGCGTCCGCAAAAGCTCTCCCACAAGTGAGGTATGTCGGCAATATACCAATTTTCTATCCCTGATGCCGAGTTTCCATGGGCCGGTGCAAGGTAGTCGAACCGTACTTGGGCCGCATGAGTTTGTATTGGGAAGATCCTGCATCGCCTTAGGCGGTGGAGGCCTGACTCGTTCCGCTCGGACTCTGTTGACCCTTGCAGCATGCTGCTCAGCTTGAAAAGAACTGCCTTGATATGGTCAAGGGGATCCGACTCCTCGATCAAGCAGGCCTCCTCAGCGACGTGTTTGAGAAATGCGTTGGGAAGTCTGAGATTGTCTCGGAATAGCTTGCTGGCTTTGGGATAGTGTTTGGCCAGACGAGGGACCTTTGACAAGCACGACGGCCCTTCCCAGACGCATTCGTGAGACTTGCACCAGTGACCGCCATTTCTCGGGATGAAAATGAGCTTTGAGGATTGGAACGACTCTCTGTGTGGCATTCATTAGCGGCCGCCAAGTTTCGGTTGAAACAAAAGACAATGACCGTCACTGACCTGACATACGCCGAGTTCTTTTCGGTCAAACAATCAACTATTAGGTCGTACAAGTTGGAAATGGACTCTTTAACCGCGCCCGTAAATTGGAGTTGCCGTAGCCGCTGTATCAGGACGGGCAGACTTAGCGTCACCGCAACGCCGAGATATTCCAGGAAGTCCCAGTTGTCGTTCTCAGGGTCGGGAATATCAAGCATCGGGGGCCCATTATAATCGCCTAGCGTCTGGAGGCCGCCGAACCCTGTCAACGTTTGAGGATTTTGAGTATCGACCTCGGAGCTGTCGGTGCAAAACGCTCGTAATAAAGCAGGTCGCCGTAAACATGTTTCTCGCAACTTGAAAGTAGATCCCCCGCAGCACGGTACAAGCATATTAGAGAGTGCTGTCCCTGGCGACTCTTGAGCATCGGATGGTTCGCTACTATTCTTTCCCTTCCGTCCTGCGTCGCCTTCGTCTTGGTCGTCTTCGTCGTCGTCAACTGTGCCGACCTCACGGTGCCCATAATCGGATGTTTGCTTGAAGAAGTGCGTATAGGTACTCTGCCAATGAGTGCGGAGCAACTGCAAGATGTCCTCCGAGCTTACGTTTGCCATGAGTTGCCTGAAATCGGGATGGAGAACGTATCTCGGATCCTGGCCGTTATCCTCAGGGTTTACGAGGAGTCCAAGTCGAGGGACAACCATGATGTCGAAATTAGCTTGAAGCCATCTCCCCAACTCCACTCCGCGGTAAGGACTTGGAATCTTGTGGGCGTAGAGTGGGTGGAGGTAGTGAAAGTTGGAACCTCCCTGCTCTTGCATAAGCTGCATCATCGAGTACTTGTCGTCCGAGGAGAGGTATACAGATGGAGAGAGGGAATATTTTCCCTCTTCCACAGCAACCCAGATTTTTTCAGGACCTCCTGGCGAGATCCAGCCCGCCCGGAATAGAAATTCCATCTGGTACACCAGTTCATCGAGTCCGATGCGCTCTGGACGGAACCCTCTGGCCCCATGAGCCTGCACGATGGAGTGGCAAATCTTTTTGGGGTCGGCAACCGTGGCACCCGCTTTCTGGAAAAAGGCTCTCCTGTAGGGATCCTTGGCCGCGTCCTGACTGATCTCAAACACGTCGATTCCACGGGGAATAGCCATGGAGACCTTTCGGCTGGGAAAGACAAAAGTGCCTCCCCTCGCTTCGTCCAGGGAGACCCACCGGTCATCTCGAAGGGCGACAATGGGAAGAGCTGAGATTTGCCCGCTGAATTCGTCATCAAGGCTGCTAAGAACCTGACAAAGGCGTGAGTGCCAGGCGAGGGGCATGTTGCGGAACCCAGTGGGGTCGAGTTGGATAAATCGGGCCAGGTCGAGTAGGAAGTTCTCGGGCGTAAGAAGGCGAATGCCTAGCACGAGCATGGCGTCTGTCGCTTCGGCCGGGTATTGCTGCGATACGTAGATGGATTTGGCGCTACGCCAAGGAATAAGCGGCACGCCTTTATCGTCCTGGAACGCGGCAGGGACGAGGACGAGATCGCGTGGTGAGACCAATTGCCCATGCGAGGATTCAAGTACCAGATTTTGTGACAAGAGTTCGCAGATCCTTTCCCGCACGCCCCCGAAGAAGTCGTCGGTACCATATCGAAAGGGAACATAGCGGAGCCAAGTATACCGATGATGCTTGCTCGCGTTAAACCGAGAAACTGCAGCGAGGACGGCGGATGGAAGCTCCTTGAGCAACACAGCATTCCAATCCGAGTCAAGCTCGATATCCTCACGGTTTGCAGTAAGAATGAAGTCGGCTTGAATCACGAACTGACCGCGACGGTTAGTTGGTGCATCTTTCCAATCATTTGAGAGGCGGGCTGTAGGAAAGAAGGATTGCGTGGCAAGGAAAAAGGGAAGTAATCACCTTAAAGCCGTAGTCTCTTATGGGGAGGTATGCATACACTTGTTGGTGTGCGTGCGCCGGAGCTTCGGTCGAATGGTAATATTCGATGTTGGAAGGGAACGCCAACGAGATCACCTTGTTGCTCTGACCACGCCACTTCGCACCGACTGGGGACTCGAACGCATGATGATAGACCACGTGTGAGATATCGTTTGGATATAGCGTCAAGGAGACCAGGCCGTTATCATCAGGGCTGCATGTCTGCCGAGCCAACCTGCGGCTGATCGGCGGGCCGGAAGACGGCGAGATGCAAACGTTGATTTCCTGGAGCTGCCGCAAGAAGAGAAGGACTGTTGCATCGAGGTTCTGTAGCTCGGCAGCGACCTTTGCGTCCCAATCTGGGAAAAGGTAGAGGAGGATTGTGGTGTGTCCAGCCGTTGGAGATTCGGGAAACTCGGCCCATGTTGGAGCAAGCCGGTCAAGGGATGTCGTGTTCGAAAACATGAAGGAATAATGGCCTGAAGTGATGAAGACGCGGTCTGATACTCCGAAAACGGACTTGAACCCCACGCCTTTCTCTCCGGTTGCTTCACTGTGTTTCTTGGATCCGACTTTAGTGCTCTGACCAATACTGCAGATGGCTTCTACATCGGATTTGCTGAAGCCTATCTCGTTTGTGTCGATGCGGAGACAGCCGGGCTTGTAGGTTATGGTCATCCTCGGCACTTTCATCTCGGGATAGGAATTGTCGTCCGAGTTTTGAATGAGCTCCATGATAAAGTGCATTCGATTGTGATATAGGTTTGTTGAAAGCCTGCACCACCGGGACACGTTGACAGTTAGCCAAGTCACGATCTTTCAAATAGTCTTTAAGACTTCTCAATTGGGAAGCATTGGGGTGGGAGAGAGTCGTACAGATCCATTGCTGCTCCAAGATCCTTCATGAAGGTCCCGGCATTGTCAACACCTTTTTCCGTCCGTATCGCTGCAATGTGCTGCTGAGCCTCTGACACAGATTGCGGGATACCTGGATGCGCGAGCACCGGGAAACTATCACCGGAAACCTTCTGCCGTTTTCCCGTCCGTGCATTCAGACTGGTGTCTGGGCTGCAATCATCACTTACGGCCAGGCGCTTGGCTCGTGACAGCCGTGAGCCCCGCAGCCTGCCGCGGGCATGTGCAGGGGTAGGGTCGGGCTCGGGCATTGCTCAAGATGTCGAATTCTTGCGCTTCCCCAAGCGAATGAGTCTTGATCAAACCAGAAAAAAAGACGCGCTTTTAGCAAGAGAGTGAGCGGGACACAACAGGCGCTGGGCTGGACGTTTTGCTGGCGTGTTGCGTGGGTCGACGAAATAATAAACCGCCACCCGCGGTTGGAATTGCCACAAGCTGCTGCTCAAAAGCGTGGAGTGACCGATAATCGAGGAGGCTATGCAAATTGAGCTATGGCTTAATTGGTGGCTGTGCCCACTGGAAACCTATCACTGCTTTCCCAGCGCCGCGTTTTGCAGCCATGCAGTGGAGCTTGAGCGCTTTGGGGATGGTGATGTCACAATACAGGCAAGGTCGTGTTTTGGAACGTTGACAGTGAGAAGCTACGCCACATTGGACAAGTTGTGACTGCAAAGAGTAAAGTCCACAAACGAGCCAGACATAGGGTATCAAAATAAGTATTCAGGATCCACGTCTGGCGGCTTTGGGTGTGGGAGAGGTTTGAAATTCTTAGAACAAATGGTTACAATTATATTTGCTACCCGTAAGGCCCTGGGCCTGGGGTGAGCAGCCGTACACTCGCACACTGGCACACTTGCATACACTGGTGTCAACTGACTCTTGTAACCAGCCAAGTCGCTTGTGTATGTAGTAATTAGGACCGTCGAGAATCAGAATCTTCAAGCTTCAATTGATTGAGTTATCCTCTTTTCCGTTGTTGTGGATTGCGGCCAATGTCTCCGGCGGAGCCAGAGAGCGGAAGGCAGGCTTCAATTGATCACTGACCCAAACCCCTATCCTACGAACCACCATCTTGCCGTGCAATCCCCCTACTCATTACCCCTGGCACAGCGATCCTGCGTTACAAGTTCTTCTCTTACCCATTTTCGGAATCAGCTACGACTGGATTAAGATAGGAGGGCCACGTTTAATAAGAATACAACCGAATAATACACTCAGGGAGTGTCTCAGCTTGAGGGTGAAATTTACCTGCTTTTATGAATGAGGAAGATGGGAATGGAAACCTAATGGGGGACGTAAACTGCGTTTTATGTGATTTTGGGGATGGATGGAAGAGGAGCGAAAAGGAGTTGGGTTTGGGGGGAGGGGTCCTAGTTTTGGGCCACCTGTGTCCCAAAAAATGGGGCCCTGCGAAAAGTTGTTATTTGAACCGCGGAGTACTGCCTACTCATTAAACCATGTTTGGCGATTTCTTCGATCATGTTTTAACCAAATCCTGAGTAGTTCCTGGGTAGCGCCTGAGCAAGGTGGTTAGGGGGCGGTGTAGGTGACCGGGGTTGGTGAGGGCAACTTTAGTGTAAAACAACACGCATTATAGTCAGATATATCCGACAGGTATTGCAGTCAAATGTGTTCAGAAATATCCAATAGTTACTCCCCCAAGCCGCACGTTCTTGTCCAGTCTCTACTCGGTACACAAAACCCTCCGCATCACCTCCTCCAACTTTGCCTCCGGGGTGTCCACCATGCCCCTTGCCCGCCACGCTACAAACCGATCTGGCCTCACCAAAACACACCCTTCCTCTTGAATCTCTGCTCGTTTCGCCCAATCAAAGTAAACATCCTCAAAATCTTCCCGCCAGCCAATGGAGTATGCGGAAATCTCCACACCTACCTTGCGTGATACCTCTTCTGCGGCTTTTTTCCAAACCTCTCCGCCTCCCGGTCTCGTAAGCAGACAGAATTTCCCCTTGCCCGCCAGGTCAATTGTGGAGAATTGCTTCCCCGGAATACGTGTGTTGAGCCACGCATGCGGCAGTCTCATGCCCGGATATGACGAGATAAGTCTCTCTCGGACAGAATCCGCAGGGAGGGATGGGGGGGCGGGCTCATCGTCGTGATATACCGCGGGGGAACGATATTGTTGGTTCATTTCGATTCCTAGCCCGTGGAATTCCGTTCCGGTATTTTCGATTCCCTCTAAAAACATCTCGCGGCGCGCTTCACCGACTGGACCTTTATCTTCGAACTCTGCGAGAATGGCGCGACGTTTGGTCAGGTCTGGCTCCGTCATGCCGATGGCGCTCATCCAGAGGGCGTGGTCGCGGAGTCCTTGGTTGGCGCGCGTGATGATGTCGACGCCAACGGGCTGGCGTTCGGTCGAATATGTCTCCAAAAGGGAAGAACCGGCTTTGCCATCCATCACAAACGCAACCTTCCACGCCAGGTTAAACGCATCTTGAATACAGGTATTGGAACCCAACCCATTAAACGGCGGATGTCGATGGACCGCATCTCCGAGACAAAAGATACTGCCTCCATCGGAATAGTATTCCGCGACCGTTTCGTTGATATTCCACCGGGACACATCGAGGATTTCCACCGTTACGGAATCATCCCCAATAAACTCCTTGACGCGCGGGAGGTAGGCGTCGTTGGAAGTGGGAACGAGATCGGCCGCCGAGAGATCGGTTCCCGGAGGCGGGAGGAAAATAAACATCCATTCATCCCAGGGCCTCACCATGCGCACGATACATGCCCATCCCCACGCGGGATGTTCGCGTTCCGGCTGGAAGACCCAGTGCAGGTTTCCGGTGCGGTTGGTGACGAGGTGGGAGAGGTCGGCTTTCAACAACACGTTGATGGCGAGACCTTGGCCGGGTTTTTTGATGAGGGGGATGCCCACGCTGCGCATGACTTGGCTGCGCGCACCATCGGCACCAAAAAGGAAACGGGATTGGATCTTGTATATATGGTTGGTAAGGGTATCGCGCACAGTCGAGATGATGGTGTCGGGGGAAGGACGAGAAAAGGAAACGAAACTCGTATTGAAGCGGAGTGTCCATCCGTCGAGAACGGCGCGGCGCGTAAGGATGGGTTCGAGCTCGGTTTGGGGAAGATCAACATGGTCGCAGGGAGAAGCGGCATCATAATCGCCCTGTTTGAAGAAATATTAGAAAGAGAATTTAATAAGAAATAGGTAAGGAGGTAACACACCTTTCGCTTAGGATCATTTCCCCATGAATACACCCTCGCATATTCCTCGCCCGCCATGGAATGACACCATCGCGTATGTACCATGTTGTCCCCCGACGCCGCAGCATCAATGCATGCTCTGTCGAGGCCAATATCCCGTAAACATTCGAGAGCCGCCATGTTGGTGATGTGTGCCCGGGGCGTGTCGGCGCATCCCGGAGCCGCCGAGATCATGATTCCGGTTTTGCCATGAGAAGCCAAAAAACAGGCCAGCGACGCACCGGCCGGACCGGCGCCCACGATGAGCAGGTCTGTCTTGATCACGTCGTCCATGGTTTCTGACATGTTGTTATTGTTGGTATAATCTGTAGATTGGATGTTCTTGACAAACACCTAAGAAAAAAGAGAAGAAAGATACAAAACTGAAAATGATCAAAATATTATTAAAACTAGTATTTGAGAACCCTCCTGACCATTTTCCCCCATTCCGTTCCCCAACTCACCCCACCACCACCGACAAGAAAAAAAAAGTTGACCCCGGTCTCCTAGTCCCCTGATCCGGTCATCATGCATTTGCTGCTACTGTGTGCGGGGTGAATCTACCGCGCTGGGCAACCGAAAGGCAAATGCGGGGAGGGTGGAGATTCCCCTGAATGTGATCGGGGAATCGCCACCTTCGCCTCGGGCTATTTGCCTCCCTCCTACCTTTCCCGTTGGCCCGACCGTCGCTCGCTCGCCTCTTTAGCCCGTCGGTGGGATTACATCTGCCCGTCGCATTCAGTCTTGCATCTGCCCGCCAACTTCACCCCAGCAAAACTTGACGCAATGGAAGCACTATACGCGACGCTGAGTGATCCCGCCGTTCAAGGGGGTAACCCAACAACTGGGGCGTCGACTACCATCAGATTGGCATGTTATCCCTGCAAGAGGTTAGTTTCTTTTTGACCGCAATCCTTGCTTTCTTGCCGAACTGACTCAAGACCATCCAGGCGCAAAGTGAAGTGGTATGCACGAGATCCACCGACTTTCATCAGTCCGACCGACGTCTTGGCTATGTCTGACATGACAGGGAAACCTCTTCAGTGACCGACAGATCCCCGTCTGTTCCCTGTGTCAGAAATTCAATGCGTCGTGCGAATATCCAACTCATCCCGAGAAGCCCGGGCCGAAACCTGGTAAGTGCGCCCGCGTTCGTCAGTGCGGGTTATGCCAAGTAAAACCGAAAATCAGTGCTGAGCTGACTCCTCAGGCTCTTCCCATGGTAACAAGCGCAGGCGGCTCGATTCACCGCCGAGTTCTGTTGTTTCGTCCTCTTTGGTATTGAACCAGTCCAACACCCAAAATGACGGGTTTGATCGTGAACCGGATGCCGCCTCTGGGGGGGTTAACACCTTAGCTTCGCCACATGCGAACAGTCCAGAGAACAACCATGTTGCCAGCGCGCCGATATTCTCTCGCATCATGTATCCCCTCCACGAGGCCCAGACGCGGCCACAGTCTCCAGAGGCAGAGACTCCCGAGGGTCAACCCGGTCGCATAAATGTCCAGACCGTGTGCAACGCCCTCAAGATCACCAAGTCAGTTTACGATGCCCTGTGAGTGTTCCCATTACTGGCGATAATTGCCAGTGGCGGTACGACGAGGAAAGACTGACAAAACAAGCATGGATGCATATTTCCAAAACATGACTTCCTTCACCCTCTTCCGCCCTGGAAGCATCGAAGCCAAACTGGCGCTCATGCAGCACCATTGCGAAGCTGAAGCCCTTGTCGCTGCCATCTTTTCCTTTTCAGCTCGATTCTGTCGAGACTGTCCGAATCACTCCTACTTTGCGCGGATCGCCTCTTCGCTTCTTGATGAATCGGTTGATCGGTATGGGGATACACGTCCTCCGTTTTGGTTATTACAGGCAGCAGTTCTGGTTGCGTTTTATCAACTCACCGTCAGCGTGAGATCGCGGTCGTGGAAAAGACTCGGTGACTGTATTCGTCTGTCCTATGAGTTGAATCTCCATCTCATTGATGCCAACCATGACCCCTCCGCCACACCACATACAGACGCTGAAAGATGGGTGCTTATGGAAGAGCGACGACGAGCATGGTGGGCGGTTTGGGAGATGGATGTCTTTGCCAGCACTATTCGTCGTCTCCCGACGGGGATTGACCCAAGTTTGATCCTCACTCTCCTTCCGGCTCCGGATAGCGCTTGGTTCAGCGGGAGATATCATCCGAGTTGTTTCTTGGCAGAAGATTGTGATCTCCGTTGGAAACAACTTTCCCAGTCGGGCAATGACAGCGCCAAAGCCTGGTTTATCGTCATCAACTCGCTCATGCGGAATACCCAGCGCATTGTCTACCCTGCGGGGTCGGCACCGCAAGCTCTCACCGGACGACGACTAGGGAATAACCACGATGAGCTGAATATCATGGCGAATGTTCTCTACTGTACCGTGGCGTCCCTGCCGGATGGCCTCGCATACCACGGAGAGACGCTCAGTTTTGGCAGTGGCGAAGCAGAGAATTCCGTGGGGAGTCCGTACCAGGCTGATGCTGATAAATACGCGATTCATCTCATGATTCAGCTTTGCTGGTTCATGATTCACCACCACAAGATTTGCGCGCGGGCGCCGTGGTTGAATGGGGATTCTCGGGGACAGACTCAGACTAGCTCGAGTGTATCTTGCCCTCACCCTCGCTCACAGCCCGCCAGCAACAACGGTGACCGCAACCGCAACCAGAACCACAACAATCACAGCAACAGCAACCACAATCCCTTCTCAAATGAAGAGAACGAAGAAGCCATCTGGACAAACTACCTCGCCCCCTCGAACCGAATCTGCCAAATCATTCGCAACTCCCCTCCCTTGCACCATCGACATGTGAACCCTTTCTTGTCAAATACGCTATGGTTTGCTGCCGCGACGCAATGTGCTGGAAAGGTTTTTGGTCCGGAATCCGTCTCTTTTAATAAGCGAGTTGCGGCGTCAAATTTGTTGCTTTTGAAAATGGTGTTTGAGAAATTTATAGGATTTTGGGGCGGGGCGGAGAATCTCCTGGGAAGGCTGGATCGGTTGGAGCTAGGTCTTGTGGGGCTGATGCGTGGTGATAATGGGGATGTAAGTGGCAGTGGCAGTGGCAATGGTAATGGCAATGCCAGCGAGAGTGACCATGGTGATAGAAATAGGGGAGATAGTGAAGGCCATCAGGATGGGAGGAGAAGTGGCGGAAACACCACCAGCAATCCGAATATAATCAGGACAACAGACAGGACAGGCCTGCCACCACCGACGTCCTTGGCAGAGACACCTCTCGGAGGTACAGCTCTACACCCCCCCGCCTGGCCGGAGAGATGGTCTCTAGTCCCCGACCCCAGCACCGGCAACGGCATGGCCGTCGCGGCTCCACACATACAGTTCCTAATGCCGGGACAGGATTTCCTCGCCATGGACCCGATGGATTTCTCCCCGTTTGGGCTGGAAGAGCTGCTCATGGCGAGTATAGATCCTTGTTTGTAGCTAGCTGTATCGTACCTTCTTCGCTGCCCTGGAAACAAATGTTTGGATTATCTCAACTGCACCAAATAATTACTCCAGCTTCAAACTTGCATGACATGTAGCTCCATTAAACTGCAGCTCGGCGTCATTACATGGAACCGCTCTCTCCCCCTATCATTCGCTCTCCCTCCTTCCCTCCCTCCTTGCGCATACCACTGCGGCCCGAATACAAACTGATTAGCCGCCGTACCGCCCAGGATCTCTTATAGCATCGGAGCAGAACAAACAGATTCATCTCTTGTCCATGCCTTGTCAGTCCTGCCCATCTCTGCGTTTTGAATTCTATCATCTTCATCAGTAGCTGAAACATTATCACGGGCTTTT
>Ga0247763_1001878_pt1 | contig 11387 bp, 9 predicted proteins | sample UWRJL141409B4_FD_179926 | JGI IMG/M metagenome (GOLD analysis project Ga0247763, IMG submission 179926) | Plant litter microbial communities from Arlington Agricultural Research Station in Wisconsin, United States - UWRJ-L141-409B-4 | ecosystem: Environmental > Terrestrial > Plant litter >...
CGAGTTGACATTGTACATATCGCCCAATTTTGCACGCTGAACTTTTTGGTGGGGCAAAATCTCTCCCCTCATCAGCCAAGACTTTCCGTGGGTCAGCTGTATGCCCTCCATCTGCTAGTAGGACACTGCTCATTAAAGGCTGCTGCCACTTTGAGCGGAAGCTATGCGCAGCTAGTGCCTACAAAAGCCCCCCGGTGCGAGGATTTTGTGGCGCCTTTTCTTCCAACCACACGACTATTGAAAAACCGGGATGGAGGAATCAAAGTGCTCAGCAATCGAGAGCTTAAAGACACTGCCTTGGCACTTGGGTTCGAAACCCCAGAGGGGAGATGTCACGTGGGACTTTCCGTGGGTTAGATTGCCGTCGCCCAAGGAGATGCAGCTCTGTGCATCTCGAGGCTGCGAAGTCTGCCACATCTTGACCGACGGACTCTTGGAAAACGGCTACAGGCTGAGCGAGGGATGCCTCGAAAATCCTGGCCAGGTGCGAGTGTCAGTATATTCAGACCCCTACCAAACGGAGCTATGGGTACAGTCGTGGACCAGGAAAGACCTCCCCTTCTATCCCGTCCCAGAGGAGTGGCGTAAGTCTATCAGCCAAGCCAGGCTAGCTAGGTAGGCTACCTCAAATATCATCCCCGTACTGATTCTACGCAGAAGGAAGACATCAGGCCCACCTCGACGCGGTTATGTCGGACATGGATCTGGGCCGAACATGGCTTTCCGACTGCCTCTCGAATCATCCACGGTGTTCCCGCCGCCAGACGGCAGAACTGCCAACGCGGCTCCTTGATCTCGGGGCGTTTCCCGACTCGGCTGACATTAAGCTTGTTCCTTCCAACAGCCTCCCGTCGCCAAAGGCTGCCGAATACTTTGCCCTAAGCCATTGCTGGGGTGGAGATGTGCCCCTCAAGACCACGCACGCCGAGGGTCGGTTCAAATCTTACCTGGAGAGGATTCCTCACGACAAGCTCCCTCTCTCCTTCCGCGAAGCTGTCGATGTGACCAGAGAGCTGGGATGCCGTTATCTCTGGGTCGACTCCTTCTGCATCATTCAGGACGACAAGGGAGACTGGGAGCGAGAAGCGAGGAGAATGGCCGACGTCTACGGAGGTTCTGCGTTGACCCTCTGTGCCAGCAGTGCAGAAAACAGCATGCAAGGCTGCCATGTGGGCGCGATGCGAACGGCCGGGCGTTACAACAGTCCTCCCAGTGCGAGATACTTGGATTTCGACAGCGGCCAGGGTGTCTTTAGAGTCTTCGCCAAACAGCCAACACCTTGGAATTTACATGATCGCTTCAAGAACCCTCTACGACGCCGAGCCTGGACGCTGCAGGAACAAGAGCTCTCCACGAGGATGCTTCACTTTGCATCCGACGTGTTGCTGTGGCAATGTGCTTCTCTATCGGCCACTGGTCAGCTGCCATGGCACAATATCGCACCGTGGTCACAGGTAAAGCGCACCCCATTAAAGAACTCTACTGGAGAAGAAACCGTTACACCGAACGAAGACGCCGAGGCCCGTGAAAGGTGGTATCGAACGATAGAAGAGTATACGTTAAGAGAGCTCACCGTGGAGAACGACAAGCTGCCGGCTCTCGCTGGCCTGGCTACTCGATTCCAACTCCAGGTACCCAACAGCACTTACCTAGCAGGTAATTGGAGCGAGCATCTACCATCAGCGCTGCTTTGGCGAGCTCTGCCCACTGCGAGAAGCGGGCTGGGACCTAAACGCCCGGGGAAACCCAGAGCGCCAACCTGGTCCTGGGCCTCGCTAGACGGTGCTGTGTCTTATGGAAGCCAGGGTCTACGTACGTCGCAGGCCCAGCAGGCAAACACTCAGCAGCAGCAGGAACCGGGACTGGAAGATGATGACATGTGGCTTTCCAAAGTCATATCGGCGGAATGTGCAACCAAAATTTCAGAGCAGTGGAGCACGGCTCCGGAAGGTCGCGTCATGCTTGCCGGCCCGCTCGTTCGCATGCGCATCGTGCCTCGGATACCCGATGGACATGGCGAAGTGCGCCGGATGCTCAGGTTGTCGCGGGAAGAGTGGGACTACGTCAGCCTCGTGATTGACCATGCCGAGAAAATCGTGGGCCTCTTCTTCCAGGACGTGCACAAGGGCGGGATGTCGACCGAGGACAGGGTGTTGTACTGCCTTGGCATCCGGAACGAGATGCACAACTCGTCCAGCCCTCCGCCCTCGCCCTCGCTGCCGGCGAGACCGGACCCTCGTCACTTTCAAGTATACCAATCTTGGAATCGGCCCAAAGGCGCTACGTGGCCAATGGCGAACTCGGACGAACAGAGTGTCATGGGTCTTGGGCTTACCGAGACAGAGGTCGAGCATGTATACCAACGTAGCGGACTGATTCGCTGGCTAAAGAAGTCTGTCTTTGAAGGAGTTGCCTCCTCGACTGTCACGTTGGTGTAGTTCCAAGATATCAACAATTGAACTCTAGCAGAACTAATTCCGCGTCTTTCATTTGTCATACTGGTGTAGGTAGACTTAGTGACGCCTCAGTAACCGATGCCCTCAATGTAACCGACAGAAAAAGTCTGGGTTAGAGAGTTTGTTAAGGGATGGATTTTCTGCCAAGCCTGATGAGTCTAGGAGCTCATCTGGTCGCAAAGAACCCTTATATCGAATTTGACGTGCGCCGCATTGTACGTCGGATCCCGCTGAGAGAGCATTCGGCTACGACAAGCAGCCGAACGAGGAGCCCGGATAAGACAATTTTACGAAAGATTTCCTCTCTTATTTGATGTTGCTTGGGGCTAAGCCACACCCGTCAGAAGTACCTAGCCAGCATCCTCAGATACTGATATTTCATCAAGCCAAAGGGTATAATAGACTTGTAAAGAGGGTTTTACAGTATTTACGGGCGGGGAATCGGTAGTGTAGGGTGACTTCAGATAGGACAAACGCCGTTCACTTTTCATTCTAAGAGGCGACATTGGGCCCGAACCATAGGTCACGGTCCCGAATTTTGGCCCAGAATATACCAGTACATGTCCTGGGGTGGTACATGATATCCCAGCTCGGAATTTGGGATAGTACATAATATACCAGCACTGATGGGATGGTACATGGTACCACAGCTCGAAACTCCGTGATTGAACTCCTGCAATCATTCATAAATTGACTAGACTCAAGGGACCGGGCTTCCCGATGTCGATGGGCGAGATCGGTGCGCTGTGGCGGAATGGTTCTGGTTACCCTTTCTGCTTGCGTGGTATGGTTTTGGAAATTGAGAATGTCGATTTAATCGCCAAGTATTGGATCCAATGAGCTCTGATAAACTACCTAGAAATTGGGAAGACTGAAGAGCTTCAACACTGGCTTGTGCAGCTTTGCAGATGGCAAAGGCAAAGCCAGGATGGCATCTTTCCCCTTCCTTCAAGCGTCGCAACTCCTTCGTCGGTTGGATCCGACATCCTAAAATAACTTTAGCGTGGAATGGTCCACAGGGCGTAATCTGAAAGGTGAAAAGAGATGGAAAAAAAAAAAAAGAATACTGCGCGGATTGAATCACAAGCCATTCGGAGTTTCCTCAATCAAACTTAGTGGCGTCTTTGCCGGTTTTGGCATATTCGAGCAGGGCAAAAGGCAATTCTACGGAAGTGCCACGGAAGGTTCCGCTGGCTGGAACGGCTTTCGGCTCTACCGAAGTTATGGTGGCCAGAATAGGTCATCCGAGAGTATCAGGGTGACCGCAGCTCTATGATAGGCTGTGCTACACCACCCTTTTGTTATCTACCGATTTCATAGGCGCGTGCCGGCCTGCAAACCGGAAGGACTCAGCCACATCACACCGCTGGTTAAATGACCAAGCTCCAGCACCTCCCACATAACGTCAATCAAAGCACGACAACTCAAATCTCAACCTCCAGTCCAACCCGACCCGGTCACCATCAAAAATGCATCTCATTCTGACTGGTGCGACCGGCTTGGTCGGCTCTGCCGTCTTGAATGCCATGATGGGTATGGAAGATGTATCGCAAATCTCTATTCTCAGTAGACGTCCAGTCAAAATGGCTGAGGATGCAAATGACCCTCGCATCCGCGTTATTCTGCACCAAGACTTCACCGAATACAACGCCGACCTTTTGACTCAACTTCGCGGAGCCAGTGGGTGCGTGTGGGCTCTGGGAACAGGCCAGAATACTGTCACCAGGGAGTGGGTAGCCTATGCAGGATTGTTATGTATTTGATCAGGTTGACTGACTAGGAGGATAGGGAGTACGTTAGAATCACGACAACATACGCCGTAGCAGCGGCACAAGCCTTTGAGACGCTCGCTCCTGAAGGCGGCTCATTCCAGTTTGTCTTCGTATCTGGAGAAGGCGCCACGTTGGAGCCGGGCATGTTCACACCCCTCTATGCTCGGATCAAGGGTGAAACCGAGCTGGCCCTTGCCGCAATGCGCAAGGCTAGCCCTCGCCTCCACGCGAACACGGTGCGGCCCGGCTTCGTCGACTGGGTCGAGCACGACGTGATCAAGCCCTACGTCTCGCCGAGGGCCTTCGTCAAGCAGACGGCCATCACCTTGATCGGACCCATCTACCGCGCCGCGTTTCCGGGAAGTTGCAGTCCGTCGCAACCACTGGGCAAGTTCTTGGCCGAGATGGCTATGGGCAAGTGGGAGGAGGAGATCTCGGGGGGGCCGGGCTTCGGAAAAATCGGCGAGTTTGCGATTGTCACGAACCATGATTTCCGTAGACTTAGCGGTTTGGAGTAGGAATAATAGGAATTTCCGATACTTTTTTATAATATTGCTTCCAGATTATCCCCGTAAATTTGCTTGAGGGACTCCGCTGCGTTTTATTTAACGTATTGTATTTTCAAATCAGCCCTTCACAAAACCTATACCTTCGTCGCACAAAACAGGAGTTGTGGATGGCTTCCTTTCCCCCACTTGTTTCAAAGTAAACAAAGAGACTTGAACACAGGGTGGGCGACGATATCTTATCGATCGATATCGAAAATCCATATCGATATCGGTAATCTTGTCAATATTGTGTTACGACCGTAAACAGGCCAAACCTCAGGCATCACAATGGGGGCACAATCATCAACCAATTACGAGGCGCTAGGCCTCTGCGAGATCCCGAGAGGTCTTAACCCGACCTCGGGACTAAGGCGTTCGTTGGGACACCTAGGATACCTACATACGCTGACCAGGCCCGATTCTACAATATATACAAGTTTTCTTTCCCCCGCCTGGATGAGATCTGGCCCATGTCATGTCACTTGTCAACCCACGTGCAGTGCATTACCCGTCCATGTCGCCATAAACGCACCCGGAGGCAGGAAATACAGCGACCTCACACTCTCCACAAGCAACAAAACCCTCGACAGGAAATAGACAGTCGACACGGTGACGAACATCCTCCGCTGCAGTCTCGGTTGGCTGTTCAGCACTAAATGGCTGTTCAGCACTAAATATATGACGGAAAAAAACAACGGCGCAATCATCCTACAAGGCTGTTTGTTCTCCATAACGTCCTCTCCATCTCTGTCGGGAAGTCGAAATTCCATGCAGCGAGATGGACGGCTCCTAAAAGGAACCCGCTCCCCGCTAAGCTGATGCCAACAACCTGGGGCGTAGTCATACCTAACCCCCTCAGACGATATGCTGAATCGATGGTGCGGTATTTGAGCTGGTAGAGGTCGCGAAATTGCCCATTTGTACACACGGTAGCGTCATGGATTTTCTCGATAAGGTCGGGAGTGATTTTGTGGCTCGGGACATCAATGTACATGGGAAACATGATGTCCCGGGGCACATTCCAGAATAGAATGTAAATAAAAATCGATGTCGCCGCCAGCGCGATAGTGCTGATTTCTAGCTGGGATGTTGGCAAGCCCTGAATCCACCGGGTGATAACCTGTATGACCAGCCAGGTGATTTGGACTAGTGCCAGAATCCAAACCAAGCCATCGCTTTTATCGCGGTCGAGGATCTCGGCCGTCGCGATGCTGGGGATCATACATGTACCGCTATCGCCACCAAAAAGTCCGGCTTTTGCAGCGGCGGCGAACTGAATATTGTCGAGAAACCAGATATTCCCTTGTAACCGGATGATATCGACCTTTAGTGGTTTGTTCAACGCCAAAATGGCCGCCCGGCTTCGATTGTGTGGACGCCAGTTGACGCGACCGTATTTTTCAAGTTTCATGGTTTCCTCTTCCATGTGTTGCATCTGGGATATTGCCCATCTTGTTGAATTGTCGTCCGTATTATTATTATTATTATTAATAATAGAACAATAATTCTCGTCGAAACGGATGGCCATACCACCCATAGCCAGGAAGAAACCATGTGTTCGACTCCATGGAACTCCCCACTTCTTGGCCATGGCGACAAGCTCCGGTTCAGCTTCTCTAATCATGGCCCAGTAGGCCAGTAGGCCGGATATTTGCATCTCCGGAGCAATGAGGACCAGTACAAAATACTTGATTTTGCGCCAGGTGCGGTGGCACCGCCATCGGACCTTTTGCAGCTTTGTTGTGGGTTCCAAGTGTACTGGGATATCCAGGTGGACGACCGACCAAGTGCAGAGGATGGTTACCGAAAGACAGGCCCAGACGATTTCCATCGTTGAACGAACATTGGGGGTTTGCACGAAATTCCCTTTGCTTTCTGGCAAGGTGCAGACGGGTTGAAAGTCGATCATTTTCAGTCCAGCAAGTCGTTCATTCTTTGTAGGGCGGGCATGTCAAGGAAAAGTTGACCGGGATGTACCTGTTCCTGGGTGCGATTCTCCTTTTATTATTGTGGTTAGCTGAACAAGGTTTTCCGTGACATGATGAGATGAGGGTGTCCTTCATGCATGTCCGCCTGTGTGGTTGACTCATGGTTCATGCATGTGGCCAATCAAGATTCTGGGTTTCTTCAAAGCGAGAAACTAGAGCCTGATAATAAACACCGTTGCAAGTATGGGCTTATATCGTGTGACTGCACAGCCCTTCTCGTGTTTCCCGAGACCTCCGCTCCAGCAGCTTTCGTCTTGTTTTTCACAGCCAAGTTCACCAAATATCAAAAACTTGTATCAATGTCTCAAAGTTCCTAACCTACGTGCAGTTTCACCAATAACTCCCACCCCTCTTCACCCTACCCACATACCCCTCCCACAAAATCCCCAAACTTTCACCTCTCACAACACCATACCTGACCTCCTCCCCCTTTAGTCTCCTCGTCAACTGCATCCCATCCATCCCGCCTGTCCCCATCGGCAAGGATATATATTTTGAATCTCTCACCGAAGAGGAGACGTAGCCGAGAATATCTGGAATCACCGCAATATGCGCAACCACCATCCCTGTAACCGCACACGATACCAACACCAATGAGGCGGCGAGGAAAAAGCCTGCCCAGAGCCAGTTTACTGTATATAGCTCCACGAGGTTCGAAAGTGTCCCCGGGCCGGTGACGAGTCTCTCTGGACCGACGGTGAAGAAATTCTGCTCTGTACTTCCTCCTCCTCCGCTTCCTCCGCCAGAAGTTGAAGTTGAAGTAGAGGGAGAGCTAGGACCAGAGCTGGGTATAGTCTGAGATAGAAGAAGGTACGTATTAACCATCTGCGTTAGTCTCACACTGATTTTTTCCGCAGGAATTCCCACAAGCATAGATTGCTGGGTGGAAAAACTTCCCGAGGAATTCGCCGAGAGGAAATGTGTGGCGGATTCCGTCGCGAGGTAATATATTGAGGGATCCTGCACTGTGCCAATGGACTGGAACCCTGTTGCAAATGGCATTGTTCGCGATATTCCTCGGAATACTTCAAAGAATGATAGATGGGTAATGTTGGTGGGGGGATTGTTTGGTTGTTGGGAAGGACGTTGAGCGGTGATATGGCAAGTTGGTTTTTGGGGGTTCAAACCACCAGATGATGATGACGATGAAGACGAAGAGACACAAGAAACTCGAGACTCGACATAAGTTTGGGCAACTAAACAGGTCACCAGCCCCTCCGTATCCTGCGCGCGAAATGGCGGTCGGATTTTCTCACTGGTTCCCAACACCAGCGTGGCCTGGGGAGCCGTAATTTCCGTCTCATTAGCAAACACGGCTGGACTAGTAAGTTTCGCCGCAAATGTCCAGTTCGTATTAAACCGCGTCGAATGCCACGCTGAGTTGGTCCAGTTGGGGTTGATAAATAGACCTTTTAAGGCAATCCACCAGGTTGCGCCGGTATTATCTCCGCAGCCGCCCTGGGGACATTCCAACGTGGAATTGAACCGGTATCCGTATAGCGTGTCGTTTCCCGGGACGATGGATTGGTTATTTTGGTTGCTTGGAAGAGGTTGTATTGCAGTTTGGTTGAACCCTGCCCGTGATGTGGGAGGAGAACAGGAAAGTTGAATGTAGCTGGACTCGATGTTAAAAGTGTTGTTCCCGGAAGGTAATTTTGGAATCGGTAGTCCAGCCAAGGCAGAATAGACGGTGGGACGGTCTGTCGGGATTTCCGACCACTCTGAGCCTGATGCAGTTGGGTGATGTGAAGATAGCAAAGGGATCTTCAGGTTCCCCCACAGGTCGGTCGGGGTCATGCGGGTTTCGTTTGGAGCGAGAAGCGCAACCGAGTAAAGGGAATTAATGATTGGTCTCCACGACCTCGCTGTGAGGTCACTGCCCGCGGTTATTGCAGTGTTGATTGCGAACCCCGACGGCGCATTGGTGTCAAAGTACTGCGCTGATGTGGCCGTTTCATTAACTTGGAGAGTTGAGCCGAGCAGTCTCTGTACCGACTGGGAACCGAGTGGCGAGGAGGCCCATACGAGAACCAGAAACAAACCTGCGAGGTTGAAGGAAGCGAGACGGATTTGGGCGAATATGGCCGTAAAGACGGTGCGGCTTTGCAGCCATTGCTCCAGGGATTCAATCCGCGATCCCCTCTCCAACTTCCACCGAGCCACTTGTGAAGTCAGACGTCCAGCCACCGAGGCGAATGCCAGTGGGAATAAGGTGGCGGCCTACATAAAAAGGGTGTTAATATAGAAGAGAGAATGGGTCGATGTAGATACTTACCACTAAAATCGCATTAGTGTATTGCTGCCGTCGCTCATCAACACGCACGCCATCCAGCCTCATCAACACTATAGCCAGGACCAAGAACGGCAACGACAGCAGGGCCGCTGTGAAATCTGCCGAGATTGTTGCCCAGCTGTTGCTCGTCAGTTGGGTTGGTGTTTGTGGCCATCTTGGATCTTTTGTCTCGGGTACATGTACATGTATGTTTTGCGACGTGGTCTGCTGATGGTGAGACTGAGCATCCTGTTGGTAATCTTGCTGGTAGCTTAATGGCGTAGACTCCGTGGACGGCACACCCGTGATGTTGTGGTGTGGACTGGAAATACCCCCGCTCGACCATTCCTGTTCCGGGCGGGGGTTGTTGAGGGAAGCATGTTGCCATGCCATTGAAGCCGCCAGACGTTGGATGCGATACCCGTCGCGCTACAGGTATTTTTGCGATATTATCGTCAGAGTAGTTTGCTGCCTAATGAACATTTTTGCAAGGTCAAGAGTCGTCTCCTTTTTGGGAGGGGAAACGTGAAGGGAGGCCGCTTCTTTTGGAAGAACGTTACAATGCCAAGATATTCCTCCTCGCTTGCTGCGTTTCAAACGGCTAATTTAAACCGTTGTCTCGAGAGAGTTTACACGTGAATAGGGTTGCAGCATGTCAGAACGGGCAAATTGTCTGTCCGACCAATGGGCTACACAGTCAACTTAAACGGACGGAGGGTAATACCTGCTTCGCCACATTTTAACCTATTATGTATTCTAGAGATGCATTCACTGGTCATGGCCTTGTGGAACGATGCAGTTAACGGAACCGTTCACCATTCAGCGCCAAGAAACGGAGGTGTAAAATGGACCTCATAAAACGGGGATAAAACGGATGTGAGAACGGACATGCCCGCACACCAGCTGATCCAAGCTGAAAATCATGTTGCGTCCAGCATCCATCTGTCGCCCCAACACCAATGGCCGCAAATACACCTTGCGCGCGACAAGACCCAGGAAATAAGACTGCCGTTCCTGTCGCTCAGCTCCTCTCGTTGAACCCACGCGAACGACTATACGTACACCCGCTTCGTTGGACCCAACGACACCTCGACCTCCTTGGATGCGACTTTGTGTTTGAGGGTTCTATCCCGCTGCCCAGGTGCAGTTGCCATGACCACCGCTCTTGCTCCGCCCGCACCTGCACCCCACCCGGTCGTATCTGGGACCAGAACACCCGATGCACAGTAATGAACTCGTTCACTCGGGCCGGCGCCATTCCTCGAGGAACCTGGGATGTCCTGCGCCTCGCAGAGTCCGAAGACAAGGTCGAGAAACAATTCGCTGTGGAGTCCATGTGGTACAGATATGACCAATTTTTCAACGCCGTGTAAGATCATGTACCTGCAACACGCTCACATGCCCTGATTCCTAACCCGGCCGTGGTCTCCAGGGATCACATGTATTTCTACTACGCCGGCCGCCGCGCTGCCCGGTTAACATGCAGAGCATTCTCGTTGGTTAGGGATGGTATACCAGATGGTGAATATCCTCCGCCGAACCATGTGGCGTGGCTTGACTTGGAAGAGCTCGCGTGCCTGCGAAGGGCATACGTGTTTGGGCGAACTCTGAAGTGCAACGAGCCGAGTCACGCCGAAAATACTCCTAGCTCCCGTCGTGCCGAGACTCTCCTCCGGTACTTGACGCCGCAACACACACTCCAGGACCCCTACATGGCTGCAGTCCTGATTGCATTGACGCAGTCACAGCGATCTACCTCAGCAGAGCAGTGCCAGGGACGCAGTGACGACAATGGCACGTACTGGCGCGCCGTATTGATGGTGACGAGCCACAAGCAGCGGTGCGTATATATATATAGCACGAACATCTCGGCCGAGTTCCTGGAACGATTTGATCGTCCCGACTGCTCTCCGCCAATCACCAATGCCGGATTGACAATCGAGTGTCGACAACTACAGCTTCAAGAGTACGAAACTTTTCCTCGTCGTCTCGAGGTCTCTTTACGGGAAGCCTATTACACTCCCCGCCCTCGGTAGCCCAGGCAACTCATCCCTATCGCCATTGGACTTTGACTAGCATCGCCTCTCATAGCAAGGCAATGTTCAATTTAAATCGTTGCTTACACGTAGCTACATGACGACCAGACTTTGCCCAAAACACATCCGTCCTGGTGTTTGAACTCCCTTGCCCAATCCTGGACCTGAGATTGGTTGTGGCCGACTGGACGCATTCTCGTCCTACCCCCGCTGTTGACACCCAACATTTCGCCCCACCAATCACCCTGTAACACATGCCCAAATGGTGGGACGTCTCGTGGGCAAGAGTCTACTGGCACTGCCACCACTTGTCAT
>Ga0247763_1001880_pt1 | contig 11378 bp, 10 predicted proteins | sample UWRJL141409B4_FD_179926 | JGI IMG/M metagenome (GOLD analysis project Ga0247763, IMG submission 179926) | Plant litter microbial communities from Arlington Agricultural Research Station in Wisconsin, United States - UWRJ-L141-409B-4 | ecosystem: Environmental > Terrestrial > Plant litter >...
GGGGTGTTAGGGGTTGTGTGTGTTGGGGGGGGTGGGGGGGGGGGGGGGGGTGTGGGGTGAGTTATTGTGAAGCTTGGAACCTGCTTACGAGAGGTCAAGCTAGGGAATGTAGGTTTTATCGAGGCCTCAAATACACCTGGGCAGGTTTGGGTACCAAGCTGCCGCCAACAAGTCTAGGCATGAAGTGTCGCAAGAACAATCTTTCAGATAGGGGTTGGGTTGTCAAATCTTCTAGGAGAGGAGAGGCTGGGCTCTGAAAAGATAAAAGAGGTCAAAAGTCTTACATTGGAAGCAATTAATCAACAAATGCATTGCAGGCCTTTCCGCGATTTTTTTGGAGCTCACGAAAAAGAAAAGAGAATCCCCATCCCGTCTCGCAAACGGCTCCGCTCTACCGCCGATAGCGCCAAGACTACCCCGCCACGGGCACCCCGCGCGTGCTAGCACCTCGTGTCTCACAGCTTGTGCCCCGCGATTTGCCCCGCGCTCCGAAAGCGCTGTCGACGACTGACTGACTTACTGACTGCCTGCCCGCCTGCCTGCCTGCCTGCCTGCCCTTCTGCCTAGGTACCTATACCTACCTGCGAATCTGAGATCTCGTCATCACCGGGCTGTTAACCATCCTCCATTCCTCCATTCCCACATTTCCGCCTTTCCACCTTCTCATTCCCGTTTTCCCCCAAGACAGACAAGAAACAACCCAAGTCAAACAACTTCCCTCGTTCGTTCTCCCCGAACCCACCCGGAGCTCATTTTTCGCATCGCATCGCAGCGCATCGCAGCGCATCGCAAAACCTAACCCACCGCCCAACACCACCCCCACTTCACCCTATAACCAAAACATGGCGACGGAACAGCTCCACTCCATCCATTCGCAAGCCGAACTTAAGTCGCTGCTCAGCCAAAACAAGTTTGTGGTAATTGATTTCTGGGCAGAGTGGTGTCCGCCCTGCAAGGCAATTGGACCATTCTACTCGAACCTAGCCAAAACCCATTCTGTGCCCGGATTCTTGGCCTTCGCCAAGATTGACGTGGATGAACTTCCCGATATCACCAAGGTGTATGGCATTTCGGCCATGCCAAGTTTCTTGGTTCTAGAAGATGGAGAGCCGTCTGAGGGGATTGATGTTGGCGGAGCGACGGCGGCCAAGGTAAAACTGATTCGTGGGGCGGATCCCAAGGGGTTGACCGCGCTGGCGGCGAAGCTGAAAGAGTTGGCGAGCCAGGCGCAGCAGGTGAGTTACACGGAACCTCGTTGGGGGCTAGGTGTTGTTAACTAACACTGTCTGGCAGGCCGCGGCTTGATGTCGAATGGGGTGCATTTACGGAACACAGGGAGACACTACAGGCACGGACGGCTGGTCAACATGGGCTGAGATATTCGCTGGTTGATGGAGGAGTGCGCTGCGTTTCCACATTACTCGTCTGGGCTTACCAGAGCGAAGCTGGGGTAGAAGGGACGATTTTAGGCCGGAGGAGTAGACAGAACGTCACTTAGCCTCAATGGGCGAAGCTACATGGACTAACACTTGAGCAGAGACGTGTTTTGCTGTCTCTATCGCGAACTCATCACTCTGTTACCACAGGCCCAGCCAGATCCTCGCAAAACGCCATGCTACGTCATTTCATCAGCGTTTTCCCAACAAGGGCATCATCCAACGCCTTTGCAAGATCTGCCCTAATCCACCAGCGTGCCACATCGACAACAGCTAAGCCGTTGCTTTGCCGCCACTTTTCTCACCTTAAACTCCCTCCCCCCGCACTTCTTGCACAGTGTCTCCTCCTCATCCTCTTCCTCTTCCGCTTCTTCTACTGCTTCTTCTATATCGACGCTGATCTCTGAGCTCTGACGGCTGTTTGTAGAGTTGCCCCGGCTCCAGAGGTGCCGGTATGGCGACGCATCCCTCCGCAGCTGTACGGGATTTGCGCCGGGGTAGGCCTCTTCCTCCCCAGGAGGGACGTGGATTGTGGGTATTGATCGTATGTCCGAGTCGCTGGCTCCCTGACCGAGCGATGATGGCGGAAGGGATCTCCGCCTGTCTGATTCAGGTTCCCCGGGTGATGCAGATCCAAAAAGGCCGGCACTCTGCCTCCTGCCACCCCTGTCTTTGACCTTATCCTTCGTTGTCTTTGCATCCGACTCCTTCTCTGCTGCTGCGGCGTCCTCTTCTACCACCATTGGCGACCGAGAGAGCAAACTCCCCCCGCTCTGGGCTCGTGTGTGCCCGGCCGCTGGACCCTGACCTGACGCGCCAGACTTGGAACCTGCTTTCCCACGCCACCGGCTCAGATTCCAGAAGGACCCGCTGCCTCCAGACGAGTTGGGATGGAACTGGTCATCCTGACCAGCTTCTGCTGCTGCTGCTGCTGCATGAAATGTAAAACTCGGCGTTGGAAGCGCTGTCGGCTCGTCCTCAGAGGGGGCTTTCCCCTTCTTAATCTCGAGCTTCGGCTTCTCCTTAACAAGTCTCAATGGAAGTCGATCCGGCGTGTTGTTGCTAAACACACTTGTTGTCGGACTGGCTACAGTACTGCCCGGTCGCGTGGTTGCTGGGGACGAATTGCCATAAGGTTGCTTCCTTGCGTCACTCGCCAAGTTGGCCCCGCTGGACGCAAATGGGCGGCTCCCCTTGGTCGGGCTCACTGACCGTTCGCTGCGCGTCGGCGTTCCTGAATCGTGGGGCATCCCACTGCTGCGGCGGTCGCCACCATGCTCAATGCTTTGTCGCCAGCTCAGGATGCGATCCGAGCTCGATGCATGCGGCGGAAACTTTGGTGATGCAACAACCCCAGAGCCCACCGACTGGCTGAGTGAGCCTCTCCGACTGTGCGCGGCGCTGCTAGCACTGGTGCGAGTCAGAATACTAGCGCTCCTCCCAACACCACTGCTACTTATAAATCCACCGCCATGCGCTGTCAACTTCCGGCTCAGGGTGCTGTTCGTCTCCCAAGTGTCATTTCTCCGCTTCGCAAAGGCGCAGTCCTGGCGGAAAACCTTGATGATGCCCGTGTCGTCGGTCGTCACAATGATGTTACCGTCGTAATGGGTAGACCTCGCAATATATCCAGCGCTGGGCTCCGGCTTCTTCGACGTGGTTTCTGTCAAGGGAGTTGGCGGCGTCTCATCCACGCTCAGTGCTGTCTGGCTAGCAGCAGCGCTCGCCGCCTCCTCGAGACTTCGGAGAACCACCGGTGGTGGGTTACAGAGGTCATACAGTGGGTCGCCGCTTTGTCCAAGAAGCATCCTTGCCTTGGTTGGCGCGAACACTGCAGTGGTGACGAGTTCACCATGGGCATCGAAGTACTCGTAGGCAGGTTTGCCTTCAGACTTTGTCGCGCCAGCATCGCCGAATAGGCTCCAGATGAACGCCTTGCGGTCTTCGCTTCCGCAGATGACGTACTTGCCATCGTCGGAAAAGCTCGCGGCAATCTGGCTGCATGAGTTCTCGTGGCCTTTCAGCTTGAGATCCAAAGTTTTCTCGCGAAGGCTGTAAATACGGATACGGCTGTCATTAGAGGTGATGAGAACTCCCACCTCTCCCTGAGGGGCCTCGATGGACGACTGTGACGTGGAGCCTGTTGGAGGAGGATCGAGCGGGTTGGGCGGGGGAACCGATATGGTCTGGATGTTGGTAATTTTGCTGCCCTTGGCATTCTTACCCCGAGACGAACGCACGTGAACTTGACTCTGGAACTTGAGCCCATCAGTGTCGTAGAACAGACAGAGACCATTGAGGAGTCCGGCAATTGCAGTGCGTCCGTCTGGCGAGAATGCAACCGCAGTCACTAAATCGGGAAGCTGTTCCGAATAAGCAATCGCCTTGTCCGGGATACTCCACAGCCGCAGCATGGTATCCAGAGAACCAGCCAGGAAGAACCTGTCATCCTGGGGGTGGAATGCCAGACGGGTGACAAAGTCCTTGTGTTTGAAGGTGCAGAGACATTCCGTCCGACTGATATGCCAAAGCCTAACCGTTTTGTCCATTGATGACGACAGCAGAAAATTGTTCTTGCTCCAGCTCAGATCCAGTACCTCGCCCGTGTGCCCTTCAAATTCGCGTATCGGGCGCCCCCGGAAGACAGGCGCACTAAGCCTCTCCCCGGTACCACCGTTAGCGGCCTCCTCCTCCTCGCAAGCCCGTCGTTCCTCCGGTGTCGAGATAACGGCCCATATCCTCAAAACGTGGTCCCTCCCAGCCGTCGCGAAGTATTTGCCGTCCTTGCTGAACTCGGTAGCCCATATTGCGCCTCCGGTTTTTGTGACCTTTCGACCGTTCACCCCGGCTACGCTAACAGTTACGACCGGGGGTTTCGCCCCGGGTTCCTCGGAATCAGTGCCCTCGTTTGTTTTGGGGGGTTGGGTCCCAACCAATTCCTGGGCGAGGAACATGCGATTAAACTCTCTTATCCTCTTGTTGTTGGCCTTGGTTCGTATATATCGCGGTGGCTCCTTATGATGCGGGGTGAAGCCGGCACCTCCGAAAGGGCCGGCCAGGGACTGGCCGAAGACCACAGCATTTGAGCCGTCCATTCGGGTCTCGCTACCGATTTCCGAGTCCGAGTCCAAGCCACCAGCATCCTTCTTCTTGATGCCGCGCATGCCGAGGCGGCTGAGAAAGGAGGGACCCTTCTTGCTGGTAACCGAAGCTCCTTGTCAGTATCTACCAACAGGGCCACACAAGCCGATCCCTGTAAGCATACCTCTTGTCCTTGACAACATCACCAACTGGTGCCACTGTTCTTGTGTTGGTATCTATGCTCTGGCGCGTCGGGCCTTCGGCTGCATAGGTAGGGCTGTCGGGTATTGGGGAATGACGCAGGCGTTGCGGGATCGAGTGATCAGTGTTCGTCCGGAGGAAAATGTGCTGCGCCGCAACGTGTCAGCCCGTGATGGGGACATTCGGATACTCGACATTATGCAGCCTTGCGAGCCATTGGCCAACCGGCGCCGAGTAGGAATCGGGCATTCTCACCTGTGAGAGCGGGTCGATGGCAGAGCTTGTTGCGGGAGACTGGACCGGAGGCGGCGGAGTCGCGCGGGCTATGCTGGAACCAAGACCGCCGACAGTGCTTGGACTCGCAGCTTTGGTTGCATCGTCGGCATTCTGAGAATCGGCGTCGTGTTCTCTGTCGGCTTCCCTGTCTTTTTCCCTCCACGCCAAAGCTGTGCTATGTCTTGAGAGTCTCGACGATGACGTTCTCTTCCCCGTCGCCGTCGGTGCGGGCAACGGTGCTGAGGCGGCAGGGCTCGATCCTAGAAGGCCTACGTCAACTACGGGGTCCGGGCGGGACGTCATTCCAATTCATAATGAGCGCAACGCAAGACAATGTGTGAGGGTCTATTGGCAGATAGGCAAGGGAGGCAGATTCGCAGATTGCACACGCGGCCCTGGCGTATGCCACCCGAGACCAAAACAAAAACGGAGCTAGGCCGGTGGACTCACCTCGGGGCTCGACCGAGCTTGGTGATCTTGGCGACTGAGAGGACGCGCCAGGAAAAGACCTCGACGGGGCAGGCTGGGAGGGCAGGCCATCGTGGTGCTGGTGGTCAGACGTTCCCTTTATCGCAGACCAGATGGCAGCCATGCTGTTCGCACCACGCCGCGCGCAACGGCTGGGAGCATGGACCTGTGCAGGTTGACGTGCAGTCTCTACGGCAGTGGTCGCGCCAAGAGCGCGCGGCTCGTCCTCCTCGGCCGAGACGGGGCAAACAATACACCGGTGGGTGGTTCGGGTCCCGAAATCGCCGGCACGGAGGGAATCGCAAGGTGAGCCTGACCAGAAATGCTGCGTGGGATTGGCAGACCGACCAGAGCGCGCGCACCAAGTCGTGCTCCACCACAGCTGCCTGAACGCCTCCAACCACTGCAGGATTCCGCCGCTTCCAGCGCTTCAAGATGCAGCGACGTGCGCCGATTTGTGCGACCTGGCAGCGGAAGACTCGCTTAGCTCGCTTTCGTAGGGAGAAATCGGAATTGACGCGATTGTTTGTTGGCTCACGGTTACCAACCAGCTGCCAGCAAGGTCGCGGCGTCGGCTCGAGCTGTCAGCACAGGGCAATCCGCATTTGACCCCGCTCGACGGCCCTGGAGTGCAGTTATCTCAAACGAATACGCGTATACGGACACGGAGAAGAGATGAAGGAGCCGACGAGGACATCGGATGCGGCTGCGGGGGGCCCAGACCTCTGGTACGAATCCCAGAGAATGGTTGCATCATCATATCCAACTTATTCTGGGCCAAAGCAGAATGGCACACATCATGCCGTTCCATTTGGGGCGGAAATTCTCCGAGCCCGAACGGGAAGCGGGCAGTAGGGCTTGCTGGTCCATAGCCAGTGAAATGCTTCCCAGTTTGGTCTGGCGGTTCCTGAGATATTTTATTTCTCACGGCGGGTCCAGCTGCTTAGCTCCCTTGGGCACTTGGATCTCAACGTGACCCCCAGTAGCGGATAGCTCGGCCGCCGGTTCTACCGCACGTCCCAGATGACCTACATGGTATATCGTCCCCCGTTTTACAAAGGCCACTGGACAAAGACAATCATCTCCAAGAGGAGCCCACCGCTTTATCTCCCCACCCCCCCCCCCCCCCCCCCCACCCACACCTGAGTGCAACCCAGGTCCCAGGCCATCAGGCACTGGCCTGTCACGACTTACATACGTACCACCATGAAAGACGATAGGGTCTTATTTATTTATATTACTGTGGTGCCTTCCGCAGAGCCGCCTGCCCCTGCTGGTTCACCTCCTGCGTCGTCCTCGTCCTCATCCTCATCCAAGTCATAGACGGGATAGGTCGTAATGGCCGCGATCCCTCCAAGTGTATCCAGTCTCTGGCCACTAGCGTGGTCACTGCTGAGGATCTTAACTTCTCCACCATCATCCTTCACCTTGTCTACCAAAGCCACGTACTTTTTTCTTGTCGCAAGGTCCATACTCCGGAACAGCGAGTTGTTGACTAGCAATACACCCCCGCCACGACCTACCGCACCCTCGGCGACCGCTTTTTCTACTGGCTTGGCACCATACCATACCCTGTTATCGTCCTTCTGCATGCGTTCATATAGCTGGTCCACCAGGACTGTCGCGCTGGTGAACTTCTTGTCTCGCACCGTCGCCCGCACTTCAGGGCTCTTTAGGGTCTCGTCGAGATGATAAAGATGACCTCCGCTTGAGTGTACCACGACCGAGTCTCTTGCAATACGTTGAAGTCGTTTATCCGACCGCTTCGCCCCTTCAGTCTGCATATATGTTCGAAAATCCTGGGCGACGTATCCTGGGCTGGCGAGGAGGAGCGGCCGAGGGTCGCTGAAGTCGATGGCCCGGAGCATCGTTGACAGGGTCTTTTCGTAAAAGGCAGCCATTCCCCCCGATGTATCCTTACCCGACGTTTTCTTTGGCCGGGGGCTCTCGACACGCTGCTTAACAATCGTCTGGAAATCCGTTATGAGGCAAACGTTGGCAAGGCCCTCTTGCATCACAATAGCGGCCAAGGCCTCAGGTTTGTCGTCGTTGACAGCCTCAGCAAGTGTCTGCAGCGCCACCGAGTCCCAGCCAGCCTTCTTCCATATTGTAAAGGGTCGGTTAAGCTCGAGGTCAAGGGTGTGGTATTGCCCGACGTTGACGAAGGCATTCTCACGAATAACGGTGCCCGATACGTGGAGAGACGACGCAGCGGGGTCGAAGAAGGTCGACGTAACCTTGATGGTAAGATCGGTGTGTACTCTCTCAGACATCGTTGAACCAGTGCTCGACGTTTGTGTGACTTTCCGAATCGCATGCGCTTTTACAACGTCTTCGACGGCGATCAGGTTGTTTGCGTGCCACATATCTTCGGGTTCGACTGGAAGCAAGGCAACCCCGGTTTCGTCATCGATCGCCTCAAGTGTCTGTTTCTTAGATACAAAGCGCATCTTGGAAAGGTGACTAGCAAATAGTCTGAGGGTGTTCTAGAAGCGATTTAGTATCGTTTGGATATATATATTTATCTCAGAAAAAGATACTCTAGGCTGCTGTGGTGGCTTTTCGACCAGGCGCGTTGTTCGCACGGAAAGTGCGGGGTACCAACTGCTCGGATGGCGGGGTCAAGTTCTGCTGAGGGGCTGCCCAGATTAGGTATGTCCAATCCCTGAAATATTGTTTCCGCAGTACTTTAGATCTACGGCTCGGCAGCAGCCACTATGCCAACCCGTCCGGGCAGTTCCCCTGTTTCAAGGTCTGATGAGAATTCGACGCCTTGGTGAGGAAATTCGAGTGCTCGCCGTGAAGCCCGAAGCCCGGTACGGGTTCATTACGATACATCAAGTCTCGCGCTAACAGTCTCGTGAAATGTGAGCGATGGGTTTGGGGAAATCCGCAGTGGCGCAGCGATCTACCGTCATCTGCGGCCCGTCACTTTGCTTGCATCTGCGCGCCATGTCGATGTGACTGCTATGGGATCAAGCGGTGCAAACGTCCGACCAGTGGCCCTTCCCATTGCAAGGACGAGAGACGACATTATGCAACCATGAACTAAGCAACCAATCACCAACACAACGTCGTACAGCATACATCTCCACAAGCTTGACTGCTGTCCAGCACCAATGCGGCAGAGCAGACAAAATATCTCTCTGCAGTTGTTTGAACGCTACATATGTATGCCATCCCGTCTTATTGTTTGCCGTCACTATACAGACTCATGTCCCGCCGCAGTGCATCGCGAACAGTTTATCAGGCGGTACCACGCCAGGTAGAGAAAAGAATTTAGGCCAAGGCCTCTCCTTTCGGCTCCCACTGTCCGCCCTTGATGTCCCGGTTTATTTCGAACGGGTTCGCAGGGTAACGTAACCTGATACCTTGGTAGCCAGCTCGACAGCTCTGGGGTGGTGCCTGCCTGGGCAGGCAGAACTCAAAGTGTCACCGGCTCTGTCTGCACCAATCTTCGTTCTCGAAGCTAGTAGCACGTCGACGAGAGGGTCCCCAGTCATGTCCCTGCTGATGATTTCTTGTCCTTCGCTGCCGGCCGCAAAACTGCACTGACGCACAGCGCGGCAATGGGCTTACCGTCCAACCCTAATCGTTGTCTTTCCCGGGCGGTTCTGCACTGCGCCAAATCGGGCTGCATGCAGTTCGTTTGCTCTCCCACACACTGAGCAACCACCCATGCCAGACTCCCACGTCGTGCCTTCCCATCTTCCCTGCCCGTGTGGGAAAGGGCGCCTAATTGATCACCCGCTCCTTTACCGGTGCTAGGAACCTGCAACCCACTGCTGCAGCCCAGGCTGTGCGTGGCCTGTTTGTACTTTTTCGCGGTCTTCTTGCAGAAATTCGTGCCTCGTGAGAACCAAAGCCCCGGGTCCAGTTCAGACCGCCTTCGGCCCGTCTCTTCCCCAAAGACCTTGTTGCCTCTTGGTGCCTGACTGGACTGCCACCGTCCCCGGTACAAAATCACCTCCCACCCCCCGTTCCCACCCACAGTCGATTCCATGCCCCCCAAACGGAAAAGCAAACGACTACGGCCACACGCACCGCCACCACACGCCGAACCGCCCCTCATGAACAGTCTGTTGACCCTCGCAGGCACCGCGTCCCTGCTGGGCGGACCTGGGTACACGGCAGACGCTCTGCGTTTCGAAGAGCACATAGCCGGCTTCAGTGTCCTGCAGAACTTTTTCAAAACCCGGCTCAAGCTCGACCTGAGGACACTTCTGACCATTGGCGCCATGATGGGCGCGGCGTCGAGTGGCATCAACACGGTCAAAGCCGGCGTCTCCAAAATCTACTGGTGGATCACCCGCTTCCTCACGGCGTCCATCTCCATCGCCGGCAACGATCAGCTCAACAGAGAAGTCCTGAACTGGTTGGGTGCCAACGTCCTGGCCAAGCAAGGCACCCGCATCCTCACAGCCCACTCGGAGAGAATTCAGAACGAGGCGTGGCACTTTCGCTACCTGCAACAAGCGCAGCGCAACGACTACCATCACGAGAAGCGGACCCCGGTGCAATATCTTCCGACGTTTGGGACGACATGGTTCTTCCACGAGCGCAATCTCTTCATGGTTCGCCGTATTCTAACTAGCAGTTCGCATTATAACAGCGCGTACTCCAAGACACCGGACGAGTACGCGGGAGCACCAGAAGGAGACGAACCGCTCGTAGTCATGTGCCTCGGCCGCTCCGTCGAGCCCATCAAGCGCTTCCTTCAGGCCTGCCGCGATTTCGCCGACAAACAGCGCCAAGCCTTTGTCACAGTTCGCACCAGCAAGACAGGAGGGCTCCACTATGATGAACAATGGAACACAACCATTCTCCGGCCCCTTCGCCCTCTCGACACGGTCCATTTCGACGAGAAAACAAAGCAGCAGCTTGTGGATGACATTGAGAAATACCTTGACCCGAACACGCGGAACTTCTACAACAGACGCGGAATCCCGTACCGCCGGGGCTACCTCCTACATGGGCCCCCAGGGACGGGCAAGACATCCCTCTCTCTCGCCCTCGCTGGCAGGTTCGGCCTAGAGCTCTACCTCTTGCATATTCCGAGTCTTCGAACCGACGGTTCCCTCGAGAAGCTCTTCACCTCCCTTCCACCCCAGTGCATGGTCCTTTTGGAAGACATTGACGCCGTTGGCATCCCGACCCGATCCAAGGTCCGACATCCTGGGGATGATACTGACGGCGAGGAAGACTCGGCTGATTCCGATTCCGGTAGTCGCCCAGGGCCTATGGAAACTAGGTGCACACTTTCTGGCCTGCTCAACGTCCTTGACGGCGTCGCGTCTCAGGAAGGTCGCATCGTCTTGATGACATCCAACTTCGCTGGCAATCTCGACAAGGCACTAACCCGCCCGGGCCGTGTTGACCTACATGTGTATCTGGGCCATATTTCACAGCAGAGCTCTAAGCTGATGTTCCTCCGCATGTACTCGCGCAGCGAAGGGGATCCCCCTCCGGCCGTGACTGAAGGCCTCGTGTCTGAAGAGGGACTCGAGCTATTAGCCATCGAGTTTAGTAAACAAATACCCAACGATGTCTTGACGCCAGCCCAAGTCCAGGGCTTCCTCCTCAAGTACCGCACTTCACCGGCACAGGCTGTGGCGGAAGTGGGCGCCTGGGCTATCGAAGAGCAGAGGGCTATGAAAGAGACGCGTGACAGGGAAGCGGAAGCTAAAGCTAAGCGCCGCCGCAAGAGAAAAGGGAAGAAGGAAATGAGGCGTAGCGATCCGGCTGTTGTGGAAAACGATGGTGTGGACATGACTCTCGAGTCCCAGGAGCTTCTGCGACAGAGAGCTCTGAAAGAACAAGCAGCTGCTGAGCAGGAGACAAAATCTGAGGAACAGCCAAATGCCTCTAGTGCTGCTGTTACTGCTGCTGCCAGTGGTGGCGGCACCGAGAGTAGAG
>Ga0247763_1001881_pt1 | contig 11376 bp, 12 predicted proteins | sample UWRJL141409B4_FD_179926 | JGI IMG/M metagenome (GOLD analysis project Ga0247763, IMG submission 179926) | Plant litter microbial communities from Arlington Agricultural Research Station in Wisconsin, United States - UWRJ-L141-409B-4 | ecosystem: Environmental > Terrestrial > Plant litter >...
GTTAAGCCATTCCTTGAGGCGGACGAAGGCGGCTCCTAGTACAATATCAGCAAGTCATATCAATACATACAAGTCCTAGTTTGCGCACTCTTAGCCTCAGTCTGAAGCTCTCGCATGGCCTGGTCCGTGGCGACTTGGCGTTGCGAAGACTGATGGTCCCTCAGGATCTGCCTCTGGCGCTCTTGTGCGTGCATTTTCTGCCAGAGATCAACCCTGGCAAGACCAAGAAGTATGATTTCGTCATGGAGAACCTCCTGATGCATTTCCATGCGCTCAAGGATGTTTTGGAAGCGTTTGTCGAATGGCTTCCATGCTAGGGAGCCGGCGACGGCGAGAGCGTTTCTCTTGTCTGTGAACGTTCAGAGCAACATCCCAAGGTATCAACCAACGTGACCACGTACCTCCTTTTTCGTCAACGAAAATGCGCACGGCACTGGAGAAGAATTCAAGGGTATCCTTGTAAATGGCGCGGATCGAGTTCTTGAAAGCGACGGAGGCGGAGTCGAGGAGTTTAGCATGGTGCAACAGGGCACTGTACTGGGGAAACTTTGCCGTAATGCGCTCAATGGTAATGGCGAGCTTGTCGAAGAATTCACCGAAATTCCTGCCTAGCAGCAGCACCAGACGGATGGCACCCCAGACGATTGCGGCATATTCGGGATTGCTAGAGACGACAATGCTGACGACGGCGAAGTAGGGCTCCAGGCGATCAGAGAGAGCTTGAATCCTCTGCAAAACACGCGATGTCGTCTGGCGATGCTGAAATTCGGCTGCGTGTGTTAGGACGGTCTGCATCTCCTTCCGCAGGTCGGCGGCCGAAGAACAAACTGCAAAGCACTGCCGCTCGTGGTCCGGAAGTTTTTGCAGGAATTCATCTTTTGCCTGTGCAAAAGCGTCGTCATTGCTCTGTCTGTCGGCGATTGAGTTTTCCTGGTCCGTTTTGGAAAGTTGCGTTTGTGGCAGGAGCGGGTTGTCTGCTGTGTCATCTGGCACGGGTCTGCTTCGGCCCCAGCTCAATCGGAAACGACGCCCCACTGCGACGACGTTTAAGTTGTGGGCCATCCCCGTGGCCTTTTTGGTGTCGCGCCGGGATTTAACGTGATTTCGACGATTTCATGAACGAGAGCTGGGGCTTCATGGCATCATCATGCCGGGCGTTCATCAGGCTCCCATGTGCACAGCCCCTCGAGCGGCCTCCGGTCACGTGCAAAAGCGAATGCTCAATCACGACATCGCCATGCATCAACTGGTTGACACCTTCACCGCTGAATGTACAGAGCTCCTGAGATGCAGTCAATGAGATATTCGGTTCTATCTTTTAAGCGAAGGAAAGCGCGGTTAGGTTTTTAAGGAGGAGGAGGAGGAGGTGGTGGTGGTGGTGATATGCATGTGAGGACCCAAAACTGGGTCCTCGTAACTTCACAGCCATTTTCAACAGTGGTAACTATAGCTGAGACAGCCCAGAATAGTAACCCCCTCGCTCAGTCTAACTCAGTCTGGCTCAGCCTAAGGCGGCGACTGCTCAGTTCCGAAGGAGGAAAAGGAAATTCGTGGTGTCGATTTTAGGGTAGCATAAAGGCTGTTTTGTGCGACGAATCTGGGCACACGAATTTTCCATTTTTGCACCTCACCCACGTGACACTTCTCACCCCGGCTCAGGCTCGGTCTCAGTTTTTGCTCAGGATTTGCTCAGTCTTGCTCACCTTTGCTCAGGCTAAGTACCATTTTCGGCAAGTTGTGCCGCAGCATACTGAACTGCTTCAACTCTAGCCGAGTGGGCCTAGAATTGGTCCCATACATAAAGAGGGCCAAAATTGGTCCCCATGGCGTCTGTGAGGCCGAGGTAAGAGGCGATCATTAGCTCGCTAAGTCCTCGTGGAATCGACTCGGGTTCAGCGCTTCACAGGACGCAAGAGAAACGAAATGTTTTCTCCTAAAGAGTGCAGGTGCTCTGTTACCTGCATTTGGTCCCCTTGAGTTTGCTGTATCTTGTCTTTTATAAACTCTATGAGGCTGGCATTGGCGAGGCGGGACTTTCCATCAGCATCACGGAGGAGTTGATGGATGATTAACCGGTTGGCATCGACTGCGGATAGAAGCTCATCCCCCTAGAGGGGCTGCAAGGCGGCGGCGAGGACGCCGAGTTCGAATGGTTGTGGCTGCCCCCTCCCCCCTCGCCCGCGGGAAGACGTCGATAACCATCGTGTGAGGGAGATTGATGAAGAGAATTGTGGTTCCGTTAATGTAGAGGAAGGGAGGCAGGCATTGTGGGTTTGATGGTGGTGGGGACGGAGGGAGGGATGATGGAGAGCCTATCTGTCGCTAGATTAGACGCCGGAGATCCTGCCAGTTGTCAATATTTTTCCATCAAAAAGATACTACTAAGCATTCGAAAGTACGTACCTCAAGATGACTGACGCTGTCAACGGACGTCATATTACTAGATTGGCTCTCGAGAAGCATACTCTCGAGCCTTTTTTGGATTCTGGCAGGGCGGTGACCCTCTGAGAATGCAATTAACATCTGACTGGTTGAATCTGGACTAACGAGTTCTGCAGGGTTGTTTCACCTCTTCGAATGTGTCCTTGACGTAGAATATTGAGCCCATTGCCTCAACCACCCCAAAGCCCGAACTGGAACAACTACACCATAGAGGTCTTTCTGGTAAAGCTAGAAAGCTAGAGAACAAGCAAGAACATAATAAGCAAGCTCATTCATCTCATTCATCTCATTCATCTCATTCATCTCATTCATCTCATTCATCTCATTCATCTCATTCATCTCATTCATCTCATTCATCTCATTCATCTCATTCATCTCATTCATCACAATCACAATACAACCCATTCAAACACGCAGGTGGATTCAAGGTGCCGTGCTTCTGACAGAAGGCGCGACCCGAGCGTCACTTCAGTTCCGTCGACCAAGGCAGAGGAATCTGATCCCCGCGTCCATCCTTTAGGCCACCTCCTTATCAGCCCCTTTGGAGCTTAGTAGGTCAACGCACCCCTAGCCCAAACAACTAGTCGTATCAAGTCCTCGTCTACAGGAGGATCGGTTCCGGTTCAGGCCGTAACAGGGACGTCTCCGTCTGCATATGACACTTCTGATGCATTTTCCTTGCTCCTATACCTGAGAATATGCCCCTTGCATCCTCGTTGATGGCACTTGACCAGCTTGAAAGAACTAGCTATGGCCTCAGGAGGGACCTCTGAGTCGCAGTTCCAGTCTAGCCCGGGTTCTTCGAGAAGAGAGCCTTGTTCGTAGACGCAGCGGAGTAGCTGGGTTGCGGGTAATATATTGAGTCGGGCATGTATACTCGTCTGGCTGAATCCGCTATTGTGAACTAAGCTGTCCCGCTCGTCGTCGTGTTGATCCAAATGGGGGGGGCTCGTCGGGTTTTTGCTTACACGCCTATGCAGGCACATAACGAGGGTAGGCGACGAATCTTAGCAGCAGCATCGTCACCATGACTGTCGTCAGAATGATCATGGAGGCGATGGAAAAGGTCTGAACTCCAGGCTTGGATACGACAAAGCCGTCAGCACCGTTCCTCGGATTGCCATCGCTGCCTTGGAAGAGGTTCGGCAAGCGTTGTATTCGTCCAAATTGCGTCGTGTCTACTAGCGCGTCTCGTGTTGCAATGTAGCTGGCAAGAATCAAAAGCTTCACGCTGCTCTCTAGGCTGGATTTTGCCGCATCAATCACTCCATTAGGGCTTTTGTCGTAAGTCTGTAGAATCGTGTCCTGGAGCTGATTGCCGAGTAAACCAAGCTTTGACGGTACTAAAGCAGCTTCTAAGACGTCTAATAGAACCGGCGGTACTCTCATTGCGGGTGCTTCCCTGAGGCTACCCACGGAGGGATATCGTTGCCCTCTGTATGTCCACGCATTTTGCTCCCAGCAAGAAAGCGCTGGTCTGCGTCTTTTTATCCAAAATTTAGCTCCATATGGCACCGTGTAGCCCTGCTGGCCTAGTTCTGTCGCGTACCACGGATCGGACGCTTTGCTGATGCTGGCTCTGTGAGCTGTCCAGGCGAGGAAAGCAAAAGAGATATTTCCGTCTAGCTCGTACTGATTTATAGAACCGGGATGGAAACGAATCGAAGCTCTTGGCGGATGCTGAATGCTAGCGTTGTCTAGAGGAATTAAAAAGACCTGGCTAGGGTCGCCCCATAACTGATACGCGTCAAATTCGGACATCTTCGGATCCTCGATACTCCATCGGTACTCTGTTACACAAGACCCATGGACTTCAAGTGTAAGGTCGGACCCGAACTGTATGCCGAGGTCGGTACCGGTAAGGGAATAGTTATATGTGAGCCTGAGCACTTGGTCTCCCCCTTCCGTGGTACCGATTTTCTGGAAGGTCGTCTTTACAAGTGACTGCGTTTCAATGCTGGCAGTTATGGCTTTAGTGTACGCCCTCAGGGCAGAAGGGTACAGAAACGAATAAGCTAGTAGGAATGAAGCTGGATCAGTGAGTAGATCTGGGTAATAGACTGCACTCGGCCGGGCTGGGGCGACGGTATCGAATTGGATCTGGGTGGGCAAAAAAGTGCCTGTAGCGGCACTCCCCCCGTAGATGACAATGGCGACGACGGCGAAGCTCAGGCTGTAAATGGCATCCCTCCACCCCGAAAGAGATCGACGTGCTGGAGCAGGTGGGACACACTGATAGCTATGTGTCACTAATTCCTTGAAGGCTCCCCAAGGCTCTGTCGAGTTCCATATGACTGCTTGCGCCACAAATCGCCGGCACAGAACGCTGCTCTTGAATGATAAGGCCACGTAGCGGATGATGTCCCAGAGGAAGAGAGTGATAACTGCAATGCAGATGGAAATAGCAGACGTCACGAGCGTGGCGGTCCGATTAGACAACGCGACTGCCCAGACGTCCCCCTTCTCCGTTGGCGCGTAGAAGGGCGTGTAAAGAAGGTAAGGGCGGTCATCAGGGGTGAATGTGCTGGACATGTTGGGTAGAATGATATGGTTGATGCGTCCCGCTGGTCGAGGTTAGTTTGCAGGTCGCGATTTGGGCACATTAAACAGGCTGCAAGACAGACGTACCTTGACTGTGCCGAGGTTGGTAGTCCCGTATGTTGGCGATGAGTGTCACTGTTGCGGAATAGGCTCTCCTCCTGAAAGGGGCGGGGTAGAGTTGGGATGGCTATATGGTTGGTTTAGGTATTGACTAGAATATGCCCCACGGGAACATAGCATTTTCCAGTCTGTGAATCAGAGGTGTTTTATTGACCCCGGACAGCCACGCCGCCAAGTACTAGGGCCAACGCATGGATGCACAGCCTGTTGAATTTGATGTGATACATACCTGGAAGCACCAAACACTAGCAAACGGGAAGCCCACGCTCTTTGGTCACGCCACTTAAGACAGGCCAGCGCATGCATGAACAAGGGTGTTGCGCTGCGGCCGTGAAGTACATAAAATTGACGGCCAATGTCGAGGCTCAGAAAGCAACAGTGCGAGACCTTTCTGCAGCGCACCTTTCCTCTTCACACTTGTGGGTGCCCACTCAGCCCGGAAACCTCTTATAGGTCTAGCTTTGTGGGCGCCCACCCAATGGCGGGAGATACATGTGGAATGCCCGAGCCCTCTTACTTCGCCCGAGACTTCGGCACTTTGCTACATGATGCGGATGGTAGGTGCGCCACGGGGCCTGGCATTCCGACCCTGCGGTCCCGGGGGAATGAGAGTCTCGTAGTCATATGTGCTCGGCATCTCGCCGTCGGCAGACTCGAGTTTTCTCGCGCTTTTACGCAGCGGCTAGGCGATACAATAAGCCTGGGCAACCTCTTTCGGCTGGGGGAGGAGGAAAACCCTCAACACTTCGGGCTCCAGCGTCAGGCAAGAAGTGCGTCATGCTGGCAACCGTGGCTGCAGGCCTCCCCACCAATAGGCGGCCAGCAGGGCTTGGCATTTCGCCACGCTAGTGCCTTATAGGGGGTTCTTGGGCGCTGGCAGGTCTTTGCGGCAGGCTCCCTCATGACCAAAAAAATCCGACACCAAAAAGTCGCCTACTAGCCCCACGGTCGATAGCAGTGAAGATGATGTCGTTAACTGCTAGATGGACAATTTTGATTCAAAATGTTGCCCTCGTCTGGGCGGGTTTGTCTTTTTTGTCATGAGCGAGGTTACTGAGTTTTGCTTGCAGGGTTTTCGTACAAGGGCAAAATATCTTCTAGGGGTCACAATTCTACAGTGGATGGCAAATAGTCACGGGCAGGAATTGAACACAGGCACTCAGGCACATCAAGGTACAAGAGGTATCCGAGCGAGAAGGCAAATGTCTGAATTGAATGGACAGGATGGAAGTTTCGCTGGGTGTTCTGCTTAGGCAGCTCGTGCGAAGAAGGGAATACACGATCCGCAATACGAAAATTGTAGCGATTTTATAGCGCATGTCTTCTTGCAGAGTGGAAAGCGCTTCCTCGTCGAGAAAAAAAAAAGTGACCCACTTTGACAGCTGTGTACCAGCCGTCGCCAGCAGGCAACCCTCACTACCCAGCTTTTTCTGCCCCATACGCAATCCAACTACTAGCTCGGAGAAGAATCAGGTGTGTGAGGTCTGAAGGTCATTGAATTGCTACTGAGGAGAAATCTAAAGGAAGGGCAATTCTGAGCCCAGATCTTGGTGGTTGTGGTGCACAGACCACTGGGTCGACCAGGTCGCCCAACATCAGGGGAAGCTCAGGACAAATCAGCCAAAGCTCACCCCAGCTCAGAGCTTCGAGCAAAAAAAGAAATTTCGTATGCCCATATTCGTCGCAGACAACCGGGCTGTTTCTTGAAGCGGATTTTCCGCCCCATGTCATTCTCTCTTTTTGTTGGGGTCCCGAGGAGGTCTCTCTGTCTGACCCTGCGACGAATTACGATGCCGCAAAACGGAAAAAAGTTTTTGCAAAATAGCGGCTTGCGCCCAACAGGCCAAACAGGATAGATATAACTTTGACTGGGCTGACACTTGTTGATAAGTACTTACCCACCTACCACACTACCTGGTACCTAAGGTAGATAGGTAGGTAGGTATCGATGAGCAGGTTACCGCATGAGTTCTTGGGATATAAATAAACATCGAGTAGGGTTGTATTTCGGAGAGCAAGGAGTGGGATCTCGTTATTCTACACATAATTTTGCTAATTTAAGCTACGAAAACAAATTCTGATTTCACTATTAAGAGGACACCACAGTAGAAGGAATCATAGGTAAGCAGCAATATTGTAAAACAAGTCTTTATTCCAAGTAAATCACTCAAAGTACCGTAGCATGTACTTGCCTAGCCAAGTTCCATGAATTCAACTCTCACATCTCCAGTCACTTACCGGAGTCCAAATACCATCCATTAACCAGAAAAATCAGCTCGGGAGATGGGGTCGCCCTCTTTACTTTTCCTCATTTTCGCCCTCGGCCTCAGGGGAAGGCCCGGGCTTAGGGGAGGGGGAAGGCCCGGGCTTAGGGGAGGGGGAAGGCTCCTTGTACGACTGTCGCTCCCGCTCATCGCAAGGTGAGCACTTGACATGGCCAAGATTGCGCTCAACTTTCTCCACCTTGGGGCATTTTGTACAATCGTCGCATTTCCCCTCGTTGCAGCAGCTGGGGTCCTCGGCGATCACAAACGCCTTGCAGGAGAACTTCTTGGCGTCAAAGTAGGGGCAGTCAACGTTGCCCTTTTTGCCTTCGGAGCAGAAATAGGCGTTGAGGTAGATTTTGCACATTGTGATTCTGCTTGTGTTGGGTTGGGCTGGATTGGGTTAGTAGTGTGAGTTGTAGAGGATGAAGATGGATAGAGAGCGGTTTTTATATGAGATACCGATCCTAAAAGTTTTCGCATGTGTCATCAACAGTGAAGATGTCGCTGAGCAGTCTGAATGTTTCTGTTAGGTGCCAAGTGCAAGTACCAACACAATAAACCTAAGACTGGAACTGGCAAGTATTGTTCGAACAATGGCTTTGTGTTTTGCTTTCCGCCAACTGTTGTGTGTAGCATCTCTGGCAACGTTACCAGCACTTTGCTAACAAATAGTTTGGTAATTCATTTGACAATACAACTTGTACCCCAAGAGTGCTGAAATTCCCCCCCCCCCCAAAAAAAAGGGCCCATTGATCATGTAAAGTGAAGTTAAAGTGAGGGTAAAAGTGGGGTGTAAGACACGTCCAAAGGTTCAGGCCGCCAAGTGAGACGAGCCATGATGGTCACAGTGCACATGTGGTTCCTGCATCGGGAGGGGAATTAAAGCTAGCGTGCCTAGGAATTTTGCTGTAATTCGCATCACTTTACCTGCGACAGGTCGGTAGTGTGGAAATGCCAAGATTTGTTGCACCGCCCGATCCCCGGGATCTGGACAGGGGCCCCACAAGTAGCCCGATCGCCAAGTTCACAATAGTAACCCTCGGCAAGATCCCATTGGCCGAACCAACTCTCTACCCGTTTTCAGCTCCAAAGTTCCGTGACAAAGAATCCCGCCTTCCTTGAAAAAAATCCCTTTGTCAGTCATGACAAAATGTGTGCCAGTCCTGACAAAATCAAAAGTCGTGACGTTGGCCAAGACTTTATCCGTCGTCGAGATCGCTGGCTTTGGTAGGAATACCCCGATCCGGAGTCTCGGGACGTTGCCTTGGCGAGATTCGGTCCATTCCTTCTCCATGAGGGGGTCTGGACCGTGGTGGCGCAGTACATTACGATGGAATGATGCTGTAGGAGAACTTGGCATCATGGTAATGAGAGGACTCGGGAAGAGGATCTTATAAGTGACAGCTTTCTTTCATTTTGGGTTGTTTCGTCATCTTCATCCTCCCCTGTTTCTCCACGTTTCTTCTCTCCTCCTCATCTCTTGAATTCCAGCCCCTTCCACAATGCAGCTCAAGTCCTTTCTGACACTGGCAACGGCCCAATTGGCCGTGGCACAGAGTCTGACCGAGGTTCTTTCCTCTCACAACGGCACTCTGGGCACCCTCAACCAGTTGCTCTCTTCCCAGCCCGAGATCGTCAAGGCACTCGGTAGTGTTAAGAACATTACCATTCTCGCCCCCAGCGACGCGGCCTTTCAAAAACTCCTTGGAGATCCCGCCGTTGCCGCCGCCATTCAGAGCAACCCCGATCTCGTACCAGCTCTGCTCACCTACCATGTTTTGAACGGGACATATTATGCCTCGGCTCTAACCAGCTTGACCAAGCCCGCTTTCGTGCCAACCTTGTTGACTGCTCCCAAATATTCTACTGTTACTGGGGGACAGCGCGTGGAGGTGCGGTCGCAGGATGGGGGTGTGGTTGTTTATTCTGGTAATGGCGCGGTGTCCAAAGTTCAGCAGGCGGTATGCCCTCTCGTTTACATTTAAACCCACTCCATCCATTCATTAGGTTCCGAATAGCCATCTGACAACTGACATTGTATTTGTGTTTCAGAATGTCAACTTCACCTCCGGAACCATCCACATAATCGACTCGGCCCTAACCATCCCTCCCAACATTACTACTACCCTAACCAACAACAATCTCACCTCTCTTGCCTCTGCTCTAACCACCGCCAAACTCGTCACTCCTATTTCTGAAATTCCACAACTCACCATCTTCGCACCCAACAATGCCGCCTTTGCAGCCATCGCCTCCGTGGCCTCTTCTCTATCCGTCGATGAGCTCTCAGCAATTCTGTCTTACCATGTTGTCCCCGGAGCGGTGGTTTATTCCACAGACATTACCAACGGTTTAAAAGCCCCGACGGTGTTAGGAAATGATTTGACTTTGAGGATCGAAGGGAATGCCGTGTTTGTGAATGATGCGAGAGTGATCAAGGCGAATGTGCTTACGAAGCAGGGAGTTGTGCATGTTATTGACAAGTCAGTCCCCCCTATATCCCTTCATGTCACCAGTGTTGATGATATGAGTTTGGATGTGCTGACGTGTGATCTGATATAGGGTTTTGATCCCCCCTGCCAAGGGGACAACGCCTTCCGGAACTGGCGGTGGAAGCGGCACTGGCACGGCTACAGGAGCGCCGTCGGCTACGTTTGTGCCGGGCGCGGGTTCAAAGGGGTCAGTTGCGGTGGGTCTGGTCGCGTTGGCGGGTGGTTTGGCGGTCTTGATGAACATGTAATTCTCTCTCTCTGCCTTGAGAGTGGCGTGAATGTATTTAGAGTTGATGGTGCGGAAGGTTTGGTTTGGTTGCATGGCATTCGATAATGGCGGTCGATGAGGGATTGTCTATGATGTGTGCACGTTGTTAATTTGGCAGTTGTGAAAAAAAAACAGAAGGTAAAAAGGAAAGAAAGTAATGGAAATCGTATTTACTTTGCAATCACCGCCTTCAGTCAATCCAGAATGGTCAGTGTTGCGCCAAGACCATATTAGCGTCCTTGGGTGGCATCCCCTTGGTGTTGTATTGTGTTGTGTGAATGGGAGTGGGTCCACTCAGGGGCACTCCAGGCAGAACCTTCATCATTAGTCACCTCCAACAACTCGCCATCAAAACCCTCTCAAATCCTCCAATCTAAAGCCTAACGACACAAGGTTGTTGCTTATGCGAATCCGAGCTTAAGGATGTTGCGGCCACGAAGAATAGGTTGAGGTATGCTGTGTGCGATGCAACGGGGAAGGGCAAAGGCCCTCGGGTTTTGAAGTGTAGGAGCTAGGTGCTGTGTGGGAATGACATTTGTTCTGCGATTTGAGCTGGCGCAAGCATGTTGTTGCTTAAACGCAGACTTTTCAAATACTGATCCTGTAACTATGGGATTCTGGTTTTGTGAGAACCCCTCTCATGCAAAATGTCGTTAGGCTCAGAACCCTGATGCCAGTCAGCCCGACGCTTGCCAGGGCGCCACGTGTTGGCACAGCCCCCCGACACAGCCCAACGCCGTTGAAGGTCCATGAGGTGCTCAAAAACTGATGCTGCCCCACTCCTCAAGCCTGATCTGCACCCGAGACTTGAATTTGTCCTTGATACTTGCACATTCTCTGGCCACGAGTCGAAAGGATGGATCTACTCTCAATTGGCGCGAGCATCATTGCCGTGATTCAGGCTGCTGACCGTATTACTCAGCTCTGTCGTTATTATATTGGAGCTGTTGACGACTATCCGACAGGTCTTCGGTCGATGCTGGTCGAGACATCCACATTGAAGACTATTCTCGAGAGTCTTGAGTTTTTGATTGACAGCGATGCGGACTCGTCGCCCATGCTGGACAGTCTCAGGTGCACAGCTGGCCCTATCATGGGGTGTCAGAGGACTTTATCTGAGTTGGAGTTATTGTTTCCCACCCCTTCGACAAATCCGGGGCAGAATGCGAGGCGGAAGACAGTCAAGATGACGCTGGCCCAGTTGGCTTGGCCGTTTCGACAAGAAAAAGCCCGGGCACTTCTCGCC
>Ga0247763_1001883_pt1 | contig 11366 bp, 14 predicted proteins | sample UWRJL141409B4_FD_179926 | JGI IMG/M metagenome (GOLD analysis project Ga0247763, IMG submission 179926) | Plant litter microbial communities from Arlington Agricultural Research Station in Wisconsin, United States - UWRJ-L141-409B-4 | ecosystem: Environmental > Terrestrial > Plant litter >...
GTGTGCGCCCGCACCTTCCGATCATTGCGGGGATCGGGATGGTTGTGATCGATCTTTGCGTAGCTTCCAGCCATGAAAAAAGGAATTACAGGATGATCTAGACGTCATTTCGCACCTCTGAGCTTGTGTTTGTGGAAGGCCTGAGTTTGTAATTGGTCAAGATACATATAGACTTTCAAGGGCGGGTGAAGTGGCAGGGCCCTCCGGCACGAGTGCAGGAAGAATGGCCGACTTCAGTTGTACAGCATCGCAAATGTGGGTGGTTGGCTTCCAGCTAGAGAACCTTGGTTTTATCACTTCTCTTGGCCAACCGCTCCTGTACCGATGGGTTGAAGCCTTGTGGAAAGGAGATGGCTCAGTCCTCCCAGTACGGCGGCCAGGCTCTCGTCGGTCATCCTCCATGGCTAGTGACGAATGTTTTGCAAGGCTGTACATTCCAAGGCGCAAAGTCTCCCGAGACATGGCTTTTCGCCAAACCATCCCTTGTGTCTCAGAACAAGAAACGGTCAGCGGAAGCCACAGAGGACTTGAACAGTACAAATGCGATCCTGAATGTGCCGCGCAAACCCCCTTGATCGCTCCCGAGGACATGGAAACCCCTGGGAGAAAACGGGAATCTGCATGTGCTAACAGGCCAGTTCCGTCTCCAATGACCCGGCCCTGGTGCAATTGCACCGCAAGTGTCGATAACCAAGGATACAACCCTCAAGTTGCCATGCCGGTTATGTGACGCAGAACCATGATATTAGAGGAACAGCAGCGCATCTGATCCTTGAACTGCGGGTAGCATCCGACTTTGGACACTGAAGTCGGAGGAGCGAACCACCCCGGGCCATGTCAAGCTGTGAAGGTTTTACTGATAACGGGCAAGCAGAGAGGCCAATACCGGCGCCAACTCCCCCGTCCGCTGTCAGTTGGTTCTCCCCTCCCGACACCCTGAAATGACAACCAATCAACCCCCGGGGACAGCAAATCGATCCGCAGGGCCCCGCTACTTGGACCCTGGAAACGAGGTCGACATTCCTTGAACGATAGTCGTGAAGGGCAGACTGGCCTTGGCAGTTTTGATCGCACTAGATATGCTCTATCCCCTCGATCGAGGGTTTTTTTTTTGGAATCGGTGAGTTTGCCTACATCGTCATCGAGCCCAGCTGTGACCTGGATGCCCCTGGCCAGGCTGTGTTTCCCAGCTGTCACTCGCAGCCACCGAGGCACAAGCGGCCTTGTCACTTCTGTTCCTGAAAGTCATGCCTGGGATTGTCCTGCACAAAACAGTCGATTGAGCGTCATAGCTGCGTTGTAGGAAATGTGCGCTTCACAAGAGAACCTGAAACGGGGCTGGTCGTTGCCGGAGGATGAAGTCCGCAGCACATGGTGAAAAATGTGATTTTGAACCCCTCGGCTGGCTAGATGGTAATGTAACGCTTTGTTGCTGCTCGATTGGGTGCTTTGCTTTTGGATGGAGACGCTGGCTCGCCGGCCCCTGGGTGGCTGGAAGGATGGTGAAGACAAGCTGGGGGTGCAGAATTGATGTTTGCAGGAATGCTGTCAGGGCCATCTGTCAGCATGCGCAAAGTGGGGTTTCCGGTGCGTGGTGCCTGCCGCCAGTGGTCTCCTCCTGCCCAGTGAGGGAGCCAAGGGAGCCAAGCAGAAACTCATCATGCCACCTACGATCAGTCGTGCCTTCCCACTGGGTATGCTGCTGCCCAAAACAGCTGGAGTTGGACGTGTCTCCGGCGCTGATCCAGGAACGTGGCTTCCAACATAGAAGAGGCCAGAGCAGATTTGGCAGTTCCCCCCTGGGTATCTAGCGGCCGCCAGCTGATGAGGGGTTCCTTCGTCGGCGCAGTCGCTGTCTTGATCTGCCAACCTTTAGTTCACCCCCGTCGCAGAGCCTCACTGTTGCAGATCTATGGAGATCCAAGCTCCGAGTTTGTCGTGGATCCGTCTGTGCGCCTTCACCCTGCCTCACCTTACGCTCTTTTCTAGAAGCTTGCCCGCTACGTACCCAGAAAGCCCGAAACCCTAGAACCAGGAAATCCTCTGCTCGCGTGTTGTCAAGGATGTGGAATGCTCTGCTCACGAAACGGACTCCGACGCGCACCGCGTATCGAGGTCTGCGCAACACACAAGCCCCAACGTCGACGTCGTGGTCGACTACAACCCAAGGCTCTGTGCGTCGGAAAGGGGGACGTCTTGCATTCAAGTTGTCGAACCTGAAGTTCGAGCCTAGCAAACCCTTGGATTTTTTTTTTTTGATCCAGCAGCGAGGCATGCAGCACGCCCGAAAACCTTTGGGATGGCTTACGGTCCGTCCGCAGCTCACTCAACGTCAAAACCACATTCGCCAGGCCAACAGCGTCCACACCGGGACCAAGCAACCCGATAACAAGGTACCGAATCTGCATCGCTGGAAGTGCGCTTCACTTGTCCCATCGTCAACATTACCGGTAGCTTGCAGAGATTCTTGGCTTTTGCCGTTACACCGGTCAGTCTGCTGGGGACGATGTGAACATTAGCTCTCCAAATTGGCGATCTGAACCCCCTTGACACCCTGACGACGCTCACCTTATGATGCGCCATTCCGGTAGAGGATGGGAAATGCGAAGAGGAAGTGCTTCCGCGCCTATCACGTTTCGCACACCAATGCCAAGAATATTCTCTTCTGGGACGTATGGTCAACAAAGGCTCACCGAGGAGGACCTTGCCAAGCTGAAAGGTGGAAAGAATGGTCACATTCGGCTCTTCACTGACATATGACCCGAACCGGGCACGTTGCCGCGAGTCGATGGAGAGCCGAGGGCGGAATCCACGCAGATCGCGGTCGTCTAGGTTTTGGCTCGTCAGGTAGGGTCCATCAACCGCGCTAAAGGTACAAGCACAGCTTTGTACCATCATCTGCACCTTTGTTGCAAGAGGGAATCCAAGCACATGGGCTCTGTTGCAAAATTACAACCGGTGCAGCTTATGACAGACTGCTGCGCTGCGTTGCACGGCCGACCGTACTCGGACATGCACAACTTTCGGTCCCTGCAGACGGAAATGTGTATTTAACTGCACACACAAGGTACGAGAAGGAATCTTATCTAGACAGGCCTGAGTTTTTTTCTACCTATTTTGCCACCGCCCACCGAGCCGGGGCACCGCCAAGCTCGCGGGTTGTGGCAGAGTTTCCGAACCTCACTCCAGCCAGCGACCCGCGTTGTTGCCAGCTGAGAACAGGGGTAGTTAGCCAGCTCGCATCGTGAAATGACGTAGGCCTGTTAGCGGGGGAATAGACTTGAGATAACCGAGGTCCTGGCACCATGAGTCGACGGCGACCATCAGCTGATATGGCAGCTACTATGTACAACAACAAGACTGAAGTCGAATTCGGTCGGCTGCTATTGCTTGGATGGAGAGCTCGTCAGTTGAGAAGGAAGCTGAACAGGCATACCGCGAGAAACTCTAGAATTGCCAGAGCGCTGGGACGGAGGTGGCGCTGGACATGCCCAGGGTGTTTGACCCAGTGGACGGGTCCTTGCCGAGAGCACGCCCCTGGAGGTATACTGGATCTTGATTGCGCCCAGATCCGGGAAGCAACCGGGGGCCCCTTGGTTTCAACACCTCACTTCATCCAAAAGCCGGGCGCCTTCACTACAGCGATACTCGACGGCGGCACTCGTCAGGCGCTGCATCTTTCTTTGCCATCATCACCCGGTCTTCTCGCTCGTGTGATTTTATCCTTGGGGAGCCGCTGCAGCCCCTGTTGACACCCCTGCTGCTCCACATCCCTAGACGCTGTCCTTCCTCCTCGCCGGTAATTTTCCACGCGGGCGGATAGGAATCTTGATCAGAGCACCTCACCCGTTGCCAAACTGAAGATAGATCAGGATTGGGGAATATTTTCCCAAACGGTGCGCCCGCATCGATCCAGACCAGGCCGGACGCGTCGCGCCCTGTTGCTTTGACTGACCCGACCCTCGGTCCCGATAACAAGGCCATGCTGGGCCTGCATCTCGCGTGTACACCATGTTGACCGGTAACTCCTGAAGAGTGACAGGTCGGCCTGGGAGTACCGCCCGGATACATTGGTCCCTCGTGGAGACGGGCAGCTGAGTCACCATCATCATGATCGTCATTACACCAAAGAGGGATGCCGCGAAATGATGGTCCTCCTGGCTCTACCCTTGAGGGTGAGTGGATTCAGCTTGCAGAAAGCGGCACTACCCTCGCCTCACCCCGTCTTCCCGGTCTTAGGTGGCTCCAATGGAACCATCTGCCCCTCGATCACCACATGGAGTGGGGGCAATCTTCTCCCCTTCCTAGGGACGACGGTACATGGCTGGTTGTTGTTGCTTCTCTCCCTCCCCCGTCCCGGACAGCTACGGCAAGACCTTACATGCACATCATGCATTCTTGGCACTCCTCCTATCCCAATGTATCCGTCTGGGGTTGGGGAAAGAAGTACCTGGAAGGAGACGTGTGGCCTCCAAGCGCCAGCACTCGCTGCTTGGGGCTATAAAAAGCTTTGAGCCTACCCACAACACCGTCGCCACTATCCGCTCCAGTACTCGTCGGTTTCTATGATCTACCGGTCTGGGTTGTTAATGCTCTTTCCTTCCCCCTCTCTCATCTGCGGAATAACAGGGCATTATATGCCTGATCCACGTTCCAACTATACCGTCTCTCCCGTCGCCTTCTCCCCAAGTTGCAGCCCTGCCGGCGGATCTTCGGAGCTACAGAGGTAAAAACCCCAGCTGTCCAAGAACTTGAAAGCTAGTGCTCCAACTCGGCCGAGCGGCCACTCGGGCGTGCCTTACGGTCAACCGCCTCTATCGTTACGGGTACTCGTCCCTCCCCCCCTCCCCCCCCAGACCTCACCGCCTTAACTCGCCCGCTCCCGTCATCAAAAGTGGCTGTCCAAGCTGCAACAGAGGTTCCATATAACGGCCGCTAGCAGACGCATGTTCTGTTAGCCTTGGGGCAGGTCTACAGAAAAATCCCTCTCCTCACCGCCCTTCAGACAGCCATGGCTTTCTCGGGAGCGGGCGGCCCGTCCTTTCAGCAGGAACAGGTATTTCAAATTTCCCTTTTTCTTGCCCCCCTCTCCGCATAGTGATTTTGCCCGAACAGCCGTCGTCTCTTCGCGATCTGCCCCCAACCGATTTGTGTGACTGACCTCAGTGTCGATGGCTAGCCTTTCCTCAACGGTCAATTCGATGTCTTCGAATGGCACCCCTATTTCCAGTCATGCGTTCGCTATTTCCTAGACCACGCCCAATACGACGGGCCGGTACAGGCACTTGCCGCTTATCTCAACATCCAGCTACCTTTCCAGAAACCACACCGACCCATACTTTCATCACGCCCTGCAGGGTCACCTTCGGCGAGCGGTGCCGGTCCCAACAAGGGGCAGCTGGGTCACCCCGGTACATACTACCCCAATGCCACACTCATCCCATACATACGCCGGCTCGTGGCCACGGGTTACGATTTTCCAGCAGTGATGCATGGCTTCTTCGGCGACGACTGGGAGACGGGCGTCGGCCCGTTACACGAGCAAGAGAGACGCAACTTTCTGTTCGCAGCTAAGAGTGACGACTGGCTCCACGTCAAGGCGGCTTACGACATGGGGGACGATCAGACGGTACCCTTCTTGCGGCCGCTACAGAACGTGAGCGAGAAGGAGATTTGCGCAGCCGAAGTTGGGTGGAGTGAGTGGCTAGCCATGCAGGATTGGATGCTGGGCCCACGGGCGCCTGGTGGTCGTGTCGCGCACGGCAACGGTGATGGGGCGAGAGGATACGTCGGGAAGGGCGTAAGAATTAAGAAGGAGGAGAGTTGAAGTTGTACATGGTACGACGGCTGGAAGACTAAAGCGATGTTTCATGGTTGGCAGCATACACGCACACAAAGGGAGTTCTGCGGTAAGCTCATGCTTGGTATGAACCGGGCTGGTGGGTAGGTTGGGGTATAGCACATTATGTTGATGAGTCTCTTTTTATTCCCCCTTCTGCTTTTGTTTTCTTTGTCAGGGGAGGAGAGCGTTTCCCGACCTAGCCCCGTGGGCCGTGTGAGAAACGACTTGGACTCACCCCGTGCTTGCTCCGTTTCACCAATCTCTTGTTGCTGGCATATCGGATCAGCGCAGATGTGGTATATGACGTGGTAACACGAGATGGCATGCGGTGGTCCCCCTGTCTAACTTTTTGTGCTCAACATTTTCGTGTACGTGTTCCTTTGGCTTTGCAAGGTGTTCGTTGCCGGTCCCAGTCCGGTGGGGCGGGTTTCAACATTAGAAGCATGTGGCTTCGCTTTTGCAGACTGTATACCTGCCATAGATAAATGCTTGTGTGTATCTTGGGCGAATTTTCTCCATCTGAATCCCACCGAGCGCCCAAAGGGGGTGATTGATGCAAGTTCATGTTGCCCAGATGGCAAGTTCCATCATTGATTCCCGATCGATCCTAAACACAATGCTTCTGTATTCCATGTAACAGAGTGCACCGAGCTAAGTCAACTTGGAAACACAAAAGAGGGACACCTACCCGAGCTTCCCCAAGGCGAGTGCCTACTTTTTGCAACACCCGAATGGCGAGTTGAAGGTGTGCTGGCGGAAGATTTTTGAGCCCCAGGTTGGGGACTAAAGGCCTCAGATTTTCATCTCAAGCCCAGTACAGTTTTGGAGTCGTAGCTTGTATCCTTCAAGTCAGGAATCCCGTTAATTTCAAGGGTTGTGCCCGCCAGGTTGTAAAACTTGAAGTACGTAGTGTGCCACGCGAACAATCTTGCAGGGGGGCTGTGCGGGGCTGCTCAAGCACCAATGGCTACCAAGCGGCGAGCCTTTGTTGGAGCTCTGCCGTTTTCCAATTATATTGTCAACAGAAGCTCTGCACACGACATTGCTTGCGTCGGCAACTCTACATATTCACAAACGGGGCGCCCCAAGGCCGGTAAAATTTACGTTTCCGCCCGCCTTAGATTTCTAACTCTCTTCCATTTTTCTCTTCCCCCTCTTTGAACTAGCTGCACTCCAAGCATTCATCCTTATGTCGCAGCCATGCTTGCGCGCCCAGCACCGGGAGGCGTCCTCCCCGCGGCCGTGGCACAATGGAAGAAGTTCCTCGAGTTGGCACGGCGCCAGCGTCTAGAGGCCGATGTATTCGAGTCCCACGTGTCCATCCTCTCGTCCAAGTTCCGTCTTCCCCCCATGTTCATTGCCGAGCTGGTCCTCGCCCCCCCAAGACCCGATAGCTACATGCTTGACAACCGTATCCCTCAATACCTCGATGTCCTGCTCAAGCTACGCCTCCTCGACACACCGTCGGTCTTGCGCGTCCTCTACAAGTACTCGACACTGCACAAGCACGCCCCGCCGACCGCGGCGGCGACGGCGTCGAACAGCACCGAGTCGGACAAGGCAAAGGCGGGCGCCAATGGCCATACCGGCAAGTCGCAGGGCGAGAATGCGCGGCGGCGGTGGGGGGGCTCGTATTCGTCGGACGAACTGGTTTTCTTCAGGTTGCATAGGTTCATTTCGAAGGGCCCAGGCATCCGGTCGGGTAGGGAGGCGGTTGACGTGGTGCGTATTGTGGCACGCTGGATGACTTTATTTGCCGACGTCGCCGCCGCTTTCTCGAGGGATGCGTTTGGCGGTCTAGTTAGCTTGCAGACTAAAAACGAGGTGGACCTGACCCGCCAGGCTTTTTCGTTGCTGGTTGTCGCTATGTGTGAGAACCAGTTGGTGGTAAATACGTTAAGAAAACCAGGCGCAAAAGGCAAGGACTCAGCTTTCAAGGAGAGGGGTGTGCTTCGGCTGACAGGGTGTTGCAGTGGCGCGAAAAGAGCTTTCAAGGAGTTTGGAGAGCTTCATTCCGTCGACGATGCAGACGGCGCCGCCGGGTATTGTGGCGTGTCTCGAACAGTTCAGATCGATGACGCTGGCGAGTATCGAGCCGGCTGATAAAAAGGATGCCACGGCCGAGATACCGAGCTATATGGACATGATTGGGCTGGACAACGTCCAGATACCCGAAATACCCATCGTCAACTCACGCGCTGGGTTGTATATATACGTTGGGGCTGCGGTGGGTATCCCCAAAAAGTGGCCACGCGCAGAGCTACTGACACTTCTCACCTAGCTGGTCGGCCGGCCGCTTCTCGACGACAGTGCTTTATTTGGCTATCTCAACAATAAGTACCAGGGCGACATCCAGACGACAGCCATTCAATTAATCTTAGCATCCTTCGACATCCTAGCCAACGCAGTCTTTCGAAACGAGGGACCAAACACTTGGAACCTCCTCAAATCACATGTGGCCAACAAATTGCCCATGATTCTCGGCTCCCTCGCGGCGTCTTCATCTCCCATGTATCCTTTCGATGCCGAGTTCTGCATCACACAGGCTCTGAGTCAGGTCGACACCACTGTTTTCCCCACCCTCTCAGGCCTTTTCGACATGCACAGTAATTCATCATTTCAAGACTCTGTCCGACAGGACTTTTGTTTTGCCTGCCAACTACATGGACTGCTCTCCCAAACGACTAGAGAGACGCTGTTGGGAGAAATCACCTATCAGAATCTCCCAGCCGGGGGTCGCTATATCAAGGAGACATTGGTACAAGTGTGTCTTGAGGACACAGAGAGGGCGCAGAAACTGATTGGCGAGCTTGACAGTATGGATGGCAATGTTGGTGCTGCCGCCCAAGCCATTGTTGAGGTATGCCAGTTACCTGTTTAGCTTTGAGACTTCTGAGAGGCGAGACTGACCAGCTGGGTCTCAGGTCATGGTCAACCTATGTCGAAACAAAGAGACGATGACGCTGAAGCAATTATGTCGTCAACTGGCTAGTAAGCCGCTATCACTCGACATCTTGCTGTTGTTCAACAGTGCCCAGAAAGTCCTCCACCCACTGTGCGAGGTCCTCGACAACTGGGGCGGCTACGATGAGGACCAGGGTGAATATCAGCCTGTATACGAGGAGTTTGGCTCCATTCTCCTTTTACTTCTAGCTTTTGTTTATCGTTATGGTCTTATCCCCGCCGATTTGGGTATTCAGTCAGCAGATTCCTTCGTGGGGCGGCTGATCACGAGAGGGCACCTGCCCCGGCCTATCGACGAGCTCAACGAGCAGGAGAATTTGCATTTCGGTGGTTGGGTGCGGGGACTGTTTGATGCGGACGCGGGCGGACTAGGAGACGAACTGATGTCATCATGCCCGCCGCAAAGCTTCTTTCTGCTCATGCCTACGCTCTTTGAGCAAATGGTTTTAGCGCTGAACTCAGGGCGGCTAAACGAGGAGCTCCTAAAAGGCGGTCTTGAATGTAAGTGCTGCGCGAAGCCATGAGCTCAGTGGAGCAAGCTCTGATTGGTGGTATAGATTTGGTCGACGTTCTCCTGTTGCCTTCCCTGGTTCCGGCCCTACTCTACTTGTCCGACCTGCTCTGGACACATCGAGCCGATGGACCTCAAGGCCAAAGAGCCATCATTACTATTCTTCAACTTATTCTTAGGCCAAGCTCCATGTCGACAGAGGGAGCAACAATGATGTCTTCGGTCTTGTATATTGTGGCAAAGCCCTTAGATCACGCCCTACGCTGCTACCAACGGCAAGACCCGAAGACCCAGGAGGTTGAGCCTCTCCTCAAGGCGCTGAAGGAGTTCCTGCCCCTCTCAAGGCGCACCGGTGCCGCGGACCATAAGGAGCTTGAGTCATGGACTGGCAGCCACGGGCCGAGCAATGGAACGCCCACAATGGGGCTCTCGGCCTCGATCCGCCACACAATCCAGAGCCTCATTCAGTGGGCGCAAAATCCGCCCCTCAACGGCGTGCCTACACCCTACACACATCGTCAGATGTTAGTGGCGCTGAAACTCCTCGGAGCCAAGCGGGTTCTTGGCATTTTACTAGAGGAATTGAAAGCGCATAACGAGAGCGACACAGCAGCTGTTGCTTACGACGTGGCTACGGCTCTGGTGTGTGCTCCCGACGTTAGCACAGAGGTTTTGGTAGCAGCTGCGTCGTTCTCTGCCACACCACACGGTGAGCCGCAGCAGCGGAGGACAAGTCTGAGGGTAGCGCTGAAGGCGGAGGCGGACGACTGGAAACGCATTCAAAAGACGGACGCGCCCATGGCGGAGACGGTGGTGCGGCTCTACCGGCGCGTTGAGGCTCAGATGGTACCGCCGCCAGAGCCACCACAGATGCTCCAGGCAGACGACCTCGGGGTATTAGGGGCATCGGACATGGCCCTCGGCAACGCCATGGCGGCTGTTGTGGTGGCGGATGCTAACATGGACTCCATGAGCTTAGACACGACAGGACTCGACGGTACGGGCATGGATCTGAGCATGGGAGGGGGTGACCTTGGTGGACTGGCGAGTGCGACGGGGTCAACTGGGGGGTTGGACCTCAATAATGACGATATCTTTGGGAACTTGGGAGCTGACTTTGGGACGGATTTTGGGGGATGGGATACGATGGAGCTGATCTAGGACGACGAATCCTATTCCCAATACCCTCAAGCGCATAACAGTTCAATGCCAGGATTGTGCCCGGTCAGACTGAGTGGGGGGGAATATCCTTGGTGTCTGTTCAAAGACCTTGATAGCTTGTAGAACAAGATGGTTTCGGGTGGGCTGAAGCGTGGTTCCGTAGTGAAGCGATGAATGTTGGTGTTACGAAACAACAAGTTGTAGAGGTAGAAGTATGACAATCGACCTGTGGATCACCAACGGCAGCACAGCGCAGAGCGCAAGGATCCTTTTTTTCTTGCTTCGTGTCTGTGCTCTCTAACGTCTGGGCTGAACCACCACTGTGAACATATCAGGGGCCTAACAACGGGAAGTGGGAATGCGACCCGTGCCCCGCTCTTCTGTTCCGTGTATCCGCTCTTAGCGTTGGTTGGGTTTTGCTAAAATTGGCTGTGTGACTGTCATGTTGATGAGGCCTCTCCACTTTGACACCCCTTTTATTTTGATGGAATGTTACTCTAGCTTCTTGACAGAGGGGACAGGATGAGAATGTCTGTCAGCCTTTGTGCCTGTTGGCAAGAATTTTCACGATAACGTCAATGCAGGTACGGTCCGAAGTAAATCAGCACTCTATTTCGTATCCTTTGCACCTCTGGGTCTCTCGGCCTCTCCCTCTCGGCCTAGATAGCGTGCACGTGTAGCTCCGAAGCTGTTGCACTTTCCGTATCCGTATCCAACACACAGTAATAGGTAGGTACTTTAACGAACAAGAAGGGAGAGGGCGAGAGAGAAAAAAAAAAGAGGCGAAAGAAGAAGAAGCAAAAAAGCAGGTTAATAATGGTCGGTCAACAAGTGAGTTTTTTTTTTGAGGGGGTTTGTTTCCCAAGCCGCCAAGATTAAAAAAGAGAA
>Ga0247763_1001885_pt1 | contig 11363 bp, 9 predicted proteins | sample UWRJL141409B4_FD_179926 | JGI IMG/M metagenome (GOLD analysis project Ga0247763, IMG submission 179926) | Plant litter microbial communities from Arlington Agricultural Research Station in Wisconsin, United States - UWRJ-L141-409B-4 | ecosystem: Environmental > Terrestrial > Plant litter >...
TCACTTGCGTCGCCGGGAACAGGGGGCGAACTAAGTCCCGCGGGGGGTCCCAGCGGTAGTGGTGGAGGTGGAGGGGTTTTTGACTCATTTGCCGATAGCTTCATGAATGCCTTTACGAAAGTGCATAAACCAGATAGGCGCTTCATTGAGGTGAAGGAGAAGAGTGACAAGCTTGATGAGGATCTCAACCACGTTGAGAAGGTGGTAGCAAGGGTAGCACGACGAGAGGGCGACCTCGAGTTGGACCTCAAGGACCTCGCGGAACAGTTTCAGAAACTGATTACCCTGGAGCCGGGCGTCGAGCCGTCTCTTCACACCTTTGCAGCCTCGGTAGAGGATACGGCGGCAGGACTCAAAAAGCTCAAAGACCACACAGATCAGGACTACCTGAGCTCGCTGCGCGATATGGTCGCGTACAGCGGCGCTCTCAAGAACCTACTCAAGGCCCGCGAACAAAAACAGCTCGACTTTGAGCAGCTCACCGAATACCTCAACAAGAGTACCGCCGACCGAGACATGCTCGCATCCGGCTACGGCTACGGCTCAGCCTCCGCACTCGGCGGCGCTGGTGGCTTCATCCGATCCAAGATCGAAGATGTTCGGGGCGTTGACCACGAACAGGCCCGTCGCGATCGCCAGCGCAAGCTGGAGCTGCGCATCGACGAGTTGACGCGGGAGGTCGAAGTGGCACGCAATGAAGCCGACAACTTTGCCGACCAGGTTGTGCGCGAGGTTGAGAACTTCGAGTGGATCAAGCGCATCGAGTTCAAGCGCCAGTTTGGTGGGCTGGCAGATTCACACATTGGTTTCTACAGCGATGTCATTGATATCTGGGAGCGCTACGTCTTGGAGATGGAGAAGGAGGGTGTCGTTCTCCCGGCTTAGGAGCCTGTGGAGTTGTCCGGTTCGACGGACCGAGACTTGTCGACGCCCGCAACTTCATGCGCGAGTATTGCAGTCAGAACTATGGATGGTGTTTTTGAGTCATACATACCGGCCTCCTCAGAGCTGCCGATGCTGGTGGAGGAGGATGAAGATAGCTAGTCGCCAGTCTGACCTCACTCTCTGTCCAGACCTGGCTTGCCTCACGATCGCCTTCCCTGTAATATTTACCATAAGGGGAAGTCACGTGGCGTTTCATGATATCCATCCTTCTTGCTACAAACCATGTTTGGATTTGCAACTTGTACTTGTATCAGCTATGGGAAATGGGAAGGGGGGCTGGTCGGCTGGCGAGTTGGTGGCATAAATCAGGCAGTCGAAGTCCCAGGCCAATTAAAAACCATGGACTTACCTGCCCTCGCGAATAGATTGGGTTGGCGGGGACAATTCTTCTACTCCCCCTTGAACGCGATCGCCATTGAACACCGAGCAGAGATTCAACGGTGATGATGAATGGATGAAGAAATAGATGATGCATTCAACGCCCTGCTATACCCTGTCAAGATCGAATATCGATCTAGCCATATGTTTGTCCGTGATCCGCGTTTGTAGACTTTATGTACATGTATACTGGACCGAGACCGAGGAAGAAAGCAAAGGGGCACAAGAACTAGCGAGCGCAACCGAGACACTTGACCGTTCTAGTTTTCCCTGGCTTCCGTCCTTCGGCCCAATGAAACAAAAAACTTTATCCTTAGGTTACAGATGCTAAAGTCAGAAGTGCTTGGCAAAAGGAAAAAAAAACAGCCATCTTCTCTTGGCCGGTAAAGTAGTCTGTTCTACCTACCGCTCCCCTGATGAAGAGGTCTCTCCTCGCTATCAGAATCCTCCTCATCATCATCACCCACGACATGGTGACCCTCTTCATCATCGCTAACTTCAGCACGGTCGCGCTTCTCGCTTACCCGCGGGCTGATCTCATCCGCGCGATCGCGGTACTGGTCCGTTGACTCAAAATCATCATCCTCGTCGTCACTGCCTCCAGCAAAAGCATCGTACAGCTCACCGCCGCGCGTCTTGCGGCCGCGCCTACCCGCCGCGCCAAGCTTCTCGCCACTGGCGAGCCCTTCGGTCTCTTCCTCGTCGAGGAGCTCAAACTCGTAGTTGTCTCGAGCGCTATTCCTGAGACGCTTGCGACGAGCAATCCAGAGATAGACGCCAAGGCCGCAACAAAAGATGATGATGAGGGTCAGGGAGCCATAGATCCAGGCCTGGGTGCTGGCTGAGACGCCGAGAGTCGGCAAGAATGAAGGGAGCCAGGTGCTGTTGGTGGCGGTGGGATCCGCCGTCTGTTCATCCTGAGAGGCAGAGGGAGGCGAAGGGCCGTCTGTCTGAGTCGGCTTTGTGTTGACAGGGCGATCAGGGATATCCGTGGCAATAGACGTGATTTCAGGCTTGCCGCCAGCTGGGTTGGGCTCCACGGTGGTTGTGGCAGCAGGCGCGGTGATGGTGGGTATGACTGCATGGTCGTCGTCATCTTCCTCAGTAGGCATGGGCAGGAGCTTCGCCTTCGAGGGATCCCTGGACTCTCCCCAGAGTTTAAGATGCCAGTCTGTGAAGGTACCGTGGTGCTTGTTCTTGATGGTGTCCTTCACAATAATTGTCCACTTACCGACACCAGACTCCCCCCTGGCGCACGAGTCAGCGAGTTTCTCAGAAACCTTGTATACATTTTGGCTTACCAGTGCACCACACTCATGAATGTCCAATCTACATAACCAGCCTCGACATTGTCTGGGGTACGTGTCACCGACAGGTGGCTGACCACGTTGTTGGGGCTGATGAGATCAACGCTGATATCGCCACGGCGGGTGTGCTCTACGTTCATGGTAACGGTCACATGCTCAATGCGCGCAAAGTTGACATCCTTGAGCATGGCCTCAGTCACCTCAAAGGTGACGGCAATACCCTTGTCACCTTCTGGGATGGACTTGTTGACGTGGATCCAGGGAGAAAAGAACCAGGACTGGGGCTTGACTTTCTTCCACGTCTTGGCGGCTTCAACAATAGCCCAGCTGTCAATCTTCCCGTAACCAAAGGTGTGGCTGAACTGCTTGCCGATGGTGGTCTTCTGCCATGATCCATCATCAACATTGACGGGCACGGCAGTATCCATGGCCAAGTATTGCATGTCTCTCCATGTCAGGTCAGGGCGAACCTGTAGAACGAGAGCGAAGATGCCAGCTGCCAGAGGCGCGGCTGCCGAGGTTCCCCCATGGTTAGTGGCGCAATTGTTGGTTCCGACGTCGGTAGTATGGATTGCATCGCCGCTACCGCTTGAGTATGTGACAACCAGGCCGGCCGAGCACTTCTCCGAGTAGTAGGGGTGCTTCCCCTCCCTGTCAATAGCACCGACAGTAATACTGTAGATGCTGTTGGTATAGCCGTCAAAGTTGCAGTTGTCTTCACTAGGCGCACCGTTACCGCTGGCGAATACGTAAATGGAACCGAGTCCGCCGCGCCCATTCTGGACGGCGTTCAGCATAGCCCTGCGAATGAGGATTCCAGGCGCATCCATGCTCTTCCCATCATCTGGAGGCCCCCAAGAGCAGGAGTAGATGTGGTTGTGCTGGAAGTCGTAATTCATGGCCACGGCCTCATCGGCATCGGATATTATCTTTGACAGAATACGAAGACCAGCGATCTTGGAGTCGTATGCCACACCGACACCGCAGACGTTGTTCTTGACGGCCGACACCTCGCCGGCGCAACGGGTGCCATGCCTATCCTCGGCCAACCGCGGCTTCGGTTCGTCCATCTTGTCATTGAAATCATAGGATCCTTGTGCGTAGTAGTTGGCCTTCAGGTCGTCGCTATACATATCCAGTCCATCGTCGACTATGGCGACGGTCGTGTTCTTGCCAGTGACGCCCTGCAGCCACACATCTGTAACGTTGACATCATGGCCGACCTGGACGGGATTGAAAAGATGCCATTGCTCTTTGAAGATGGGATCCACAATCCCAAGGGCCGTGGCAACGTGCAATTGCTTTTGCACAGCCTCGGCAACCGGCGGCGACTTGTTAAGGCGACGGGCGGGGCCGTATCGAGGAGGGATGATTCGCTTCGACCACGGTGCACGCAGCAGCTGCTTGTTGGAGAAGAGGACGCCATCCAGAACATCGCGCTCGCCCAGGGATCGTTTCCGACGCCGCCTCTCCTTGATCTCTCGCTTTACAACATCGTGTTCGGCTTTCCTCGCGACAAAGACATGGTGCCGCTTGATCTGGCCCAAGGGCCCCTCATGCTCAAGACCCAAGCTTCGTGCTACATCAGCCGGAGATGTTTGCGCGTCGAGTTCGAGAACGTAATAATCGTTGGTGTCGAAATTCCGAGGCGCGATTTTGGATGCTGCTGTCCAGGCAGCCAGGCTTAGCAACGTTGTGAGGGCTGAAAACTTCATTCTGGAGGCGGTCCTCGAGCGCCGTTTCAGAGGACGCAACTTATTATATTCGAGGCGTGAGACACATGGACCGCGTAACGACTCAGCAGATCCGCAAGGAAACAGACGAAGAAGGATATAAATGCCGTGCGTGCTCTTGGAATTCTTTGATAATTCGGTTTCGCCGTCGGCCGCGGCGGAAGGAGTGTGCGAAGAACAATGGGTGTGAAGTTTCGTTGTTGTTGCAACAGAGAGGGCGACCTGGCATCGAGGCAAAGCAGGGGGTAAGGTGTGGCAACTGCTAAGCGGACATAGCGCTGCAAACTCGTTTCAAAGACACTTAACTCGTTGGAGGGTGAGGAAATACGCAGAGTCGGAAGATGATGTCGAATAATGAACGGAGAGCCTGTTGATGTCTGTGTCCGGATCGTCGGAGGAATTGAGAGGTGGCCTTACAGATCCACTACACAGTGGCAGTGATGGGTTCGTAATGCCAACGGCTTATGTGCGGCGCATTCACGCTGCAAATGTAGGTAGTTGCGCTGATGCGGACGTGTCATTCGCTACGGCGCTAAAACCGCCGACGGGGGTCTCGCAAGGAGTTGGCGGCAGTGTTACAAGCCTCCCACGTGATAACGGCGACCAAAGTCGTCGTCAGCCTACCTACTTGCCAAAACGGCGGGCAAGTCCACTTCATATAGCATTCACGGTCTTCAGGTTCCTCAGGTAGAGAGCGGGGAGCGGAGCGGAAAGAAGCAGAAAAGGCCCCGAGTCGTGTCTCACAACGTATCAACCCAGTGATAAAATAGTGCACGAGAATTATGGCTTGGGTGAAAGTGGCGTATGTGCCTCGGAATCCCTTGGTGCCACTGCGTTCAGGCGGATTCAGCGAGGCGAATGCTGAGTCTTTTATGCCAAAGTCTATTGATATACAATGAAGACCGACAAGCTTGGCTGTTGGGCTGTATGCACAGTATTAACAGTAATTCCCAGCAGTTGCTACAACTCAGTCAGGTATGCAGAGTATCCTAATGCCGGAAGGAGCAAAAAGGTGGTCCTCTCAGCCTGAAACAAAAGAAAATATGGTTGGCAGCTACGGGATTCGAACCCGCGCCTCTTGCGAGAGCGCAGAGCTTCTGAGAAAGCTTAAATGCGCCGCCATAGACCCCTCGGCCAAGCTGCCTGAATAACCAATCGTTGATGGCAAATCCTGTGAGATAAAATTGTAGAAGTAGCATGAGCAAGTGTTGTCCACGCGACCCGAAACCCCGCTTCTGAGGAGAGGGCCAAAGTTAGTGGCTGCTCTCTTTCAAATAATTCAACGTTTGGATTCTAAAGATTCATTCACTACCAAAATCCTCATGGTTCTCAATCAAGGTAAACTTTCATATACAATCGTAGTCCTACTGCTTCCTCCTAGTTAGGCACCCAAGTGCCATTAAGTAGAGCTCTAGGTACGCATCCAATGGTGGGCCGCGGCGAAATGTGTACTCGCGTGAACGCCCGTCAACAGTGGTCAATTCCTCCGTAGACCAGGCCTTGAGAAATCAAAATGCCGGTCCTGAGTCGGTGTTCCAACCAAACTACCCAACGCGTCGCTATCACGCCGCGGTAGACCATCCACTCGACCAGGAACTTCCCGCTTCCAATCATTGTGATCTCCAACCGGCTCATCCTGGTAGACATGGCTACCCTCCTGCTCTATCAACAGAATCCGATCTTTCCTCGCCCCTTTACCAAACATTCTCTGCCGCCGGCTCTTGCCCACGCCGTAGCCGCCGCGTCCTCGTCCCATAATGTTACCCAACTCAATCCTGCGAGCCTTGCGGTTCCAGATGCAAGTACCGAACACCATCAGGGCAACAAAGCCCAACACCGTCGGGATGGCAATATAAAGGGCCTCTCCGGATGGTGGCTTTGAGGGTTCTTGGATGGGGGTTGGTGAGGTAGTGACCAGAACAGTGGGCCCAGGCACCCACTGCACCGACTTGCCAACCGGGAGGGCGGCGAGACGGAATGTAATGTTCACGCCAGGCTTGTGCTTCGAGGAGTAGAGCTCCGACTTGACGGCCCATTGGTACTAGAGTGATTTGGTCAGACCTGACTTTCTGGTTCGAACGCCGGCGTGAACTTACAAAGCCCCAGCCAGCAGCTATGAGATCCGACGAAAAAGCCTCTTCTGTCTCATTGTAAAACCCAACAACCCGGACGGTGGTGTTGGTGGTGTTGAAGAAGGATGGGTCCCAGGTGACATAATGCGTAGCGCCGGGGTAGATAGTAGCATTGTTCTTTGGCTCGCAGAATGGAGCGTGGTCGCCGTCACGGTTGCGACAGAGGGCAAACGAGCCACTTCCATCAGATCCGGTTGCTTTGGGCTGCTCGGCCCCGGTGCTTGTGGTGATTTTCACGTCGGCCCGAGTCTGTGTGAATACCGTCCCGGTAACCTGGTAGGGTGCGCCTGAGATGATTGTTGGCGTGCCGCTTATAGTTGTGAGGATGGGTGTCACGGTCTTGGGGCGCCCCGACTCGTCTACCGTGACCCAAAGATCAGTGGGGTTCGCTGCAGACTGCGTCTGGCGAGGAAGAAGCTTAGGAACGAGCGCGCCCCAGACGCCATTGAGGAGGAGAAAAAACCACGCCGCAAGCGCGAGGCCAATGGTTGAGGAACGCATGGGTTGTCACTACTAGACGCGAGGCTGGCGTTATGGAGTTCGCGTGTTAGTCTCAAGTCAATGAGAAGACTCGGCAATTTCAGCCAATTGAACGAGCTTAAAACATCAACTTGATGCCGTATATATCCAAGACCGGGATGGCGATAGGAACGACTGGACAGCCGAAAAGATCTTCAGCTCTTCACGATGTTGACGGGAAGCTGTTCAGTGTCGGCGCGAAGGCAATTTCAAAGCAATGCCATCCATGGTGGAGCTTCCACGATTGCCCACCTGGGACAGGGGTTGTAGCAGGGGTATCCCACAGGGGTTGGGCCAAGATTTGTCTTGAGACGCAAGCTTTTGTGGACAACTTTTGCGTCTCTAACTGAATCGATTTACAATCCAACCCTCAACTTTCCATCATCAACCCCTCAAAAATAGAAAAGGAATGCCGGGGCAGTTTTGGTCCACAGGCTGTATCCAAGCCGCAAAGTAGCGCGCGAACAATCTTTCAGGGGTTGGACTGTACAATGCCCTTTGCTACAAAACCGTATTCTTTGCTACAATCCCTCTGGCAAATTCGCCAAAGGTAATGTGCTGCCCAATATCAACCTCATCTCCTAGATTTGGCTGCGTGAAAACGGCGAGCGTGTTTCTCGCCACCTTCCCACCGTTCCGGGTAGCTTTCGCTCCACGCACGAAGTGCGGAACCGCCTTGAACTTGCCACCTGTAATGCGCTCCAACGCCTCACCTGTCTGGAATGCGATGCAGTCTCTAGGGATCTTAACTTGCACCGTCTCTCCAGTCCGCGATTTGATGTACAAGCCAGCTGTTGGATCCGGGGACGCCGCGAGCTCGGGGAGCGGAGGTAGTGTTGACCTCCCCCCTGCGATGGCAGCCACTGGAGATGCCTTTGCCTCGTCGATGAACATGGCCGACGTCAGACCAGTGAGGCATCCGTGATCCAAATGCGTGGCACACCAGTCGTCCTCATCTTTGTCCTCTTCCTTAGACTTCTCGCCAGCCATCTCGCCAGCTGCTACCGCGACCAAAGCAGAAGTTGCAGGCTCTTCAGGAAAGTAGTGCAGCAGCCGGGCCTTTGTGGTAGTCGAGGTCCTCACGACCTGCTCTAGATACCCATTGGGATAGCCTGAAATTTCCTTCTCGGCAAATTTGTCACATGCACATGCAACGAGAGCAGCAACATCGATGATCAACCGGCACAGCCGTTCAAATGTTGTTTTGAACCCGGGCAGTGTCTCATCTGTAGGCCAGATATTCGGTGAGAGGTATTCTGGGAAATTGTCGTCATTGAACTGTTCCGTTGGCTGAGCGCATGGTAATGTTGGGTCGACATAGAAGGCACAATTGGCGTAAAAGGAGCCCTTCAGCGTGTCCACTTGGCCGTTCTTGAGTGTCTCTTTTCCGAGAGACCATCCTGTGAGATATTTTGCCTTTTCATTCTCAAGTTCATCTTGATATCATGTTAGGAGTTGGTAAGATATGCACAACTCAAGAGGCTCTATGCGTACTCACCGAGCTTTGGCTTAGGCAGGTTTCCCAAGTACGACGAGTACGATAACAAATGATGCCGTAGCTCGGGGAATTCTGACGGCAAATCCTTCACGATGAGAATTCCGAGAGAGTCGGGACCGAACGCCTCACGCAACGCCTCAAAAGAAACCGTTCCTGCGTACGTAGAGACATGAGTTATGTTCCCACATACACATGCATAGAGTGCAGCTCCCCTGCATTGGAGCTCTTACCGTCCTTGAGGTCCTGGAGCGAAACGGTTACAGCTTGTACCTGGGGTGCCATTTCCAAATCGTAACAAATGGAAGATGAATGATGGTTGAGAGTGACGCAAATTTGAGACAGAGGGCACCAGTCGGTAGCCTTAAATTGGCAGGTAAAGTCCACGAACTTGCCTGCCAAGACCAACCCAAGAGCTGGTCACCTGCATGGTCTGGGAAACGGGCGGACACTGAAACCACCTCAAGCAAGCCAAGTATTTAAGATGTGTGGCCCTGGAGTTTGATGACGCTGTGGTTTCCAAATCTCTGCATTTTTCTTCAAAGCCAGTTGGGAGGTCCGTGGAAGCTGACACTCCAATATTCTACATGCGAGCATTCAATGGCAGAGTGTACAGAGGGCGCTGCAGGAACTCTAGTAACCGACAGGGGGGGCTCTGAACTTGGCGCCACTCGACTTCGTATCGATAAGAATTTCCGACCCCGCCCCCATATTTTTACATCCCCCGTCCATCGACCATCACAACTGCGACAAGACATCATCACGAAGTCAACCAGTCCACATTATGGTAAAGCCACTGACATTCAAAGGCGAGAAGAAGCCGAAGAAGAGGAAGCGAGCCGCTGAGACGGGCGACGACGCAGCCGATGACAATGGCGAGCCTCATATCAAGAGCAGCAAAGCGTCCAAAGAAGAAGATCCCGAAAACCCTGACGACGACGACGGCTGGGTGTCGGCCGAGGTCGTGACCGACCTAGTTGGACCAGTGATGTTTGTTCTCCCGAGCGAACCTCCAACGGCGCTAGCTTGTGACGCAAACGGCAAGGTCTTTGCACTGCCTATCGAGAACATCATCGATGGGAACCCCGCCACTTCAGAGCCTCACGACGTGCGTCAGGTCTGGGTGGCTAATCGAATCGTGGGCACGGAGCACTACCGGTTTAAGGGGCACCATGGGAAGTATATACTCTCCAGCACTTCCAAGAAATCCAACATCCAGCTTACGCGAAAATGGGAACAGGTATTTGAGCTGCGACAAGATCGGCCTCTTCTCCGCCGCTGCCGAAGCTGTTTCCCCGCTTGAATCATTTGTAGTAACCGCTACAGCCAATACTACGGGAACCTTCCAAGTCCAGACGCTGCGCGATACATTCCTTACCATCAAGAGCAACCAGGGCCGCAAGGTGGGCGCCGTGCCCGAAGTCCGTGGCGATGCTGACGATGTTTCGTTCAACACGACGCTGCGCATCCGCATGCAGGCGAGCTTCAAACCGCGGCTGAAGGCATCTCGCGAGGAAAAGGCGCGAGAGAAAATCAGCCGCCGTGAGTTAGAGGAGGCGATGGGTAGGAGGCTAAACGAGGACGAAGTAAAGCGGCTGAAGAAGGCCAAGAGGGAAGGAGATTACCACGAGGTGCTGCTCGACATGAAAGTGAAGAGCAAACATGACAAGTACAGTTGATTATATTCACTAGGTCTATTGACTACCTGGCTGAATAGCCAGTCAGCGCTTTACGGTATTATCAGTTGCCGAGTTTACCAGTACAATGATACCTGGATATCTTGTAACGAATGTGTCGCGTATTGGCCATGTAAATCGCAGACTGTCATGATATCTGGTTTCCGGCTACTATAGCACTCAGTTATGCTGCTGCACCAGAAGGTATTAGGAAAATATGATCCTCGGATCAAGCAGTTGCCTCTCACATGGCTACCCGCCGGTCTGACAACCCATCGAACACCTCTTCACCGCCGTTGCAACAATTTACAACACCCGACATCATATCAAACCCCAACCAATCGGGATCAAACCACACCCGACTGATTACCGACACCGTTACCCAGTAAACCGACATACGCACACACACTACACACGTCACACCTCGCAGTAAGCGGAGGAGCGGATGAGGAAAGGAAGAAGCCGCCGCGTGTTTCTATTCTTAGCCCGCAGCCCATCCTGCAGCATGTCGCATGCAGCATGTTTTTCTCCCAATCTTCGTCTCTCACTCAACTCCACTGCACCCCGCATTACTGCACGTAGTGAACAAGGTGCCCGGTCTGTGGACTGGTGTGTACGACACTGCGTAATTCCTCACGCCTCTGCCCTGTTGCTCCCGAAGTGTGACTCCTGAGAGACCCGACTGGCCGAGCTGAAGAAAGCTTCAGCTTTTACGTGACGGGCTCGCGGAGAGTGTATCTAGTGGCTGGTGATGCTTGGGGAGCCGGTGCACGCCGCCTTACACCAGAACTAGTGGGCCAGGCTATACCCGAAACACTGATAAACTAACGCTGAAGTCCTCAGCCAATGCACGCTATCCGTAGGCCACGCCTCGGCACTGACATCAAAAGTCGGAGGATTATAGGCTATGGGACCCAGCCGTGTTTCGTCATTGATTGTAAGAACTGGACATTGAAATTCGCGACTTTGTTTCGTTCCACAAATGATATCTCAAAAGTCTGGACATTGACAATTATCTGTATTCAAAACTTGGCTCATCCCGTCTCCAATAAAGATGAGAGGATCGGACCTGTCGCCACAGAAACATAACACACATACCCAACAACGCCATACATATGTCTAAGCCAATGTAAAAAGTTTACCACCGAGAAAAAAAAAATCGAAAGCTTCCAGCTAGC
>Ga0247763_1001887_pt1 | contig 11356 bp, 10 predicted proteins | sample UWRJL141409B4_FD_179926 | JGI IMG/M metagenome (GOLD analysis project Ga0247763, IMG submission 179926) | Plant litter microbial communities from Arlington Agricultural Research Station in Wisconsin, United States - UWRJ-L141-409B-4 | ecosystem: Environmental > Terrestrial > Plant litter >...
GCGGAGCAGGCGGCTCCGGCGGCAGCGGCACGCCGAGCGGGCGGCCCTTCGCCTACGTGGGCTCGTACGAGAACGCCATCTACGTGTACTCCCTCGACGTGGCGACCGGCGCGCTCACCGCGCAGGGCGGGCGCGTCGACGCGCCGCCGAGCCCCTCGTTCCTCGCGTTCGCGCCCGACGCGCGGCACCTGTACGCCGTCAACGAGGCCGATGACGTCGGCGGCACGGGCGCGGGCGCCGTGTCGGCCTTCGACATCGACGCGGCGAGCGGCGGGCTGTCGTTCATCAACCGCGTGTCGTCGGGCGGTGAAGGACCAGCGCACGTGCTGGTCGACGCGAGCGGCCGGTTCGTGCTGGTGGCCAACTACAACGGCGGCAATTTCTCGGTGCTGTCGGTCAACCCCGAAGGCGGCCTCGGCGCGCGGGTCGCGGGCGCGGAGCACGGTGACGGAGCACAGGCGCACGAGGTCGTGCTCGACCCGTCGAATCGCTACCTGTTCGTGCCCAACAAGGGGCGCAGCGACGTCTCCCAGTATCGCTTCGACGCGAGCACCGGCAGCGTCACCCCGAGCACACCGGCGGAGCTCGACCTCGCGCAGGGGGCCGGCTCGCGCCATCTCGCCTTCCATCCCACGCTGCCCGTCGCGTACGTCATCAACGAGCTCGACGATACCGTGGTGGTGGCATCTTTCGATGCCGGCAGCGGCGCGCTCTCGGCAGTCCAGACCCTCTCGACGCTGCCTGCCGGGGTGAACGGCGGGCAGAACTCATGCGCCGAGATCCAGGTCGCCCCCTCGGGGCGCTTCGTGTACGGCTCCAACCGCGGTGACGACAGCATCGTGATCTACTCCGTCGACGCTGCCACGGGGCGGCTCGCGCTCGTGGGGCACCAGGCGACCGGCGGCGACACGCCGCGCAGTTTTCACCTCGAGCCGAGCGGGCGCATGATGCTGGTCGCCAATCAGGACTCCGACGAAGTCGTGAGCTTCCGCGTCGACGCAGACAGCGGGCTCCTGACAGAGCTCGGCAGCGTGAGCGTGCCGTCACCGGCGTTCGTCGGCGTGCTCTACCTGCCAGCGATGTGAGCTCGTCGCGCGGCTCTCGGCGCCACGTGGAGGGCGCCGCGCCGTCGGCAGCGTCATGCCCGAGCACGTCGCCCCCGGGCACGTCGTCCCGCCACTGACTGCGTTTCACGGTGGTGGTGTCGCGCGTGCTCGGTGCACGATGCAAAAGTGTGCAGGAGCTGTCGAGCATCGAGCGCATCGATCGCAGCACTAGTTCTCAGCGATCTGACGTTTCGTCCCGCATGCCAGCGCGCAACAGTCGCGCGTTCGCATCACGTACATGCCAAGCCCGCGAGCCAATCGCTGTTGCTCTCGAAAGTGCCCTGTTCGATGCAAACGGTTGCGTGCTAGGGGAACTCGTGAAAACTAGTGAGCGACCGCACGAGTCAGCTGCAGTTCATCACGGTACGGCAGGGCAGCACTCGATTCGTTGCAGTTGATTTGTTGCACTCTCGTTTCACTGTTGGCTGCTTTGCAGGATTCGGCTGACAACTTCTCGCTGGGTGAATGCACTTCAGGTTGACTCAGCACAGCATGAACTCTATTCGGCTCGTTCACGTCCCTTCGCAGAAGTTCCAAGGCGCTCAAAAATGATCATCCAATCCAGAATTCAACGCAGGGGTTTGAAAATTCGTGGGTCACTGACGGCCATGGGCATGTGGTCCGCCATTCTGTGCGGGTCGATCGCCGCGGCGTGTTCCGGAACGATCGAAACGCCCACGGAGGAGTTCCCGGCGCGCCAAGGCAACTCGGCCGCGGCCGATGATGACGACGACAACGCCGCGCCGGCACCGCGCCCGCAGGCTCCCGCTCCCAGCAACGACGATGACGACGATGGTCCGGCGGCGCCGCCCGTCGCCTCGAACGACGACGATGACGCGCTGCCCCCCGCCGACGACGAGGAAGAGCCCGCGGCCCCCCCCGTAGAGGAAGAGCCCGCCGCCGGGGCCCTGAGCTTCGAAGCCGACGTCCAGCCGATCTTCGCGGATACGTGCGGTCCCTGCCACGGCGCAGCGGCCCAGTCGGGTGTCAACATCGGCGATGACGACGTCGAGGCGGCGTTCGACAATGCCGTCGAGAAGGAAGACCGAGTGTTCGATAGGATCGAAGCCGGCACCATGCCGCCCGGATGCAGCGGTCCGCCTGGCAGCTCGGGCTGCATGACCGAGGAAGACTTCGCGGTCATCGAGGCCTGGTACGAGGCTGGTACCCCTCCCTGATCCGCGCATGGGTCGAGCACCGTCTCGACCGCGTGCCGAATCGCGACGTCTGCCCGCCCGCTATCGCCCTCTCTGTAAAAGTGCGATAGCGTCGGGGCCATGCTGAAGCATGGTGGGGCAGCCGTCGCATCCGCAGCGCTGGTCGTTGCACTGCAGCTCGGTGCCAGCGACGCGTACGCGCAGGACGATGACGCCGGGGTGCCCGACACCCCGGCCTGGAACGCCAACACGGGTCTCGTCACGGGCCTGGGTATCGCCGTGCTCATCCCTGACGAGGGTTCCGCTGGCGGTGGGCTCGAGTTTTCGGCGCGCTACGGAATCCCTGTCGGGCCGACGGTGATGGCGCCGGGGGGCAGAGTAGGGGGCTACTACTTGCAGGAGCGCTTCATCGGCATCCTGATGCCGACGTTTCGCGTCACCGTGCCGCTCGGGCCGCTGGCGCCGTTCGTGCAGGGCGGCGCCGGCCCGGGAATGCTCACCAACCCGAGCGAAGCTGGCCTCGCGTGGCTCGTCGGCGGCGGGTTGATGGTCCACTTCGGTGGCGTGCTGTCGCTCGGCGCCGAGGTGAACCTCGAGCGCATCACCGGCACGGGCTTCGAGGTGCTGTCGATCGGTCCCACGATCGTCATCGGAGGCTGAGCCGCGCTCGCTCGCGCTCGGGGGGCGGCCTCATCGCGTTTGAGCACGAGCGCTCGCGACGCCTGACGGAGAGCCCCGTTGCGCCGCGCGCGACGAGAGCTCAGCGCGCGACGAAGTAGTCGTCGAGCAAGCGCGCCACCCACGGAACCAGCGTCAGCGCGCGCGCCTCGTCAGCGCCGACATAGCGCAGTCGCTGCCCTTCCGTGAGCGTGAGGGCATCGAGCGGCAGCGAGAGCTTCGCCAGGAACACATTGTTGACGAACACATCGTCGGGCAGCTGCTCGGGATACTCGCCGAAGTACTCGAGCCCGATCACGTCCAGCCCGATCTCTTCATTCACCTCACGCCTCGCGGCTTCCGTGATCGTCTCGCCCATCTCCACGGCGCCGCCCACGAGGTCCCACTGATCGGGGTACGGGAGGTCTGCCCGGTCGTCGCGCAGGCGCAATAGCACCTGCCCCGAGTCGTTGATGAAGAGGACGTGAGCGGATATGCGGGGGACTCGAGCCATGGCTCGTTGCGCGGGCATGCGTCGAGCTTAGCCGAAAAAAACCCGCCGTATGAGCTCACGTGAGCTCAGCCGTCGCGCAGCAGTTTTTGGAACGCGCGGTAACTGCCCTTGGGCGTGCGCGTCTGAGTGGCGTAGTCCGTGTGTACCAGGCCGAACCGGGGCGTGTAGCCCTCGGCCCACTCGTAGTTGTCGAGGAGTGACCACGCGAAATATCCGCGCACGTCGACGCCGGCCTCGCGCGCTGCGCGCAACGCCAGGAGATGTTTGGCGTAGAAGTCGACGCGGCGCGTGTCGTCGTTCTCGGTGATGCCGTTCTCCGTCACGTAGATGGGGAGCGGCGTGTATTCGCGGGCCGCGCGGGACAGCACGTGGGTCAGACCTTCCGGGTAGATTTCCCAGCCCAGGTCGTTCTTTTCACGGTCTCCGACCACGCGCCGGGAGCGCCAGAGGGGAACCGTCGGGTCGAACTGGCAGATCTGGCGCGTGTAATAGTTGATGCCGAGCCAATCCAGCGGTCGACCCACGACGGGCAGGTCAGCTTGCCAGTCGCGCGGCAGGTGCGGCTCGAGCAGGGCGACCAGCTCGCTCGGGTAGCTGCCCTTGAACAGCCCATCGAGGTACCAGCGGTTGAACAGAGCGTCCTCGATGCTCGTGGCGGCTGCATCTTCGGGCGAGCTCGACGCAGACTGAAAATCTTTCATCACGGTGACGATGCCGAGGTTTCGCGCCGATTCGGCGCGCAGCGCGTCGATCGCCGTGCCGTGCGCGAACATGACGTGGTGCATCGCCCGCGCGGCCGCGCGGATGTCGCGATAGCCCGGCGCGTGCCTGCCGATGAGGTGCCCGAGGTACGCCGTGCACCAGGGCTCGTTCAGCGTCGCGATGCTGGCCAGGCGATCGCCGAACTTCTGCGCCACCAGCGCGGCGTAGTCGGCGAACCAGCTCGCGATGTCGCGGTTCATCCAGCCGCCGCGGTCTTGCAGCGCCGACGGCAAATCCCAGTGATAGAGGGTCGCGAACGGGCGGATGTTCCGCTCCAGCATGCCGTCGATCAGCCGATCGTAGAAGGCGACGCCCTCCGGGTTCACGGGGCCGGTGCCTTCGGGAATCAGCCGTGGCCAGGCGAACGAGAAGCGATAGGCGTCGAACCCTCCCGCGCGGATCAGGTCGAGATCCGTCTTGTAGCGCGCGTAGTGGTCGCACGCCTCGGCGCCCGACTCCCCGTTCTTCGTGTTTCCCGGGGTGGCGGCATACGAATCCCAGATGCAACTCGCGCGGCCGTCGGTCTGCCCGCCCTCGATCTGGTAGGCGGCCGTGGCGACGCCGAAGACGAAATCCTCGCCGAAGTCTGTGCGCTGAACCGGGAACATCCGATCCTCTTTCGCACGAAACGACGCCGGGCTCTCGACAAAAGCTCTGGGTGAGCGCGCGGCGAGCCGTCAGCGCACAAAAGGCCGCGGCCACCGCGCACGCGAGGTGCGAGCGGTGGCCGCGTGGACGTCAGGGGAGCCGCCTCCGAGCGGCCCGATCGCGCACCGTACGCGCTCGAGCCGCAGCGAGTGCGCTCAAGCCTTGGCGTCGCCGACGTTGGTCGCGAGCAGGCGGTTGAAGAAGTCGCGGTATGTCTGCAGACAGCGCCGCAGATCTTCCGTCGACACGTCTTCCCCGCTCGACCAGCGCTGCTCGAGCCCGTTCCTCTCGTCCTCGAACTTGTGCACGATATCGTCGATCAAGTTACCGACGAGGCCGTGCGCGTTGGAGACGGCGCTGCGCGGGTTGTCGACGAAGTCGGCCTGGATTTGCCGCCACTGTTGCAACGACTCGTCGCTGCTCTTGCCGCCGAGGTACGACGTGCCGAAGCCGTTTTGGTCGTCGTGCGACACCGTGCCGGCGTGATCGCGGGCCGCGTCTCGCGCTTCGGCGCGCTCGCGCTCTTCCGCCCGCTCGCGGGCGATGCGCGGATCTTCGAAGGTCGTGTCGTCGTCGTGGTTCAGGTTCTCGTCGCGCATGCGCTGCGAGTCGCGGAACCGGTCAGACGTGGGTTGCCCGTCGGGATGAAAAGTCGACTGTGCCATCGTTTCTCCTTTGATCGTTGGGGCCGGAGGTCGGCCGTTTATCAGGCGTGAGCGGGGGCCATGCGGCGAGAGCCTGGCTCACGATCGGGGGAACCGAGCAGGTCGGCGAACAGGGCGCGGTAGTGCACCATCGCCATGCGCAGCTCCTCGGTGTTTCCTTGGCCCTTCTGGTTCGTCTGGTTCGCCTGGTGCAAAGCGTGGGCCGCGCGATAGTGCTGAACCACGCCCGCGTGCTCCACCGACAGGTCGGCGACGCTCTTCTCGAAGTCTTCCACCGGGTAGCCGCGGGCGCGCATCACGTCCTGCACCAGCTCGTGCGCCGAGCGCACCGCGATCAGCGGGGTGTCGACGAAGCGCTCCTGGGTCTGATGCCAGGCGTTGGAGAAGGTGCGGCGCTCGCTGTCCGACAGCTCTTTGATGGACAGCTTGCTCACGCGCTTGGCGCGCGCCTCGAGCTCACGCTCGGCGAGCGTGGCGCTGCCATGCTCTTCTTTCAGGCGGTCGTATTCAGGGCCAAACCGCCTCGCGAGCTCAGCCCGCTGCTTGCGTCGCTGGTTCCGCCAAACGACCACACCGACGGCGGCAACCGCCGCCACGGCCAGAACTGCCAAAAGAACCCAGATGGTTTCGTTGTCCATGTCGCGACCTGTTCCTGTAAAGCGTGGCCGCTGCGTCGCTGCGTGAGAAGCAGGGCGCCGTCCGTGTGGACGGTGGCAGCGGCGGCAACTGCTCGGGACTGGTGCAAGCCGTATGCCGCGATGACGCCATCGGCCGGCAATCTTCTCGAGCCGGTCGAGCTGCCGCGTCGTGCGTCGTACGTCAGGAGTTCTCGACCACGGCGTTGCACCGATGTCTGACGTGGTTGCACTTCCGGCGGACCCGCGTCACCGCGACCGGGGCGGGCTGCAGCGGGGGGGGAGCCCAGGGGGTGCCCAACTCGCCCCGAAGCGCCGCGCACGCCCCGGTGCGCTCACGCGGACGCCGTGACGCGAGGCCGCACCCGGCCTTCAGCGCATGCGCGTGCGACCGATCAGGGTGAGCGTGATCGCCACGGCCACGCCGATGATGACCATCGCGTGCGTGAAGCCCCGCGGATCTTCCATCCAGGGCAGACCGCCCACGTTCATGCCAAAGATGCCGGTGATGAGCGTGATGGGGAAGAGCGCCGTCGTCACGATCGACAGCAGGTAGAGGTTCTTGTTCGTTGCCTCGCTGAGCCGGCCCGCGATCTCTTCCTGCATCAGGCGCGCCCGGTCTTCCACCAGCTCGAGATCTTGCGCGACGCCAGCGAAGCGATCGACCGCCGCCGCCATGCTCTGCTGCCGGTCGCTGCCGCACGCGGCGGGCAGGTGGCTCGGAATTCGAGCCAGCGCCGTGCGATTGGCGCGCGCCTCGCGCCGCAGCCGCGCCAGGAGCCAGCGCACCTGGCGCAGCTCCGTGCCCTGCTCCTTCTGGTGGCCGGCGAGGATCGAGTCCTCCGCGTCCTCCACCGTGCTCGCCAGGCGCGCCACGGTGCTCTCGAACGTGTCTGCCAGGCACTCGACGAGGTGCTCGAACAGGGCCACCGGCGAGGGCAGCTCGAGGCCCATGTACAGCTCGCGGCGCAGGCGGTCGAACGTCTCCAGCGGGTGGCGACGTACGCTCACCATGCGCTGGGCGTCGACGTACACGGTGAACGTGCCGAAGCGCACCTCGCCGCCGTTCGCGTCGTGGTCGAGGTCGCGCAGCGTGGCGACGAAGCCGTGCTGCAGGATCTGGACGTGCACGTGGCTGCCTTCCTCCAGCAGCGCCTCGAGCACTGCCTCCGGCAGCTGGCTCTGCTCGCTCAGCCAGTCGCGCGCGCGCCGATCGGCGAGGTTGAAGTGCAACCAGACGGGGCTCTCGGGCTCGATGTCTTTCAGCGCATCCAGCTCGAGCCGCACCAGCGGGCGCAGCCCGAAGGCGCAGATCAGGCCGTGACTGTCCGCGACCAACGGCACCGTCGTCTGCTGCATCAGCGCGGCCTATCGCAACGGCTCGGCCGGGGCAACCGCGTCACTGGCTTGTCACACGCGATTTCGATGCGACAGCGCGTGTGCTTTGCCGCATCGTTTCAGAGCCGGGAGCGTTGTTCCCGCGCGCATCGTTCCGGGCGGCTCAGTCGTCGATCGCCTGGTACGCGGACGTCGCGAAGTCTCGCGCGACCGGCGGCCGAGTCGGCGACGCCCAGGCACGCTGCGTGAACAGCAACGTGATCATGTGCTCCTTCGGGTCATTGGTCCAGGTCGTGCCGAGCCCGCCGTCCCAACCGTAGCTGCCGATCGCGCCCGCGACCTCCTCGCGCCGTGTGACCACTGCAACACCGAGGCCCCAGCCGTTCGCCTCGAAGTCGCCGGGGAGCAAACCGCCCGCAGCCTTTTGCGCCGGCGTGAGCTGGTCTGTCGTCATCAGCTCGACCGACGGGCGAGACAGCAGCCGCTCGCCGCCAAACCGCCCCTCGTGCAGCAGCATCTGGGCGAACGAGAAGAAATCACCGACGGTGGAGACCAGCCCCGCCGCACCCGAGGCGAAGGCGGGGGGTCGGCTCCACTGGCCGTCGACGGCGGGGTCGATCGTTCCGGAGCTGCCCGTTTGAAAGTTCGTGCCGTAGGCGGTGGCCAGGCGATCGAGCGAACGCTCGGGCACGCTGAACGCCGTGTCCTTCATGCCGAGTGGTTGAAAGATGCGCTCGGCGAGGAAGGCCGGCAGCGGCTTGCCCGACACGCGGCTGATCAACACGCCCAGCACGTCGGACGCCGTGTTGTACGCCCAGCGCTCGCCGGGCTGCCACATCAGGGGCAGCTCAGCGAGGCGTCGCAGCCACTCGTCGGTCGCCGGCATGGCAGAGGGCTCGGGGGGTCCCATCCCGATCCGCCGCTCGATCGCCGCCTTCAGGATCGGGTAGGCGTCGGGTCGCGCCATCAGCTGCCCGAACCCCATGCGGAACGTGAGCAGGTCGCGCACGCTGATCGGCCGCTTCGCGGGCACCGTGTCATCGAGCTCGCCGTCCAGCCGCCGCAGCACGCGCCGCCCGGAAAGCTCCGGCAACCAGCGGTCGATGGGATCGTCGAGCCGCAGCTTGCACTCCTCGATCAAGATCAGGGCCGCCACCGCGGTGATCGGCTTCGTCATCGACGAGATACGGAACAGGGTATCGCGCCGCATCGGGCTCGCGACACCGACCTCCTTCACGCCCAGCACCTCCACGTGCGCCTCGTCGTGCCGCGCCACGAGCGCGACCAACCCCGGCACACCGCCGTGCTCGACATGCCAGCTCAGCACCTCCCGCAGCCGTCCGAGCCGCGCCCTCGAAAACTTCGCCATGGTCATGCTTACATCCCCCTCTGGTGCGATGCTTCCGCGACCGCCCCGGCTCCGACAAGAGGCAAGAGCGCCACGCCGCCGAACTCCCTCGCGAAGCCGCGAGCCGGCCCGTAGAAAAAATCGTTCGACGCCCTGCTATCTTTCCGGGGGCGCCCCCCGTCTCTCCCGCATGAACACTCCGAGCGATCCGATGCTGGCCCTCGCCGGGTCGGTCAAGCCCGCCTGGCAGCGCTTCCTCGACGTCTACGAGCCCCTCCGTCCCGAGCTGTATCGCTACTGCCGCTATTTGACGCATAGCCCGTGGGACGCTGAAGATCTCGTTCAGGACACCCTCGCGCGCGCCTTCGCGACGCTCGGTCGCCTCTTCCAGCCGCCCCCGAACCCGCGAGCCTGGATGTTCCGCGTGGCCTCCAACCTCTGGATCGACCGTACCCGCCGTCGCCGCGAGCAGGCTCTCTCTCCGGGCGACGCCGAGCCCAGCGTCGCGGGGCGTGAGCCACGCGCCGAGCGCGAGGCCGCGGGCACCCTGATCGCCCAGCTCTCCCCGCAGGAACGCGCTGCCGTCGTGCTCAAGGACGTGTTCGAGCTCACCCTGGACGAGGTCGCCGACGCGCTCGCGACCAGCGCCGCCAGCGTGAAGACGGCCCTGCACCGCGGGCGCTCCAAGCTCACCGCGCTCGATGCCCGCTCCACGCTCGAGGCGCTCGAGCCGCCCGAGGCGCGCGGCCCCTCCACGCGGGTGCTCGACGCGTTCTGTGACGCATTCAACGCGCGCGACCTGCCGCGCCTGACCGCGCTGCTGCTCGACACCTCCGTGGTCGAGCTCGTCGGCGTCGTCACCGAATATGGCCCCGAAGCCTCGAGCGACCCGCAGACGGGCTCGCTCCCCGGCTTCCTCGCGCCGATCACCCGCAACCAGAACGGCGCCGGCATCGACGGGCGCCACCTCGAGGGCTACCTGCCCGAGCCCCCGCGCGTCGAGGTGCGGGAGCATCGCGGCGAGCGAATCCTGCTCTACTGGTACGCGCATCGCGACGGCGAGGCCGTGCGCAGCGTGGCGCGCGCCGCGAGCGACGGCGACCACCTCGCCCACCTGCGCCACTATTTCTTCATCCCCGACGTGATCGCCGAGGTGTGCGGCGAGCTCGGAGTGCCCTTCCGCACCAATGGCTATCGATACTGGTAGCGGCTCGGGGTTGCACAGGAAGGGCGGAAGGGCGGAAGGAGGCAGGATCGGGGGAGTGGTCTGAAACGGCTCACGCCGACAGGTCCCACTCCCTCCGCTCTTCCGTCCTTCCTGTGCAACTCGAATGGAGGGGGCCCCGAGTTACGAGAAAAGGAGACGTGTATGCGAAAGTTGATCCTATCCATGATGCTGAGCGCGGACGGCCACACCGCGCGCCCCGACGGCGACCTCGGCTGGTTCCTCACGGACGCCGACTTCGAGGACGAGATGCTCGGCCTGCTCGGCAGCGTCGACGCCATGCTGTTCGGGCGCAAATCCTACCGATTGCTCGCCGACTACTGGCCGAGCGCTGCCGAGCCCGGCTCGCTCGACGCCCCCGGGGGCTTCACCAGCCGCGAGCGCGCGATCGAGTTCGCGCGCCTCATGAACACCATCCCCAAGCTCGTCATCTCGAGCGAGCGCGGAGCGCTCGACTGGGGCCCCGCGCAGCGCATCGGCGACGACCTCGCGGCAGAGGTGCGGCGCCTGAAGAACGAGCCCGGCCGCGACCTCGTCGCCTTCGCGGGCGCCACGGCCGCGCAGAGCCTCATCCGGCTCGATCTCGTCGACGAGTATCGCCTGATGCTGCACCCCATCCTGCTCGGTCAGGGTCTGCGCCTGTTCGGCGCACGGCCGCCCGAGGGGCCTCCGCCCGAGCAGCCCTTGAAGCTGCTCGACGCGCGGACATTCTCGTCGGGCGTCGTGCTGGTGCGCTACGCGCGCGACCGAGCGGGGCAGGGCACGGGCGCGGCCTGAGCGCCTGCGCCACCCGCCAGGCGTTCGCGGGCGTCAATCAGCTCGCATTCGTCAGCGAGCATTGGGCCAGCGCATGGACAATTCTGCTCCGCATGTAGCGGATGCGAGAAGGGGTGACAGCGCGGCCTCGTTCGATACCATGCGAGCGTGACCCTCCTCGCCCGCTCGAACCTCGTGCTCTTCCTGGCGTCGTCCCTGTCCGCCGCCGCTCTCGCTGCCTGCTCGGGTGCCGAGCCCGGTGACGACGACCTTCCGATCTTCCAGGGCACGATGCCCGGCGCTCCTGCCAGCGGGGCCCCGGGCGCGACGCCCCCGGCGACCAACGGCGCGCCGCCCACGAACCCGCCCACCACCAGCCCCACGCCGGGCAACGAGCAGCCGCCCGCCACCGGCGGCATCGACACGAGCGGCGCACCCACGAACACCGGTGCAACACCGAGCACCCCGACCGCGCCCGACCCGGCCACGCCGGGCACGCCCCAGCAGCCCGCGCCCGGCACGCCCGTCGCGGGGGGCAGCGCGGG
>Ga0247763_1001889_pt1 | contig 11347 bp, 8 predicted proteins | sample UWRJL141409B4_FD_179926 | JGI IMG/M metagenome (GOLD analysis project Ga0247763, IMG submission 179926) | Plant litter microbial communities from Arlington Agricultural Research Station in Wisconsin, United States - UWRJ-L141-409B-4 | ecosystem: Environmental > Terrestrial > Plant litter >...
CCCCCCCCCCACCCCTTCTGCTTTCCCACTACTTCTGTCATCAACATCGCCCTTTGCATCTCTCTTCTCGCCATCTCGCCGCTTACACCCAAGACTTTCGAACTGCCCTCTGTGATGGCAAGTTCCAGTTACACAGATTTCTGGAAGTCGAGAAACACGAGCCGCTTGCCAGCCCAGCTCCAGCGCCGGCGCTTCGAGTTCGCCCCTCTCTAGCCGGCACGCGATAGCTTACACTACACACCATCTCCCAGGACCTTTGCGACCCTCCTTGCCCTCCTCATCCCGGCCCACCCCACCCACCTATCCTTTTCTCTGGTGCCAGTCACCAGCCTCATAATTTCTTCGTCGTCCAGGAGACTCCTTCAGATTTCTCCCCTCCTCTGTTTCTTTCTTTGCTCTTTTGGTAATCTCGGCTGGCTGGCCGAAGCCGCCACTTACCATCGCTCGCACCCGCCCTCTACCCAGGGCTTAACGAGGACAGGACCGGCCACCATATTTCAGCCACTATCAGATATGGACCTGATCTGAACACGACCCTCTCCCAAGTTCCAGGTTGCTTCCCGACAATTCCAGAACGGGTCGGCAATCTCAGTGACACACGTAGTAAGCCTCTGGGGTTGGATAGTAGAGCAAGAGGTTGCTCCCGTCGCCCTCGCCACTTCGAAATCCTGCCGCTGACCACCCACTCCGTTAGAGCCTGGTCCTTGCATCCTCATGTGGTAAATTAGCGCCGTCGGGACGGTTAAGTTGAGGGACCCGGACTTCAACCCGGAATATAGGACTAGATGGCATCCCGCAAGTTCGGGGCTGCTCCAGCCCGATCAGGTGAAACCACGTCCAGAGAGAACCAGACATCGTCTATCAATGGTGGAGGCGACTCCGTCATTGATTCAAATTGGAGGCTCAAGAAGGTGGCTGGGACAAACCGCCAGCCTGTCCGAGCAAATCCAGAACCCAAGATGTCAAGCAGGCTACCACAATCGCTTCACAACCGACGCCCATCAGCTGGTGTGCTTGATCAGTTTCGTCCGAACCATCAAACTCAGCCTTGGCAGACAACGGGGAATGGGAACTCTCGGCCTACTAAGTCAAGCACGACGAATGCGAGTAAGCTCCCGATGCAGAGCACGAAGCCACGGAACGTCCTCCGTCGAAAGCATTCAGGGCTTTCGCAAGACATCTCGAGTCTCTGCGGCGAGTTCCCAGCCGATACGAAGCGTGCAAGCTCGTCGTTATCCGACCCCTACGCCCAGACACTACTCGACAGTTTCGCCGGCTTTCATTTCGACCGTGATGTGACACAGACACCTGAGTTGAGGGTTGCGCAACAAATCGAAGTGAAGACGACGACGCCATATACGGTGACGATATACCCGGAGCTGGACAGATACCGAGACGAGCACCCCAGGACAGATGGCGCGAGCCCTGGGGCCGACGTACCGTTCAGAATCGCCACACACGACCTGCCACCCCCCACGCCCTTGTTTTCTGGAACGAGCAGCCAAATTAGTGGCTTCAGCGGCAGCCCATCAACGAGGTTCTCAGGGTCGCCAGGCCCTGGTCCATACAGCCGAGACACCACACCCACCTCGATCTCTTCGCAATCTCCGGGCCTCGTGACTCCAATGCGAATCCCCGCAGTCGGCAGTCGAATGAGACCGCTTGATCCGGCCCTCGCCCGCCCCCCCGTCACCCGAAGAAGAGCCGACAGCATATCAAATGAGGCTGGGCCCGTAAGCGCTGATACACAAGGCCTCGCTGCCGTGCGGGAATCCCTGACGTCCTCATCATCAAACTCAACGATGCGCGATGGAGGCAAGCGGGACAAGAAAAAGAAGGGGCTGTCACCACTCCCGCCGAGTCCGCCCCCCCGGAAGTCATCGCAGAAGCTCAAGAAGAACCGAGATGAAGAGGAATCACCATCCAAATCATCTCATAACCCTTCCCAATCACTGATGACTTCGCCGCTCAGAACCAAACCTGCCTCATATTCGACCCGCTCCGCTAGTGCCCGACCTCTAGCGTCCAGGCCTGCTCCACCACCGGCTCGGCCCAGCAGAGATGGGACCCTGGATCTTCAGTCTGATCTGGGACGGCCTATTCCCGTCATCCAAAGTAACCTCTCCTCAACATCTCTCTCTGACAAGCGACAGAGCAGTTTCCTGGCTTCAGCGCCTGTGGGTCGTCCCATCTTCTCGTCACCGGTTCCGGACCAGCAAGCCCGCTTCTCACGCCAGTCGATTGGCAAGGAGTCGGCTACTTCAAGCCACAGGCGCACTGCTTCTTCCGAGTCAAAGTCTTCAGTCCGACCAGACTCTACGAGAACCACGCGGACGCCCAGTCCGAGCGTGTCGGCCTTCAAGTCTCGCTTCCCTATCTTTGGACGGCGTACCAAGACCAATTCAGAGACAGGTCCAACGGAGAAGGAGAGGTCAACCCGAAAAGGGCCTGCTGCTGGTACTGGACACGAAGGATACGGCAAGCTCGGATCGGTTCGGCGCAAGAGCAGCAGCGTCGGCATCGTTACACGCCCAATTCCCGGAACAATGTCCTCGCAAGACAGCCTAGGGAGCAGCCATTCCTATGACCCGTTCTTTGCGGAGCGCTTGGCCCCAGTTATCATTGCCGGGGGAGAGATTGTCGAGAACCGAAACACAGGCTCCGAACTCAGTCGCACTGAGAGCAACCAGAGCATGACCTTCCGGAGACCAAGCATTGAGTCCAGAACCGGCTCCCGAATCTCGATGTCGTCTCGAGAAGAATCCCGGTATACCCTGTGGCCATCTCCCTTCCCTCGTGGTTCGGTCCAGGCTCCTTCCCTCCGGAGCCGCCGACCATCTGATAGCAGCGATTCCGAGGCCCTGGTGATGAAATCATCGTTGGCACTGAGGAGGTCCATGCAACGGCTGCAGTCGGGGGAGCAAGGCTTGCTCAAGGTCCCAAAGCCCATTGTTACCTCATCGCAGGCACAACCACCGCCGATAACGAGCCTCGACGCCAGCGTCATGTCTGAGGATTCTATCCTCGAGGCCTCTGTCGAACCGTCGAGGGTGGGTCGAGATGCAGAAAAATATCTCGCCGGGTCTGGTCCAAAGAAGCTCCTCAGGCGCGCCCGTTCGCCAAGGAAGTGGAATTTCTTCAGTCGGTCCCAAAGCCAGACCGTTGCGGAAGCGAAGAAGAAGGAGGTATCGAATTCAGTTGCGGCTACCGTCAAAGTCGTCCGGAGCAAGCCTGTGGCATTCTATACGATGATGGATTCTTCAGAACAGGAGGATGCCGACGCACCAGACTTCGAAGAGGTTGTCCGCGAGGCGAGAAATCTAATGACACCACCTCCAACCACCCAGCCCGAGTATGTCGTCTCGCTGACGCAAAGCCCACCCGCCAGCCAGGAGAATACTGTGCGCCGACCAGCCATGACCACCGCTTCTCGTTCCCTCACATCTCCAGCAAAGCTTCCGTCAGCTTCGGTTCCCAAGTCAAGCACTCCGGCAAAGCCGCCACAACCACCGCAGTCCAGCCGTCAGGGCTTTGGCCGCCCAAGCAGATTACCTCAAGTTGGTCGCATTCCAAAGGTTATCAGCGCTCGGGCGGAGCAAACGTCCCCAAAGAGCTTCTCGAGGCCGTTTCATCGACTCAGCACGCAAGCCCCTGTTGTCGCCACGCATATCGAGGACCCACCTTTTGTCACCAAAGGCCTAACCCCCCCAAAGCTGTCTACACCGGAACTTACACAAGATGAGTCGGTGACCAACAGTAGGACCAATATGTCGACGACTCATAACCTTTCCCTGGATTTGGCTCCGGAGGAGCAGATGGAGATTGCGCCCGAGTTTCTCACCTTCTCTTCCCGCAAGGATTCCCAATGCACCACTACAAGCTCAAGCAGCTCCGGGGGCATCATGGCTTATTCGACTGCCGCCGCGGTTGTCCCAGGGCCGAATGCTCCCCTCGTCGAGGACGAGATTTGGGATGAGTACAACGACCTCCTTGGCGATGAGACCATTAAGCTGCCACCTATCGAGAGAACTTCGTCGATGAAGCCCTTCCCGCTTGCCGTCAACAAAGTTGCTGAAAAGAAGGTGGAGCCGGCATTGGAGTCGCCGATGCTCTTGTTCCCCCCTCTCCAGAGCATGATACAGGCCATGTACTCGCCCAAGGAACACCCGACATCAAGCATCTACAGCGTGGATATGGTCGAGCAGGTCAAGCATACTCTTGAGAAGGCCCAGGAACAAATGATTGCGCCCTCGCGATTCGAGCCCACAGCTAAATCCCATAGCCGTGCGAACAGTGCTGATGTAGGCAAGAGACCTGTAGGGCCCCGAAGGGGAAGCGACACGTCAGTCCAACAAACTCGATACTCCAGCTCGAGCGGAATGAGCCAAGGGTCCGAAGACAGCTCACCGCTCTCTCAGGTTAACCTGCGTGTGGGATCCATGACTGTCAGCAAGTGGCTCACTTTTGGTCATGTCCTCTTCAGCCCTGTCCGTGACGAGTTGATCGCCGAGGTAGGCTCGCTCAAACGGCCCTCGATTCTCGTGGTTGACGGTCTTGGTAACGACGACTGGTCCTTTTACGCCGCTGAAACTTATCCTGCCGCAACCTTTTTCAATCTCTCGCCCCGGGCCCCTCTGCCCGCAGAACACCGAAATGCCTCGACGATACCCCTGAGCCCGCCCAACCACCATCAAATCCAGTACCACTCCCACGGCGACAAGTTTCCGTTTGGTGAACAAAGCTTCACTGCTGTCGTCTTCCGCTTCCCGGCTGCTGGCCCCGAGATGCAGTACCGCAATATCATCTCTGAAGCCCGACGTGTGCTGAAACCTGGTGGCTATATTGAGCTTTCCATCCTTGACGTTGACCTCAACAACATGGGAAACCGGGGTCGCCGCACCGTTCGGCGGCTCAAGGAGCGCATTCACGCCAAGGCTTCAGACACCTACCTTGGTTCGGCCTCAGACCTGATGCTCCGCCTGCTCGGCAGAAAAGGTTTTACCGACATCAAGACTTGCCGCGTTGGTGTCCCAGTCGCAAGTCACATTCCCAGGTCATCGAGCAGCGAGGGTGGCAGCGCCGAGAAGAGGGCGTCTGGCGAGAGCAACCATGCGAGGTCAATCCCTAGGCCACGCAGGGACAATCGGACTCTGCCGGAGCTGATGAATGATGAGAGCCCTGTGGCCGACGAGAGTATTACCAAGATGGTGGCAAAGGTTGGGAGGTGGTGGTACAGCCGCTGCTATGAAAGCGCTGCTGCCACAGTTCCCCTATCCGGGTTCCGCGGCGGCCTGTGGGCTGACAAGCCCTTGCTATCCGAGTGTGAGGAGCTGGGAACAAGCCTCAAGCTTATGGTTTGCCACGCCCGAGCACCAGATGGTAGGGCTCGTGTGGCGAGCATCTAATAATCCCTTTCCGACATGATCCATTTCAATCTGTCTCAACTTCTTCCTCCATCAGCATAGCATGTCAACAGAGACATCCCACCCAAAGATTAAGATCAAGAGGGGCGCAAGCCCAAGACTGTTTCTTTTCCATCACTAACATGGTCGTCATTCTTATTATCAATAAACAGAAAGGATGGTCGGTACACACAGAACGACATCACCACTAGAAAGACCCTTCCTCTTCTCTACCCCACTCGACAGGAACGAAGAGGGCCGGTTTTTTATTTTATTTTTTTCGACACTATTTAATATTACAGTCCAGGGTTTGTCACCAGGCCGGGGTGTTTGCGCCTGCGCGGCTCGGTTATTTGGGTGGTGGTGCAGCTGCTTACCTAGGTAATATTGGGTGGTATGTAAGGCGGTACATGTGGTTCAGTGTGAAGGATGATAAACCGCGATGGATGGAGATGGTCCATGAAGAATAAAGGTGATGAATGGAAGGGAAAGAAGGATTAATGGGTTCACAACTAAAAGGGGGAGAGGGGATAAGTAACATGAAGGAGACCCGCTGGTTGGGGATTTCAATGATATTTTCAACGAACGGACTGGATGGGATGGGAAGGGAAGGCATGAACGAATGGCGTTGGTTGTTTGGGCCTGGCTTGGGCTTTGTCATTTCGCTGAGGATGAGATACCCTAGGTAAATAAGGAACTTATTTGGCAAGTACATACGAACCCGTCAAAAGGAATGAGTGAAATGTCCTCAACTCAGCGGCGGATACCTTGCTAGGTGACTTGCAACTAAAGAAACGAATCCTGTGACTGTCAGAGGTCCGCCGGTGAATAACAATGGGCTCGAAATGATTCTCTATATTCTTACTGTAAGCCTAGGATCAGGGTTCACCAGCCTGATCCGCACCTCTGTTCCTCAAGGGTTCTCACGTATACATCATCTGGAGGGCGAAGAGCCAAAATGAGTTCAGTAACTACCTGGTACATTACCTCCTACTATTGATAGTCTGGGAAAACGGGTCTGCAAGCAAAGCGAGAACACAAACCAGGAAAGAAACAACAACCAGCCCCAGCGCTCACCCTTTATACAGGTATCCAACAAACCAACAGACCCTGACACAGACGGAAAAGAAAGTCGTGACAGATTCGGCCGTTGGCAATCCTGTTGAGCGGCGGCGAATCGCCCTTCCGGAGCTAGGTGTGGGCATGGCCGTTGGTGTAGTAAGGGGTCCGAGCAACCTGGAACCGTCCATGGCGTCTGCTGTGACTTTGAGACTCTTGAACCTGCCCTTGAGCTGGCCATACAGAGCAGTAGCCAGAGCAGCCGTAGCCAGAGGCATGGCGAAAGTAACGAGCCAGTTGGCATAGTCGAGCTGCAGGCGCAGTGGTGGGATGCCGCCAAGGCTTAGGGCGGCGAGAAAGACTGAGGGAGGCAGTGCCATTTATAAGGAAGGAGGGGCCCTGCCGAGATGGTCCATCTTCTGGGGATGGTGAGGGATGTAGTGGAACACTCATAAGTGTTTGTTACTGGGTCTCTCGGGTTGCTGAAATCCTGATGAGCCGAATTGGACTTTGTGCGGGTGAAAACCTGGCCGGTGATGTCCTGGCCTTCGAGCCACCAGCTGACCATCTCCTGAGGCTGGTAACGAGCCGAACTTCCAGGCCCAAGGACGGCTTTGTCGACAAAGATAGGACCATAGAGGTTTGTTTGAGCATTGCGCATTCCCACCACCACATGAATTCCCAGGACACCCGGATACGAGTATTTGATGTTGCCGATGTTTAGCCAGCCCGGGTCTCCAGCAGTGGCCGACTTGACCCAGTAGCCTGCTTCGTTCACGTCATATGATTCTCCCTTGTTGTAGGGTTGTCACTGGCCGACAATCCGCACGTGCACTCCTTGGCCCGGGGCCGTCGCCATCCAACCCAAAGCGTATTCGACCTTCCAGGACACACTCACGCCAGGAGCGAGGGCCCGGGACTGCCACACGACACTGTATGTTGGAGCAGCCGAGCCCGAGGCTACGGCGGTCGCCAATTGAAAGTTCCAGCTGTTGTTTTTGGCAATCATGGCGTTGTCGAATTCCGACTCGAACTAATTGAGAGTACGGACAGAAGACATGTTTGTGGCAGTACTTTTCAAAGTATTGAAAGTTGGTTTAGATAGAGAGATGAGTGAATATCTGGGGGAGTAGTGCAGTTTGCTGCTGCTGGATGGGCAGGTTTAGATCCGGGAGACGTATACTATCTTTTATACAGGATCAGAAACCTGGATGCACCTCGAGACGATATCCATTCAACTGAAGAGCTCGAGGTTGACAACAGGATGGCGTCCATGGCTGCTGGCCCCTATTCTCGGGTTCCGAAATATTAGATTTAGGCCGTCTTGGAGTTTTGGTCTGGCCTAGAGTGGCTATCCAGCGCATGCCGTGTGGTAGCCGGGGCGGATCGGGCCGGGCACGGGGAGAGGCTAGTGGTATCGCCAGGGCGTGTGGCTCTGCTGATTGGCTGGGCAACACTTGAAAGGGCTTCATGTCGGTTTCCAGATCAGCCCAGCTGGAGTCTCCCGAAACCACTAAAGTAGCCATTCTTCATACTCCTGTGGTCCTCTTTCCGCTGTTAAGGTCACTGGCGATGGCGCCTCCTGATATAACGCTGCTGAAGACCCAAAGGGGCTTCATGGCTACAACTGAGAAGCTGACTCGAGTCTGGCACCTGCATCGTCAGCTGGAAGCGGCCAGCAGCACTTCGATATTGCAGAGAGAGCGACATTCCAGTCACTTGGGCCAACTGAGAGGCTGATAATGCAAATACGCGACCGCGACACCGAAACCCAGAAATCTCATCATGAAGAAAACCATGGCGACAGTAGTTTCTGTGAATTAACTAGACAGAGTGAAAGAGTTTGAACGGTTTCTGGGTGTTGGTCGGTAGAGGTAGATGACCAGGACGATTTAGGAAGGAGCCAGCCTCGGGCCAGTATACTACCTAGGTACCTAGTCTGCTGTATTGCGGGTTTGGACTCGGTCGACTCCACCGAGATCGCCAACGGTGAGCGGCTGCTGTGGACATTCATGACGTCATATAGCCCCTGGTTGCTCACCGAAAAGTCTTGACATCGTACACTAACATCTTCAACTTCACCTAATCTTGACGTTGGCATGGCAGGTTATCCCGAACGAGGCGCCACGCTAACATTTTGGCACCTAACACTAGGTATTCGTACCGAAGCACGGTAAATGGAATCTTAGCGTCGCAGAGAGGGCCCGCCACACTGGTAAAGTCCCGCCAGCCGAAGATGTCTTTGTAAGATGAGACGGGAGTGGGAGACTGCAGGCATCAAACTGGATCGGCTGAAGTTTCATAGATTGAAACTGCATCGCTTCTGTCAATTAGATCTTGGCACGTGTGGGGGGGGGGGCAGGGCCCAAATGGTTGGGATGAACCCCAAGGGCCCAAATGCCGACGCGCTGTCAATTGGACAACTGCATTCCGCCCAGGTTGGTTCTCAGCCGCACAGCACAGAAGCCTTGGCGGGTTTCCATCAGGCTGAGACCCAGCAGGAGAGTTGTCGACACAATGTTCCAACCTCGGGCTGTTCCCTCTGCGTAAGCTTGCTGTTATCGCGCCTTCCTAACAACTGTATTCTTTGTTCACCCCGCCGTTTGCCGTCAAGGGCGACCTGGAAACGCTAAGCTGTGTGCACGTTGGAATGTGCATGCTGTGACACGACTGCGAGCGGTCAATTGACAGCGACCATGGCCTCCCTCCCCGAAGGTTGGGAATCTGATTACGATGGAAAACGATGGTTCTTTCGCTACAAGTCATCGGGTATTATTCAGTACACGTTTCCGAACCCCGGCGACGAGTTTCCGCAGTTCGTCGATGCCTCGGCCCCGCCCATCGATCTTGCCCCAGAAGAGAGACTTGTCAGCCAGTTGCAGCTCAAGAGGAGGAATACCACCGACGATCATAGCACCACGAGGACGAACTCGGAGAGAAAAAAGGATGTCCCGGTTTCGGCGACGCTGGCCAAGGGGGAAGGTGTGGGTTTCTGGATGGAGCCCGACTTCTTGAATTTTGGCTCGTTGCAGGATTTTGACGAGGAAGATTTGACACCGCCTTGTGATATTTCTCGAGACACTGTTGGGCTGGCCAAAGTGCGGGCATCTCCGAGTCAGGAGCCGTTACAAGTGCTCGCCTCGCCTCTGACGAGTGCCAACGGCACGCCCTTGACGGGCAACAGCCAACCTGCTGGAACTCCAGAACCAGGCAGTCTTGTGGCCGTCCCTGCTGACACTCCTCAGGCTGAGCTGCCTGCACGACAGTCTCCTCTGGGCATTGTCGCCGAACTGCCGAGCGAGATCACAGCCCAGTGCCGCGAGGAAACACACCCCGCGCCGGTTGAACTTCCCGCCCATGATTCCGTGGTGGACGAGCCGCCCCCTCCAGTCTATGCCAATGCTTTTGACATTGCACCGGTTGAGCTTCCTGCCACGACTGTGCCTACAGGGCGTCGCGAACAGGGGCGTAGGCTGGACGAAAAGGCGCTCTCCCCAGAGGTGGAACCGCTCAGAATTTCCAGACCGTCCGCTCAACCGAGTCCCCTTTCTCAACCTGTCGACCAAGGCCCCCCGGCTTCTACGGCTTCCCTGGGTCCCACATCACAAAAATACCAGGCCTACAACCCGACTCGATACAAACCTCCAGAAAACAGCCCACACCGCAGGTCCCAGATCATGAGCTACCAGCCCGATATGGCTCCTCAGGGCGACCAGTCTGAGATGGCGAGCAAAAGACACACCCTCGCCTTCACCCAAGGTTCGAAATCGGAGCCTTCTGATATCCCTTCAGTGCTCAGGCCGCCACAGCCCCCGCCAAAACGGCCTTTGTCGACTGTTGAGGAACAAGGCGCTTCAGTGAGCTTTGGAGGTCGTATCCCCTCGGTCCTGCAGCCAGCCAGGGGCCGGCCCATCTTGCCACACGCCACATCGATGCCCACTGGTCGACGAGAATCCGCCCCGAAAGACTATCGAGCCTACACGCCTCAACCCCAAAAGCAGAGTGCCAGTACTAGTGCGGCCTCCTTCGAAGCTGGTCAACATCAACAGTACCAGCCGGGTATTTTGCAGCACACAATTTCTCCGCAGCAGAAGGAAGGATCGTTTACCTCCGAATCACGGCCTGCCGTCACGAGAACGAGCACTCTCCCTACCAATATGCCGTCTATCATGCCGCATGTGGGGGCGTTTTCTCAACCAACGGTTTTGGCTGGTGCTCCAGTCGCCCAACCAGAAGCTTTGGAACAGCCTCAACCACTAGATCACGGCCATCCCAGCCCTGTTATAACATCAACAGGAACTGACCTGTCAGCATATACAAGCCAAGCGAGGTCTAGTCCGCTAGTTGTTGCGGCGGTCGACGCTACGCCCGCACCTCAAACACGCCATTCTCCGATGGCTGGCGGGCAGCATACAGACCCTACGGACCACAGAGCTTCGATTTCCTTCAGCATTTTGTCGGACCTCAGTATAGTCTCTGAACCACCAAATGGGCCAGTTGTCTCACCTGGCGCCCCTCCGCTGCGATCCGGACAGCTGGATGATTGTGCTAGACGCGCAAACTCCGGTTCCACACCTAGCACCCTGGATCCCGCTCAACCATCAACAGTGGATAGTTTTATCGGGTTGTTACGGACTGGCCCCCCTGCCACAACACACGTGGAGCCTTGTCCAGGAGATCGACGCCCGCCTATGTCGTCGATGTCGGGCTTTTCAATCCACAGCGATCAGCCGGCTGTAACCTCGATGGCCCATCGAATATCTCCTGGTACCGCTCCCACCGTCAGTAGCAGTTTGGACAAGCCAGTTGCGAGCTCAATGCCCAGTGACAACCCACCAGTCACTGCGATTTATCAGATACCTGAGAACATTGTTGCAATCCATCCA
>Ga0247763_1001890_pt1 | contig 11313 bp, 2 predicted proteins | sample UWRJL141409B4_FD_179926 | JGI IMG/M metagenome (GOLD analysis project Ga0247763, IMG submission 179926) | Plant litter microbial communities from Arlington Agricultural Research Station in Wisconsin, United States - UWRJ-L141-409B-4 | ecosystem: Environmental > Terrestrial > Plant litter >...
CCTTAGGGCAACCTTTTGACCTTCGTGATCTCTGTGCAAAGCCCACTGTAGTCACCCTGTTACAGGGCATAGACCCCTGTATCTCTGCTTGTTACAGCAGGTTGGTCTGCTGATCTTAGCTTCCTTTAACCCCGTCTTGGGTAGTTATCGTACCCTTAAAGCCTTCCGCTGCGCCCGTTACAGGGGACTCACCCCCTGTAACCTCCTGTACTGGACCTTACTGAGACCAGTTAGGCTATATAAATTAACAATACGTATTAAAAGTAGCCCAATATAGTTTTAAGACATTGGAATAATTAAACTTAAGCCCTATATTAATATTATTAGGGGTAGGCCTTAATATAGTACCATTATATTAAAGGAGTACCTTTATATTCCAACCTTCCCTATTAATATTATTAATAACTACCACCTCTATAATTCAGGGGGTATACTTATTAAAAACAAATTTTACAACGCCTTTAGGAAGTTTATTACCCTATTAGATTTTAAAGGTTTAGGCTTCTATATCCGGTTACAGGGGTTACGACCCCCTAAAACCAATTATACTTAATAAAACTATAAAAGCACCTGGTACTACCACCTATCCGGAGACCAACCTAAAACCCCTACTATAATACTACTTATTATAAAGGGGGTAACCCCCTTTTTAATATATTATAATAAAGCCTAAAGGGGTCCTTTAGCGGTAATAATTAAGGCGGCTAGATTTTAATACGTACGTTTAGGCTATATAGGGCTAAACCTTTTAAGGAAGACCGCCTTAATTACTAAAGGGATACCCGATTTTAGCAATATATACCCTAAACACATAGCTTGCAAAAGTTGTAATATTACTAAACTATTATACCAACCCTTTTTTAAGGCTGTTATTAACCCTTTTAACGTATTAAGGCGGATAAAGGAGAATATATTCGTAATCCGCTTTATACCCCTAAATAATAAACTTTATAAGCTTATTTTAGTAGACCGAAAGATCTGTTTTAAAATTATTAAGCTTTTAAAATCCAAAGATAAAGTTATTACAAAAGCAAAGGCTGCTATAAAGGAAATTAATAATACCTTTAAATAATACCCAGTATACCTATATTATAATAAAAGTAAGGAAATTAGTAAGCTTAGGCTTTATTTACGTAAAAAGGGTATTATTTTCTCAAAGTCTAATCCTTATACGTATAATTAAAATAACCTAGCTAAACGTATTATATAAGTAGTTTTAAAACGCCTTAAGGCTGTAATAGTTGCTTCAGGGCTTTTATTTTCCCTATAAGGATACGTTATAGGCCTTATAATTAAATTAGTTAATAAAATAGTAAATATTACTAAAAAGCTTACCCTATACCAGCTCTTCCTTAATAAATTAGTACCCTTATAGGCCCTTTATATCCCGGATTTTTCCAATTATAAGGTTATAAGCGCTAATTATATAGTATTAATCCCCCCTAAGAAACGTATTTAGTTCCAAAAGCTTACCCCTAGGGGCGTTTAAAGCAGGTTATTAGTTATATTAGGCACTTAAACCTACTTAATTTAATTTAATTAACGGAAAGTTATTTAAACCAGCTTTATTAAATTATACAAAAACCCTTCTACCTACTTATAAAGGCCCCGGGGCCCAATTAATACCCTAAACCTCCCGGATATTACTAAAGATACGGAGGATTAGTACCTTAACTATAATAGCTCTCCCCCTAAGGCGCCTATTAAGTTCGCCTTACTAATAGTACTACTACGTAAATTAATTTAATTACTTGTAGTAACCCCTAAACCCTTTAAATCCCCTATAGGAAATAAATTTAAGCCTATTATAGTAAAAGTCCCAATTTTATAAGCTATTAAAACTTAGTAAAAGGAATTCGAATAAGTAAAAGTTAAGCTTATAAATACTATAGCGGACCTAATTAACCACCTTATTAATAAAGTTACTAAATAAACTAAATTTAGTAACTACTATAACCCCTCTAAACTTACTAAAGACTTAAAGCTTAAATCCTTTAAGCAAATCCTAAGGTACCTTTTAAAGAACTAATAATTAGTAATATACTTTAAGGAAATATAGTAACTATTAATTACTAAAACCTTTTATTTTATTAAATAATTTAAAACCCAAAAGCTACCTATTACTACTAAACCGGTTACTAAATTAAAAAAGGATATCTAAAGTAGGGTTACTAAGTTTAAGGTCTGGTTAGTAATTAAGGGGTTCTAATAGGCCCCTGGAGTCGACTTTAGGGAGACCTTTATAATTATTATAATACCGTTAACCTGGCGAATTATATTAGTACTAATTACTATTAAAAACTGGGAAATTAAATAAGTGGATTTTATAGGAGCCTTTTTAAATAATAAATTAAATATAAAACTTTATATCAAGGTCTTTAAAGGCTTATATAAATTTAATTTTAGTAATTTTAAAGTATTAAACCTCCTAAAACGGTATAATTGGGACCCCTTTAAAAACTAAGTTATATTACTAGGTAAGGGATTTTATAACCTAAAGTAAACCTTTTACCTTTAGTAATAAAAGGTTACGAAATTACTAAAAATACTAGATTATAACCTTTTTACCAGTAACGTAGCTACTTATTATAATATAGTTTACAAGATTATAATAATTACCCAGGTTAATAACTATCTCCTTATTGGGCCTTTTATAACTAAAATTAAGGTACTAAAGGTCTAATTTAATTAAGTATATAATATAAAGGACCTAGGCCCTACCTACTACTTCCTAAGGGTCGAAATCTACCGCGATAAGGTACGCCGCCTTTTATAAGTTAATTAAAAGGCCTATATTGAATAGGTTATTTAGTATTTTAAATTTAGCTATAACGGACCGGCTACCCCTTTCTCTTTAGGATTTATAAAGCCTAACTCCTCTTTTAAACCCCTAAATACTACTAAAATCCGGTTATTTCAGTAACTTATTGGTATTACTATATACGCTATAATTTAAATTAAGCTAAATATAGTATTTGCAGTATAATAATTTTCCCACCAGTTACAATAACCTACTATTACCTACCTTAAAGCAGCAAAGAAGCTCCTTAACTACCTATTTTCCAATGCAAATTAGGGTATTTATTTTGGCACCTCTACTAATCTTACCCCTATAAGATATACTAATAGTAATTTTGTAAGGTATAAAATTACTATAAAATCTACTTATAATTACCTATTTACAGTAAGTAAAGGACTAATTAGTTGGAAATTAAAAAGGTTGTTTATAATAGCTTATTTAACTTTAAAGGCTGAGTTTACAGGGTTTATAAAGGGTAATAGAAAGGTAATCTGGCTTTAGGGGCTATTTTTTAAACTAAAGTACCCTATATAAGGACCCGTTTTACTAATAGGAGATAATAAGGGCGTTATAAATACGGTATATAACCCGAAACATTACAATTGTATAAAGTATACCCTTTTAAAATACTAGGGGGTAAAAAAAAGCGTTACAAAAGGTAATATTATTATAACGTACGTATTTATAAGGGAGATACCGGTAAATAGGTTGATAAAAGCCCTAACCCCAGCTAAATATAAGTAATTCCTTAAATTATTAAACCTTTTTAGGCCCTATAGATTCTAGAGAGGGTCTGTTTTGAACTAAGAGGCGTACTAGGGCTTAGGGCTGTAAAGGGGATATTAAAATTACAGCCCAGTTGCCCTATAGCTACAGTACCCTTAGGTACTATAACCTAATTAATCTACTACTTTAGGAGTACTACCGATTATATAATAGTAAAGTATAGTTACCATAACTACGGGGAGTTAATATTGTAGTTTAAGGGGGCTGCTAAGCCCCCTGGACCTACTAGAACCTACTAGAACCGATGGGGAGTTCCGAGGACCTACTACCTGTAGGCTTAGCCTATAGGGGTAGACCTACTACCACTATTACGTTAGTATAACCAACTCGTTACCCTGGAATCCTTTGGATTTTAGCGCCAATGTAAGTACTTTTCCCTTTATAATATAGGCTTTCCTTTTATATTTTAGGGCCCTTACCCCCTGTAAGGTTAACCCATACCTACTAAGGGCCCTATAAAGAACCATCTCCCTTTTTGTATTTTTAGTATCTGATTCTTTTCCTTTCTTTTACCTTAAGCAAAATAGTTTATATATAACCTTAGGGCAACCTTTTAACCTTCGTAATCTTTATATAAAGCCTACTATAGTCACCCTGTTACAGGGCATAGACCCCTGTATCTTTACTTATTATAGCAGGTTAGTCTGCTAATCTTAGCTTCCTTTAACCCCGTCCTGGGTAGTCATCGTACCCTCAAAGCCTTCCGCTACGCCCGTTACAGGGGACTTACCCCCTGTAACCTCCTGTACTGGACCTCACTGAGACCAATCAGGCCACACAAATCAACACATATAATACCAAACTATCCCAACTATTTAATTAACCAAATAGTAGCAAACCGAAAAGTATTATAAGGGCGGGGGTATTAGCAACTTCCCAACAATTCGGTAACGAAAAACCAGGGAAATAACTAACCTTTCTAATCAGCTATAATAATAAGAAGGCCCTATATAACGTAACAATCCATACCCGAATACAAATTAACGCTATTTTACTTTCGTTTTTTTCTTTACCTATTACTATAAAATTAAATTTTTACACTAAAATTAATATTATTAATTATACTTTTACCTTAAAACATAATTTGTAACAAGTTGCTAATAAATCCCCTCGTTTACAATACTTTAACGGAAATGTATATAAAAATCTGGAAATATTCAAAATACTAATATAACTATTTAATAATTAAAACCGTACCCGTACCCTTACTATTCCTTATATAATTATTCGCAAAATATACTTAAAAAAAAAACTCCCCCCTATTATTAAAAATACCTATTTTAAGTAAAAAGGCCGTCTTGCTATTTCCAAAAAATAATCAATAATAATTCGCAATTAATATAAATATTATATATATTCAAATACCATATCGATTTTTTAATCCTGCAAAAAAAAAGCCCATATATTTATAATCATACCTTAATTTAAAATTCCAAATTACGTTCTACTAAGGGAGGAAAAGGAAGTAAAAACTAAGGGAAAAGGGGGAAAATAGCTTATAAAGTTAATAAATTTCAAAAATATAATAAATCTTTCCAAAACTACTATACTACCCCATTATTACTAATTTAACTATTTTATTCCCTTAATAGACAATACTACTCCCCTATTTAAAAGATTATACCTACTATTAAAAGTTAAATTAAAAACGCTTTAAAAGTATCTAAAAAAAAATTTAACGAAAGGGTGGATAAAATATAGCAAAAACCCAGCAATATCCCCTATTATATTTATTCCAAAGAAAAACGGTTTTTTACGCCTTTACGTAAATTATTAAGACCTAAATAAAATCACAATTAAAAATCACTACCCTTTACCCCTTATCTCGGAAATCCTTAATAAGGCTTTAAACGCAAAGTTCTTTAGTAAGGTGGACTTGAAAAACGCCTACTACTAAATTTAAATAAAAAAAGGGGAAGAATAGAAAACTACTTTCCGGACTTAATACAAATTATTCAAATATCTCATCATACCTATAAGCCTTACTAATACACCAGCCACCTTCCAATACTACATTCAACACGCACTTTACAAGTATTTCGATACCTTCGCAATAATATATTTTAATATGGGTAGGAGAGACCCAGACTAGTAGACAAAAGGCTGGAAGTAGAGTTGGTTTAGGTGCGATATCGTACCGATACCTATACTATAGAAGCACCCACAGTGCCTAAATAAATAGATAGAGGAACCGCTTGCCCACTAGGGCGAGGACCAGAGGTTCTCTGCGGTGTAAGATTAATAATAATAATATATTTTAATAATATTTTAATCTTTTCCCCAAAACGCAAATCACATACCTAGCACCTTTAATAAATAATAAAACAATTACAGAAAGCCAATCTATTTTACAACCCAAATAAATACAAATTTTACAAAAACGAGGTTAAATTTCTTAAGTATACAATTGGGAAGGAGGAAATATCTATTAATTCCTTATAAATTCAAATAATTCTTAACTAACCAAAACCCTAATCCTTTTATAATATCCAAATTTTTATTAAATTTTACAACTTTTATTAACAATTCGTACAAAGTTTTTTTAACATTACCAAACTATTATATAACATATTATAAAGTATAAAAAACGGGCGAAAACCGGGTAAGGTCCAACTTAATAATAAAAAACGCACAGTATTCTAGCGACTAAAGCACGCCTTTACCACCACCTCCATACTATAATATTTCAACCCCAAAAAACCTATTATCGTTAAAACCAACACTTCCTACTTCACTATAGGCGCTATCCTTTTACAACCAGCAAATAACAACCGAAAATACCCCGTAATGTTTTAATTAGCCAAATTCAAACAGGACTAATTAACCTACTCAACGGCAGATAAAAAGTTAATAACTATTATAAAATACTTCAAACAGTAAAAACATTACTTAAAGGGAAATTGTAAGCAAATCACCATCCTTTTAAATTATAATAATCTTTAGAAATTTATAAAACAAAAACATCTAAATAATAAATAAGCTAAATAGTACATATATCTAATAAAATACGACTTTATCATTAAGTACTAGGCGAGTAAGCGAAACCTAGCTAATACGCTTTCAAAAAGGCCAAATTACGCAAATAAGGAACTTAAAAATAAATTAAAGTAACTTCTAGTAATTAAAAACAAAATAGCGAAAGCGTAATTAATATAAGTAAAGTTTACAACCTAAATAATACCCGAAGAAAAAAGGGATCCGAAATAAAAATTTATTCAAATATTTCAATTATTAATTAATAAGTAAAACGGGGAGGAGGAGGCACCTTCTAAAGATTAGCTTAGTTAAGGATAAATACTTCCTATTTAAGTAATTAAAGCTATAATCTAAAAAAAACGTACTTTTAAACCCTAGCTAAGTACCCTATTACAGAATCTGGTTTTAAAGTTATAAGAGAGTAATAAGTGGATTTAGAAAGTTATTAAGAGGTTAAAAAGCCTATAACTTAATTATACGTTAGGAGATTAATTATAAGGCGTAAATAGAGAGCTATTGTATAAAAGGCGTTTATTTATACCCGTAGAAAAAAGCGTAAAAAGCGCAATTTTTTAGGTTTACTACGATAATATACTAATAAGCTACTTTAAAATTTAATAAACCCTAAAAAGGATCTAATATAAATACTTTTAAAATAATATTAATAAAAACGTTAAAAACTACTATAAATTTTACAATATCTATTAATTTAGGAAATTAAAAAAACATAGGCCATATAGGGAACTATAATCCCTACCCCAACCTTTTAAATTATACTAAAAGTTATTAATAAACCTAATTACTAAATTACCTTTAATTTACCTTTAGGAAGGGGAAGAAGTAGATGTAATTCTAATTATAGTAAATAGATTTACGAAGATAATATACTATTTTACTATTAATCAGATTATTATAAGCTAAGAATTAGTAATTTTATTTTATAAAAAGATTAAGTACCGAAAAGGGGTAGGGGCTTTAAAAAGGGTAGTAAGTAATAAAGGGTTTATTTTTACAAATTAGTTTTAAAGCGACCTCTGTTATATCTTATAAATAAAAAGATAATTATTAATAACATTTCACCTTTAAACCGATAATTAAACGAAACGAATAAATTAGACGTTAAAGTATTACCTAAAGGTTTTTTACAATAAAGAAAAATCAAATTAGGTTTATTTACTAATAAAAGCGGAATTTGTTTGCAATAGTATAATTAATGCCATAACGGGAATTGTACCCTTTAAAACGCTAATAGGCTTTAACCTCTTATTTTATAATTAAATTAGGGGCGATACGTTAACGGGGAAAGTACTAATAATAGTTAAGTAAATTAAAAAGCTTTAAAAAATCCGCCAACGATTAAAAAAGAACTGGGCAAGGGTAATTAAAACGTAAAAGCAATATTATAATAAAAAGTATTAAAGTCGAAAATTTCGAAAAAACTAATTAGTAATATTATTAATAAAGAATTTAAAACTAAAATCACAGTTAGAAAAGCTTATACTAAAGTTTATAAGGCCATTTCGCATCCTAAATAAAATTAGTTTACTAATATATCGCCTCTACCTCCCCGCTTAATATAACAAGCTATATAATATATTTTTAATCAATTTACTAAAACTATATATATATAAGTCAGAATAGGAACCCTTGCCGATACCTTAGTTAAAAGACAACGAAAAATAGGAAATTAAGGAGATTTAGAATTATAGGTAAATTAATAACGAAACGAAATAGCTGGTTAAATAAATAAGGTAGCTATTAAAATATAACCAATAACTAAAAAAGGAGGATCTGGAAAATACGCCAATTTTAATAGCCAAATTTAAAAAAGACTACGCTAGGAAAAAAGCCCGTAAGTAAGAAAAAGGGAAAAAGAAAAGGTTTTATTACAATACTTAATTACAAAGTTAATAAATATAAAAGGAAATTAAATCAAAATATATAAAAAACGTATTTAAAACGAAATTAAATTTCCAATCGACAGGTTAATAAACGATAAAAATTTAAAAAAGGGAAAAGAAATAAGATCCTATAAAGGCTTAAGATTGCTAAAGGCGACCGTAATATTAGCAATATTAATACCCTTTCCCTGTTATAAATAATTTAAAAACTCTACAATAAGCTTATACTTCGCTACCATTTACAAATTATATCCCATTTAAAAAGGTTTAAGGTAAGCCTTTTACGCGACCTTTTAACGTCGTATAATATTATTATACTTAGCCTTAATTTCGGTTAAGATATTAGTACTTCTTTAAATAAGCAATTAGGTACTGAAACAACTACGAAACGATCTTAAAAACTAACCTTCGGGGGCAAAATCATAATAGGGCAGGGATTATTAAATACTCTAGCTTTTTCTATCTTTTTACTAAATTTAGTAACTAATAATTTTAAATTAAAAAGAATATTAGGTAAAAAATAGGCGAAAAATATATAATATTTACCCTAATAACCTTTACACCGGTATTAAAATTATACACTTGGCGATATATCTTCTCACAATTTTCAAAAATAGCTAAGAAAAAATTAGTAGCGGAGGTAATAAAATTACAAAAATTAATACTATTATTACTATTATCCTTATTATTACCTATAAGGTATTTAATATCGTTACGATTCTCCTTTAATTTAATTACGTCTCCTAAATTACTAAAGTTATCGTTAAAAGGGGTAGGAGATTTAGAAAGGGGTATAGGGTTTGGAATAATTTTTTTTTTAAACTTAGGCTTCTTGCCTAGGATTTTATTAGTAAATTAAATAAGTATTAAAAAGTCGAATAAATCGCCTTTTATATTAATAAAAACTTAGATTAAATTTGTTAACGAAACGTATGCGAATAAAGTTAAATACGTACCATATAGTAGGAATCTTTCGAAATCTAATAATTATCGTACTGAAACAATTTTAATAAGCTAATAATATAATTAGGTAGGGCTTACCAAGGCAAAAAGCTCGCTCCTTACCCAACTACGTACCGGGGCAATAGGGCTGAACGCGTTCCTGTTTAGAATGAAGGTAAGAGACGTGAATACCCTACTATATTAATGCGTAGGAGCACTAGAAATAGCGGCATATATCTTCCTAAACTACCCAGAATACGCGTAAAGTTGAGAGTAAGTAGGATTATTAAGAGTACGGGATGGAAGTACCTTTAAAGAGGCTTTATCTTACATTGTAACCGTAGCGAAATTAATAACGTGGTTTTATAATATAGGTAGAATCGAGATGTATAATTTAGCTAGGGAAATAAAGAGACTTAATAGCGAGGAAAAAGTAGTTAGGGGAAGGAAGAAAGTAGTCGCTGCGAGAGAAAAAAGAAGATACGAAGAAGAGGAACGATTAGTAAAAGGTAGAAGGAGAGGACGGATAGTATTGGGACTGTAATATAATAACTATAGTAAAATTACAACGAAGATACTATAAATACTAATAAAACCTATAAACAGGTAATAAGTTACCTATAATTTGCGGAAATTACTAATTCCTTCCCAAGAAATACCTATAAACTTACAGCGAAGTAGTATTATATAAAAGCAGTACGAATCCCTTTATATATTATAGTTAACGTACTTTTGTATTTTTATTTAGTATAAGTTAGTAGGAATTATTAGTAAAAGATTAAAAATATAACGAAAATATAGCGAAAACGTAACGGGGAATAATATATATCTTATTAAACCTACTTTTTAAGTACTTTGGCCGGAATTTTACTAATTTCACCCAAGATTTTGAAGCGTTTTTAAATAATAGTGAAACGGCGTTTAAGACGGTACGTTTAATAAGGCGTTCTACTAGGGGTGGTCTAAGTTGCGGTAGTGGTGTGAGAAAACTGCGTAGCTATACCGCGAGAAGGGGTCGCCGGAGCAAACGGAGCAGGTTTTATAGTAACTCAACCCTACTAGGTACGGATTATTTAATTAGTAAGAATAAAATGGCGTTAAAATCCGTATAAGTATTGTAATTGGTACGCGGAAGGTATTAGGAATTTATAGAATAACTAATGACGACGGAAATTAGCTTGCGGGCGGCGTAAACGATGAATATAGTAGCAGTTTGCTACTTAGGATTGGTAAGTTAAGAAGAGTTAGTAAGTATTAAAGCTGCAACGAATATGTAGAGAGGTATATATAAAGATATATATCTAATTGAAATCCGTATAGTGCTGGTAGCGGCGAGAGCCTGGAGTTGTAAGAAGTAAGTAAGAACTTTAAAGGAGTAGCGAGAGTATGTAAAAAAAGTATTATTAGGTTATAGATACTTATGGAGCTTTTAATAACCGCTGATATAAATGCCGCTAATATAAGAATAGTAGGGGCCACAAGGATAAAGATTAGCAGAATTATAAGAATTAGCAAAGGAGATAAGCGATAGTGGAGTGCTTACGCGGCGACTACGCGGTTTTACGCGGCGGTTTTAATCCTTAAGAGCAAGGTGTTGGTATTGGAGTTGGAAGCTATAGTATGTAAAGTGATGGATAATGATGAAAAGAAAAAGAGAATGAGGGAGAAAACCCTTTATTTATAGGTAAAAAAGAGCGAGAATCTGCGTTTACGTATTATACTTATTATTATTATTAATCTTACACCGCAGAGGACCTCTAGTCCTCGCCCCAGTGGGCAAGCGGTCCCTCAATCTATCTGTTTAGGCACCGTGGGTGCTTCTATAGTACAGGTATCGGTACGATATCGCACCTAAACCAACTCTACTTCCAGCCTTTTGTCTACTAGTCTGGGTCTCTCCTACCCAGG
>Ga0247763_1001891_pt1 | contig 11309 bp, 10 predicted proteins | sample UWRJL141409B4_FD_179926 | JGI IMG/M metagenome (GOLD analysis project Ga0247763, IMG submission 179926) | Plant litter microbial communities from Arlington Agricultural Research Station in Wisconsin, United States - UWRJ-L141-409B-4 | ecosystem: Environmental > Terrestrial > Plant litter >...
TCCGGGCTCTTTTGCACAAAGCAGTCTGATTCTGCTCAATCCACAGCTCGAATGCCGCCGTATCGGCGCGTCGTTTCTGCGACGTTTTGCGCGGCTTGGGCTGGCGGTTTAGAACCCATTTCTTGTTCATGTTGACATTGCTGTCCTCGTCCTCGTCGGATGCTATGAAGTCGTCGTCCGTGTTACCCTGGGATTTGGTTTCTTCATTTGTATTTAGGGCGACCCCGTTTGGATTCTGAGAGGCCGGCGGCTTCGCTTGCGTGCCGAACAGCTGAGGCGACGGCCCTGGCTGCGATGAGGCCCACACGGACGCCTGAGTTTCAGGGTTGCCCATCTTGAACTCTCGAGCTAGGTGCTCGATTGAAACAATGATGATTGCGCGGTTCGTATACGGAGCGAATTTCTCGTTAGTTGGCTGGCTTGAAAATCTACGTTGAGGAACGGAATGGGGAAGGAGTGGTAAGGGGTATCTGAGGCGGGTAACTAGCAAGTTCTTATTACAAGTACAAGAAGCAGGATGCTGTGATACTGGCAGTGGTTTGGGGCGCAAAAGAAGCAAGCGCCAAGAGATCCAAGCACCAGAAGGTATTTTAAGTAGAGTTTCCAGGTTTGTTTGTTCCGTTTCTGGGTTTTCATCGCAAACTATCGCCAATAGCACGTGGGCCGAATCGAATGCATCAAGCTGGGATGATTATTTTTTTGGGGGGTATTGTACCCCTCTGCTCATGCCCCTTTCGGCTAAGAAAAAGCCGCTTCAAGGACTCAACCTTTCCAGTATCCACCTCTCCTCTCCGCCTTCACCACGCACTCTGTCGTATGAAAAGCGATCATGCAACCGATTCTGCCGCCCCTGCCAAAACTCAACCCTCTCGGGCACAATCCGCAAGCCTCCCCAAAACTCTGGAACAGGTATCTTCTCCTCTCCTTCAAACCTCTTCTCCGCCTCGGCAACCCAGCCCTCTAGCTCCTTTCTCCCATCATCATCCCCTTCCCCTTTGAGCACCTGACTCTGCTTGCTCGCCCACGCACCCACTCTGCTCCCTCTCACACGCGTATCAAAATAAACTTGGCTTTCCTCCCTGCTAAGCCTCTCACCTCGCCCTTCCACCCGAACCTGCCTCTCTAAGGGCTCCCACCAAAACACCAGGCTTGCCCACAGATTTCCAGCGCTGCCACTCCCATCGCCAAACAGGTCCCTCGCTTTTCCGCTAGTGCCGAAGTTGCTGTATATTACGAATCCTCGAGCATCGAGCTCCTTCATGTAGACAATGCGCGCCGACACGCGGCCCGAGGGAAGTTGCGCTGTGGAGAGGGTGCATGCCTCGGGATGAGCCACACCGGGGCTAGATGACGAGGCGGCAGTGAACCATGTGTGAAATTGTAGGATTGGGGAGTCTGCGTCAAGGTCGGCGCGGCGGAGACCCCCGCACTGCTCAGCTTTGAGGAACTGTCCTGCCTGGCCTGAGCCCGGACCGGAGGTAGCGGGGTTGGGCGAAGGCGCGGACGGGGCGCCGGTTGGGGCGACTGGACGTAGTAATCAGAATGAGTTCTATCTGACCATCATGGCAGGATTGGAGGACTTACAGATGAGCTTGGCGCCGTCCTGCGGGGGATGCAACGCCATCCTGATCGAGTTTCGGTTTAGTCTAGCAGCTGGGGAAATCAGAATTGTGAGCCGGTTGGTTGCCCTCATGAAGACGGCGTTGGGATCGAGACACGCTTTGTTGCTTTATACGTGTAGCAGCCGGCCGTCTCAGCGTGTTTGGAAGCATCCCTCCATCCGATGACCTGATCGTAATGTGCTGTCAGAGCCCCACCGAAGCTTAATATCAACCAATCACAGCCAGAGCTAAACCCTGATGGTAGTTGCACTCGTCACATCTGCAGCTCCTCGGAAAACACAATGTCCGCTGCCCTCAACCGAACGAGATATCCTGTAGCGCTATGTCATGTCATCGCTTATCGCTTTCACGTATGTTCTTACAGTGTTTACAAGAAGTAGTCCGCCACAGGTTTTTTCGCAGGCATCCCTCTTGCATCTTGCGGAGCTGCCTGGAAGACCCGGTATCTCCTGGCGGGCCCACTCAGATTCGGTCCCGTCCGGGCGTTTTCCGTCAAGACCCCTCTAGGCCCAACTCCTCCGTCGCTGCGACCCACGTCCCCGTTGCTTCGCGCGAATATGCCTAGCCCAGACTCGTCCTCAGAGAGCTCAAGTAGCGCTGCTACATTGCCGCAACGATAGCAGTAATTCGGGGCCGACCATACAGTGACGATGCTCGCGTCAAACATCTCCTTGAACCCTTCCATGACAAGCTGATGGGCGCGCGCAATCAAACTGAGGTCATTGTGGTGGTTAAACGTCTTCACAATGTCCGCACCGAAGAGAAAACCAGCCCCGCGAGGCGACAAACCCCACCCATCGATCTCGTCAGGATCTGACCAGAGCAAGTCGCACATGGCGCCCTCGTGAGGTACTTCTTGTTTTCGATCAAGCAGCCGAATCTTGTCCACCATGTCAATTAGGGGACTGAGCCCGCCATGGACGCACAACACCGCCCCTGCTGGGTTGCCAACTGATCCTCTACTCGAGCCCGATGCCCCAGAGCCGGGAGGTCCAGTGTTGGTAGGTGCTCCAGGGGCGGGGCCAGATCCGGTAACCCCATTTGCGATCGCTGCGGGGCCGTTTGGACTTCGGCCCTGTAATCTTTTACTTCGCGCCTGTCGCGAGAATTGTGTCATTATCTGTCCGTCCGCATTGCAGACCTCAATTTCGACATCTTCGTCGGTTGTGGGAGCCTCCGACGACGTGTCAGGACTGGGCGAGAGCATGTTGGATGCTCCAAGCACGATGGCACCCAGAGCGAGGTAGTCGAAAACGTCACAGCAGTATCGCCAAACATTCGCGCTTCCGTACTTTCGAAGACATTCGTCGTAGAAGCCATAGACAGTCGTTATTTGTCGCGATTCGTGGTTCCCTCGGATCAAGGTCATGCGATCGGGGTAGCGCACTTTCAAGCATAAGAGGAGCAAGAAAGACTCGAGCGAGTAAAATCCGCGGTCAACGAAGTCACCTGTATGGGCATAATATCAGTAAGGTTGCTGAGGTGTATGCGACAAGATAGGAATCATATGTACCCATAAAAAGGTAGTTCGTGTCAGGGACATCGCCGCCGACACGGAACAGCTCCATGAGGTCGTGAAACTGGCCGTGGATGTCGCCACATATCTATATCGGAATATTTGGTTAGAGATGGAAATTAGGGAGCATCAGCGCGCAGTTGAGCATACTGTGACCGGCGCATTGACTGTAACCACATTCCCCTCCTCGATCAAGAGCTCCCGTGCCTTGTGGCAGAGCTCGCGCACCTGCGCCTCGGGTATTGGCCGACAGGCCCGGAGTTGTGCAATCGCTCTAGAGGTAGAGTAGTTAGACAAAGCGCCCAGGATGGCCTTGAGGGGAGGCTGTTGGGACGCACTTGTCGAGGTCGCTCATTTTGATTGCGATCGAGGCGAGTCGCGCTACCTCTTCCCGCCGCTGCAAATGTTCCGCAGAGAGCTGGCGGATCTGTGCTCAAATGAATGGTGACGCCTGTAATCGTCCAGCTGGAGTAGGCTGGCGAGGCTGGCGGCGCTGGCGGTCGCAACAAGACTGATTGTGTCGTGGAGGGGAAACCTGATGGTGCTTGCTAGTTTCAAGCAGATGTTCCAGGGATCCGGAACCGACATTCCAGGCAACTCGGCATGTTGGCCCGTGCGCTTGCCGAGTGTGGCATCCTGCAGAGCTGCCCTTGCTCTACACTAGTTATTCTACAGGATGTGATATCTACCGCACATCATCCATCATCCACTTCATACTCCACCGAACTTGGGATTCTCGGAGAAGACAGCGCCCAGGCGATTGGCGCATCATGCTTTCCAGAGTGCTTCTATAAGCATTGGTTAGTTCAACTGAGCCCAATGAGTTGCCCCCAATTGACTTCGCTAATTGACGCTGTGCTTCAGGCTCCTCTATCTTTAGTCTCTCCCATCGCTGACCTATCGGCCTGCTACCTCATGCCACCTCCTCACCTTCACCCGAGGTCGAGGATGACCTCCTCCCTCTTCGCCACAACAATCCTTGCGAGCTTCTTCGTCGTTGCACTCCCGCATGTTCTGCCGTGTCCCGCGCCGAGGGGAGTCTTCGCCGACGGCGAGATGCCCGACGGAACGAAGAGGAGACGACGCAGACGATCTGAAAACCTAGAAGCCAAGGACGGGATCGTTGATTTCAATTCCGTCACTGCGGGCGATGAGGCCAGCACGGCTAAGGCGTCAATGCCAAAGCGAGAGTGCCCTGTACCGAGACCTGGCGGCCGGATAGGGGAACTTCTCGGCTTCAAAGGTCCCGAAGATGGTTCAGGGTCAAAACCGGAGAGGTGATATCAACTTGGAGCGTGGGAAATCTCAGCTGTACGACAAGGAAGGGGACGGTGAACAAAAACTACGCGGTCTAGCTTTGGTTGCCGAGACCGCGGGACACTATTACACCGAAATACACTCGATATCGCCACCCGAAAAGGGAATATTAAGGAACAATTCCTTCACTTAGCCAGGATTCTGATGCTGGTGAGCATCTCTTGGCTTCAAGGGATCGTGGACGTGTCACCCAAGCAAGATGTTGATACTAAGGAGGCGTAGCCTCAAACCAGCCAGCTTGGTTGCGGAAAGAGCGCCTGTACTCTTCCGCGCCTCCTGTCACTCAATAGCCACACTGTGTTTCAATGATTGGTCTAGATTCGAGAACTTCCAATTTATCCAGAACTCGGACATGCGCTCCTCCCATACTGTCGTCAAGCAACATAGGCATTGCGTGGCGCTCCGGAGTTTTGTCGATCTCGTGTTAGAAGATGGGCGACATGCGTTTGTCCAAGCGATACTGTCGTGCTAAATTCTTACCAGAATCTCGCAGCTATTCCAACGTGTTTTGGTAAGGGGTTCGCGTTCTGCCTATCATCTGCATAACCCCTGACCGTCTTGGCACGCTGAAACGGTCTTGGGGGGTTAAACCAACACACCATCAGCTCATTGCGCCAAGCCATCACGAGCAGGATGGTGGCTGCTGAGCGCAGAGGCGCTGATCGTCCAACTCCCAGCAGCCTTGGTTTTCCCGCTGGCGACATCCCGCCATCACTGACAAGATCGCCCGCTTGATCTACTGGTTCCAATGGGGCGTTTCATCGACGATTCTTGTACCTACCAGATCATCCCCGAGGTGCTTGTTTGCACGGAAATAGGAAAGGAGAAGGACAGCCATCCGCCATATTTGCCGGTGAGACATTTGTATAACAGGTAGTCTTGCTCGCCTCAAGGTGGGGTTTACAGCTTGGGTCCTGTTGTTTGTCGTTTCTACCGAGGTCTGCTTCTTTTTTTGATCCGTTAGTCGCTGATTTTCTTGCGCTTCGAAGAGGTAGGCAGTGAATCTCGCACGTTTGGGTTTTGCCACTAATCTGTCTGGTATTGTTATAGCTGTGCTCTGTTCTTTCTTGGTATCCGAAGTCTGGACCTTCGGCGGGGTTTTTGATCATGAAAGCATCTACACTCCTTCTCTCAGCTGGCCTGGTGTCAGCTCAGGTCGTCAACAATGGCCTAAATCTAGGTGCCAACAACTTGCTCAATGGTTCGTTCGATACCGGCGCCTCCGACTTCGATCCGGCGGCTCTGGGCCTCAATCTCGGCAACCTGAATGTCGACGGCCTCGATATCAATAACCTGAACTTCAACAATCAGGACGCAATGGCGCAAGCCATTGAAGCTCTGCTCGGAAATCTGTGCCTAAACAACGCGCTCAACGTGAACAGCATTGTAGGACTAGGCTTGAACAACCAGTTGGATCTTTTCTTCCAGCTCGCACAGCTGCAGCAGTTGCAGCAGTTGGGTTTCCTGGGGTTCAACGGTATCAACAATCTATTCAGTAGCGGCTTCGGTCTCAGTGGCGGCTTCAACGTCGGTGGGTGATTCTTCTTTGCCAAAGACAGAGCAAATTCAGAGCAATATCCTGACCGGTTTTAGGTGTGTTCAAGCGCGAAGTCGCGAAAGCGAAGAAGTCGATGAAGCGGTTCAAGCTACGGCGTGGAATGAAGGTGACGAAGAGGCAATGCCAGGGAGTCAATCAGGGAGTCAATAACGTGAATGGGGCGGTTGATGGGTCGGTCACAATCGCTACAGCTCCGGCTGCCGCTGCTTCCGTTGCTACTGCCGCCCCTGTGGTCGCCTCAGCGCCCCCGGTCGCGGTCGCTACGGCCCCTGCCGTTGCTGTCGCCACCCCGGTTGCTGTCGCCTCAGCGGCTCCTGTGGCTAGCGTTGCCCCCGTCGCGATTGCACCGGCCCCGGCCGCTGCAGTACCTGCACAGCCTGTAGCGAGCGTTGATCCGGCTGCCGCGGCCCCGGCGGCTCCTGCAGGCGAGGAGAACCTGGCCGACTTCACCCGCTAGATACGACTGGGGAAGGATGATAGGATGAAGGCTGGACGAAGAGCAACAGCAAGGGTGTCAGATCTACATTCGGACTCGGAGTTTGGCTCCTGGGCATGGGGAGACACAATCCGGTCCCATTCTTTTACCTTGCCAAAACATATTCCAACGCGCGGGGGCAGGTTTGGTGTTGATGGTGTCTCAGGCGCTCCACCGAGAGCCGTGGTACCGATCTGGGTTCATTAACATTATCCTCCGCCAAGTCAGGGGAGAAACAAAAATGATAAGCTAATCGGAATCGGGGGCTCGGGTTACTTCGGGCCCCTCCTGTCACCTTCAATCGAGTGTGACAGGGCCCTGTTTTCCCGGCGACGCCAGGTTTCCGGCTTGACCCAGCCTATCACTAGGTAGTTATGGAGTGTGATACCTCAGTTTTAGTGTAATTTTTCTGTTTCGTCGCAACCTTGCACGCTGCCAGGGCCTTCTACTGGACAGGCCTTCTATTGGACAGTCTATCTAGAGTGTATAAGCACCTTGATACTGCTGGGATCCTGTTGTGTTTTTAGCGTCGCTCAAGCGCCGGGCGTGGCGGAGATCTTGGGATCAATGGAGTCTGGGATTCGGGAAACCGATTGCCTTCTGACTTGGTGCTAAATTTGGGCGCGGACATTTTTTCCTGCGATGATAGACAGACGAGACGCATGGAAGGTGCTTCGAGCACATCAGGTCAAACGCGCCGCTTTCGGGATCCGCTACCCAATGCGACGAGGGGGACTTGGATGACGCCATGTTCCAAGTATTTGGCTTGCGACTCGTCTTAATGAAAGGAGGCGGAATTGGCGTCCTCCCGGGTTTGCCAAGTCAATAGACATCAGGTGAGGCGAGCTTGAAATGCAGCGTCGTGATATCGGACAGAAGTCGATGCCGCTTTGACGGCAAAGGCATGGATCGGATATGCTTCATCGCCGTGACCTGCGACGCTTCGGGAGGCACAAGCGGTGCAAGTCGGGGTGACAAGCGGGACCTCCAAAGGTAAAATGCAGACGTTGCTTTGACTCCCGAACAATTGTACCAATCATCGCGCAGTTCAGGCCTCGGTTGTGCCCCAGATTGGCAGGGGGTGCTCCCCATTTCAGCCTCTCCCGCTCGTAAGAGCCCCATCCCCCCCATTTTAGCCAAAAGCTTGGCAGGAACCAGACGTGAGTTTGAAACAACAACCAAGATACTCAAGCAGGTCGCTGATTCGCCTCGGCAGTCGGCCAGCCCCAGTGGCTGCGCTTCACCAGGTAACTAAGCTTAACTGGCAAGCGAGGTTCGGATCGAGGCGACCCAATCAGATGGCCTGCCCGCCGATTTTGCAACCCCCACTCAAAGTCTGCGAGAGCTCGCCGTCGCCGCCTCGCACCTGCAGAGGCTGCTGCAAGTGCACCCTGCAGGCCGCGCTTTCCCCCTTTCACTCCACAAGCTGTCATCCGACCTTTCTTCTTCCCTCTGCCCTTGTGCTCAAAAGCCCGAGCCAGTCCCGCTTTGCGGTGTCGAAACAACGCGAAACAGCCTGCCTACCCTCGGCGGCGATCAGGGAAAAGACGAGCTGGGCGAAAGCTGTGCTGTGTCGGGTCAGACTTCAGACGGTACCTTGTCGCTCCACAACGGGACCCCGCGCTTCTCGGTACCCCTTGCGAACCTTCAGCTCGTGGTTCCGCTGGCCAAGGCTGGCTCGCTCTCGAACCATGCCTGCCTTGGCCAGACCAGACTAGAACATCTGTTTGTTAGCGCAACTGAACTTCTCTACAGTCTTCCCCTGCCCGACTCTCTCTCTCCGTTGTGTTTCTCCGTTTGCTTGGCACCACCCTACCACCCCTGCTGTCGACCCAGATTTGGGTCCGGCCACAGGTCGTTCCGTGCATGACGTCGCAACAGTCTCGTCTATTTTCCCGCCACCACTGCACACCGCAGCCATCGATAGCCCTAGATCCCAGCTTCCATGACCAACTAGAGCGTCGGACACCCTAGCCCGTAACTCTGAGGTAGGACGGTACATACGAGCCATGCCTCGAAGTTGGTGTTTCCGCCCAGGCCTTCCACCCCATGGCCAAACCTTGATGCTGCTCCTGGGATTGCTGTTTCCCGCCGCGCACCCCTTAGCCTTAGGCCCATTCCCCTTCCCCCCGTTTTACCCGCCCCTCGGTTTCCGTCGAGGTGACGCCTGACAGCACAAATCTGACACGCTCCGGATGCCTACCCCCCTCCTTTCCGAATCTACTATCACCTCCCTGAAATTCTTGGCGGGCGGTTGCCGCTCATGCCTTGGACATGGGCATGCATGCCGCTCACAACCCACCCGTCCTGTATATAAGACGGGAAGGGACGGACGATGGTGGCCTTCCTTTTTGTTTCCTCATCCCACTCACAACTTCAGCTTTCAAAGCCCATCATCTTCTTTCGTCATTCATTCTTCAGAGGTAAGACCCCCTGGGTATCATCATCATCTAGGTACACCGGACTGACCGACGACAACAGCTGTGCTCGTTGTTCGCTTCCACTCCTTCATTTTTGGAACATTTTTGAGGTATGCTACCGACTGGCGTTGGCCTCACATTATCAGCCAGCATGACTAACCAGGCTCGGTAGCTGTGCTCTCTCTATTTCTAATTCTTTTAATTGTTTGACTCGAGTCATTCACTCTCACATCATCAAAATGAAGCCCACTACCATCCTCGTTTCTGCCCTCGCCACTTTGGTCGCTGCGGCCCCCGCCTCTGAGAAGAAGGTTGAGGAGCGCTCGTTCGCGTTCGATGTCGGCCAGTTCAACAACTTCAACGGCTTCCAATCGGTCAACCTGAACTACCTTGCCAAGCTCAACGGCCTCAACCTTAACATCCTGTCTCTGCTCGCCGACAATAACAACTTGAACATTGGTGGTTTCCAAAACCTGTTCAACATCGGCAACGATATTAAAATTCAAGACATCCTCCTCCTCCAGCAGCTCCAAGATCTCCAGCAGTTCCACAATGCTGGTATCCTCAACAACTTCAACCTCGCCAACTTCCAGTTCGGCGGTTTCAATGGCCTCGGCTTCGGTGGCAGCATCCTTGATACTGGTCTGCTGAACCTTGGTGGCGTCGGCCTCAACTCTTTCATCAACCCCAGCGTTGTTACCCAGGTGCAAACCGTGGCCCAGTCATGTGAGTAAAGTTTCCTTGCAAACCCCATCATCCCCACCCGACCCGAGAGAGAATATCGCCCCTATGTTTTTTTAAAAAGTTTTCCGAGCGGTGTATTCACACACACCCCAGTCTTGCCGGTTGGTGGACTGCTCGGCGGAGGCTTTGCGGGCGGATTGAACTCTGGGGTCTTCTCTGGTGGTATCTCCTCCCCCACTGTCTCCTCGGGTTTGTCCTCGGGCGTGTCTTCGGGCGTGTCTTCGGGTGCCGTCACTGCAGCCGAGCAGGAGGCACAGGAGGGCGGCAGCTCTCTCAACAGGGCTTAAAATCAGACGAGTCGACGATACCGCCCTCCCCCTCTTCTCTCTCTCTCTCTCTCTCTCGAAAACATCGTGGGATTTTTACGGAAATGAGAGGATATCAGAACAGCGGAGCTAACTCGTGGGTTTTCTCTTCTCAAGTCGTTGTTGTCAAGGAGTAAACACACCAACACCTCCATCGCGCACCGATAATCTCCCTCCTGGCCACCAACACTCATCACTTCGATCCGCTCCTTTCCCAGCCGCGCTATGAGCGTGTAGCGTAGCTACACGGAATGACGAGAGACAATAGGAAAATGTACCGGGGAGGATGACAGGAGATAGTCTAGGAAGAGGTCGATTTGGATTCTACCTAGGGACAAGGGAACTACGCCACAGCAATACAGGCCAAAGGTGTTTTGTATCATCATTGGGTTGTACATCATCTATCTCATGCTTCTCTTCCTCGCTATTTTTCCCTCATCTCGGACACGGGATCAGCAGCAGCAGACCTCCACCTTCCCCTTTTTATTATCTCTTATTTCCTTCATCGGTATTCATTTTTGTTACTTGGGTAGACTAAAGAAGAAGAATACGAGAGAGATGTATGGGCTTAGTATCTTGTTTATTTCCTTTGCTATTCCTTTGGCGCTCTGATGATCATGAGAGCGAGCGGGGGCGGGCGTGGAGTCGCGAGCGGAGAAGGGGGGATAACCAGATTGACAAACGATGAGTGGGAAGGATTTTATGAAACCAGTTTAGGATCAGGGTGATACCTTGGAATTGAGAAAAGAAAACCCCAAAAAAAACACGAAACTTTCGTGTGATTCTCCTCTGCTTCGTGAATGCACTGGTAGCGGCGGCGGAAGAGTGCGGCGGAGCGGCCTGTTCTGATAGGGCTGAACGCTTGGGACGGGAGGAGTTGGGGACACAAAGCCAAATTCGGAACTCCGGCTATGTTCCAAGGCGGGCTCAGGTGTAACGTCTGGAACAAATCCCAGACACGGTTGCCACACTCCCGTGATCGATCCGACGCGGGGAATATCGGGTTTCCGTTTCCCTGCCAAGGGATTTGGTTGGGCCCATCCCGATTGGGGGTGCCGCGGGCCTGCGATTTATGTCTGTCTACCATCCCGAACGCGGCAGGAAGAGCTGCAGCTATGGTCGTATTTAGAGAACGGGATGTCTCAATTGGCCCGGGGGACGGAGGGGGTTGTTGGCTCGGGCACTCGTTTCTACTTTGTGTGACACAAAGCAAAGGTATTGTGTCATTTCATGGCATTTGGCACGTACGGGCAGTGCGGGAGACTTAGGATGGGCATGAATCAACGTCTGCCTGCATGAACCTTGGCAGTGTGCCTTGTAGTCGCCGAAAACGCTATGCGAGGGTGTCGTTG
>Ga0247763_1001893_pt1 | contig 11299 bp, 5 predicted proteins | sample UWRJL141409B4_FD_179926 | JGI IMG/M metagenome (GOLD analysis project Ga0247763, IMG submission 179926) | Plant litter microbial communities from Arlington Agricultural Research Station in Wisconsin, United States - UWRJ-L141-409B-4 | ecosystem: Environmental > Terrestrial > Plant litter >...
AACGTGGCGAACGTCGAGGTGATGGCGGCGAGCCTCAGCGAAGAGCAGCTGTTCGACGTGCTGCCGTCGCTCGACTGGTGGGATCGGGAGGCTGTCGATCTCGCCGAGCAGCGCATCCCGTTCGAGCGTCAGGTGTTGCGGCCCGGCGGGGAGCCGAACCGCTGGAATCAGCTGCTCTTGAGCCCTGCCGCGCTGCTCGGCAAGAAAGAGGCGCAGGCGGGCCGCTTCTACTACATCGCGTCGCGCTCGGCGGAGGTGCTCGACCCCCACGAGACCGACGACGCGGGCAAGCCGCTGCCGCAGGGCTGGCGCGAGGTGTTGCTGAACGTGACCAACCTGGGCGTCACGTCCAAGCTGTCGGGCAACTCGGGGCTGGTGTGGGTGACGCGCCTGTCAGACGGCGGCGCGCAGGCGGGCGCGGAGGTCGTGGTGCGCGCTCGCTCGGGCGGCGTGCGCTGGCGAGGGACGACGGGGGCGGATGGCGTCGCGACGCTGCCGGGGCGTGCCGCGCTGCTGGGTAAGGTGGGCAAGGGGAGCAAGGGGGGCAGCCCGGCGCTCGACCCGCAGGCAGAGGCGGAGGAAGCGGCCGAGTCGGAGGGTGAACAGGCCGCCGAGCTCCTGGTCTTCGCGCGCGTCGGCGACGACGTCACGTTCGTGGATCCCGACGCAGCGGGGCGCTTCACGGCCTGGAACTTCGGAGTGCAGGGCGACGTGGTGCCCCAGGAGCTGGCGCTGCGCGGGTTCCTGCACACCGATCGCGGGCTCTACCGTCCGGGAGACACGGTGCACGTGCGCGGGCTGGCCCGTGTGTTGAAGCTCGGCGGCGGGCTGTTCGTGCCGCCGAACGCGCAGGCCGAGGTGAGCGTGTCGGACCCGAACGGGCGCGAGCTCGGGCGGCAGACGCTGGCCATATCGCGCTTCGGCGGGTTCAGCGTCGAGCACGTGCTGTCCGAGGTGGCGCCGCTCGGCGACTACCGCGTGGTGGCGCGGCTGCCGCACGGAGAGTTCTCGGAGACCTTCACGGTGGAGGAGTTTCGGCCGGCGACGTTCGAGGTCGAGCTCGCGGCGAAAGCGCAGGAGGCGTTCGCGGGCGGCACGCTGTCGCTCTCGAGCTTCGGCCGCTACTTCTACGGCGCGCCCGTGCGTGCGGCAAACGTGAAGCTGCGCGTGCACAGCCGCGCGCGCACGCCCGAGTTCGACGGCTACGACGACTATTCGTTCACGCACGACCCGAGCCCCTACGACTCGACGCGGCCGTACGGCGAGGAGGCGTTCATCACCGAGCAGACGGCGAAGCTGAACGCGGAGGGGCGCGCGGCGTTCGAGCTGCCGCTGCCCGCCGAGCAGTTCGTGTCGGCGAGCACGCTGCTGGTCAGCGCGACCGTCCAGGACGAGACGAACCAGACGGTGTCGGCCAACCTGACGTTGCCGCTGCACCAGACGCGGCTGTACCTCGGCGTCGACACCGGCGGCTGGGTCGCCCCCGAGGGCACGTCGCAGCGCCTGAGGTTCGTGGCCCTCGATCCCGCGGGCAAGCCGGCGGCGGCCGCGGCGACGTTCAACGTGGCCAAGCAGAACTGGTCGTGCGCGTGGGAGCGCTGGGGCCATCTCGGCAGCTACCGCTGCGAGGCGAAGCCGCTGGTCGTGGCGTCCGGGAAGCTGTCGCTCGGCGGAGGGCCCCTGGAGCAAACCGTCGTGTATCCGGGGCCCGGCGAGTATCAGGTGCTGATCGAAGGGCTCGACCCACAGGGCAAGCCGGTGCGCGCGTCGCGCTCGGTGTGGGTCTACGGCTCGGGCGAGAGCGAGTGGCGGGCAGACGACTCGGGGCGGTTCGCGATCATCGCAGACAAGCGCGAGTACCAGGTGGGAGACACTGCGAAGCTGATCGTCCAGACGGCGACGCGCGGCGCGAGCGCGCTGATCACGGTCGAGCGAGACGGCGTGCTGTCGCGGCGGCAGGTGCCGGCGCTGGTCGAGGGGCAAGCGATCGAGGTGCCGATCACGGAGGCGTTCGCGCCGAACGCGTTCGTGTCGGTGCTGCTCGCGCGCGGGCGCATGGGCGAGGGCGCGCGAGGCTTGCCGAAGACCAGCATGGGCGTGGTCAACTTGCCCGTGAGCCACGCCGACAAGCGCCTCGACGTGCAGGTGCAGACCGACGTGGGCGAGTATCGCCCGGGCAGCCCCGTGACGGCACGCCTGAAGGTGACCGACGCGAGCGGTAGACCCGTGCAAGCGGAGGTGGCGCTCGCGGCCGCCGACGAAGGCGTGCTGTCGCTCATCAACTTCAAGACACCGGACCCGCTGACGACGTTCTTCGCGCCCTGGGGGCTCGCGGTGAACACTGCGTCTCAATACGACCGGCTCACGCAGATCCCGGCGCCCGATCAGGAGCGGTACGTGACGGGCGGCGACGGCGCGGGGATGCCCGGCAGCTTCCGCTCCCGCTTTCGCGCGACGGCCTACTGGAACGCCGCGGTGGTGACCGACGCCCGGGGCGAGGCCACGGTCACGTTCGACGCGCCCGACAACCTGACGGCGTTTCGACTGATGGCCGTGGCGGCAGACGCCGGCGACCACTTCGGCGCGGGCGATCGGCGTTTCATCGTGAACAAGCCGCTTCAGCTGATCTCGGCCTTGCCGCGCTTCGCGACCGTCGGCGATCGCTTCGAGGCGGCGGTGATGGTGACCAATGACACGGGCGCGGACGGGGTCGCCAGGGTGCGCTTCTGGGCGGACGGCGCGGTCGCGAGCGACGCCACGAGGTCGGGAACAGCCGCGACTACCGCGACACCCCCGAAGTCCAGCCCGCTCGAGAGAGACGTGACGCTGACGGCGGGCGGGCGCCAGCGGGTGGCGTTCCCCGTATCGGCGACGGCCTCGGGTAGCGCCCGCTTCCGCTTCGCCGCGGCGCTGCCGGGTCACGAGGATGGGCTCGAGGTGAGTCTGCCCGTCCATCACCCCACCGAGCGCGAGAGCGAGGCGCTCTCCGGCGGCGCGACAGACGGAAGCGTCAACGTTGCGGTGCGCTTTCCCGAGGGGGTGGTGCCGGGGTCGGCGCGGCTCGTGGTCTCGGTCGACCCGGATGGGCTCGCGGGCATCGAAGACGGGCTGCGCGACCTCGTGCAGTATCCGTACGGATGCCTGGAGCAGACCACGTCGCGGCTGATCCCGCTGGTGGCGGCGCGCGAGCTCGCCCGCTCGTTGCGCCTGGCAGAGCTCGAGGGCAGCGAGCTCGAGCGCTACATCCGCATCGCCGTCGCCAAGGTCGTACGCTTCCAGATCCCGCTCGGCGGCTTTGGCCTGTGGCGGGGCTCCGAGCCCGACGCCTACCTGACGGCGTACGCCCTGTGGGGGCTGAAGCTGGCGGGCGACGCGGGTTATCCGGTAGACCCCGCCGTGATCGAGCGCGCGATCGCCTATCTGCGCGGGCAACTCGCGTCCGAGCCAAAGACCGATGACCAGCACGGCGTGATGGGCGAGCTGAGCTCGCGCGCCTTCACCTTGCACGTGCTAGCCCTGCTCGGAGCGCCCGACCCCGCGCAGACGACGGCCCTGGTGGCGACAGCGAGCGTCATGCCGCTCTACGGCCAGGCGTTCTTGGCGCGCGCGCTGGCCTCCGCCGTGGGCCCGACGCACGAGAGCGTGAACGCCTTGCTCGAGCGCTTCGTGGGGACGCCGACGAGTAAAGGCGAGGGCATCCTCGTGAGCGAGCGCACCGATCCCGAGCTCGACTGGTACTTCTCGAGCCACGTGCGCACGTCGGCCATCGTGACCGACACGCTGCTCGCGCTCAGGCCGAGCGATGCCCGCCTGCCGGGGCTCGTGAAGGGCCTGCTCGAGCAGCGACGCGCGAGCGGCGGCTGGTACACGACGCAAGACAACCTGTACGCCTTGATCGCGCTCACCAACTACGCCAAGGCCCGCGCGGGCCAGAGCGCGGCCGTCAAGGTATCGCGCGGAGACGAGGTCCTCCTGTCGGAGCGGCTCACGGGCGACGGGCTCGGCCGCCTGCGACAGCTCGAGGTGCCGGTGGACGCGAACGACACGCGCCCGCTGACCGTGGCCGCGACGGAAGGCACCGTGCACTACCGGGTGCGCGCCAGCTACCTGCGCGACGCCGCCCACCAGCCTGCCGCCGACAGCGGGCTCTCGCTCCGGCGCGTGTTCGTGGACCCGGAGACGGGTGCGGCGATCGAGCGCGCGACCGAGGGGCAAATGGTGCGCGTGCAGCTCACCTTGAGCGCGCCGCAGCAACAGAACCACGTCGCGCTCAGCGATTTCCTGCCCGCCGGGCTCGAGCCCATCAACGCGCGCTTCGCCACCGTTCCGAACAACCTGCCGCGCGACGACCCCGACTGGTACGGGCGCCTGTGGCTTACTCAGCGCGAGCTCGGCGACGAGCGCGTGGATGCCTTCATGGACTGGCTCGCGCCGCACCCCGGCACCTTCGAATACCTGGCGCGCGCGACGACGGTCGGTGTGTTCCAGGTGCCGGCGGCCACGGCGCGGAAGATGTATGATCCGGACGTGAACGGGCGCACCGCGCTGCGGCGGTTCGAGGTGGTGGCGCGAAGGTGAAGTGCGCGGCTTTCGGTGTTCGAGCACGGCGGCGATCAGCTGCCGAATCAAGGGCAACCACCGGTGCGCGTCATGACGCCGACGCTTTGTGAAGCGGCCCGCGCGGTCTGTATCCCTGGCCGCCTCCCGTCTGGTGAATGCAGCTCAGGCCATTGACGTGACGGTTACAGGTACGGGCGCTCTCCCTCGTAGCTCTTCGACAAGTCCGCCGGGACTTCGCAAACGCTTCGGACGATTCTTCTCCGGAACGGCGGCGGTCTGGTCGAAGGGCAAGACGAGGGTGTCGTGTCGCTCGCTGCCGGTCTGAGCGGGAGCTACGGGCTCACCATTCAGTCATCCGGCGACGGCCGCGGGCGTCATGGAGCAGAGTGCGTCGTAGAAGGTGGACATGGCGGCTTCACGCTGCTCCGTCGTGATGCTCTCGAAACTGCAGTTCTGGGCGATCGCGTCGACGAGCTTTGCAAGGCTCGAGCGATCGAGCAGATCGGCCGTGTGCAACCCGCGAACGACCTCTGGCAGTTCACCGGCTTCCACCCCGGGCCCCACCAAGCAGCAGAGCTTCTTTGAAGCGAACCGAGCGTAGCCGAGCTCCCCCTGCACCCAGGTCGAGCGCACGCTCGATGGTGTCACCAAGGCGACGACGACGACGGCCGCATTCAGGGCGCGACTCAGACTCCCGACGACTTCTTCTCCCAGTGTCACGCCAGCGCCGGCGTGCGAAGAGCAAAATAGGCTGTCCCGCGGGAGCCCCAGGCAGCTCTGCAGGCAATTGACTAGCTGTCGAGCGAGCTCCTTGTCCTCGTGGGCGTGGCTGACGAAGACGAGAGTGGGTCGCGATTTCGAGCCGAGATCGAGGCCGCCTTCCCTCCGCCGCGGCACGATGTCGCTCCTGATCATCGGCGAATTGACTGGGGTGACATCCTCTCGCAGCCCGGCACGCTGTCGCACATTCGGATGACGCGGCTCGACCGGAGCCTCGGATGCCTCGGGCAGGCTGACCGTCGGCGTGTGTTGCCAATCGCTCGGTTTCCTTGCCGCGAGCTCGGTTTTTTCGAGTCCGATGATTGCGCTTTGAAGCGTCTCGACGAGGTAACCCACGCGTGCGATGACTTTGCCGAACTTTGCTCGCCCGCTGGCGCTGGCTCCGTCCGAAATACACTCGTCGGCGAAACCGTGCTTTCGTGTACTCTCCAGCACAATCACGAACTGCGACTCGTCACTGATGTGAATCGCATACGTCGCAACGGAGCGTACGTGAGGCACGAAGGGCGACCTCCTATCCATGCGGATGGCCGCCTCGGGAGTCACCTTCAGCGCCTGCCATCCTCGACGCCACTTGCCCTCATCGCCCGCGCAATCGGCCAGGTTGAGCAGCGGTGGCCAGATGTCGAGCTCTCCCGGCACTGCCCATGCGGCGCCTGCGAAGGGCTCACCCTTGCGGAACCACTCACCAGGGGGGACGAGCTTCGGGGGCTCTCCGTAGTGAGCTCGCAGAAAGGGAACGACGGCCGTTTCCTTCTCGTCTGGTACGAAGATCGTCACGCGATATGGCGCAACGTGCTTGATGTCTCCCCGCTGGCGTGGCGTGAAGACGGTGTGGTCGCGCTCGTTCGTCGCAAGCGTGCGGAGCACCCATTGGCCAGCAATCTCACGAAACAGCGTGAGCTTTGCCGGCGGCGGCCCCTCCAACGGCATCGCGGTGGTCACGATCCTCTATCACCGAGCTGCGGCATTGGCCGGCGGCGATCGCTCAGGGCAGTCGGTTCCTCAGTTTACCGAGGCTCTCGGCGGAGATAGCCAGGACCGGAACGCCGGAGCGCTCCGTCAACGTCCAGCCGTCATACTCCCAACCCGCAGGCACCTCGAACCCAGTGGCGTGGCGAGTCCGCGGCGAGCGCTGAGTCGCGGGAGCTTTCTCGCTATCGGCGGCGGGCTGCACTCCCGACTCGCTCGGCGACGTTCGGCCCGATCTTATCAACTTTCCGAGTTCCATTACCCACCCCTATCCACGGATTGGTGGCCCCCCCACCGCGTCGTGGTCGCATACTCATTTCCGTGTGTCGCGACGAACCCTGTTTCGATGCCGTGCTATCAGTTGTGCTCGGCTGCGTCTGCAAGGAGCAAGCCAGGCGGCCGCATCGGGTCATGCGAGCGACCTCGCGCCGATAAATCGAGAAGATACGTCGAGCTATACTATGCTTCAGCTGCGCCTTTACCCGGCACAGACGTGGCGTTCTACCGCAATGCACGACACTGTCGCCACCGCTACGCCCCGCCGACACTGCCAGCCCCATTGCACTGCCAGCCCCATTGCACCGCCAGCCACCGCTCCCTCGCGAACCGCAAGACATCCCTTCCTGGATGACGAACCCCTCAGGAGAACGTCGCACGTTCGTCAGAAGAACGCCCCGGCCCCCCGCGGATTGCTCGCGACGACGAAAGCGGCACCGGGATCCCAATGGCTAAGAGAGGGGCCAAGCGGACGGAAAGAAAACCGGCGGTTTCCCCCCGCTGCGGCGGGGGGAGATGACCCACACCGGCCCCGATGGCCACCAAGTTGATCCCGCCGTCGAGTGGAGTTGCCCCGATTTGGCGGACAAATTTGACTGCTCGAATCAGCTGGGTGCGTTGCGGCCGGAGCGTTCATCGGCGCCGAGGCGAGGCTCTACGCCTTCCTCGCCCGCCAGCGCGGGCTCGCGCGGAGCTGGTCGCGCGCTTCGAACGCGAGCGGGCCCACGCCGAGCGGCGGCTCCGGGGATCAGGCCGCGGCTGTCCGCCAAAACTCGACGGAAAACTCCACATCTCCGCGCGGCGCCACGCGGTGCTCGACGCCGGGCCGTATCGTGGCTCGCTCCCCGGCGTTGACTCGCTGCCGTTCCTCGCCGCTGCCTTGGCGCTCCAAGAACTCGAGTGACCCGCTCGTCACATGGAGGAGCGCCCACACGCCGGGCTTCGTCTGGTGGTCGTTGAGCAGCCCTTTGGGGATGGTGGATTGGGTGAAGAGTGCGGTGCGCTTGTAGGGGGCATAGCCGGCGGGCATCTCCCTGCGGTCGCAAGCCGCGCACTCCAGCCGCTGCCCGAGCCGTTCCGCGCCGCCTTCCGGCGTCGTCACGCAGGGCCGCTGGGTGAACGGAAGTTGATGCTGCACGTGCTGGGTGTGCCCGCACTCCAGCTCCGCGACCCAGTGCCCCTCCCCATCCGGATGAAAGCCTCGCATCGCTCGCTGCATTTCGATGAGTGTGCGGGCATACCCGTCGAGGGTGCAATGGGGGCCGAGCAGCGGACAGGAGGGTCGGCCACAACGCGGGTCAGTCGGTGAAGGGTGCCGCGCGGACCAAGTCCTCCACGGTGGGCGCCGAACAATCTGCGTTGTGGCGACGCGCGACCTCGGCCCAGGTGTAGCGCGTAGGCGAACGGCTTGCGCTCGCACTGGTCGATGATGCCCTGCAAGGCGGCTTCTTTGAAGCCGAGGCGCGGGTAGGCTTGCAGCACGGCGTCCACGTCTGCGCCCGAGAGCTGGTCGAGGCCCGCGCCCGCATCCGACGCGCGCAGCAGCTGCTCGAGACGACCACCCAGCCCATCGAGCGCATCGCGAGCAGCGTCGGCTTCGGCTTCGCCGTCTCCTTGCGCGAGCAGTTCCGTCGCGCCGTCGGCACGAGCCCGCCGGGCTACCGCCGTTCGTTTGGCCGAGGATTTCGTCCTCTCGGTGCTGTGCAAGCGCACCTACCGCTGGACACCAGGCGGTGACATCGCTTGGGCCGACGAGCAGCGGCGCGATGTTCCGCGCTCCCGTGCCGTTGATCCCGATCCGCGCGATGCTGCGCGCGAGCCCGGGCCCCTTCATGGACGTCGGAGTCGACTGGGGCTGGTCTGACGCGGCGCTGCAGCTGCGCGCGGGGCAGCTCGGCGAGCGCCGTGGCTGGCCGTGGGCCATCGAACTCGAGGGGCGCACCGGCAAGTACAGCCCGTTTCGCGCCCGTGCGCAGCAGATGCGCGTGTTGCGGGCGCGCGCAGAGCTGTATCCCGCGCTCGGCACTGCCGGGAAAATGGACGGCTTCGGCGTGTTGACGCTCGGCGCGAGCACGGGCACAGCGTTCCATTCGCTAGCCATCATCCGCCGCGCCAGCGACGCCTCGTGAACGAAGGCGCGCCTGGCGGTTTGGGGTTGGGGCCTTCCGGCTCGTGCAGCGGCGCAGCGTGAGGGGGGCCATGCGGTGGGGGTTGGGTCGCTCGCGAAGCGGGATTATCTCGGTCTGGCGGCAACGGCCGCTCGACACGAACGACGCCGGCGACGAGCGTAGCATCGCCCCAACCGCACCCTGCCTTCGTCGCATGTCGCATACCGCATGAGAGACGATGCAACAGTCGAGCAACTCATCACGGAACAGAGCGCCCTTCCGACGCTTACCGATTGGAAATGCCCTCCAGCTTGCGCCGACAATTCCGCCCTCTCACAATCTGATCACAGGGAGGTTGGATATGCAGTTCAAGTCACTGGCGGCAGTCGTTGGTCTTTCGGTCATGTCGTTCTTCGCGTCGAACGCGCACGCCGCTGGAACAGGTTCCGGCAGAATTTCTGCCACCGTCGTGGAAGGCACCCAATACGCCAGGATCTATGTCTACGGGTCGCACAGCAGCAAACCCGCATGTGCGACCTCGGGCATGTTTGCGCTCGACATTTCTACCAACAAGGGCAAGGCTATGTTCAGCGCCATCTTGGCCGCTGCGCTTGCCGGGCGAGTGGTTGAAGTGATTGGCAACGATAACGCTAACCGTTGCGATCTCATCGGCACCGCCGAAACGATGACCAAGCTGACCTTCTGGACCGACGACTTCTGAGCTCGCAGCGTCGTCGTGGAGGGGGCGGGGGGGAATTCGCGCCTTCTGCGATGAACGGGTCGCTATCGCCGTGACCCGCTCGGGAAGGCGCGAGGTCGCCGGCTCGGTGCGAAAGACGCCCCTCAGCGCGCCGATGCCAACGCGCGTCGGCGTTGGCCCCCCAGCTAAGGGTCGTGGCGATCCAAGCAGACCAATGAGCGGTGTACGTGTGGTGGGCCAGCTCGATCTCACGGGGCGATCGTTGGAGCGCGTGGGCCCGGATGGAGACATTGAACGATGATTTCGAGAACCAACCCAACGAGGCGCCGTCGGGCGGCTGCCTTGGCATGTTGCTGCCCTTGGCTGCTGTTTGCGGCGGCGTGCAGCGGCGGCGATGATGGCGCTGTCAGCGACAGTGCCGCAGCAAACGAACCCTCGGAGCTCGGCACCGGGCAGACCTTGGAAGCGTATGCCGCGAGCGTGCGCGTCACCTTCGAGGACAGCACGGAGGGCTACCTGCTCGAAGGCGACATGATGACCGATTACGAAGGGCTCGTGCGCTACTTCGAGAGTCGTGCAAACGCCGTGCAAGACAAGGCCACGGGGCAGCTCGTCACCGTCGGAGGGCAACAGGTCTGGGATGTGCGGCACGACGCACAGAACCTCAGGTATTGCCTGACCGGTGGCTGGTCGACGCCGTCCGAGGCGAGCGTGGAGGCCACCTTGGTCACGGCCGCGGCTGACTGGTCGCGCATCGCCAATGTCGGGTTCATCCATGAGGCGTCGTTAGATGGCAACACAAACTGCATCGAAGCGGCAGTGACGGCCGGCAGCGTCGACTTTCGCGTCACCCGCAATCTCGACGGTACGGGCGCGTGGCTGAGTGGATCGTGGGCCGCCTTGCCGGGATTCACCGCGGCGAACCAGCAGCTCGCTCAGGGAACTAGCCTCACATTGGGAATCATGCGGCACGAGCTCGGGCACATCCTCGGCCTGAATCACGAGCAGTTCCATCCGGACGAATCGACGCTGAACTGCACGGTCGACGATTATTCGAGCTTCTACCCGGTTGCTGGCAACGTCGTCGGAGTCGGCGAGCTGACGGAGTATGACACCAACTCGATCATGCACTACACGAGCGGCGGCAACCCCTCGTGTGCGGGTGGAACGGTGAATACGGCGACGATGACGGACGCGGACGGACGTGGTGCGAGGATACTCTACGGCGCACCAGCGGCGTGGATCTCATTCCATCGCGCGCCGATGTACCTCTGAGATGAACACCTCGACATGATATCGCGATGGCCTTTCGGTCGTCGGCAGCCGCGCTTCCGCAAGACCGACCTCGTTCGGGTCTCGATGCTGGCGGGGGTGCTCTGGGCCTGTGCCCAGAGCACCTCGGCTCGAACGCCGATGAGCGCCGATCACGACGGCTTCAGCACTGCAGCGGCGCGCGGCGCGACGGGCGGTTGCGGGTCTGACGCAGCCCCAAGCGTCGCGAGCATCGACGAGTTGCACGCTCTCGACCTCGAGGCTCGGATCGGAGCGTACCGCAGCCGCGACGCTCGGTGGGTTCGCGGACAGCCGCTCGTCGTGGGGCGTGATTTCGACTTTCTGCTGAGCGCAGCGGCCGAGTACGGCGGGCCCGGAATGGCCGCTGCCCAGCGCAGCCAGGCGAATCGCTCGTTGGCGGAACGCTTGGCGAGCGTCGCGTCGATCGCTCCCGATGAGCTGGTGAATCGCCTCGCCGATGGCGCTGGGGGCCGCTGCTCGCCGCTGTTGCAGGGGCGGCACGTGCGCCTGTATGGCGTCTTGTACGGGGCCCGGCACGCGCGCCTGAGCGTCGTTCTGGAGTTGGTCGACGCTGCCGGAGCCATCACACAACATGTCTCGGTGGGTGCCG
>Ga0247763_1001895_pt1 | contig 11289 bp, 3 predicted proteins | sample UWRJL141409B4_FD_179926 | JGI IMG/M metagenome (GOLD analysis project Ga0247763, IMG submission 179926) | Plant litter microbial communities from Arlington Agricultural Research Station in Wisconsin, United States - UWRJ-L141-409B-4 | ecosystem: Environmental > Terrestrial > Plant litter >...
CCCTTTGAGAAGAGCGGGGGAAGTACGTCTGTGCAGCCTCAACAGCCTCTGTGGTACTCATGTTTGCCTGTAGGTGATGTGACTGTAATTCTTTGCTAGTTGCCTTGCCTTTTTTTTTTTTCCACCCAACGGCTGGTACTTCGATGTGCCCATCACACCGAAAAACGTTGAATTAATGGCCAAATCGTCAAACAGGTGTGCCAAGTCCCGACCAGCCACACACTTTTCATCACGTTCACCGGTTAAGACCGCAGTACAAAGGCTGTGTGCCCTCGCCTCTCATTGGCTGTGCTGCCATCGGTCTTCCGAAGGCGTACATTCTACATCAGCCGCAAGCACACATCGGCCCAGACGCGCCGCTTCAGCCCTAGATACGGGGTGGTTTGATGTGCCTGGAAGCATGGAGGTTTCTGCCTTGCCCTTTAAACTCAAAATCCCTTTCTGCTTTGCGACTGGAGTTGACGAGTTCCTGCTTGTGTGTACCCCGCACTCTCACTCACCCCATTGTCAAGCGCATCTCCAAAAAACACTCCCAGGACCCAAAATGTTGACCCTTCAGACCTCATTCACATATGAGGATACGGAACCGGCGCCTGTTGACCAGGTTACGGTTGTTATTGCTCATCCTCTCTATGAGGTGGTCGACGACACGGCGTCCCACTCGGTAGCTCTCGCTGTCACTGGATCCGACGAAGTGACTTTTGTTCAGAACCTCGCCAAAACCAGCTACTACGTCTCGATCAAGACCCAGGCCATCTTTGGGCCCAACTATGGCCAGGATGTTCTCAAGTACCTTGGTTTCTTGACCCAAGATGGCCCCAGGGTCAGTATCGGGGAGGTCACAATCCCCTTTACGGTTCGCTTCGGAGCCGGCGACAACGCCAAACCCAAAGCGCTTGATTGTCTGTACTTCTTCGCCGGCGCTACCCTGCCTACACCCCGGGATCCCTCCCCTCCCGTCACTCGACCCGGTCTGGCTAGGCCCGCCGAGGACACACCTACCCCTATTGCGGAGCTCCGGCGACTTGACCCAGTCTTCAATGTGCCACCCGCTCTTCTCGCGGGACCTAGTGGCCCCGAGACACTTGCAGACCCTCGGTCCAACTACGTGGTCGATTCGCGCATCTTTTGTGTGAACAAGACCACCTACGTCAATTACCTGAACAAGCTCTTTCCAGGTCTGCCGGCAGATGATGAGTGCATCTTGCTGTACTTGATTGCGCAGATTGTGGATGTGTCGGGACCGTCGCCGAAGCTCGCATCCACCACGGAATCCAGTCGCACTGAAGCCATCAACCGCGTTCTAAAATACTTTAAGGTTTCCGACGCCAAATGGAGCGAGATTCAGAAGGGGGTGGTTGATAACTTTGCTCAATTCTTCGACTTTCCGCTGTCCAACCCTCCCATTCAACTCCTCTCCGTTGCCGGTAACCTGACGCTTAACCCGCCTGTTGGCAAAACCATCGCATTGTCGGATTTCGCCTTTTATCACCTCAGCGCCAGCTTCTCGGTCATCACTGGGGGTCCTGATGATGAAGCCACTCAGCACATCTCACGGTACAGCTGGCCGGCAAATTCTACCGTCGGTAACAATACTCTGAACTTTGATTTCAAGGACAAGTACATGACGGATGCCATCCGCGGATCCGTTGAGGTGGTGCTTGCCGGATATGACAATTCGGAACTTTATTCTCAAGAATTCGCTCCGACAGACCCGGCGTTGCGCAACCTGAACATTGTTCTGGACTTGCATACCCCTCCAGTCCTGACAGGGGGGGCAGGGGGTAGACCTTCGAACAAGAAGTTGCGCGGAAAGGTGGTCGCCATGGCCAAGAATTGCACGCTCAAGGCTTCCGTCATTGTGCAAGCCAAAGACGCTACCGACTCTCCGTGGAAGACGGTATCGACCGGAGATTCGGACAAGGCCGGCAACTTCACCATGCCGTATCCGTTTGGCAAATATATCGCTGCTCAGGCTATCAGTTCTCTTGACACGACTAGCGTGACCCCTCTCAAGATCACAAACAGCGAATCAGCGACGGGAGAGTCTATTGCCAGCGACTTTATCTACATTCTTCTACAGTCATCTTCGGCCGATCCCGCCAAAAAGGAAGATTGCGGCTGCACGGGCACAGTGGCTGCTGGTCGACTTCCCTCTCAGGCTGATATCATTCAGTCAGATCAATACACGCAGGATGTGGGCGGCGGATGCACCAACTTGACCGTGCCGAATCGGACCCTGCGGGAATATCGATACACGGCCATTGTGCGCAACTCGGACCCCGATGTCGCCAATTACACGCTGACCTCGGTCGAGGCCGAAGACCCCAAGACCAAGGTCCGCACGGTTACGTATACCCTGACAAACCGCGGAAAGGTCACACGCCACAGGATTGACTTGAATAACCAGATCCAGTGGGAGGACGCCTCCAGCGCTGGTCGGGAACAAGTCTTGTACGAGGCCGTGACCGTATCGACGGGCCATGTTCTGCACTACAAGTCCGAGTTCCGAGCTGACGGTTACTCGCTCGGGAATCTGCTCTACTCTTTGCCATTGGCACCAGGTCAGAAAAAAGAAATCGCCATCATTGATGCCTCCCATGCCTTTCGAGGAACCGAGACACAAGCGCTGTCTCAGTCGGAGCAACTCGCGGCCGATCTGGTGAGTGAGCGGGACATTACAGACCAGATTGGCGGGAATATCGGGGAACAGCTGGCAGGCTCGAGCGAGGCATCGACTGGAGGAGTGAGCGTCGCGGCGGGGGCATCATATAGCGGCTATGGTTTCGGAGCCAACGTCGGAGTGGCCGGGGGTTATTCCAAAGCCAGCTCCAGCGCACAGCAGAATAGCGGCCGCAACCTCGGTGGATTCTTCAACGAGACGATCCGTCAGGGGATTCACCAGAACGCTGTGAGCTACCGACGGCAGAATAGTTCCATCGTCACGACGGCGAGCGAGGCACAGCGATACCAAGCTGAGACGACGGTTGTCGCCAACCACAACCACTGCCACAGTCTCACCATCATGCACTATGAGGTGCTACGCCACTTTGCGGTCTACCAAGAGCTTGTCGATGTCGAGGAATGTGTCTTCATCCCCTTTCCCCTGACCAAGTTTTCGCCCGAGAACATCTCGCGGTGGAGCGATGTGCTGTGCACTCGACTCTTGCCGCTGCCTGCCAACACTTACAAGACCCCGGCACGACTTGCTGGGGTGGGGTCCCGCCATCCCCTGGCCGGCGCGTTCGACGCGGTGGAGAGAGTCCGCACGAAATGGTCCAATGTAGACTGGCCTGATGCTCGTTACTGCGACGAGATCATCACCTTTGCCCAGGGCGAGTTCACGGCCAGCGTCAAGATTCCCCGTCCCAAGACGCGCTACGACATGATCAAGTCGCTGCCCATTGTCACTCAGTACAACGACAGCAACAGCGCCAAGTCTTTCTTCCTTGGTGTTATCACTGGTGGTCTCTCATGGTTGCTTGGTGGGGGCGGTGGCGGCAGGACCGAGACGCAGGTCCGAGCCGATATCTCGGACAAGTTCATCCGTCTCGATGCCAACTACCAGACCCGGCGCCCGGCCGACTGCATCCGCCTCTACAACTTGGACCCGCTATCGGTCGATGGAGCAACCGGCTTCGACCCCCTCGAGTTCTTTCACGACTCGCCTACCGACCTCAAAGCTTGGCGGGCTTACGCCAATGTCCTCGGCTATCTCGGGACTGATGGCATCCGTTCCATGCTCAAGTTTTATTTCCTCAACGCCACCATCGCCGAGTGGGATGGCATCTGGAACAACGACATGGCGCCCAAGATTTACCGTCTCATCACCGGCAGCTTGAGCTTTGATGGCATCACCTTTGGGGACTCGACTCCGGTTGTGCCGTATCGCGGCTCGGGGGGCTTGCAGCAGACGCGTGTGACGTTTTCTGGGCAGTCTCAGCGAGTGCGGAAAGAGATTCAGTTCTTCCGCATCTCCTGCACGCTTTCGCCTATAGACTTGAAAGCCCTGCTTGAGATCGGGGTCGAGTACACGATGCAGAGTCTCCGAATCTCTTACACCACGCAACACTACAACGGCATCCTTTTTGCTGGGTCGGTCAACAATGATCTCCTCGATGGGATTTTGCTGCATACACCCCTTTCCGAGGCGGAAATGAGATACCCAAAAGCCGAAGACCAGTGGCTCGCCCAGCGCTTGATCACGCACCTGAATCAAAATCTCGAGTATTACAACCGCGTGTTGCTGTACTCGCTGGACCCACAGCGTCGCTTTATGATTCTGGATGGGTTCCACATTGAAGTCTACAAGCCGAATGGCAGCTCGGCCGGGTACCACAGTCTGTCCTCGGTGCTGAAGAACTCACCCATCGCCATGGCGGGCAACTCGATGGTGTTCCCCGTCTCGCCGGGGTACAAGGTCGACCAGTCCATGATTGTGCGGGAGCCAGCGGAAGGGGAGCCAGAACCAGACACGACACTGCTCGACTTTTACCGACCCGAGACGCCGCCGCCGCCGTACCGTCTTAGCGTGCCGTCGCGGGGTGTTTACAGCGAAGCCATGATGGGTGCTTGCGATGCTTGCGAAAAGGTCAAACCCGATTCATCCCAGGACTGGACCAAATTCACCACGGACGAACCCACGGCCATCAACGCCATCCAACCCCCCGTGCCGCAAGTGACCACCTACCAGCCCACCGTCAAGGACTTTGCCACACCCATGATCTCGATCCAAAACGCCCCGTCCAACCCGGACCCGGGCGCCGGTCTCGCCGGGATAACCGAGCTGCTCGGCAAAGCCGGCGTCTTTAAAGATATCACCGGTCTCGATGCGAACCAGCAAAACGCCATCAAGACGTACCTCTCCAACCAGGAATCCGCCCGCGCAGTCGCCGGAATGGCCGGAAACATGGCAACGCAGTCACACAACACGAACAACTCCCCGCAGATTATGGATACGATCCAACAGGCTCAGACTTCGGGATTGTTGACGCAGGCAGAAGCCGGCCAGCTCGTCAAGCAGCATATTCAAAGCCAGATTGACGGGGGACAAACCCAAAAAGCTACCCTTGAACAGCAAAAAGCTGCGGCGAAACCCACGCTCTCGGATGCGGCGGTGGCAGCGGTAACAGGGAATAAACAGGTTGAAGCCACAACGGTTGACGGAGAAGGAAATGTGTCGACGGTGAAGATCTCTTCCGGATCGGCGAGCACGTCTAAGCTGGCTGTGGTGAGTCCCGCCGTGCCCATCATCAAGCAGAAGAAGGATACGCCGACATGTTGGGCCGCGGCAGCGACTATGCTTGCGTCATGGAAGGCGGGAAAGACGCTTACTCCGGAAGAAGCCCTCAAGCCGGCCGGAGAGGAATACGTCAACATGTGGACTACGGGTCTCGGCATGCCTGCCAAGAAAAAGGACGCGTTCATCGCGGCGATGGATATGGTCGGGGAACCACCGGCGAGCTATCCCCCGTCTACTTTTGTCAAGTGGATGAACACGTACGGCCCGCTGTGGGTGACGACGGACGCCGCAGAGGGTAAGTTCTTCTCGCCGCATGCCAAAGTTCTCATCCAGATTGACGGCGACGGGAACGACGATGGGAATAACACGACCTTCACCTGGATCAACCCGTTGGACGGAAGCATGCCGAAGCAGTCGTTTAAGGACTTCCTAGTGGGGTACGAAGAGATGGCCACGGATAAGAAGGGCATGCTTTTCACGCAGATTGTCCATCTCAAAGAGGAGATTAAGAAGCCGGTTGATCCCAATGATCCTGGTGAGGGTTTCGGGGTTGATTTCCCTTTTCCTTTTCTTCCGACTTCAGCGGTGCATGAGAACATGGTCATCTCCGCGTTGATCAACTCGGCTATGAAATTGGATCCGGCAACCACTTATGACAACGCCAAGGCCGATACCCGCGAGTACTTGCGGGGAGTGATCTGGAACGACGACCCTGCGGTGCTATTCTTTGACGATGATGCGTCTGACAACTGGAACTTCAACTACCTCGGTGCGCGGTCATGGTACTATGAACACTTCAACTGGCCGAAAGCACACGAGCGCAACGAAAACTCGGACGAAGCCCGCAAGCACTACTGGCAGCTGACGGAGCGTTCCCACTACTGGGACTTGCAGTTTGTGCACGCCATGGCCTCCACCCTTGGTGAGGACCCGCACCATACCCTCGGTAAAATCATGCTGTGGCTTGAAGTCATGTACCGTCTTGCTTCCAACCAGGGGATATCTCCGGGAACCAAACTCGAAGACGTCAGCGTTGCCGTGACTGTAAACACGCCCACCAACCCGGCGACGTACCGTCTCACCGATTTTTTCACTCCCGACTCCCAACCCCCGCGATCCGCTACCTTGCAGACGCTCCTTTGCGGAAACCAAACCAAGTATTCGCTGATGAATATCCGCCATCGCGCGCTCGGATCCATGTGTCATACCCTCCAGGATTCCTTTGCCAAGGGCCATACGCATCGGAAACTCCTTAACCCATCGGATCTCCTTCCTAACCAAAACGAGTTTTTTAAGAGTGGAAGCTATGCGGCTTTGGGGGAAATCGAGAGATTCCACACTTATAAATCTCAGGATATAAAAAATCATGGCACGCACGACCAATGGGATGAGAAATCCTGGGGGAAAATGTATCCCGCTGCACCAAGTTCGTTTAACCCGTTGTGGGGAGCAAGAATGGCGTGCGACAAGAGTAGAGAGTTGGTGGATTTGTGGAGAGCAGGGAAGGGGTGGAATGAAGTCGAGGCGTGGTTGCGAGAGGGTGTCTTTGCGTTGAGTGCAAATGCGGGTGGGGCGGACGCCAGTGTTTGATCTCTAATATAGCACACGCACGTGCAGGAAAGCAGGGAAATGCACCTAGGTAGATACCTATAAGAATATCTTCCAGGCATCTCCTGTTTCCTCAATGGAACGGGTGTAGTGTTTTAAGGATACCTACCCCTTAATGATTCACAGCAGCATTGCCCGATGGGAGTGCAAGTGGACAAATGAGTGGATGAGAAGCAGGCGGAACTCCTCTCTAAATGGAATGAGCTGCAGCGAGAGTGAGAATCCAGCGTGAAATTAGTCCGTGAGTCATTGACCTTTGGCGCAGACGCCTCGGTTAAAGATTATTGGCCGGGAACAAACCAACAAACCCAGGAAGGCGCCAATTAGAAAGCAGACTTGGATCTGTTGGTGGACCACTCCCGCCCCTTAAGCACCGGGCAACACTGCTTGCCCCACTGCTGCAGCTTGCATATATATGTGGTGGTGTGGTAGTGATTCTACTGCTCTAAAATCCACCATTCGCTCTCTTGCACATTCTTGACACCAGACTCTAGCATCAGATTGCACTGGGATTGGAGGGTTGCACAACATGCCTACTACCTACTTACATACCTACCGATCCCCCTACTCACACATGCAAGGTAGAAGGCGTTGGGTGAGTCAACCTTGCATACTGCAGGTGGTCTTGGAATTGAACGAACCAGCAAATTTTCAGACGGGACAATCAGACTCTCTGTAGAGATACTTTAAACGTTGTTGAAGGGCAACTGCTTTTATTGGGAGGCATAGGTAACCTTCGCCATGGCGTGCATAAAAAAAAAAGCCTGCTTCTTGAGATTTAATAAATTCACATGTGTTAACTATACATGTATGTGTAGCTTGAAACTCGACCTCAACGGTTGTTAGCCTAGGTACTAGCTAGGCACCTTCACTTTCACCACATATTACGGCATACCTATGTTCCTACATGTACTTGGTACAGGTGTAGGATAGATTCGGGGTATAAGCGGTACTCCCAAGAGCTATTGCCAGCGAGCAGGGCTGTGTTTTCAAGGGATTGTGTCGCAAATTATCAATGTCCTTGACAAAGTCATTTCTCTGTATACATGGTACCTAGGAGCCAGGCGACATGGACAGTGTTCCAAGTATATGTATATAAACTTTCATTTCTCCCGCTTCCAGTCGGGACATACGCTCCGTTAATCCTGTCCCTTCTATCATTACTTGTTGACAATCCAGTTGGCCGCGAGAACGCAAGATATTGGCCGTTGACTGTACTTGCCATTCCAAACATGGTACGTTTTGTACATGCACCAGATAGTCCGTGTGGGTATATACTGCCTGCAATTAATGCTAACCAGAGTCTTGCGCAAACTTGATTGGTGATTAGAACAGGCCGCGTGTCATTCGTGTCCGTATATCGGACGATTTGACAACAATCTACCCTGTCACGGCGTCTTCGGCTTGCAATTTGGCACTTTCGGTGGATTTTGGTGGCCCATTGGGGGCACTGCTATCCAGTGTCCAGATGGTCTGGCCTCGCGATCTTTTATTCTTTGACCAGAAGCTGCACCTGCCCATTCTCTGGTCCTGCTGCCTGATGAATGACAACATGAATCAGGCTGTGGGGATCTCGCCCGTCTCACAAGTCGCCATTCGGCTGAGCCAATTCAAAAGCCACCCAATGATTAACCTGCTCTGGTTTGCGGTTGGCCAAGACTGCTTGTCGCATGTCATCCTGGTCAGCGACAACTTGGATTTACACTGGGCAGTGGAGACTAGCCCCCCAGACAAGTGGGGATTTCGGACGGTTTCAAAGCACGAGGTGAAAATGAAGGATCCGGAAGCGTACAAAGCTGGGCAGAGGATAATCGCTTTATTTGGGGGGAATATTCCTGGATTGACGTGCGAGTATGCTGTGGAGTGACGGTCTTGGGCTTGATACAGAGAGCTGGTCTCATCATCACTTTTAAGCTGATTCAGCAACACCGACCCTTCCTTGCTTCTATCTCACGTCGGTACCTTATCATAGACACACTCGAGACACAAATGTTTACTCAATTTGGGCCATCGGATAGCCAACAGAAAAGGGAAAGCATTGGCACTCTTAATAAGAAGCGATATTTCCAGTGAAAATTGGCCGGTCATCACTCTCCGTCCGCAAACTGCACGCAAAATAAAGCTCTAAGCTGTCTGTACTTTCAGTTGCCAGTTTTCTGCCCTGCGGATTTAATCATGCAACTCTTCGGCGATACCAAGACGGCTGAGGGTAGTGAACACCGGGCTACTCCGGCGGGGCGTACTTGGGCTGGCTGAATGAGGGGTCGCCGAACAGTTTAAAAGAGTCGAGAACACATGAAGGATGATAGTTTGACTTGGCGCCTTTTTGGCTGGTGCCGCACACATGCAGCCGCTGGGACTGGAGTTGAGATAGGTGCTGAGTGATCCAATCTGGTTGTGGCCAAGACTAGAGTTGCCGAGTCTGGCAGTGCTGAAAGCCGACTCATTGGTTCGGGAAGATCTTGCAGGTGTCACTTGAAAGCCACACACAGATGTCGTCGGATGTCCAGGTCAGCAAGGGGCTAGACCAAAGCATACCCCGCATTCAATGCAACAAATTCCCTCACGCGACCACGTCGGCAGAGAGTGGCTTGATATCACATCGACGAAACACGGCATCTCCCGACGACACGGCCGAGACTAAAAGCTTTGGGTCTTCTGACAGCGTGAGCCGCCGATAGCGCCAACTGCAAGATTCTTGATCGGGCACTAGGGCCGTACGCCAATCACTCTGGTGCCCAATAACACCCTCAACTGTGAAACCACATGGAGCTGAGCTAGGGTTGGCAACGAAAAGCCACCTACAGCAGACCTGCGAGAAGAGACAGACGCCACAGGTTCTATCACACCTTAACACAAACACTTACTGCTCCTCCCCGCGAATTATGTTATCACCCGGCCTAGCCAAGCCAACTCCAGATATGTGTTGCTGGATGCATGCGGAGAATCAGCCAGCCACCGAACAGACATTCGGGTCGTGGCTTGCCCCAGCTTTGGCGTCGCCAAGTCCGTCGGTGCCCAGACAGACCGAAATAGACCAAGAAGCTGTTCGCTCTCCGGACGGATGATACAAGCGCGGGTCGATGGATGGGCCATGGGGAAAGGGAACTTTTATACGAGGTACCGGTCCATGTACATGTATATAGCAGTGACGGAATCTCGATGATCAACTCTCACGCCCAAAGACGGTGGCTTCAAACTCATTCCAGATACCTTGCACAACATCTCAGAAACAATGGCGACAATCACGGTGGAACAGCTCCGACAAGCTCTGGAAACGGTGGGGCCGTTCCCTGTGGCCACTTATGTTGCCCAACTCCAAGAGCGCGCTCGCAATCTCGGGGACCTCTCGTTCCTAAAGGGCAGTCTGGGCATTGGGCTTTCGCAGGAGAGCATCTTGAATGGCGATCATCTTACCAGCAATGATGCCCAGGCTCTCATCACCACTCTGGCTCATGCGACTACAGCATCGTCGCTGGCAGCCATGGTTCCGGGAGATGACCCTTACAATTTCAGAGGCTGCATCGACGGTGTAAGTCCAAATTGTCTCCACCCTTGGCTGTTTCAAAAATCTATCTCTAACACACACATGATAGCCCATGGCCAAGGCCACTGGCATCGATGCCTTGACTCGTCTGACGGGCTACTGTTTTGCCGACCATATCGATGCCCATCTCGTTTCCCGAGGCTTGCCGAAACTCGCGACGCTGCAAAAGGACGCCGCATTCGTCGAAGCCTACCAGACCATGTTTTTGCAACCGGACACGATCGAAGCGCAAATCGAACGTGATCTCACCGTGCACAACATTGCTTACAGCTCCAGCATGCTTTTTGTCTCCAACTTCTTCCAGCATCAAGCTACCCCGGCGCTGCACGAGCCGAGCCGCATCTGGCTCAAGGCTTTTGGTCAGATTGTCCAAGCCAAGATTATGGCAGCCGTGAAGAGCCAGGCTACGGATCGGGCGGCAAAACTCACCGTCCTGGTCGTCATGATGTGCAAGGCCCTGCCCGTGACTTATGCCATGCAATCAGGCGATGCCAAGTCGACTCTCCTCCGTCCCCCCACGACGGGGGAGATCTTGGAACCGTTGGCGGGGATGAATGTGCCCGACAATGTGAAGGCGGAGATTGAGCGTCTCAAGAGCAAAGACCTCAAGCTCGGTGACTGGAAGACATACGGGGAGTTGCTATCCAAGTTGTGGGACGACGTCGCATCCGTTTATACCGGTGCGGTTCGGACGGCGACGAAAGCCCAGACGGTGCATTATGAGGATAGCCCTTTCGCTGATCAGTGGGTAGAGGGTGATGCCCTCTCGCCACCGATCATGACGACGACCACGGGACAGGGCACGGCAGAGTGGATCAACCGAGGTGAGTGCCTTACCTATGAATTCTGTCTTCTTCTCCGGGGGTTCAACAAGGTTTGACGAAAGAAAAAA
>Ga0247763_1001896_pt1 | contig 11288 bp, 13 predicted proteins | sample UWRJL141409B4_FD_179926 | JGI IMG/M metagenome (GOLD analysis project Ga0247763, IMG submission 179926) | Plant litter microbial communities from Arlington Agricultural Research Station in Wisconsin, United States - UWRJ-L141-409B-4 | ecosystem: Environmental > Terrestrial > Plant litter >...
GTTGATATATGTATGCGTGTCTAATCATGAGAATTTTGATTTGATAGGTCTCTGCATTCGATGTGTACATGTATAAGAGGAGACGTGGGAACTATGCCAAGCTGCCACCTCACGATTGACATAAACCACCAAGTTTGTTAGGTGCTGTCGTACAGGTATTTGTAAAAATCCACAATGGCTTCGACAGTCCAAGATCTCAACCAGACTCTCCACGCACTTGCCGTCGAGGCAGAGCTGCTCCCCGCCGAGGATAAGAAGCGGCTGGTCAGAGCGGCGAAGCAGCTGGTGGGTGCCTTGGAAGAGCCGGAGGAGGTTGCGTTTCGGCAGATCTATGAGGTTCGTTCTCCGTCATCTTTCATCTTAGCATACATGTAGTTGTCAGGGTTGTAGGCTGGGGCTCAGCTGATTTCCATGTTTAGTCACATACGTACTCGTTTGTTCTTCGATTTGGAGTTGAGGTGGGCATCTTTCGCGCCCTAGTGAGTCGACATGGCAAACCCATTTCCGCGGGCGATTTAGCAGTGGAACTCGGTGTTGAAGAGTTACTTTTGGGTATGAGTTACCTCTTGCATTCATGTGATGCATGACAAAAACTGACGAGATACAACAGTCCGGGTAATGCGGCTCATCACCAGCCTTAGATATGCCGCTGAATCAAACGAGTCGGAATATGTGGCCACGCCACTGACACAGGTCATGGTCCTTCCCCATGTTGAGGGGTTTGCTGTTCACAGGTATGAATTTTTTATTTTTTTTATTACGTACCCTTCTAAAACAATCCCTGATGAAATCCCCAGCCATCAACATGCTGCCCGAGTCATGGTCCACATGCCACAATACCTCCAAAATACAGGCTACAAATCCCCCGACGATGGCAAAAACGGCCCGTTCCAATTCGCATTCTCTACTAAGCTAGCCTACTTTGAACACATCCACGCCGACGCTACGCGGGCTGCGCGGTTCAACACGTGCATGCAAGGGAACAAGGGAAAACGCCGGCAGTGGTTCGAGTGGTTCCCTGACATGGACGACCTTGTCGAGCGGTACACCTCCTCTACCCCTAAATCAGAGTCAGAAAGAGTTTTTCTTGTTGACTTGGGCGGCGGCAACGGCCATCACCTGCAGCGTCTACTTGATAAATTCCCGATGCTCAAAGGGGATTTAATCCTCCAGGATGTTCCCGTAACCATTTCCTCTCTCTCTTCTTGTTCCTCTTTTTCTGAGAAGGGGAAAGAAGGAGGAGGAATCCACCCCATGGTTCACGACATATTCTCGCCTCAGCCCATAAAGGGCGCATATCTCTACTATACGCATTTCGTCCTGCACGACTTTAACGATGAGAAATGTCGAACCCTCTTGCGACAGACTGCAAAGGCCATGACGCCGGGATATTCCCGACTCTTGCTAAATGAAACTGTCCTTCCCGAACGGGACTGTCCCGCGGAATTCGCGGCCCTGGATCTCACTATGCTGGCTGTCCTTTCGGGGATTGAAAGAACAAGGGGGCATTGGGTACGGTTGGTCGAAGAAGTGGGGTTGCGGGTTTTGGAAGTGAGGGTTTCGCCGGATGAAGGCGATCGAGAGGGCGTTGTGGTGGCGGAGGTGCCGATTCCAGTGCAAGCCCCGGTTTGAGGGGACGGGTTGGTGGAGGGGACTGGCTTCTTGAACTCACGGGGCACAGTAGAGCGGCTTGGATACCTAGGTAGATAAAAAGGATATGTAGGGAGGAGGAGAGCCAAGCCTAGAGTCAAAAGAGAGAAGAGAAAAGAGAGAAGAGAAGAGAAGAGAAAGGGGAAAAAAAAGAGAGAGAGACCCCAAGCACAGTGTTGAACTCCTGGTCTGCTAGCGCTGTTATCGGCTGTATAATGCCGGCGGCGGTATGAAGAAAGATGACGAAGAAGATGAAGAAGAAGGACGAGGGACCGGCATTTATACTTTTATAGGCGTCTATTTAGCGCGGGAAAATGGGATGATGATTCAAGTTTCAGCCGAGTCGAGGGGTATCTATCTACCTACCTAGCTTCATGATGACAGTGTGGCGCTGTCATGTGCGTATTTCCCCCTATTGCTTCGTTTCCTTTGCTTTCTCCTTAGGTCGGTCGGTGGCGCTAAATCTGCATCTCGCCTAGTAGAAAGTTTATCAAGTAGAGATGGACAAGACGGCTGGGCGACGTGGAGAGAATTTACCACAGCCTCAACTTGAGAGGACGATTGCACCGCAAGATTTGGGCAAACGAGACTGCACTGTGCATTAAGAATGTCAACCTGGAATTCATTGGTGTTGATCGCATTTTTTGTTCTTTTTCTTTGACAATTAGGAAATCCACTCTGTTTCGCCGCAAAATCCATTGCAAACTTTCTCGACGCTTGAGCTTTGAAGTTAGATTTGCGCCAGCTGTAATGATGCACACTGGTGCAAGTTGGCGTAAGCCACTCTTTACTAAAACATGGGACCAAGGACCTTGCGCGCATTTTGAGCCAGAGTCCAGTCTTGATCGCTTTCCTTCACCACACGCATTGTTCCCAGCAGTGACTGGGAGTGCGCCAGCACACCTCACTTGGTGACCATTCTCCATGTTTTACAAACCAGCGAACTCCGAGTACAGACGTCTTTCACCAAGCCAAGCCCAGTTCCAAGGCCGTTTCAACATTACTTAGATGACCAGCTCTATCACTTCGAATTTGGCCATAATGCAGCATTCGTAAAGCGCGCGCCAATTCTACTTCAAAGCAGGTGAGATAGACGAGTATAAATCATCCGCTTCACTATGTATCGAGAATGAATTCTAATTACCACCAAGTTTACCCCATCGTCGTCATTTGGACAAGCGCCTAGAGACAAACGTTCGAGAGACAAACACACCATGGATCGGTCACGTCATCGCCAGCGGTCTCCGCAAAGGAGGGACCGCAATGGTGCGGGCTTCCGGGCGCAAGCACGTGCTTTTGAACGTGCATTGGGACCGCATCCTCAAGGTGCCTACCTACTACCTACTACCTACTATCCCACTGCCCGCCTGCACTTGTGATGAAGAGAATAGAGCTACTGCTAACTCACCCACAGGTTCAGGTTCCGGAAATCTGATCACCACCCAGGGATTGTCCCCCCGAAGGTCAAGGGAGCCGCAATACATGAGCATGTATAACACCCTTCGTCAGAACCGCCGTTCTCGTTCGCCGCCGCCACGAGGACACGGCCCAGCAGCAGGTGGACCTGGACCTGGACCTGAGCCTGGATCTGGACCTAGACCAGCATCTTTCGGGGAAAGTCACCAGCTCGAACAGGCCTCGGGTGAGCCGCAGGCCAACGCCAACAACATGAATAAAATGGACCTTGACATTGACCTCATTGACAAGGTTGAGGAGTCCATGCCCATGGCTGATCGGGAACTTGGTGAATACCAACCTGAAGAACTCCCACATGTCCCACATGCAAGTCCCATCCTCAGCTCCAGTTCCAGTTCCAGTTCCAGCGTCAGTTCCATCGATATCCCCACCCCCTCTCAGTCTCAGTCTCAGTCTCAGTTTCGGCGCGGTCGTCCGCTTTTTTCTCTACGTCGTCCGCCGCCATTTTCTCCATATCCGCCGCCTCCGCCGTCGCCTGCTTCTCCCCGGCCGCGGGATCTGGATTTACCAACGCTTTTTCCGGATTTGGAACCTAAACCTGAACCTGTGGAGACGGGGACGAGAATGGAAATGGAAGTGGAAAGGGAAAGAGAGGGTTATGGTATGGATGGGTCCCTTCCGGACTTGGCATGGACGCTTTATGTTCCTCCTTCTTCTTCATTGCCACCATCTGGTGAGGGTGGTGATGATGAGGCTGGCCAAGAGGGCCAAGAGGGTCAAGCGGGTCAACAGAATCAAGAGGACCAACAGAACCAAAAGAGTCAAGTAGACCAAAACGGAGAGAATCCCCGCCAAGAAAAAGGAAAAGGAAAAGAGACAGAGGCAGAGGAGACTACTACATGTACTCCACAAAGACGACATGACCCGGAATGCTGGTACTGCACGGCCCCTCCCGGTTTCGGCTACCGCGTGACGGCGAGTCGGGCCATTCAGATTTGCAACGGGCGGAAACCGTACGGGAGAAGCAAGCGGCAAAGGGGACGGTATCAGAATCAGTATCAGGATGATTTTATCGAGATTTTGATTTGATTTTGGGTTCGGTTTTGATTTGGTTTAGGGGAAATGCTGGAGTTTTTGTTTTGAGTTTTGGCACATATACATACATGGCGAATGTTAAACGAGAACGGGAGTGGGAAGTGGGCGGATGGGATATTTGAGACGTCACTCTTTTTGGTTCCCTTGATTTTACAAAAACCCTAATTCTTTTGTTTTCCTTTGCATGGCACATCATTACTCAATGTGACGACCTATGCAACCCGAGCTCTGTCTTCAGGTCTCCTAACTATGGCTGACACAAGAGAGATGCGCACACACAAGTTGAGGGGAGTGCAAACGCAGAGTGTGCTAGAAGGTGGTAGGCCACGTTGACCGTAAGAGTCAAAGGATGCTTCAGTGCAGATGTCCTTGAGAATAAAGGAACTATCTGTAGGGCCACATCTGACTGGTGTATATACCTATTTATGCGGCCGCGATGTCCTGGTGCCCTGGGTCCATCGTAATTGGTTCGTCTTGCCGGGTCCCTTGTGATTAGCTGCTCCTAGGATGCCCAGTTTTTTGGATGCCTCAGGTTGGAGGCGGCCACTTCTTGGGTCGTGCATCCAACGAATCGGCAGCGAATTGTGACAGGCAACCTGGAACAGCAAAAGGTCATTGCAAGCCGAAACACACGTGAGCCGAATGCAGCCCAACCCCGCCCAACCCAACCCAATCTTATTGATCTCCCTTACCTCTTGTAGATAAAAAGTTTTATTCTGGACATATCTGGAGATACCGCAGGGTTCTAGATATCCCTACTTTAGAGTTTCGTTCTTCATCACCATCACTACCTACCTTATTCCGATATGGCTGACCCAATTACAATTCTTGGGGCGACGAGCGCGGTTATCACCATCATTGACCTCCTCGCCAAAACCATTCGCTCTGTGTCGGAGCTCCGAAGCAAATGGAACATGGCTGATTTAACTGTCTCTATCTTTGAGATGCAGCTCACAAGTCTCAACGTTGCTCTATCGGAGATCAGCAAATGGGTCGACCGCAACTCTGAGGATCCTCATTACCAGCTATCTATGGATCTTGATCATTGTCTTTCTCACTGCCGACTTCTGATTGCAGTCATCGACAGGGAGATAGCGAATTTACGGATGAGCGAGGATTCTCAGCATGGCGACGTGGCGGCTAAAATCCGCATTCTCTTCAAGACGCAAGGCATGAGTGAAGCTCAAGAAATGATTAAGCATGTGACAAACACTTTGGGGCTGATCTTGGGAGCATGTAATAGGTATGTATAGAGCTTATTATACCTATTCAATACATCAATGGGGTTGTTACGCATTACTAATGTTGCGGGGGTCTAGCGCATCGCTAGCGGACCAGAAAGCAATTCTCGAGAAACCAGTCGTTCGACGGGCTCTCGGGAAGGTAGAAGCAGATACCGCATCATTGATTGTACATCGGGATATTGATTCACTGCGAAGTTGTTCTACCACCAGTGGGTGGTCCTCCGTGTCCAGGCTATCAGCGACGTTGAAACGGCCTCTATCAATCGTATTCGACTTCGATCAAGAGCTACTTCCCAGCGATATATACAGAAGAGTTTTCAAAGGTTCGGTCAGAGAGAGCTTGCGACAGCAACAAGGGGGAACTCCTTTACGGCTGTCAAAAGCAACGGGACAAGTTATTTTCTCAGCGGTTAGGAAGGACAAAGGATCAACCCGATTACATTACGCATGTCGAGAAGGGTACCTTGACGCCACTGAGATTCTAATCCAAATGGGAGCGAATATCGAGTCGCACGACAGTAATGGCCGGACACCACTATCGTGGGCGGCTGAGAACGGCCACGAGGCAGTAGTAAAGCTACTGCTTGAGAAGGGTGCTGAGATCGAATCGAAGGGTAACAATGGTCAGACACCACTACTCTGGGCGGCTGAGAAGGGCCACGAGGCAGTAGTAAAGCTACTGCTTGAGAAGGGTGCTAAGATCGAATCGAAGGGTAACAATAGTCAGACACCACTATCGTGGGCGGCTGAAAACGGCCACAAGGTAGTAGTAAAGCTACTGCTTGAGAAGGGTGCTGAGATCGAATCGAAGGGTAACAATGGTCAGACACCACTATCGTGGGCGGCTAAGAACAGCCACGAGGCAGTAGTAAAGCTACTACTTGAGAAGGGTGCTAAGATCGAATCGAAGGGTAACAATGGTCAGACACCACTACAGTGGGCGGCTAAGAACAGCCACGAGGCAGTAGTAAAGCTACTGCTTGAGAAGGGTGCTGAGATCGAATCGAAGGATAGTTATGGTTGGACACCACTACAGCGGGCGGCTGGGAACGGCCACGCGGCAGTAGTAAAGCTACTGCTTGAGAAGGGTGCTGAGATCGAATCGAAGGATAGTTATGGTCAGACATCACTACTCTGTGCGGCTGAGAACGGCTACGAGGTAGTAGTAAAGCTACTGCTTGAGAAGGGTGCTGAGATCGAATCGGAGGATAATTATGGTTGGACACCACTACTCTGGGCGGCTGAGAACGGCCACGAGGCAATAGTAAAGCTACTGCTTGAGAAGGGTGCTGAGATCGAATCGAAGGATAACAATGGTCAGACACCACTATCGTGGGCGGCTAAGAACGGCCACGAGGCAGTAGTAAAGCTACTGCTTGAGAAGGGTGCTGAGATCGAATCGAAGGATAGTTATGGTTGGACACCACTACAGCGGGCGGCTGAGAACGGCCACGAGGCAGTAGTAAAGCTACTGCTTGAGAAGGGTGCTGAGATCGAATCGAAGGGTAACAATGGTCAGACACCATTACTCTGGGCGGCTGAGAACGGCCACGAGGCAGTAGTAAAGCTACTGCTTGAGAAGGGTGCTGAGATCGAATCGAAGGATAGTTATGGTCGGACACCACTATCGTGGGCGGCTGAGAATGGCCAAGAGGCCGTCGTGCAGTTGCTGCAACGCTATGCCCATACCAGTAACACCCCGACCATCTCTGCTCGCCTCACGATGCCTCACTATGATTCGACAGGACAGGCAAGAGAATGAATCCTATTATTTTCTATTCGGATTTTTCTTCCGGGGAAGGGTCTGGGAGACCATGTTAATATATAGCCTTTAATGACCGCATTCCATCAGTTTCTAGATGATTTGTCAGCAGTCGCCGCTTTCCAAGTATTTTTAACAAGGTTGCTAGCAAGTGATTGAATAATGTGGCAATAGCGACAACGGTGGCTACTAGGCTAAATTTACCTTAGCAGGCTCAGGCTCAGTCATTGACCTTAAGGAAGGTCGACACGAAAGATCATTGTGGCAGCTGCTCATCGTCGAATTAGCAAAAGGAACAGCTCTAGCATATGGTCGCATCGCTTTGTGGGACACCACCCGAGCACGTTGCGAGGGCGCGCGGTGTAGATGGTTAAATGCATAAAAAGTCTGCGTACAGAAAAAACAGCGTGAGAGGAAAGCGGAAGCCGATTTCGCTAGTGACTGTAGCACATAGCAATCTTACAAGTACTCTTTGTTCAAGAAACAACGCCCCACTCTAGCCTAACCTTTATCCCTTGACTTTCCCAGACCTTGCCCAGAGCTAGACCTTGCCTAGGCCTTAGTCAGCCGTGCGGGAATTTCTTTTTTACTTTTTGCGGGGTACAAAGTAACTTCCTCTCATCATGTACCCATGTTATTGACTTTTCCCACACAGAGGGCTAAGAATCAACATCAACGTCAATGGCAACCGCCCGCTTCCATCTCATCTTCTACGCCCCCCTTTTCGCTCTCGAATCGTGTAAAACCGCCATCTTCGCCGCCGGGGCGGGCCGTTACCCCGGATCGGGAAAATACACGGAATGCTGCTGGACCGTCGTCGGAACCGGCCAGTTCCGTCCCGGAGATACGGCAAGTCCACATCTGGGAAAACCCGGAGCGCTGGAAACAGTGGAAGAGGCGAGGGTGGAGACCCTCTGTGTTGGCGAAGACGTGACGAGGAGAGCAGTTAAGGCGTTAAAATTGTGGGTTATGTCTAACTTTTCATACCTGCCTACCTACGAGTACCTGCAGTCACTACTGCTGCTGCTGCAAAGAGTTCTTCGCTTCAAAAGAGTGGTTTGGCTCACGGTTAATCTACAGGGCGCATCCTTATGAAGAACCCGCGTATAGTGTGTATAGACTGGAAGATTTGTGATCGGTACGCCAGGAGGAGCTCCGACGACAACACATGATAACATTGCTATCTTGGTCAAGGCTGAATGATGATGACGAGTTGGAGTGAGAGCTTGGGCTTGTTTCAGAACTTAAAGGTTCATTTCCCACGAACTCTAATCCAGACATTAATAAGTTCAAGCCCCCGAGGTGAAAATTCATGACTCGGTTTAAACTTACATACCTTGACTAAAACCCAAACATCAATCTCTCAGATGGATTGCACACTGCTCAGAATCATATCGTTAATCCGATTCCTGAGGCTGTCTCGTCACGAGGTACACATTATGCTGCCGTAATGACTTTTGTGTTTATGGCCCGGACTAATAAGGCGATAGTTGAGGCTGCAAGTCTCTCTTTGTTAAAGCTAGTGTCCGCCACCGACGTATATCTTGAACCTTACCAGTGCACCAACCTAGTGTTGCTTGCAACTCTGATCTAGGGGCTTGCTCCTTCTTGAAAAAAGAGATAAATAGGATAAGGGTCGAGATCCGGCAGGCGCTGGTCGAGGTGAGGTTACTTCCCTCAGGTGGTCCCAGAGAATACTCTGTGCCTTAACACCCGTTCAGCAAAGTAGCACCATATTCCACCTCTGCCCGTCTAGAACATTCCCACTTCATCACCTCACAACCTAAATTGTCAACAATACCAATCCATATACATGTAGCACCCGCCATGTCTGAAACCACGCACTTTTGCGACGGCATGAACAACACGTACCTCTCTCCTACAAGCAACACCACGGAACAGCGCCACGGTTCCACCCACGGCGCTCCACCAGCTCCGTTTGCTCCCCTTGTACCTTTCGCCAACGGAGAACCGACGTTTCTGCCCATGTACCCTACACACGGGCTTCCAACCTGGGAACCCATTCCCCTCCCCCTTCCCCACGACAACACTCATGCCACATTCAACTTGGCCAACCTCGCCAACCCTCCCTCAACCGAGTTCGTAACTGCGCCTCTGACAACCGGGGCATCCTTCCCCGAGTCAAACTTGCGATATTCACTGAACGAGGGGCTTGAGACTTTGCCATCGCTACCTGCGTCTGCTTCATATGCACCATTACATGTCGCTAATCCCAACGAAGAAGGATCGATGTATCCATTCATGAACGCAACACCCGGGCCCCTCGTTGTCTCTGACACGGCCAATGCGAATACGCATGCCTTCATGAGCTACGGCAATGGTAGCGACGAGGGTTACAACCCTTTTGCCTGGGGCGGCCACAGCCCTTCTACCACCGTGGGTCAGAGCCCTTATACCGATGCGGGCTACTACAACGCTTACATGTACCCCAACATGAACTACGCCGGCCTCAACGACGGCCTTTTGCCAACGGGACAGGGAACGGGACGTGGTAGTGACCACAACACACAACCAACAAGATCAAGAAGAGACAGATCATATGCAACAGGGCAGCCATCTCTCCCAAACTCACCATTCTCGCTGGGAGATGTATCTTTTACGCCGTCATGGCCATCTCCGGCAACCCAGCCGAGGAGGTCAACATGGTCGTTATCACCAATGCTGAGACCGTTGTCAACAGGCTCGTCGATGAGGAGAATGAGGCGGTCACGATCACGATCACCACCACGACCAGCACGACCACAGTCACCGCGACGGCAATCACCACCACCGCCGCCGCCACCGTTGTCGTCTTCGTGGTCGCTACTGTCGTCACTGCCATCGTTGTCGTTGAACCGCGAGAGAGTTGAAGACCAGGACAACGACAACAGCAACGATAACAACGACAACAACAACAGCAGCAGCAGCAACAACAACAACAACAACAACAACAACAACAACAACAACAACAACAACAACAACAACAACAACAACAACAACGACAACGATGACAATGCTGATTGGATTTCCATGGCATTTAAATACCCTGGGTTCATTCCAGGGCTCATTCCCCGGGAACCGCTAATGCAAGAGTTGGAAAAGATGATGTCTTCTCCCTTCGCCGGCGGCGGTGGCGTGACGTCTCCATATGTGGAGAGTTTTAGGCATGCGTTTCAGCCGCATGAACCTACAGGCCAGGAGTCTACAGGCCAGGAATTTAAGGATTCTAAGGAGCCTACAGGCAAGGAGTCTACAGCTCAAGCAGTCCAAGCAGCAGCCCAAGGGGGCCCACAGGCACAGTGCAAGAGACCTACAGGCAAGCGGTCTCCAGGCAAGATGTTTGCAGGCAAAGGGTCCAAGGGGCTCAACGTGCCCAAGCAGCCCATGGCTAAGGAGAAGCCTATGGTCAACAAGGAACCCAAGGAGCACAGCGGGTCAAAGGAGTTAAGGAGTCCAAGCTCCAAGGATCAATCCCAAGGAACCTGACCCAAGGAACCCAAGCTCCCACCTCAATAATAGGCAAGGATTGATCGATGGGATCTAGGGCGGTGCGTGAAGCACAAAAACAACAACTGACCAAGAAGGGGGAAAAAAAGAAGGAAAAAAGGAAAAGAAAAAAAAAGGAAGAGAAAAAGAAACTGGCAGCGGAAAGATAGGTAGGTACCTACCTTTTAGGTATCAAGTATTCTATTCTGATGCCAGCCAGCCAGCCAGAGCCAGATCGGCAGCGTTGCTACAACAAAAAAAGCAGTAGTAATATATAATTCCGGATAGGTATGGCAATGGTTTCTGGATATATATAGCTAGGTCTGGTGATTAGGACAAGCGCAATGAAATAGTGGGATGGGATGGGTTGGTTGGTAATTGATTGATTAGCAGCGGGCTGGACGGCGAAGAATTCACAGTACAGTACGGCACAGTATACACAGGTTGGAGACTCTCGGCAGGTGGAATTGTTATTGTCATTTCTGAGAAGGGGATGGTAATCCTCGGCAAGAAGCCCATCATCCATAACCTACACATAGAACACATTGAATCCATAGAACCCAGAGCGGCAGACAGAAAATTAGACCAGAAGATATCTATATATATATATATATATATATACTTGGGAGGGGGGG
>Ga0247763_1001897_pt1 | contig 11283 bp, 4 predicted proteins | sample UWRJL141409B4_FD_179926 | JGI IMG/M metagenome (GOLD analysis project Ga0247763, IMG submission 179926) | Plant litter microbial communities from Arlington Agricultural Research Station in Wisconsin, United States - UWRJ-L141-409B-4 | ecosystem: Environmental > Terrestrial > Plant litter >...
CGGCGCCGATCCGAGGGTAGCGAAGGGAGGAGAGCCTCGAGGGCAGCAAGGGAGCGTCGACAAGCCTCAATTGGGCCATTGACCTCAAGAAGCTTGGTGGCTGGTCCATAGCTAGCATCGGTGAGACTTTCGAAAATTGCACGCAATGAGGAGGCCTCCCCGGCAATGATTCTCATATCGCCCGGTGCATCTCGCACTGTGTCGATGCAATGTTGGCTCGCCCGGATGACCTTATCCGCAAGACCAATCAGCCCTATAATGCTGGCAGCGATGGACAAAGGGTCAGCCATTTTCCTTTGGACATGTTGTTGGTTTGGGGTGCATCTCCTGGATTCGATGTTCCGTGGATCCAGGATCCCTGTACACATCACGTGATGCGGCCAAGCATCAGTCGCATTGAGAGGATCTTGAATCCATACAAGGAGGCTGTGTTTTCGTTGGGTTTGTCAATCCGAATAGTGCCGGTGGGGGTAGGGTGTGTGGGGGTTGATAGGCCTGATGAGGCAAGAAGAAAGTCGAGGAGGGTGATTTGAGCGTGTGCATACAACAGCCTGGTTGTCTGCGACGAATTTGGGCAGACGAAATTTCCTTTTTCGTTTGTATTCCTGAGCTGGGCTGAGCTGTGGCTGATTTGTCCTGAGCTTTCCCTGATCCTTCCCTGAGCTAGCCCAAATTCTGGCGAGCAGGAAAGTAAGCCCAAATCTGGGACCGTTTGTCGTATACTAGCACAGGGCGTGGGGTGGTATATGCCATCCTAGTTTAATCTATAACATGGTGTGGAGTATCCTGGCTCCAAAACTGGGACAGTGCTTAATATAGATATATTATGTACCATCCACAGGCATATACTAGTATATTCTGGGATGTCACATCACATGCTGGTATATTCCGAGACATCATATGATATACTAGAATATTCTCGGCTATTATATCATGTACCATCCCAAATTCCGAGCTAGGACGTCATGTTTTATCCCAAGGCATATACTGGTATATTCTGGGCCCAAATTCTGGGCCCTTTGGGCCAAGATTTGGGCAGACGATGAGAAACTGTAGGCCGGCGACGATGCTGCGCACGGGCGACGGTGGTACAATTTGCTACACAAATTACCCTGTGAGAGCATTTGGGGCTCGGTCTCGGTGTTGCGTAGGCAGTGGCCCATGGAGGTAGGTTCCAGACTGGCCAGTCTGGTCTAATGGCCATTCTGAATCCTCCGTTCGCTGACCAGGAACGCTCTTTTTCTGCTTGTCAGTCAAAATGGTGACTTTTGGGGGGGCTGGGGTGAGATGGCTTGTTTTAGTGCGAAAAGAGGACTGTGGGCTGGCGTAGACTGGCGTAAAGACAACTGTGAAATTGTGATCTGGCTGAGGGAATGAGTGTTGGTTATTTATCTCTGCAACATTTCTGCACAGTACATGGCTGATTCGATCTTAATTAGGCAGTGAGTGTTGTATTTCCCTGCGAGTTTCTGCATATTGCAAGGCGGGTCTGTAGTGTGGTTATTTTATTTTCTAAATTATTTATGCATTTATTTTGAGTCAGATATCTAGATGTGACGAGGGATTGCTCCGGCTTGTTGCGCGGCTAGCCACGAAATCAAGGCCAGTACAATAGAAATACGGCGTGGGGTTGCTGACATCACAGAGGACACGGCGCTAATTCACGATATTAAGGACAGCATCCCCGACCTGCGCGCCCAATTTCCGCTCTGGCGAAACCAACAGTCAAACCAAGCAAGCCTGCGACAGTGGACCCTAAGACAGTTACCTGGATTCCGTAACCTCTTACCGCAATTCTGTCACCGGGGATCGCTGGAACCGGGAGATCGTCTTTCCCAAGCATATCAAAGCTACATTAGGCTGTAAACGGAGTAAAGCTAAGTTCTATGCCCATTCAGGTAGCCCCTCCCTTTAGCCAATCCAAACATAACCCGCCGTAACACCATCAAGAGACCTGCAGAGTCAAGAGGCTAAACCTTGGAAGCCAACCTAAGATGGAAAAGGTCTCGATAAATCTATCAATAAGATTTCAGATCCTTAACATCGGTTATACAGTCGGACCCTTGTAGGATACCACGTCGCAGGCGTACAGTACTCAAACAAATTAAATAATATAAATCAGCTTTGGAACATCGCGCACTACATTTAGTACTACTACACAAAAGCCTCTTTAAGTTCTTCAAAGATATAGTGCTCTGTAGTAGCTAAACCCTGGGAATCTGCTTTCTAATGATAGATTTATCGTTAAAAAAGTACCGAAAGATGAACCCCAGTAACAAGAATTAGCCCTCTAGTTTTATAGAACGGATGGGTAGCATGTTAGGAGCAGCCACATTTAAAAGAAAATATATCAACTTACGTGGCTTAACGCAACCGTTACAGACGGGCAGCAAAGTATAAACAGTCACCGTGGATGCCAGACTAGGCGCCATATTGTTGCCCCGGACGTCGCCATCACTAGACGTCTAGGACACATCTATAATTACAACAATTCTTGAATCCACGGCCTCAGCGACGGACCTCCCGGAAGCGCGTAGTTGAGAATTATGGGCCATAGCCGCCTTGGCAGGCAGCCTTCGATCTCTTTGGCAGGACAATCGGGTTGCGTGTCCTGCAAGTGCAGCGGCGGGAGGCTCCCAAAAGTTGATACTGTTCTTGTCGACGGATACCGTGGCGTGTATGTGCTGTCAGAGATACCGAAAGAAGGGGTTAAATATGGACAAAACAAGCCAGAGCGCCGCGTGCTTCACAGCCTGCAGACATACACAGCCTGGAGAAGAAGGAGAGTCTCCCGGGCGAAGAGCTCTGCGAAGGCCTCCCTGACGAATTCGCCATGCTATGACGTCCCTTAATAGCCAACGATACACGAACTGAACCACAGCCTGAGTGGGGGTTCATGTTCTCACAAAGGAGGTTTGGCTTCGGTACGCCGGAGTGGCTTGTAACCTGAATGAGTTGTTGATCACTGCAGAACTATCGATCCGGGCCGAGCAAGTAAGCACATCGTGGCGATGCCAATCAGTCGCCAATCACCCGAGAGACCCACACCGAATCCGGATCGCCTGCAGAGACGAGGAGGAAGCCAAGTGAATTGACGTAGGTGATGAACAGCCTACTAGGGCTCACTCCAAATTTGTGCCAAGCAAAGCAACATAACGTGTATGATAAGCGAGTGTCCCGGACCAGCGAGTGTTCCACCATAACAAGATTGGGTGATGTGCACGCATAATGGTACTAGTAAATTGTTAAGCCCCTTTAGCAATTTTTTATCGTATCTATTGCATGCAGGTTACCCAATTTTGTTGGGGTGGGACACTCGCTCATCTGGGACATTCGCTTATCATACACGTTATATGCGTTCTCGTTTCAGTTTAGTCTAAGTCGACTCGATGCCAGCTGAGCTGTCGGCATTTACTTTATCAACAGCCCGCATGATTATTGGTGTCGCAATCGAGTCTAGTGGGAACTCGGAGGCCTAGCTGTATGGATTAGCGGGGTCAGTGGCTTTCCTACACACCGTTCTAGATCTCGAAGGGTGGGCTTGAACGCGCTATGGTTGGCTGTGGGCGAGCGGACGGAGGGTTGGCCACGTAGCGCTGCGTGCTGCGGAGTATTCCGCTGTATCAAGCTGGCATTGAAGGCAGTAAGCGTTTTCTGACGCCCAATCACATCGCATTGCTTTCTACGATCTGGTCCGAAAAGGCCATACCAGCACTTCGAAACCGGCGAGCTGAATGTTCGAGCTGAGCTGAACCGGAGGAAAGCAACCGGAGTTTGTGTGCTCTTAGAGGGGGATTTGAGTATAAAAGGTGAAAGAAATCCCCTAACCTTCATCACGACCATGGGATTCTTTTCATTTTATCACTGCCACATTCAATTTCTTCCTTCCCGTACTCAATTCTTCATTCACTCAGGTATCCATCCCCACCCCCGGCCTTTACATTCCCATCCAGCCTTTACTTTCACTCAGTCTTACTTTCACAACGAGCCTCCTCACGCTCAGCATCGCTCTCACACTCAGCTCCAACCCCCACGCTTTTCTGGCCGTTGTTCATAAGCCAAATTCAGAGGACAGCTCAACATGGCAGCCTCAGTCAAGGCGATCAACACGGGTTACATCCCTGACCGCTTCGACGAGAGGGACAAGACGTATTACTACCGCGGCTCCAAAAGGAATCCTGGTGACTTCCAGGAGGTCAACCTCTGGAGAGACCATCAGAAATGGCTGGAGCCTGTCTACAATCAGTATAGTTCAGGTAGCTGCACAGCCAATGCCACGGCGGCCGCAGTCCGGTTCCTGGGCCGAAAGATGGCGCAAGACACGAATCGCGAGGGAACTACCATTGATCCATCGCGGCTTTTCATCTACTACAATGCAAGGGCGGTCGACTATATGAATGGGAACGGTATCCAGAAATGGCCCTCTGTTGAGCAGATTTCGGACGAGGGTTCGCAGATCAGATCAGCCATGAAAGGTATTAGCAAATTCGGCGTTGCCGCGGAAAGAATCTGGCCGTTCGTGGCGCAACGCTCGACAATCATTGGTGTTGACGATCGTCCGACCGACGCGGCTTACGTCGATGCCAAGAACACCTATGCTGTTGAATACTTCCGGCTCGATCCCGACAACAACGACAATGTCATCAACGTCCTCACTTCGGACGAAAAGCAAGCCGTAGGCAGGGTCACTCTGGCACGCCTCAAGCAGTGCCTGGCTGAGGGTTATCCCGTGGTATTTGGCTTCAACTTTTACTGGAAGGATCCACACTGGGTCTCTGAGGATGATGACGTGCCGCTTCGAGAGGGGGACCCAACCTATGCCTCTCTTCCAGAGATAGAGTCACGCTACCGGGACAAGCGTGCGCCTCCCGCTTTTGGCGGCCACGCCGTCCTCGCCGTCGGCTTTCAGAACCGCGACGACATGAAGAACGAAGGCGGCGGCCGCGTGCTGTGCCAGAATTCGTGGGGCCCGGAGGGTGGCCATTTCTGGATGTCGTACAACTGGATCCTCGAATACTACGCCACCAGCGACTTCTGGATGGTGCGCCTGCTCGACACACCAGGCGGCGGCCAGTCGTCGCTCGTGCTCGAGAAAGACTCCCGCTGGACCCTCATCAAGGACATGCCCGACAACGAGGCCCCGGTAGCGACGGGCCGCGCCGCCGCCATCGCTTTGGCCAGCTACGCTGCGCCAGACAAGTCGTTCGGCCTTTGGTGGGTCGCGGCTGATGGCTCCGTCCAGGGCGCCAACTACATTCCCCCACCAACTGCCACTGGTGATGGTGAGAAGCCGGAGATGTTCTCCAGCGACGGCAAGGAATGCAAGGCAGCCCCGGCGGACGCAAGGTCAAGTCCAAAGGGCACGTGGTCGCGCTACCAACTCGAGGACCCTGGCTGCGCATCGTCCGGCGGCGCCGTCGTCGCGTTGGCGACCCGGTACCCAGAACGGGAGCACCAGAGGATGGACGTGTTCTGGATCCGCGCGGACGGCTCTGTGCGCGGCGCGGCCAACGTTGGCGGCTCCTTCACAATCTCGTACGAGGTCGCGCCGGCCGGCAGCGCGTTTCCTTCAGGGCCGCTCGTCGCCATCGGGCGCGGCGACTCGGGTACGGACCTCGTGTGGCTGCGCGAGGACGGCTCGGTGCACGCGGCGCAGCGCGACGACGCAGACGCCCGTTGGGAGTGCAGCATCGTGTGCGGGACGCGCGTGGCGGCACGCGAGAGCGGCCTCGCTGGCGCGTCGCTCGGCGCGAACCACCTCGCCATCTTCTTCGTCAGCCCCCGGGGCACCGTGTGCGGCCGCACGCTCGCCGTGCGCACCCGCAGCCGAAATCCTACGCCAACCTGGGGCGATGTGTACAACGTGTCGTCGCCGGGCATTGCCTCGTGCGCGTCGCGCATATCGGCCGTGGCCCACCCGGCCGACCTCCCAGCTGACGAGTCCGTCGACGTCTTCTTCGTCTCGCGCTGGGGTCGCCTCCGTCAGAGCGTGGGGCCGGGCGACGCGCTGGGCGCCGACATGGCCACAATGCTGGCGGATGCCGCTGGGGCGGCAGCGACCGTGAGCACGAAAGCCGCGCCCACACCGAAAGACGCCAGCGCCACCCCCAGCGGTTCCGCTGAGCCCGAGGAGGAGGAGGGCGAGGAGCCAGAAGAGTTCTTCGAGATGGGCCCTTACGGGTGCCGAACTGTCTCATCCACCATGGTATCCGCCGCCAGTGGCATTCCTGCTGCTGCCAAGCGCGTCTCGCAAGATGCTCCTGACACTAAAAGGGGGGAAACTGGTCCCCGGCTACGGTGGCCGTACCGCAAGCTCGATCCCGAGTCCGAAGAGGAAGTGAAGGCGCTCGGTGGCCATGTGTGGTTCCACGCGCGCGCGGACACTGGCCTTGCCGCCGTCTCAGTCAATACAGGGCGTATCGACGTCGTCTGGGTGGGGCCTGACAATGCGCTCATGCACGCTCTGGGGCCAGGTGGCGACTGGTCAAACGCAAAGGCGAACGTCATTTCGGCGGCTAGCCTCACCGATCCGGGAGCGCTCCAGGCACAGGCACCACTAGGCCTTGTACGCACCGAAGACGGACACATGGTGGCGGTTTTCAGGAGCTTTGATGGGGAGATCGTGGCCGCTACCTGCTAGTCGGGCTGGTTCGGAGAGGTGATAGGACACGCGAGAATCCAACTGCCTTGGTCATGGCGAGCTGTGTCTTTGTTTTCGTCCGACGAGTTTATTGTTTCCTGCGTTAGCTTCAGCCATCTTGTCACTAGTCTATCTATGCTACGGCGTGCAGACACGAAGACGCCCATCACTGTCAATTCTGTTCGCTCAATCCCATTCCAGCGGATCGAGTTGCGGCATTGAATTTTTATACTTACAGACGCCCGGAATATGAGAGGTGGTGTCCGTAAACCGGGACCAGGGGTTTACGCCCCAAAGGTTAACGTTATCTACCACCGAGCGGGACAATACCACCGAACGGGACGCCGCCCCCACCACACCCGACATGACTCTCAATTAAACCACCGCCACACTAGCTATCTGCAGTAGATATAATACTACGTTGTAAAGTATAACATAATGAGTATAACTTAAAGAACAGTGGATTACTAGTATACAAAGTAAACTCTCTTAACATTGTAAGTATAATAATGAGATCTATTGTTAAATTCGAGCCTTTGTTACCTATTAAGGTAATTGCTTCCAGCAATTACCCTGGTTACCCTTTAACGGTTACCCTGCAACAGTTAACCTGTAGCCATGGCTTGGATCAACAAGCCAAGGCTTTTATCTAGCAGGTTCGAGGGACCCACAGGCTGTCACGGCCGTGGGAAATCTGTTGCGAATGCTGCAAAGTTGTTCCATACTTGTTACGCGAATCTAAAGCTAAGGAAAAAGAAAAAAGGAAAGGAAAGGATTCCCACCGTTACACCACCCAAATAGTGGTGGGTAGGTGGGGTAGGTGGGGTAGCCCGGCAGAATGGGTTCAGGTGGTTCTGGATCCGCTACAACTGTGGGGCGCCCACCACCTACGTCCTAGGTCATGTGGTGGGTTCAGGCACGACGGCCAGGCTGCCGTCACTCAGGCCCTAAAATTCAAGGGGCACTCTAACCCCTGAACCCGCTGACCGACTAAGCTTTGCCGTCGTACTGCTGACCCCTACATAGTAAAAGCTGTGCCTGCATTCCTTCCTTTTAGTGGTGGTTAAGCCCTGTAACACAGGCCTTAACCTACCTATAGGCTCTGTATTTACAGGCCACAGACCCTCTAAGTCAACAGGTTTGTTAAAGTTGGCTAAAAGTACCTATAGGCTTCCAGTAAATATTACAAGCTTTAAAAATACTAGCTAGTATTTGTTGCTGGGCACTACTCGTAGGCCTATAAGTATAGTGCCTACAGAGGGGGTTATAGTGGCGAAGCCACTATAATAGCCCTGTGGAAGTAGTGGGTGTGTGGTGGAAGTGACTGTGGTACCTGAATACAACAGCAGAGCTAAGGGAAGCAACACAGGCACTATAGTAGCCTTCGGCCACTATAATACAGAAGGTACTCAGTGGACTCTGTACTGAAGAGAACTGTAGTCTAAATTGACTGCTTAATGACTTACTTAAGGAACTAATTACAGTAGAAAGAAGGCCTATACTTATAGGCGTTCGCAGGCTTCCAGAGCCTTCTTCAGGACAGGCCACAGGCTTGTATCCCTGTTGATTCTGTGGGTCTACCCCCTAGAGTGCACTAGCCTACCGGCCAGTGTACTGTATCCGGCACATTCTGTGGGGTTTACCCCTGTGGCCCCTGGCCACACGCTACACGCCACACACACACACCACAGTGGCTGCAGGCCACTGTGGCAGCAACTGCCACGCAGGTTATCCTGTAATTACAGGGCACTGGTAGCTATAATTCAACATTTTTATATATGGGACCAATTCTGGGCTCGCTCGGCTAGAGTTGAAGCGGTTGCGGATGTTGCGGCGCAGCCTTCCAGAAATGGTTCCGAGGGTATGCGAGACTGAGCGAGACTGAGCCAATCCTGAGCCGGCCCTGATCCGGGGTGAGCGACGTCACGGGGCGATGTACGAAAAAGGAAATTTTGTGTGCCCAGATTCGTCGCACACAACATGTATAACAGGAGAGATTGGGAACGTGAGAAGTACCACAAGCAAGTATTGGAAGGAAAAAAATAGCCGAATAGGAAAAGGAAAGAAAAAGGGAATGCACAGAAAAGGCAACAACCAAGAACGCTTGGGGCAAGATCCGGACGGACACTCTGGGAGTCATCCACCTGAGATTGAGGCACGACCTCACGCCAAGTGGGCATTACCTCTAGGTCTGACTCCAGCCATTCTTTTACCACTGCACCATTTGTGCAGCGCAAACTCGGTTGTTGAAAATAATGCTGACTATTTCTTTGGTTGATATCAATGGTAGATGCGTAGCTTGGGATTAGCCCTGTAGGTAAGGTACATAGAAAGTGCCGGCGCCCGACGGGAAGGCGTGATGGAAAGATTGGACTGCTCAAAACCCAGGGTGGGTCGGGTTCTTTCGGCTGGAACACTGGGGTCCAACCCATTACCCAGTCCTCCAGGAATTCTTCGGCGCATTGGTAGGCTCATAGTCATTCCGCTTGCTAATCCAGGGCTGGAAGACGCCGAGCCGAGCCCGAGCCTTGGCGAGGGCGGAGGCGAGGCGTCTGGAAGCACTATACTATACTGGGGTCCTGAAAAAAAAAACTGATAAGTGATTTGTCAGCAAAATTGATAAAGAAAGATAAGATATGAAAACATCTGGCCAATCAGATCGCTTGGTTCAACCCATAGCCTCCATTTGCATCACAGCCAAAAATTTCCGTTGCAGGATTTCCACCACCACCAAAATCGCGTTGATTCCGAAGCTTGCGATGCGCCATGGATAACACCGCAGCTAGTACGAGTAACTCCGCTGCTCCTAATAAGGCGATAAGGCGATGCGTAAGGTGCCGCGTCGATTAGCCAGCGGATTAATTCCGCAGTTACCGTGGCGCCGCTGGTTTCGTGCGCGAGTGCGAAGGATGTCGTCAGCTTCGTTTTGCTAGGGTTAGGGTACGCGATAATTCTATCGGGGAAGCAACTAGCTAACCTGTTGTATCGCAGATATTACGCGCCCCCGCTGTAGTACCTCCGGTTGCAGCAGCTGGCACCGCTCATCCAGCGGTGTACCTATCAGTCCCAGGCGTAACGAACGGCCTCTCCGCGAATTCAACGAGCAAGGCCCTTAGTTTACAGGTAATGACCAGCAATCTCCCCTCAACCCCACGGATTTGGTTATTAAGAAGTTCGACTAAGAAGATGGTCTTTTGCCCGCAGTGTAAAGAGCGGTGGTTTAACATCAAGTTGCGGAGGGATGGCGAGTATTGCAAGCGCTGCGATGATAAGGATAGAAATAAGCTGTATACTAAGCCGTTCTTCTACTTTGCTGAGAATGCGTTGGACTTCCAGCCCTGGTTTCTGTCGCTCGTTCGCCTCTCTTCCGCTATTAAATCTACGGAGCCCGCATTCTTACCGTCGCAATAGCTTCAAGTTGCGCCCAAAATTGCCAGGAGCGGAGAGAGCGAGGCGCGCCCCGGGGCTTGCGCAGGGCCGTCGCGCCGAGAGAACGAGCGACGCCAGCAATTTTACAGAGAGTGTCATGGTGCATATTCATGAATACGGCAAAACTAGGCAGCCCTCAAAGTACGCCTGCAAATTGTCAAAATCCTCAAGCTCCCCAATCCATCCGACGTATTGATCCGGTCGAACCGCCACGACACATCCACGCTCTTTGTCAACGCCATAGTTGGCGTACGCGTCACCAAAACCCTCGTGATAGCTGACATCATCGACAAAAACCTTGTTGTAGTCCCAGCCCGTGTGTTCGTCAAACGGATGTAACACGGTGGGAAAGTCCCGGAGCAGCTCGGTCTCGATCCGCTTGGCTGAGTGGATCGTCAACACCTCAATGACACTGTCGATTGGTTTCGCAGGCGGTGTGGCCCGGTGAAGAAAGCTGGATGGGGAATCCAGTCCTTTGCAGAAGGCATCGACCCTTGCTTTCTGGTCGACGCTCTGGATATTCCCGGCGAATAACACAACCCGAAACCTCCCATCTGCCTTCAATCGCTCTTGAAAGTGCCACGGCCGCGCGCAGGCCTGGTTCAGCACCTTGAAGCTGCTGAAGCGCATACCAACCGGCAATGCAGTGGCAAGATTCTGTTTCGCGGCTGGCTTAGCCACAAGGACACTTGACCCATAGTCAACCGACAGGCCCGACGCAAAGAGATTTCCCCGCAGGAAGGCTTCCTTAAACTCTTCCATGCTGACACCCTCAGCGTCCATAACGTCCTTGGCTGGGCGCCCCGAGAACAGCCTGCTGAACTTGTGGTCAAAGTCGATGAGCTCCTGCGCAACCTGTCGCCGCTCGCTCTGATACGTTGGGAGGATGTCGCGTCGACAAATCCCCTTGGCTACCAGCCCAACCTTCCAGCCCAGGTTGTAGCAATCCTGCATTGACACGTTCATACCCTGGCCTGCTTTGGGCGAGTGGGTGTGCACAGCGTCGCCTGCGAGGAAGACGCGGCCGTGGGCGTCAAAATGTGTACCCACCCGCTGCCCAATCTGGTATGCAGTCCACCAGTCGCAATACTCGTAGTCGATCTTATAGGGTGAGAGGATTTTGCGCGCGGCATCAAAGATGACTGTGGGTGTGATCTTGGAGCGGTCTGCGCGTCCAGAGGCGTCCGGGGTTACTTCTTTCAGCTGAATGTAGA
>Ga0247763_1001898_pt1 | contig 11280 bp, 8 predicted proteins | sample UWRJL141409B4_FD_179926 | JGI IMG/M metagenome (GOLD analysis project Ga0247763, IMG submission 179926) | Plant litter microbial communities from Arlington Agricultural Research Station in Wisconsin, United States - UWRJ-L141-409B-4 | ecosystem: Environmental > Terrestrial > Plant litter >...
ACAGCTGCTGCGGCGCGCCGGCGTGGCCACCCAGGGCGAGAACACGCAGGATGCCCACGAGCTGTTCCGCCGCATGGTCTTCAACATCCTGCTCGACAACACCGACGACCACGAGAAGAACCACGCCCTGCTCGTGACCGACGCCACGAACTACGAGCTCGCGCCCGCCTACGACGTGCTCCCCTCCGGCCAGGGGCTGGGCTACCAGCAGTTCCGCGTCGGCGTCGACGCCGGCGACTCGACGATCGACAACGCGCTCTCGATGTGCGGGCAGTTCGGGCTGAAGCCCGCGGCGGCGAAGCGCGAGGTGCGCCAGGTGGCGAAGGTGGTCGCGGGCTGGCGCGAGCATTTCGCGAGCGTCGGCGTGAGCGCGAACGATATCGAGCTGCTCGGCGAGCACGTCGACCGACCGTTCCTGCGGGATCAGCGCGACGAGTATGCGAAATAGCCGGCGAGGGTGGCCGACGGAGCCCCCCGTCGACCCCATGGCCTTCGTTCAGTGAACGAGAATGGCCCGGCGCTTCAGCGCGGGCCTTCCCCCCTGGCCCGTGGAGAGGTCGTAATAGGCCAAGACGGCCATCGCGTCTCCGCTCGGTGTGCCGATCGCCATCAGGTGCATCGGTGCGAACGGCGCAGCGCTCGGCACACGGGCGGCCTCGGTCCAGCCTTCGGTGGGCGTGAAGTGAGACCATCCGAGGTAGTGACCGGCTGCGGGCTCGGGTGCGTGTCCCAGCCAGAGTCCGTACAGTCCGTTACCTGCACGGACCAGGGTCGGACAGGGGTATGCAACGCTCGATCGCTCGAGGGCCAGCGGGGTCCAGTCTTCGCCCGAGGGGCGTGTCGCCACCCCGATTTCGCCGCCGCCAGGCGTCGCGTCGAACCACGCCACCCCGTCGATAGCGCCCGTCTCGAGCACGGGGTACTGCACGTCGAGGCCAGCCATCACGCTCGAGCAGCCCTCCAGATGCAGCTCGTTCGTCAAGCGGCACGCAGTGAGCCCTTCGTGGTCGCCGCCTCGATAGAGGGCGACGAGGCTGCCGTCATCGTCTCTGTCGAGCGCCATCAAGTGGATGGATCGCCCCGGGCGCGCCTCGACGAGCGTTCGCACCGGGGGCGCCACTGTCGCATCGGGCAGATGGATCTGATAGCGGATCTGGCCCGGCGCACCTGCGGCATGCTCGGCCCATGCGGTCAAGGACCGTCCCGAGTCCAACATCGCGACGAAGGGCTTGTCCAGACTCTGAACGGGGGCGACCTCTCGCGGCACGCTCCAGCGCTTGCCGTCGAAGCGCGTGGTGCGCAAGAGGTAGCTGCCCTTCGACGGCAGCTCCGACCACGTCACGATCACTCCCTCCGGGCTCGAGTCGGCGGCGACTTTCAGGCTCCACGCATCGTCCTCGCGCAGGAAGGCGGCGATGCGCTCCGCAGGGCCCCACGCCTCATCGAACCAGCTCGCGAACAGCCCACCGCTTTCATCTCTTCTCGCCCACAGGGCGAGCAGGCGCCCCGTCTCCAGGGCGAAAATGCTGGCGAAGTCGCAGGGGCCGCCGGTCGAGAGCGGGGGTAGCTCGCTCCACTGTTCGCTGTCGAAGTCGTAGCGGCGAAGCTGACGCTTGCCCGCACTTTCCCACGACACGATCACGCCCTCTGCCCTCGGAGCGACGAGCAGGCGGACGTCGCGCCCGCTGTCGAGGCCGCGTAGCTGCGGCGACGACGTCTCCGTCCAGGCGGGCCGCGGGCGTCCAACCCACGCCCGGATGCGTTCCTGGAACGTGAGGGCGACCAGCGCGGCCACGGCCACGAGCCCGCACGCACGAAGCGTGGTGCGCCGCCGCTCGCTCGCACGCTGGGAGCGCACTCGATCGCCCACCTGCGAGACCAGCGCCGCGATGCGATCTCCCGCTGGATTCGGAACCGTCACCGCCTGCAGCTCGGGCGGGAGCGCATCTAGTTCCGTTTCGGCAGCATAGACAGCGTTCAGGGGGCGCCGCGCCCGACGTGCCCAGTCGAGCTCGGTGCGCGCGTAGGCCCCGGGCGCGAGCGACGCGGGGCTGATCACGAAAACGAAGACGGCGCAGGTCTGGACGGCCTCACGAATCGCGCGGTCGTACGAGGCTCCACCTTCCAGGGCGTTCTCGTCGAGAAACACGCTCAGGTCCGCCGCCTCGAGCCGGGCGCAAGCGCTGGCCGCGAAGGACCTCGCGTCGCTGGCATAAGCAATGAAGACGTCGTGACCGCCGGACCTGGCGCGCATGTTCCCCCGCTCGGTGCTGCGCTTTCGACGCGAAGCACGCTCTTCTCCATGACGTCCGACGTGAGAAAAAACCGAGGGCCATATCCAGTCTGGGGCGAGGAGTGCTCGGTGCGAGGGGCTCACCGCCGATCGAGCGGTCCGCCTGCCCGGCGACGTGCTCGACCGCGAAAGTCGCGCCCGGCGCTGCCATTCCAGCGCCGGTTGCCTGCTCGGGGACCGCAGGGAGCCGCTGGCCCCTCACACGAGTCCGTGACAAGCTCGGCGTCGATGCCAGCCCGCTCGCCCGACGCATCCGTCGCAGCTGTATCTGCCGCAGCCGTATCTCCCGCAGCCGTATCTGCCACAGCCGTACCCTCCCCCGCGGGCTTTCGCCGGGTCGCTGGCAGCGAGCTCGAGTGGCAGCCGAGCCCCTCGCCGACGGTGTGGCGCAAGCGGCTGTTTCACGCGGGCCCGCCCGAGGCGGGGATCGTGACGTCGATCGTGCGCTACGACGCGGGCTCGCAGTTCCACGAGCACGGCCACCCCGACGGTGAAGAGATCCTGGTGCTGTCGGGCACCTTCAGCGACGAGCGGGGCGACTTCGCCGCCGGCAGCTACATGCTCAATCCGGAGGGTTTCCGCCACGCGCCGTCGTCGCGCGAGGGCTGCGTGCTGTTCGTGAAGCTGCGCCAGTACGCGGGGCTCGACCGCGAGCGCGTGCTGCTCCCGGGCGTGCTCCACACCCGAGAGAGCACGGCGGAGGGTAACTGGCAAGAGCGCGGGCCCGGCGTGCGCTCGCTGAGCTTGTACCGCTCCGAACGCCACCCCGAGCACATCCGGCTGACGACGCTCGCCCCCGGCGCCGAGCCGCCCGCCATCGCGATGCGCGAGGGTGAAGAGATCTTCGTGGTGCGGGGCGAGCTCGTCGACGAGCAGGGTACGCACCCCGCGCACACCTGGCTGCGTTTTCCGCCAGGCGCCTCGCACACGCCGCGCAGCCCGAACGGCTGCTTGCTCTACGTCTGCTCGCCGGCGGGCTCGCGCTCGGCGGATTGAGATGCATTCGCATTCGCTGCGCCCGCCCATCGCGAGCCGGGCTCCGGCCAGGAGTCAGAAATGAGGGCGCATCGCGCTTTGTTCGCCGCCTCGTCAGCGTCCGCTGCTTCCTGCAGCAGCCCACGAGAAAGCGTGAGCAACATCGGCGCCAGGTGGTTTATCCTCGGTGGCGCCGCGGGCAGTCGGGCCCGCGCTAGAGGAGGTCAGGGTGGTCGTGCGCTTTAGTTCATCTCGCGTGGCGTTGTCGGTGCTGGGTCTGTTGTCGTTCATGAGCTCGCTGGCCCATGCGCACGGGCCTCATCACCCGAAGCCCGCGCCCGAGCCGCTCGTGCTGCGCGTGGCGACCCCCTTCGCCGCGGGCCACATCCTGGCTGATACGGCTGCGGAGCTCGAGCGCGTGCTCGAGGCCCGCTCGCGCGGGCGCATCGACGTGCAGGTGGCGACGGCGGTGCTCAACGAGCAGACCATCAACCCGGCGATGCAAGCCTGCGAGGCGAGCGAGCGCGTCGCCGACGTGCTCATCACCGGCGGCCAGCCGCTGCAAGACTATGCGCCCGCTTACTTCTTCTTCAACGGGCCCTACGTGATCGAGGACTACGATCACTTCCTGCGCGTCTACGAGGGCGAGCTCGGAGCCGAGGCGCGCGACCTGCTCGCCGCCAACAGCAACCTCGTCGCGTTCGGCACCGTGTACCGTGGCTTCCGCCAGTTCACGTCGAACGCCCCCATCGCGTCGCCCGCCGATTTCGCGGGGCTGAAGCTGCGGCTGCCGGCGGTTCCGGACTGGATCGCGGTGTGGACGTCGCTCGGCGTGCAGGCGGTACAGGTGCCGCTCACGGGTATCTACGACGCGCTCGCCACCGGCGTCGCCGACGCCTCCGAGGGTGACCTGACGCAGATCTCCTCGCTCGCGCTGAACGAGGTGCAGAGCCACCTCAGCCTCACGAGCCACCTCGTCGGCTTCGGCATGGTGCTCGCCAACGAGTGCTTCCTCGACGGGCTGAGCCGTCGCGACGCTCGCCGCGTGCGGCGCGCCCTCGATGATGCCGCCGAGTGGGGAACGGAGCAGATGGCGTCGCGCGAGGCGGCCCTGCTCGACTCGCTGGCGGCCGCTGGTATGGAGGTCGTCAACCCCGACGCGGCGGCCATCCGCGAAGCCGCCCGCCCCGCCATCGATCAGCTGTTCGACACCGTCTGGACGGTGACCACCTGGGACGAGGTGCTCGCGCAATAGCGGCACAGTAGCGGCAGTAGCGAGCGTCGTTCAGCCTGGCGTTTTTCTAAGCTGGCACCTAGAATCGTCGCGTCCATGTCGCGCTGCGCCTGCAAGCCGGTCACCTCGAAGAAGCCGACCCCCTTCGGTGGGGCCTCGGCACGCTTGCAGTCGCAGTCATCCTGAAGAGGCGACATTAAAAAGCAGCCTCGAAGGCCCCCCGGAGCGGGGCCTTCGCGACGGGCGCCGTCTCCAGTTCAAAAAGGAGAGCGCGTCCCATGTCTGAAATCAGCAGAGCTGCAATCAATAGAGCTGCAATCGACAGCGCTGCAATCGACAGCGCTGCAATCGACAGCGCTGCAATCAACAGCGCTGCAATCAAAACAGCCGCGGTCGACCGAGCTGCAGGCGATCGAGCCGCACCCCAGCGGCTCTCTTCCCCCTGCACCGTCGGCATCGTCGGTGCGACGGGCCTCGTCGGCGAGCTGCTGCTCTCGATCTTGGCCCAGCGCGCGTTCCCGATAGCGTCGCTCCGCCTGTTCGCGTCAGCCCGCTCGGTCGGGAAGCGTCTCCCCTGGCGCGATCGCGAGCTGGTGGTCGAGGACGCCGCGACGGCCGACTATGCTGGCCTCGACATCGTGTTCTTCTCGGCGGGTGCCGGCACGTCGCGCGAGCTCGCGCCGCGCGTGGCCGCCGCGGGTGCGCTGGTGATCGACAACTCCTCCGCCTGGCGAGGCGACCCCGACGTGCCGCTCGTGGTCGCGGAGGTCAACGCGCACGCGCTCGCCTCGACGCCCAAGGGCCTGATCGCGAACCCCAACTGCACCACGATGGCGGCGATGCCCGTGCTCGGACCGCTGCATGACGCCGCGGGCCTCCAGCGGCTGGTCGTCAGCACGTATCAGGCGGTCTCCGGCGGCGGAGTCGCGGGAGTGCGAGAGCTCGAAGCCCAGGTGCAGGCCGCCGGCGATGATTCGGCGACGCTCACCCGCGACGGCTCCGCCCTCGCGTTCCCCGCGCCTCAGAAGTGGGCCGTCCCGATCGCTTTCAACGTGGTGCCGCTCAATTACCGCATCGTCGAGGACGGCTACACGGAGGAAGAGATCAAGCTGCGCGACGAGAGCCGCAAGATCCTCGGGCTGCCCGAGCTGCTCGTCAGCGGCACCTGCGTGCGAGTGCCGGTCTATGCGGGTCATTCGCTCTCCATCAACGCGCAGTTCGAGCGCGAGCTCAGCGTCGCCACCGCGACCGAGCTCTTGAGCCGAGCGCCCGGCGTCGTGCTCGCCGACGTGCCCAACCCGCTGCACGCGAGCGGCCGCGACGCCGTGTTCGTGGGGCGCGTGCGGCGCGATCCCACGGTGCCGCACGGCCTCGCGCTCTTCGTCAGCGGCGACAACCTGCGCAAGGGCTCGGCGCTCAACGCGGTGCAGATCGCGGAGTGCCTGGTCCACGGCAAGATCAGCGACCCGCAAAACGAGCGCTGAGGCTCAGCGAGGCAAGACAGGGCCCACGCGCGTCGGCGCGTCCACGTCGGAGGGGCGGCGCGCGACTCAATGACCCGCCCCTCACCCCTCACCCCCATCGCTGTTAACAGGTCGCGCCGCGAAGAGAAGCCGCGCGAGCGGGCGGAGGCACGGCCGGCGCCCGCGCCGCGAAGAGCAGACCCCGCGCGAGCGATCGGGCCGAGCTGCTCCTTGCAAAACCGGCATCAGCTCGACCGCTCGCGCGTCGGCGTACGGTAAACCAGGCACAGGCGCGCCGTCGCCGACTCGCGTCGGTTCGGGGGCTTCTGCATCTCTCACTCCACCCCTCACTCGACGATGCGATCGATCCGGTCGATCGCATCCTCGCGGAACTGCAGGTGCGACCGCGTCCACCCGAGGTCGACGACGCTCTGGATCGAGAGCGGCAGCTCGGGCGGCATCGTCCGGGCGTCCCAGCCCTCTTCGCGGAGGCGGAACACCAGGTTCGACGCCTGCACCCCGAGCGCGCTGTGATCGGGGAGCATCGCGAACGAGCCGAAGTGCAGCCGCGCGTCGACGAGGCTCCCGACCCCGACCACGACGGCGATCGGGCTCTTGTGCAGCACCTTCAGCCAGCCCTTGGCGATCAGCTCGGGCTTCAAGAGCACGTTGTCGTTGAGCACCCAGACCGCGTCGACCTGCTCGTCGTGGATCAGGCGGTCGAGCCCCTTGCGGATCTCGTGCGGGCCCGGGCTGCGGCTCATCTCGATCGGCACGAGCTGCACCTGCTCGAGCTTGGCGAGGCGGGCCTGCTCTTCGACGTAGGTGCGGAACAGCTGGCGGTGCAGCACGCCCACGCGCTGGATGGGCCGATACACGAACGTGCGCAGGTTGACGAACGTGGTGATGCCCGGCACCTCATAGCTGACGCCGGTGACGTTCCTGAACAGCGGGTATTGCTGCTCGAAGAACGACGTCATCAGCACCACCGCCGGCAGGAAGGGCCCGGCGTGGGCCTGCTGGTATTTCAGGTAGAGGTTCGACGTGGAATTGCCGAGCAGCATGAGGCAGCGCGGCTTCACCGCCTGGATCTCGCGCGCCAGATCGGCCTCGGTCGAGCCTTCGGAGACCTCGCGTGTCACCACGTCGAAGCTGTCGCCGAGCTCGTCGCGCAGGCTCTGCCACGCCTGGCGCGTGGCTGGCGAGGCCGGCAGGAACACGAGCACGGCGTCGACGCCGTCCCGACGCGGGGTGTCGGCGCCGATCGGAGCCGCCGGCGGCGCCGAAGACGGCGCGCTGCGAGGCGCCGAACAGCCCAGGCACCCGAGGAGCGCGCCGAGCTGCGTGACCAGGAATATGGCCAGGAGCATGGCTCGATAGCGCGCGCTCATCGCCACGCCTCCACCCCGAGCTTCGACAGCGCGTCGGGCGTCAGCGCCTGGATGCCGGGTTTGATCAACGCGCGCCCGCGCGGCGTGGTGAACACCACCCCGGCCAGCCCCACGCGCTTCGACAGCGGCGTGATGCGCAGGTCGAGCTTGCTGATGCGCTTGATCCGATTGGCTTCGTGGTCCGACAGTACCACCGCATCGACAGACCGGAACTGCAGAAGAGGCAGCAGGTCTTCAGTCTTGATCACATATTTGATGGAGGGCACGACCGGGCTCTCCAGCAGACCCGCCACGAAGGCGCTGGTGCGCTCGCGGCCCATCAGGTCGACGGCGCCGAGCACCAGCTGCGCGGGGCGCGCCGAATCGACGCCGGAGCCAATCGAGAGCAGCACATAAGGCTCGGTATCTTCACCGCTGCGCGTGCCGGCGAGCTCGCTGATCCAGCCTTGATCGCGCAGCACCGGTTGCAGCGCCAGCGCCGCGTCGGGGCGCTGCGAGAGCTCGCGGGCAAAATCGCGATGACGGCTGACGACCAGCACGTCGACGGCGGGCAGCTCGTTCTGCAGGATGTTCTCGAGCGCGCGCGCCCGTATGGTCGTGTGCAGATAGACGACCAGTCGCGGGCGGTCTTCGGCAGCGATCGGCGCCGCGAGCAGCAGGGTCGCGAGCAGGAGGGCCGCGAGTGACAGGGCCGCGAGTGACAGGGCCGCGCTCGCGAGGACAAACCCGGCCCACTGCCGGAACGCTGCGCGGCGGACTCGATTTTCTCGTCGAACCCCCATGCTGCGCTTCGTCAATCAGGCCCGGGTGAGAGTTGCTGCGGACGCGGACGCCCGAGCTTGGCACAATAGCGGCTGTGGGACGAACGGGGTTAAGGGAACGTGCCTGCCCGGGCGGGCTGGTGCGACAGCTGTTGCGGCCCTGCGCGCCGAGCGCATCGGGATCGGTTCAGCGCGTGCTGCGCGGCGCTCGCATGACCCGGCTGACGACGTGCACGAGCTTGGCCCTGGCTTCCGCCTTGGAGACGACCGCGTCAGCGCCGACACGGTCGGCGAGGCTCCGCAACCGCTCTTCCTCGCAGCTCGATATCAAGATGATGCCCAGATCGTGCAGTCGAGGATTTTCCCGCAGCATCTTCGCGGACTTGTCGCCGTCCATCTGGGGCATGAAGATGTCGAGGATGACGATCTCGATGCGCTCGCTCAAGATGGTGCGCGTGGCACCGATCGGAGACGGCAACTCCCAGACGCGGTGGCCCGCGGCGACCAACAACGACGACAGCAGCTCCCGAGTGATGTCGTCATCGTCGATCAGCAGGATTCGTGCTGGCATGCGCTCTCGAACATCAGGCCGGCGCTGCGCCGCGCCGAGCGGCTGTGGACGGATTGTCTCCTTGCGAGGGAACGGACGATACGACTCTGCCATGAGGAACCACGTTGCACCAGCGTCGGCGTAAGACACTACAGAGCAAGCTGCTCGTTGTCATCGTGGTAGCGGTGCTCGGGGCGGGGCTGGCGACATTTGCCGCCTTCGGGTGGACGAGCTCCACCACCGAGCGAGAGCGCCTGGTTGATATAGAACGGCAGATCCGAGAGACCATTTCCAGCAAAGCCGAGGCTTTGGCGATGAGCCACGCCTTCGCGTTGCGCGGCCTGGTCGAAGACAACGCGATCGGCGACGTGCGTCAACTGGTGGGACACGCCGTCGCACGCGACGAAGACGTCATCTATGGGGCATTCGTCAGCGCCGAAGGCCAGCTGTGGGCGTACGCCTCGCCCGACCACGCCGACGTGGATGAGGAGTCGCCTCCCGTCGAACAGGTGTTTCGGGCGCTCGCGCTCACCCCGAATGACCTGACGACCAGCGGCATCCGGCGCCGGTCGTTGCGCGCGTTTGGGCTGGATCTGGAAGAGTTCCGCGTGAACGTGACCGGTGAAGACGGCACGTCGCTCGGGAACCTGCTGTACGGGTTCGGCAACGAGCGCACCCGCAGGGCCGTCGCGTTGGCCGGACAGCGATCGGCCGAGGCGCTCGAGCAGGGGTTCTGGCTCGCGGGTGCCGCCGGCATTATCAGCCTGTTGCTCGCCATTTTCTGGGCGTTGCGATCGGCGAGTCGCCTGACGGCGCCCGTGGCAGAGCTCACCGCCAACGCCAACGCCATTGCATCGGGGCAACGCGGGGTGCGCGCCGACATCCAGAGCGGCGACGAGGTGGAGGTGCTGGCCGCGGCGTTCAACCAGATGCTGGTCGCCAACGAAGAGGCCCTGGCCAAGCTGGAGGCGACGACCGAGCGCGCGCTCGCCGCCGATCGGCTGAAGAGCGAGTTTCTGGCCAACATGAGCCACGAAATCCGCACCCCGATGAACGGCGTGCTGGGCATGAGCAAGCTCATTCTCTCGATGCCCATCGATTCCAAGCTGCGCCGCTACGTGGCGACGATCGACGCCTCGGCCACGGCCCTGCTGACGATCATCAACGACGTGCTCGATTTCTCGAAGATGGAGGCCGGCAAGTACGCGCTGGTGCCGTGCAAGTTCGAGCTCGCTCCAGTGTTGCAGGACGTGCTCGAGCTGCTCGCGAGCCGCGCCCACGACAAGGGGCTCGAGCTCATTTCGCGCATCGAGCCGGGGCTGCCGGCGATGCTCGTCGGTGACCCGGACCGCTTCCGGCAGGTGCTGAACAACCTGGTCGGCAACGCGGTAAAATTCACCGAGCACGGCGAGGTGTTCGTGGAGGTCACGCTGGAGTCGCTCAGCTCGGAGGACGTGCTCGTGAAGGTCGCGGTGACCGACACCGGTATCGGCATCGACCCGGCCGATCTGCCCAAGCTCTACGAGGCCTTCTCGCAGCTCGACGGCTCGCTCGCCCGGCGCCACGGCGGCACGGGCCTCGGGCTCGCCATCAGCAAGCGGCTGGTCGAGCTGATGGGTGGTGAGATGCGCGTGGAGAGCGAGCTCGGGCAGGGCAGCACCTTCAGCTTCACGGCGCGCTTCGGCGTCGAGAGCGGCAAGCGCGAGGTCAGCGCCCCGCCGGTCACCGACGGCCTGCGCGTCCTGCTGGTCGAACCCCACCGTCGCGCGGGAGAGGTGTTGCTCGAGGCGTTGCTGGGCGTGGGGGTCAGCGCGGAACGCTGCGAGACCGGTGAGCGCGCGCTCAGCCTGTTGCGACAATCGCCAGCGTTCTCCGTCGTGATCATGAACCGCGACGTCGGAGATCGCCCCGCCGAAGCCCTGGCGTCAGCGATCCGGGCCCTGGGGGGTATCCAGCAGCCTCGCCTGGTGCTGCTGAACACCCGTGACCAAGCTCGGGAGCCGAACCCCCTCTTCAGCGCCGAGCTGCCGAAGCCCGTGCGGTTCTCCGAGCTGTGCGATTGCCTGTCCGACGACGACGCGCGCGCGGCGCGGGTGCTCTCGCGCGCTCCCCTGCCCGCGACGGTGTCGCAAGCGTCGCGCCGCGTGCTGGTCGTCGACGATAATGAAGTAAACCGCTTCGTGGTGGTCGAGCACCTCGAGCAACGCGGCTACGTCACCGACCAGGCCGTGGACGGGCAGGCCGCCTTCGAAAAGTTCAAATCGAACGAATATGCTTGCTTGCTGATGGATTGCCAGATGCCCGTGATGGATGGTTACGCGGCGACGCGCGCCATCCGCGGGCTGGAGCAGGAGCTCGGGCGTGATCGCACGCCGATCATCGCGCTCACGGCCCACGCCTTGGCGGGCGAGCGGGAGCGGGTGATCGACGCCGGCATGGACGATTTTCTCTCAAAGCCCTTTCGGCCAAGCACGCTTGACGGCATCCTTCGTCGCTATTCCGAGCGCAATGCCTCCGAGCGCAATGCCTCCGAGCGCAATGCCTCCGAGCGCAATGCCTCCGAGCGCAATGCCTCCGAGCGCAATGCCTCCGAGCGCACTGCCTCCGAGCGCA
>Ga0247763_1001900_pt1 | contig 11265 bp, 4 predicted proteins | sample UWRJL141409B4_FD_179926 | JGI IMG/M metagenome (GOLD analysis project Ga0247763, IMG submission 179926) | Plant litter microbial communities from Arlington Agricultural Research Station in Wisconsin, United States - UWRJ-L141-409B-4 | ecosystem: Environmental > Terrestrial > Plant litter >...
TGAACCAGCTTACGATTTGTACGGTGGCTCAGCGGTTGGATTCCTGGCTGTGCCAGGCATCCTCACACAAGCTGACTAGATCCCATGGGTTCAACCCCAAGGAAGACCCCTTCCTTTTGACAAGGAACTCTACCCCCCATTTCCTAGAAAAAGTGGGGCAAAAGAAAGGAACTCTAGTAGAGTTCCGCGTGGACTATAGTTAATAAATAATAACCCGTTAAAGTATTTACCTTACCCCATACGCTAAATCTAGGAATTAAACTTAAAAAACCCGAATTTATTACTAACGATACTTATAACGTACTATATACTATTTATTTACTTTATAATTAAATTAACAAATTACTATACTATTATTAATTATTCGGAATATTTACTTAATATAATATTACGTATTAAAATAGGTATAATAATCTTAAAGTAAACTAAGCCTTTCCTCTTAATAAAGAAACGCTAATACGAAACTCCAATATACTACGGTACAATAACGCCTATTATAATTATTAACCAGCTTTAAGGCTTTAGGTTAACCTAGCTATAATTGCTTTTACAATAATTTTATATAATCTTAATCGATATTACAATATACAGATACGTAATATAAAATAAACCGTCGTAAAAAGGCCCTTCAAGCTGGGAAATTATAGGTACTAGCCTTTTAGGCAGCTTAAGGAAATTAAGATTAGCTTATTTTTGAAACTTCGTATTAAATAAGGCTAAATACTATATAATAATCTTCCAAATCGCGAAAGGTATACCCCTATATTAGCTAATAAAATATACTTTAGCTTTACTAAGGAGTACGTAATAATAATAACTTGTATAAACGAAAAGATTATACTCTTCGAAATAACGGAACAAATTTATAAAAGCTAAATATAAAAATATTACGTAACGTCTGGGGGTAGGATTATACAAAAGCGTACACGGAAAATTAATTTAATAAAATAAAAAGATAAGCCGTAATAAAAGTTAATAATTTACTAATTTAAAAATTATACGATAAAAAGAGGTTATAAAGATATATCGGTTTTTTAAATCAGCGGTATATATTGACCCAAAGTAAACTTATCTAACCTTTTTTATTAGCTACAAGTTAGAACTCCTAGCAATAGCGAATTAAAACCCCTATATATTAGGGAGGTATTGTAATAAGTTAATTCTTCAGCTCATTTAACTATTAATATAAAATAGTATAATATTATAATATAATAAAGTATCCTACTAAAGAAAATAGTATAATACTGTGAAGGAGCTATTCAGTTAAAATTATATCCAAGTAGCCAGTTAAGTTTATTTATCCTAATAAGCAAATACACAATACAAGAAATTATCCAATTTAATAACTAATATTTCTAATATTAACGTAATATTCTAGATAATATATAATATATATAGTATCAAGGATATAAACTAATTATTAATATTTAACCCAATATTACCATTATACAGCAATCCTGCGAATAAAAGCTATAAAACCTGGGTCGGTATATAACGCGTATATTAAGTTATAAGACAAAAATTAATATAATTACTAACTTTTTATCCAATATCAACCACGTACAACACTACCGCTATATTAAAAAGCAAACCACAGTATTAAATAACCGCGTATAATACTATTTCTGCCTAAAACTGCAAAGGAAGGAGTAAACCAGCAATAGCAAAATCGGGCCCACTCACTGAGAACAGTAGAAACCAGCACCTTAATAGCCAGTATAATTCCTAGGTATAAATACCCCCCTTACCCTCCACCCTCTACCACCTTTCTTCCTTCACATAATAACTTCAATCACCACCCACCTCAATAACCCATAACCCATCACTCGCTACATCTTAAGGTACGTAACATTTTCTTACTTTATACACCATACATATACTCTCTACCCACTTTACACGTCCATCTTCGTACGCGCGGCTAAGAAACTCACACTCAGCACAACTTTCGGTATATTACCCGCTCCAGCTTAAAATACGTAACATTTTCTTTCTTATTTTACTACCTATACACTAAGTACACTCTTTATCACCTTACACTCTACCTTTATCTTCGTACGTATAACCGAGAAATTCACACCTAGCACAACCCGCAGCACATCACCCACTTTATTTCGAGGTATATAACATTTTCTTACTCTATACACCACTTACACATACTCTCTGCTTACTTTCCAAATTAACGACGCGTATAATAATAATACCTCCTCGCGGATAGGCCAAAACTACTATTACCGCTATTAAGTAGCCTATAAGTATACTAGCGGATTATATCGATAACGAGAAATATATTAACTTTTCCGTAGCCCTTAGCCTTTTATACTATAAAGTTTTGCTAAGTACGCTAATATAATTACTTATATAGCTATTCTAAAATCGGGATTGCCTAATAAAATTATGCTTATTAAGTATAATAACTTTATTAAGTAGTACCCGACGTAGTAAATTTTAATTAAGGATACTTAATACGGAAATACTCTAATATTAGTATTAAAAGATAAATAGCTAGATAATAGCCCTTATATAAACCGTTATAGTATCGGGAATAAAAAGTTCTTTAAATATTACCTCGCTATATAAGGCCATTTTAATAACGCGTACTTTAACTACGTATTAGTAGATTAAAAGATAAAGTATTCCTACTACGGAGTAGGCGGGGGGGCTGATGTAGGATCTGGTATATATATTACGGTATGGTTAGATAAAATGACTGATTTGTATAGTAGTTAAGTACGATACATCTATCCCCTCTAAGTTGAGTAAGACCTTAAGGTACTAGATGTTAAAAAATACTGGTACTAGTTTCGAGTAGGTAGTATTAGATTCTAGCGACGAGGAGGAAAATAGTAATACTGACGATGGTTTACTATAGTTTATTAATATAAGTTTGATTAAAATTAATAGCGGTATTTTAAACCCAAACTTATATAATAAACTAATTAATTAGAGGAATAAAGTTATAAATTATGTAAAGGATTTGAGAAACGTTGCGTATTAGGCCTTTTATTGGGTTAAGGGTTTGGATATAAAAATATAGCGTTAAAAAGAGCGTTTCGAAAACCTTTTACAAAAGAGAGGCAAGGGTAAGAGTAGGTATTAGTTTTTATATAGCGATATAGTATAGAGTTCAGAATTAGTAATTCTTAGACGCGTTTCTTAGGTTTATACTATTATAAGTTAGGATTACAAGTTTTAGTAAAATAACTAGGTAGTTAGGGGTAACAATAGCGATAATATACGTATACTATGCAATGGTTTTTATATTAGGAGTTTATAAAGGCGATAGCGGATTTGTACGCCTGTGACTTATAATGCTTTTTTATATTAGAAGTTTTTAATAATAATAGTAATTTTATACACCTGCTATTTTATTTATATAGATAAAATACAATACGTTTATAAAAATATAAGTTTATATAATTTAGGGATCCTTATTATATAATACCCTGCCTTTAAAAAATAATTAATATTATAGCAGCAGCTATTTATAACATTGTACCTTAGATCCCAATGACTATATTATACCTTGGGATTTTTATTATATTATATAATATCTGATTTCTTTAGGGAGCTTTTATATCTTTTATATATATATTTTAAAGATATTTTAAATATATACGGGAATTTATTCTAATTATATCCAAGTTTATATTTTATATAATTTCGAAACTTTAATATACGATTTATTAATTTTCTTTTATATAATATAATACGTATTATTCCTTTTATTATATAATATAGCGCCTATGGTTTTAGTTGAAGGGGCTGTGGTAAGGTGTTATTAGATTGTAAGAAAAGAACAATTAATTATATTATATATTTTAGTTGGAAGCTCTCTCGATTGTATTTTTGTGGCTGGTTTTTTATAAGGGTTTTTTAATTGAGTTTATAAGGATAAAAAAGCTTATTTGCTAAGAGGACCCTAAACCTTAAGACACCTTTATATTTACGCGGGATTGTACTAAATTAAATTGAACCTTTCTCCAGTACTACGTATTGTATAGTAAATTGAAAACGTACGTTTTGATCGCTAGAAACTGGCGATTTGATGTATGTTGGTTTTATTTATTTTGGTCAAGTGGCCGAATGTGTATTGTACTAATTGTACAGTAGGTTTAGACCTTTTACCCCTAATATTTTTTTACCCTTATATCTTAATAATTAGATATTGTATAGGAAATTTGAAGAGATAGAAGTTTTAGTTTTCTTCTTGCGATTCGAATGGTACCATTTTTATAACTGTATACCTTTGGGAACAAACTCGCGTCTACCCCCTGTACAGTAATTGAGTCTACCCCCTGTTTCCTAGAAAAAGTGGGGCAAAAGAAACTGAGTCTAGTAGACTGCCGCGTGGACTATAGTTAGTAAGATATAATAATTACTTTAATTATAGAAGTTGAGTTATTAGTATTAGTATAAGCTATTAAAGAGTTTCTTTTTATAAGCTGATTATTAGCTGAACTTATAGTATAATTAGATGATTACTATATTAAGATTTAGTGTGATAATAAGTAAATTATTTGGCTTGTTACGGCTGAAATAGCTACCTTATAAACTCGGCTACGGTACGTAGATATTTATAATTACTGGTTACGCTAAGAAGTGGCCAATAAAAAGATTATGGTCGAATATACGCCCTTTACTAGTATAATGGCAGACGGTCTGATTAAAGTACTTAACTATATATTATATCAAGCCTTTATTTAGCAACTGGGTTTGGCGTAGCTACTTTGAACGTATATGTTTAATAAAAAAAAAAAAAACCTTAAGTAGGAATCGAACCTACGGCTTTCCATCGGTAAGACCATTCCTCCGCTTGAGAGTAGAAGAATGGTTGTGCGTAATTCTGGAATATGTTACTACTATACTATAGAGATTTTTGGAATTGTTGAAAATACGGTGGCTAAATGTTAACTATAAAGGTCCAGATTTAACCCCCCTTTTTTAAAGGATGGAGGCTTAAATTTGAGGGGGTGTGTTAAAAGAGAAGGGGTCCCAACCACATTGTTAATAAGATAGGGGCTTGACCCCTAGGTCGAACCCTGGCACTATAGTCAGCTTGCGTGAGGATGCCTGGCACAGCCAGTAATCCAACCACTAAGCCACCAGGGCAGTGTAAGCTAGTGGCCAGGTGGATCATGCAAAGAGGTCTATAAAAGGAGGGTTTCTGGCACCGCTAGAAAGCTGACGAACAAGAAGAAATAAGACAATAGAACTAACACATAAAAAAAACACTGGATTCAAGGTGCCGTGCTTCTGACAAAATGAATATGCCTCATATTCATTTGAGAATACTAGGTAGGGCCCTTACCCCCTGTAAGATTAACTTATACCTACTGAGGGCCTTATAAAGAACCATCTCCCCTCCTGTGTCTCTGGTATTTGATTCTTTTCCTTTTTTCTACTTTAAGTAAGATAGTTTATATATAGCCTTCGGGTAACCTTTTAACCTTCGTGATCTCTGTGCAAAGCCTACTGTAGTCACCTTGTTACAGGGTATAGACTCCTGTATCTCTGCTTGTTACAGCAGGTTGGTCTGCTGATCTTAGCTTCCTTTGACCCCGTCCCAGGCAGTTATCGTATACCTAAAGCCTTCCACTGCGCCCGTTACAGGGGACTCACCCCCTGTAACCTCCTGTACTGGACCTCACTGAGACCAGTCAGGTCATACAAATTAATAAATATAGTAACTGATTTTTGCAAAAGGGAAAAACCCCCTGCGAGCGCCAACTACTTACAGCGGCTTTTATACGTGTGCTGACCTATTGCGTCACTGCTGCCCCCGGCGCTACGCAGACGCTGCGGCAGGGTTTCACCGGCGTGTCGCCTGGCCACATTACAGTACCGCATCAGCTTTCTTACGCGGCCGTTACGCGTCCGGTGTGACAGGTCCCAGCCCCCACACCGTCACAAGGCGCTTCATCGCTGGCTTTGCTATGACACAAAAAATGCACGGGCCAACTCAATTACCACCTTCGGTCGATTCTCATTAAACCCAGTAAATTGATATAACCCAACTGGGGGTTGACCGGACCGGTCCCTCTTGTGGGAGACGGACGGAAGCACGAACCAGTCTTCTTCCTCCAAATTCGGTCATCACAGGGTGTAATCAAAAAGTGGTTATCCTTTGCTTTCACTGCACTATACCAGGCTGAATTTCAACGGGCCATGCCACGCAGGCACAAGAGGCGTAGAATGACGTAAAGCAGGGAGGGCTAAGCCCGCTTGGGAAGTACGGCGGGTCCTTACCGCTCTATTGACACAGCCTCAACCAAAGTGCATCTCTTTGCACTGAAGCTGATCATTTCTAATCCATATAATTGGCCAACATAGGATCCACACTACCATGTGACAAAACCTTCCCCCGACCTGAAAGCAGCCCCTGAGGGTTGCGTTTGTGGCACGGGTATGACTAACATTGCGTTTGCAAGTCTTGCTGCCACTTCTTCATGATCTCGTCTGCTTCACAAGTGTTAGCCAGTGAAATATAAGTAACCCTTGATTTGTTTTATAAAAAAAATTCCAACCGCGCCTGCTGTCGACACCGGCAGGCAGAAGGAGCAACAAACATTTCCCTTCCTTCCCTCGAACTACGTAACGGCGGAGCTTGTCAGAACGTCAGCCATGCCTTTCGATCCTGGCGTTTCCTGGTTCGTCCCATTCCATGAATATGACCCGTTCACCGACAGCCGATGCATATATTTCACCCAGAAAGAGACTAGATGCCTGTGGCCTTGTAGCGACAACAAGCAAGCGATGCAGCTTCATGAGACTATTAAGAGCCTCCCAGCTGAGACAGTTGATGTTAGGTTAATTGAAGAGTACATCTTGTGCACTTGTTGCAAGTCGGGTCGGGCTCAACATCGACATCGCATAGAGGACGCTGAGCTTTTGATACCGCTAGCCGAGAGGTGGAAAGATGAGATCCGAACACGTACCGCTGGAGGCGAATCACGCTATGATCTCCGTTCCCACGATACCAACAACCGCACAAGTGCGATTTCGGTCCGGCCCAAAACCACTTCCCGGCCTCCACTATCTGAGTTCCGTACTCACATTGAAGAACCTGGTCCCGGAGACTCCGTTTCGCAGAAAATTCTCGATAAGCTAGTAGATCGAGACTTCGAATCTGGGTCAGTGTACATTTTCGACCGGACTTCTTCTCCGGGCTACGTCAAAATCGGGTGGACTGCAAGATCCATCTCGAGCCGTCTCGTCTCTTGGTCTGATTGCGGATATACACCGAACCTACTATTCAGCGTGCACCATATACCCCACGCACAGCGCGTCGAAACCCTCACGCACTTCGAGCTCATTAAGGAATGGCGCAAAGAGCGGAGGTGTAAAGCCGAGTGGTGTGGGAAGAGTCATCAAGAGTGGTTTGAGGTGAGCAAGGAAAGAGCGGAGCAGGTGCTGGGCGACTGGGCAGAATTTATGAAAGTGGCTGAGCCTTACGATTCAGAAGGGTTCTTGAACGACAGATGGAAGGATTTTGTGTTGGCAATGAAAAGTGGGGAGACGCTCACGGCTAAGAAATTGCTAGAGCAGTCTAAGCAATCGTTGGCCAAACACACAACGCTAAGGGTGAACTCGCTATTCAAAGCCAAACCCTTCCTCGGGATCGAACCGCTGCATGAAAATGTTACGGCAAAGAGAGCGCCGGCAGAGAAGAGCTTATCGCCTGCGCAAATCCTACCGCCTCCTTCACCACTCACCCGACCTGCAAACTCTCGAGAGGGAGAAATAGATCTAAGCCTGGAGATGAAGAGACTCTGCGTAACAGATATAATCACCAAGTCTAATAATAGCTCAGCGGTCTTCCCTTTGTCAGAATCCGACGCATTGAACTCCTCGGCCACACCCTCCCCTCCGACACTTCAAACCAAGCCGAAATCTAATCACCCAGCGCCGTTAATAAAGATCTCAGATGATCAGGCCGAAGCGATAGCAGTTGTTTCAATCACGCAGAGCCAACATAACGTTGAAGAGGATGTGCAGAAGGAGTCAAAGAGTGAGCTGCTCAAATGTGATGGGCAGGAATCTGAGAATGGGACTGTCACGACTGTAAAGGATGGATGGGACACAGAAGTGGCACTAACGGAAGCTTTTGCTGTATTAAAAGTCGCAGAATAGAGATAGGCCTCATCTCTGCGCTATAAGGGGTTTTGACCTCTTAAAGAGGGCATATTATGGAGACTTTGGGCGTTTATATTATAAATTTGCGAATTTGGTGGATAAGCATCATTTCACATCACTTCTGTTATTGTGCTCAATAGACAATGCTGGCCCCTTGAAATACCTGAAACCCGTTTACAAAAGAGGGTGTTCTACATATTGTATATACTTATGTTTGCATAACTAGGTACCTAGGCAGCTCTCACATACTGGCATAAAATTGCCGTTCTTGCGTGTAATACTCTACGTTTTTGCCGGCGCCTTTATCTAAAGCGTAGGGAAGAAGAATCGAAATTGTCGTCGTTAAGGTAATTTGCCGTGACATATGGCAGGGAAACCGTCCCGTTTTGGGGTTCTGGGGTCTTTTGCGAAGCTGGTGTTGTGACATCCTAGTCGACTTGCAAGATTTGAGCATAACCTTCCGTTGATGAGGGGACAGCATTGAGGCTCATCATGTGTGCAGTGTGCCAGAGTCAGTCGTTAAAAAGAGCTGAGAAGAAGAGCCGCAATACCAATTTAGAGATGTGATGTGTGATGTATGCGAAGGGTGAAGAATGACAGATGTATGTCTGGCCAAGAGAAACGAGACTGCCTGCCATGTCGTTCGCTAGGTATCTGTGTGGCATGGTTGCAGTTCTCACAATCATGAAACTCAATCAACCCCTCGCAACCCCTCGTCACGAACTGCGCCTCACTTATACATAAAAGGCCGCCGTTCCTTTCTCCTGCAGAGCTACTGGTAACTGTAAGAATTGGGGAAGGTTGGCCGTATTGCAGAAGCATTCTGGAAAGCCGCAAGTCAGCATACCCGGCTAGAGCAGAAGTATTTTGGCATGTTATAACATAGCCTGCCGAAAATGGAAAATGGAGCATTGAGTACCATCCTGTGGATGAAGTATAGGAACGGAAATTTCGTAATCCTCAGATTCCTCTTATTAAATAAGAGATTTAGTCCCCCAGTTTTGTCTTTACGGAACAGAAGACAAGGCGAGGTCAATCTACTGATGGCGCTGCTCCTGCCGCCAGTGGTTTATCTAGAGTCCGACGGTATAATCCAGACATTCCGACCATCAAAGGCGCAGCATGCACGCAGCTTGGGTCAAAGGGAGGTGGGAAGGAGATTAGTATGGCGGGAATTGAAGCACCTGTCTCTTGGAGTGCAGAAGTTATTGAGACCAGTTCGGGATGCACCTCGCGGGCTATTTCTCAGTCTGAACACGTTCTCTTCTTCATGGGCAGAGATGCTCACATCATTGACTCCAGGACTGCAATGGAGATATCTAGTCCACAACAAAATGTAACGTAAATAAGTTCCTACTGGCTGTTCTCCGGGTTTACTACGCCCTGCTATACCTAGTCGGCCTCGAAAAACCAAATAATATAGACAGGTATAAGTACGTTAGTTCCTGTTTAAAGGGGGCGCGTTGATAAGACCTTAAAGAAATATATTAAAGCTGTCGAAGCGAGGGTGGATGCTGAGGAAGTCAGCATTAGATATCGACTACTCACACTTTAAGATTGGAACTCCGGTACTGGTAGGATCTTATGGAGATGAACGGGCTGTGCACAAGGTTAACCCTATCCGGCGAGTTGACAGCCGCAGCGCACTATAGGGTCCCCAATACCGTCATCACACTTCCAGAATGCGACAAGGGTTTTATGTAGAGGCCGTATCTTTACGATAGGGGACACTGCTTGGCTATTTCGTGTCAGGGGGGGAAATTGTGGGAAAGATGGCTCATGGGACGCCAGCTTGTCGGTGTGAAATCATGCGAGTGGTTGTGATATATTGGCCTTTGGGCGAGTCCCATGAGCGTTCTTTCTTCCACCATCTCTCATCTCATTTAGATAGCGACTATTTACAACGCAACAGCCACTAAGCCAACTAGCCCGGCAGCAATCCCTCCTACTAGGGGAACTGTCCTAATTCCGCCAGCACCGCCAGACTTGGTAGAGGTGGTACCCGCCGGGTTCGCAGCAGTCGTAGTGGCCCCCGGCTTCGAACCTGCCGCCCCACCCGTACTCGCACCCGTAGCCACCGCAGTGCCCGTGCCGGTTCCCGTCGCGGAGCAGTAGACCGGTCCCTGCTCAGAAACGATGGAGGCGATTCCCGCCGTGGGGCAGATGTTGGCCATGCATGTCCTGAGTAGGTAAACGAAGTGTCAGACACATCTTGCTCATATTGAGGGAGCGACAAAGAAGAAAGAACGTACGACACCCAGCTGTTGAACCACTCGCACTCGCAGGATTGAACCGGGACTGGCTTGCAGTCCTTGCGATCCATGATGGCGGAGAAGTAGTGTTGCTCGCATGAGTGAACGGCTCTGTTTTTTTGCGGAGGATTTTGTCAGCTTTGTAAAACATCGGGGTGACGAGGTGAAGAGAACTCACTTGCTCGAAGCGGCAACGGTGGCGGCAGGGCACAGGGCGGAGTATGTCAAGTAAGGGTTCGAGGTTTGAGCGATTGCCACGCCGAAGGGCGCTGCGGCGGCGGTAGCTAAGATGGTGAGGGTTTTCATGTCGGCCAGCTTGGACTCGAACAGTTTAGAAGGTTGCGCAAATCAGCGAGTCTCGAAACTGTAACAAGAGCGAAGAAGGATAGGAGTCCGGAATGTCGGGTTCTGGGCGCCAAGCTCACCTTTTATCATCTTCATTCTTCGCCACCGCACTAACGACAAATTCCTCCATGCAAGCGAATCACCATTCGTGTCACTGCATGGCGTCGGAGTTAGCAGATTGGCGCCCGCTAGTAGTTCAGCCCCAACTGTGCTGTAAGAATTGGACATCGCTTGGCAGGCCTAAGGCAAGCTTTTCCAAGTTAGCACTGGCGTTATCCCCCCGCCTTCTCTCCCCCTCTGCGGCGTTGATCGTTTTGCGGGGGCTCATTGGCTTCACAAGGTCTTAGGTCTGTGATGGAAGACGCATTTTGGTCTAACAAGAATTTGATTGGCCTGTTGGGGGTCTGGACCATTTGGAGGTCCCGGCACTGAGCTCTGAGCGCAAGCTTCCCTCTTCCCCGCAACGCAAATGCCGGTATCCATATACATTTATAAATCTATACCGATGACCCGGCGGACGGGATACGACACGTAG
>Ga0247763_1001901_pt1 | contig 11259 bp, 8 predicted proteins | sample UWRJL141409B4_FD_179926 | JGI IMG/M metagenome (GOLD analysis project Ga0247763, IMG submission 179926) | Plant litter microbial communities from Arlington Agricultural Research Station in Wisconsin, United States - UWRJ-L141-409B-4 | ecosystem: Environmental > Terrestrial > Plant litter >...
CTGGCTTGGGCAGGACGATGTCTCTTCCGCAGAGACCGGGGGCGACTCCCTCGTACGAAGAGCGGAACAGCTACCGTCAAACGCCGTCGCGACGGCCTCGACCGTCGGATCTCGAGGCTGGCGGGTATTCACCCGGGATAGGCCAGCAACACCATCAACGTGGGCCTTCAGCATCTTCCTTTGCCGAAACAATACGGGCTCCTAATTCGAATACAGAGAGCGTCCCTTTATCACCCCCATCGGATCATGCGCGTTCACCCGATACGGGCTTCCAGCGGAAGAGGAGCCTTATTAGGCCCGAGAGGAATAGGATAGGAAAAGACCACCCGAACTACCACTACAGAAAGCACGCAGCGAACATGGCCACACTACCATCCTCGACCGGCAACGATCCAGTCCTTGAAGAGTTGGAGGGTACGACCGACATATCGGGATCAAGGGCCGACGATGTGGCTTCAGACATGACCCCTCCGCGCAGGAAGTCTACTAGAAAACACGGCACAGATGCCGAAAAACCGGACCGCTCGAGGCGACGAAGGTCAAGTGGAGCCAAGCATGGAAAGATCACCAAAGAATCGAGGGAGAAGCAGAAGCAGATCGAGGAGCAGCTGCGACCCCCCAGCCTGTGGAACATCTACTGTGCTGTTGTGACTTTTTGGTGTCCCGGGTTTGTCCTGCGATGCTTTGGGATGCCGACCAAGGCACAGCAACGAGCCTGGAGGGAGAAGATGGGTCTGCTCAGCATCATCTTGATCATCATGGGGGTTGTCGGTTTTCTCACCTTCGGGTTCACCCAGGTTGTCTGCGGGAGGCCAGCACTTCGCCTTCGTGTCAATGAGGTGACTGGAGGCTATATGATTTTCCACGGGTCGGCATATGACCTCTCGACCTCCCATCACCCAGCTGCAGAGGGCATTCCAAATCGTTTGGATCCCGCTACCGGCCAAAGTGTTGGCGCAAACGTTCTTTTCGATCTCCCGATCAAGCACGGTGGACAGGACGGAAGCTTCCTGTTCCAGAACGTTAATGGTAAATGTAAGGGTCTTATCCAACGGGCCCCGAACTCGGACGTGCCCACGGATTCCAGTGGAAATCTTGCTTGGTACTTCCCCTGCACTACCTTTAACCAGGACGGATCTTCGTCGCCGAACTTAACCATCCCGTTTTACCTCGGATATGCCTGCCACACCACCCAGGCGGCCAGAAACACATTCTATCTGGATCTCCGGGGCGCGGCTGATGTTTACTTCACTTGGGATGATATCAAGAACAACTCTCGCAACCTCGTTGTCTACTCCGGCAATGTTCTCGACCTTGACCTCCTTAACTGGTTTAACGATTCGCAAGTCACTTATCCTGACCGCTTCAAAGAGCTTAGGAACAAGAATTCACCCGCCAACCAGGCAATCCGTGGCCGCGATATCACCCGCGCCTTCCAGTCCTCTGGCGACAAGCAGATTGCCGAATGCTTCGAGGAGCTCATCAAAGTGGGAACGGTTGACACGGACACGGTTGGGTGCATTGCATCCAAAGTTGTGCTTTATGTTTCCCTTGCCTTGATTCTAAGCATTGTGCTCGCTAGATTCGTGTTGGCCGTGATGTTCCAATGGTTTATAAGCAAGACCTACGCCGCCGACAAAACATCTCAGACCTCAGATATGCGAAAACGCAATCGTCAAATTGAGGAATGGACTGAAGACATCTATCGGGCTCCGCCCCGGATCCCCGGCGACGTAGGGAGCAGCGTCAATGGTTCGGATCGCCACAGCAAACGCAGCAGCACCTTCCTGCCCACGACTTCCAGATTTTCTGCCGTATATGGCGCAGAGAGGGCTAGCCGCAAGTCGATGGTCCCTACGACCATGGCGAGTCAGAACGCCGCCGGTCAACTTCTCCATCCGAGCTACCGCGAGGGCAACGAGAGCCGAACGAGCTTCCTCAAGTCTGACCCATATGGAACTACCCCCAGTCCCACTGACGGTCCAGGCCCTGCAGGCTTCATCCACGAGAATGTGGTTCCTCAGCCGCCCGCCGAATGGACGCCATACGGTTTCCCACTGGCTCATGCTATTTGCTTGGTCACGGCTTACTCGGAGGGTGAGCTCGGTATCCGCACAACTCTGGACTCGATTGCCATGACGGACTATCATAACAGCCACAAGGTGATCCTCGTTATTTGCGACGGTATCATCAAAGGCAAGGGAGAGGCTCTTTCGACACCTGACATTGTACTTGGTATGATGAAGGAGCATACAATCGCCCCTCAAGATGTCCCAGCCTTCTCGTACGTGGCGGTCGCGAGCGGATCCAAGCGGCACAACATGGCCAAGGTATACTCCGGCTTCTACGATTATGGTGCCAAGTCCGCCATTCCGTTGGATAGACAGCAGCGGGTCCCGATGATGGTTGTTGTCAAGTGTGGCACTCCAGACGAGATCACCAAGTCCAAGCCTGGAAACCGTGGTAAACGCGACAGCCAGATCATTCTCATGTCCTTCCTCCAGAAGGTCATGTTTGACGAACGCATGACGGAGTTGGAGTACGAGATGTTCAACGGCTTATGGAAAGTCACTGGCATCTCACCTGACTTTTACGAAGTCGTGCTCATGGTCGACGCCGATACCAAGGTCTTCCCCGACAGTCTCACGCATATGATCTCGGCCATGGTCAAAGATCCCGATATCATGGGGCTCTGCGGTGAGACCAAAATTGCAAACAAGCGGGCTAGCTGGGTCTCTGCCATTCAGGTGTTTGAGTATTTTATCTCGCATCATCTCGCCAAGTCGTTCGAATCCGTCTTCGGTGGAGTCACCTGTCTTCCAGGCTGTTTCTGCATGTACCGCATCAAGGCTCCCAAGGGCGCCCAGAACTACTGGGTTCCTATCCTAGCCAACCCAGATGTGGTCGAACATTATTCTGAGAACGTCGTGGACACGCTACACAAGAAGAACCTGCTCCTGCTTGGTGAGGATCGTTACCTCTCGACGCTCATGCTTCGCACATTCCCCAAGCGCAAGCAGGTATTTGTGCCCCAGGCCGTCTGCAAGACCACAGTGCCAGATACATTCAGTGTGTTGCTCTCGCAGCGTCGTCGGTGGATCAACTCGACAATCCACAACCTCATGGAGTTGGTCCTTGTCAGGGATCTGTGCGGTACCTTTTGCTTCAGCATGCAGTTTATCGTCTTTATCGAACTGATTGGTACACTTGTGCTGCCAGCCGCTATTGCTTTCACATTTTATGTTGGTAGGTTCTTCGTCTGATGCTCTTGTGTGTATACTGTGGTTCCCGTCTAACTTTTTGATAGTCATTATTTCGATCATCAACTCGCCACCCCAGATCATTCCGCTCATCTTGCTTGGTCTCATTCTTGGTCTCCCAGCTGTCCTAATTGTGGTGACGGCCCACAGTTGGTCATATGTCTTGTGGATGTTTATCTACCTTCTCTCACTTCCTATTTGGAATCTCATTCTTCCCACATACGCTTTCTGGAAGTTTGATGACTTCTCATGGGGTGAGACGAGAAAGACGGCTGGCGAGAAGACCAAGAAGGCCGGTATCGAGTATGAGGGTGAATTCGACAGCAGTAAAATTACAATGAAGCGGTGGGCTGAGTTTGAGCGGGATCGTAGGGTACGGAACAATTACTGGGGTTCCCGGGAGAATGTCGCCAGTGGCAGCCAGGGCTGGAGCCAGCCACAAGGCCATGGGCCGTACGACGAGTATTATTCGGATGCATAATCTGACCGCTCACCGAGGGCGGTCAGGATATGTTTTTGATAGGGCATTGCGTTGCACGTTGGCGAGCAGCAGGCGAAGACTGAAATGTTTTATACCAATTCTTCCGACTGGCGGCCAGTTCAAGAGTTTCTCTTCTCGCCTTTCCTTTCCGAGTCGCCGTCTTTCTCTTTCTCGTGTTATTTTCTAGACTAATTTCGGTTCATGACATCTCCAGTTCGTAGAGATACGGTTCAGGGCATACGGTATGGCGCACGACCGGTATTGGAGGTCTCGGCTGACGGGCAGGCAAATGGCCGATGACCCTTTTTTTTTCTTACCTTGTAGATAAGTAGGTAGCATTAGGGCCGTCAAGTTGGCCAACCGTAATCTTTAACGCCTCTAGCAAATAAGCAATATCATCAATGCTCTCGGTAGTTTTGTGTCTGTCTGGTTCATACAGAAGCAGGAATGGTTCGCGAGAGGGGAAGGTATGGCATGGGATGGATCAGGATGGGACAGGATGGATGACGCCTCATCCGGATTCCGCATTCCCATCCTCCCGCCACACCCGTTTTGCAAGGCATCCTTTCCTTCTCGGCTCGACCAAACTGAGCCCGCTCGAGCCAGACCGACAGTCAGAGCCGACGACGCTATTTATTGCTGCTTTGCTCTGTGTAGCAATTCACTTGGGGGTAGGTGAAGAGGGGAAGGGAGGATGGGGATGCATGCTGCTGGTCTTTCTCCTTTGCCCCTGCTGTCTTGTTCGGGCTGTCTTTGGTGCGGCAAATGTGCATCCCACTTTTACCACACCACACCACGGCCGGCCATAGGAAAGTAGCTTTTGGTCTGTCTGCTTGTCTCCTTCCTTGGGGGCCGCAAACTCGGCAGTTGAGTTGCGCGAGCGCTCTTGCCCGCTCTGGAGTGGTTTGGTCTAGACTGACTAGACTACCTAGAACACACAACCTACCTAACTAGTCCCCAGGCTGGCTGCTTCCAGCTGACTTGTTTGCGTTGCTTTCTTTCTGTGGCTGCTGGTCTCCACATCCATCGCAAGCTCTTTTCGGCCCCCCTCCCCCCCTTTACCCTCCCCTTTTCAGATGTCGGTCCTCTTCCTTGCCCTTTTCGCGAAGAGGGCGAGGGCGTTTCGCGGCCCCTCTTTCCTTTTCGAAGGCTTGGTCTGCATCGGGGCTAGGCTTATTCTAATTGATTTGGACTGACCTTGGGCTGTGGCCATTGCCCAGTTTAGTTCGAATTGGCGCTTGTCACAAAGTAGTATCTCGTGATGTAGGTTACTAGGCTGGGGCTGTATGGCCATAGTCGTGGTAGTGAACACTGAGATGTTTGCGGGCGCTTCCTGGATATGCTTGCCTTGTGTGAGTCCCATCTCCAATGATCAGATGCAGTGATATGCCGAGCTGGGGGTCATTTGCACATCTTCTAGGTCGTTGGATTACCTTTCTAAACTAGGCACGCAGTGACTCCCACCACAACAGGGTAGCTAATACCGGGTGTCCCGATGTATCAAATACCCCAATCTTGGTGGTATGCAATTCATGACATTATACATCCTTCTCATTGGCCATTGCGTCGAGTGTGTCAGTGATGCGGGAGGACGGGCAGGGATAAGGATTGAGGGGGAGGATGGGAAGAGGGGGTGTGGATGTGGGGAAATTGTGAGCGTTGTGCAGTGCTGCGCGGTGCAGACATCAAAAAGTGATGGAAAGCAAAGTGGGTAGGCAAAAGCAGGGAGCAAGCGCTGGGTAGCGCCTCCATCGCATCATGTCGAAGCGGGAAAAAGACGTCGCCGAGTGGGAGGATGAATGGAGAGAACAATGTGGTCGCAGTGCATGGCATAGGCATAGGCATAGGCATGGGCATGGGTATCGCATGGGGCTGTTGGGAATGGTCGGGGACCTCTCAGTGGGCTCAACGCTACAAATATTGATAGGATACGACTTGCTAACCAAAACTTCCGGTCTTGAGACCGCCTGTGTTCAATCATCTGCCAGCACAATGGAAAAGCAGATTGCCTTCCATTGCCATACAGCCCCAGCTTAATTTTCAGTTGACAAGCTAAGATCTCCTTCCTTTTCCAAGTGTCCTGTCGACATATTCACAACTGGTGTGTCCTTGAGATACTGGCCAGGACAGGCAACAAGTCTCGTACTAACATTATACCAGGCTCTGAACCGGAACAGCGCCCATCAATGCGCACAGACGACCATGAATACAGAATCAGAAACTTTGGGCCCGCTGCCAGCAGCAGCTCATTTTTATTTTTATTTTGGGTATCATAGCCTGCTGGGTCTGCTGCTGCATTGCATTGCACTACGGAGTACACTAGGCTCTGTAAATTTTGCTCGACGTTTGTCGACCCGTTTAGGCGTTGGGGGCAGCTGCTGTTGACAAATTAGCTCTTCTCCCGAGCGATGTGATATATCAACTTTGATTTTTTGAGATGTCAGGGAAAAAAAAATCGAATGGAGAAGGCTGCTGCACTTCCGTCGGAAGAGGGGGTCGTAGCTGACTGAGTGACTGATAGAAAGTGACAGATACAAGTCAAAGTTCTCCGGACAAGGCCCGTATCGCGAGAAATTTTTTGCGAATACCTTGTCGCAAGGTGCGAAGAGGGCTGCACGTCGACGAGTTCGGCCTTGCGCACAAACCTGGCAGCAACCAAATCACCACGATCATGATGCCGTCGGACACTTGAGAGCTCATGGGGTCGGCGACCAGGCCTAGGTCATGCCGGGATTGGTGTGCAAGCAACCAACCACGGCGTCAATCATGGAATCGATGTGGCTGCCCAATGCAAACAGGCGCAGCTGGGTTTCGCTCCTCTCTCCCCCGCCTTCCCTTTCCCGAGATTTACCCTCGTCGGGTTTTAGTTACCTCGGTCGGTCAATTGCTTGCCGTATTAGAGTCGTGTCTTTCTGCTGTGTATTCTAGACCGGAATTGTGTGTCGTGGGACCGGGCAGCTGCGTGGGAGCCTCACCGCGATTCGTCGCGTTCAGTTCAAAGGTGTGAAGGTGCCCCCTCTTTTCACTTCCTCCGCCACCCCCGGTCAGCGTGGGAAAGTCTTAGGGGAGCAAGGGAAACAGGTGGGCGCACGTCCCGTTTCCCGCCCCGCGACATCCCACAGCCAAACCCCACTAAAAGAAGCGCTGCCAGGTCCTCCCGGCTTCTCAGCGTTCGCCGACCAGCAACATGGCCAGCGAAGCAACGGGAGACCAGCCATTTGATGTGAGGAGTTGCAGGACGCATGCTTGACCCTCCCGTGCCAGCCCAGTGCCTTCACTTTCAGCCCTTCCTCCATCCCACATCTGAACGCGCCGCTACGCCCGTTCGATTTGCGAGTCGTTAGGTTTGGAGTAGTGTCGCTCTGCTATCAGTGTCGGCCACAGCTTCGGACCCAACCCCGGCGTACCTCAGCTGGGAAAAAAAGGAACGAGAGAAAAGCTGCGCATGACCCGTGCCGACGCCACAGCTGCCGTGCTGTCTGGAGTGGACTCTGACGGCCGTTCGGGACTCGCCAGATTCGCCAAGGTCGGTCCTTGGGATTCGTGGATGGGAGAAAAAGAAACGACTGCCGCAGGGAAGCTCGGACAATCGAAGCTGGCGTGAAGACGCTCTGAAGCCTGACCGAGACACCCAGCGCACGACTGCTGCTGCTGGGGAGGGACATTTCCGAAAGGCGACGGAATAGTCCCCCCAGATGCGCCCCCATCCGCAGACTGGTTTCAACCCTTAAGACTGTTCGCCGCACGACCATGCGTCCTGGACACGTCCTGTCCTCCTCCTCCTCGCACTCCGCCCGGTCCCGTCCCCGCAGTCCCAATCCCGGCCCGGTGCAGCATGACCCTCTCGACTCGACCTCGTCCACCCCGTCCACCTCGTCCACCCAGTGCAACCACCACCACCAGGCAGCTTCCATTGGAACCGACGAGGGTGACGGGGACGCACTAATGCCACACATTGTCGAGCAAGAGGAGAACGAAGAAGACCTAGAAGCAGGAGGCGACGGAGAGGAAAAGGGCCAATACCATATCGAAGATAGCGTCACTACTAGCGCTGAGCACGGCCATCTCAGCGAAGCTGGCGAAAAGGAAGACGAGGAAGAGGACGACGACGGCGGCGACGACGACGACGACGAGAGTCTATGCTACGGGCATCCCTACCACCACCAACAACTCCACCACCAACACCAGGCCCTTAATCATTTCCTCTCGCAGCACGAACACGAACACGCACCAACGCAAAATCACACTCACGATACCGACAACGACGACGACGACGACACCAACAACAACGTGAGTGACGAGCACGACCACGGAACTCCTACACAGCCCCCACAACCCCCTTTCTTCAGCGACTTGGACGGGTACATTTCAGACGACCTCGACATGTCGGACGCAGACATGTCCTTGGCAACCTACTTGGACATTGCAACGATATTGACCAGCAATAACATGGACCTGGACGATGCCGGCAGCGAATTCGACTATGACTTTCATAGCCCCAATCCGCACCCCACCCCGCCTGGCTATGACCCCCCTAGCATGCCACCCGCTCCTCCCCCTGCTGCTGAGAACCCCTCTGTTCCTGCCACTACAACCCCTCTCCCCAGCGCACATATCCCACAACTAACACACATGACCTTCGCTGCGAGCACCTACTATATCCCGCCCACGGCTTTCACACAGTCGCACATGTTATCTGTGTCCCATATCACGTCACAGCTACAGCAGCTCGTGGCGGAAGCAGATCACTCGACAGGAAGCTGGTTCCCTGGGGGCGCTCACCCGATTCCCTTGTCCGGTGGTGGCCCAGGTACATTGGGGCCTGGAAACTATAATCTGGTCGATTTCCTACATAACTGGGCGCGTCAGAGCAGAGGCATATCGGGGTTACCTCGTGAGAGGGGCCGCTATCCTTGGCCTAGTAGGATCCACGAGTTGTCGTCCCGTCCACTCACGCACGTCCAGTATGCCGATCTCAACGGAGATCAATGCGACCTTCAGGGCCTCGATTGGGACGACCTTGGCGTCACTCGGAAGGAGGCCCGAGAACGGAGACTTCTTACCTACAATAATTACGTGAACCAACCGGGCACTGACAGGTGGGCTGTAAGTCCTCACCATCACAAGCTGATTTCGAGCATTCACTCACATACCATCCTAGCCAAACCTACCCGATGTATCAATACCTCGCAGCGAGAGCTACTTTAGATTTCGACGTACGGACATTCGGCATGATGTAAAGCTGTCGCATTTTCAACTTCGTAACATTTTGGCGGGTTCGTCGCGGACAAGCCACTTCTACCCAACACTCGGTGCCGTTCAGCAGTTCGACCCACTCTCAGGAATTACTCGTCCCATCATGAAATTACACCCAGGTGCCGGCGCCCAGGTATCAACGCTGGCCGCCGACTACAACGTGCTCATTGCTGGGTGTTTCAATGGCGAATATGTCGTCAAACGTTTGGACACGGAAGATCCCCCCGTGACGGGTTGCCACGACGGTACCATTAGTCACAATGCAAGCGGCATTACAAACCAGATCCAAATCCATACGTCACGAAATTCGTCTTCCTTGATGGCCGCATTCGCCTCCAACGACACCTACTTCCGCATGCTGGATATTGGCGCCCAGAAGTGGTTATCTCGTGAGAAATACGACTTCCCCCTGAACTGCTCGGCGCACTCTCCCGACAAACGCCTCCGTGTCATGGTTGGAGATGACCATCATGTGCTTATTACTGCTGCAGAGTCGTCGATCCCGGGGCGGCCCGAGGTTATCAAACGGCTTACTGGCCACCGAGATTTCGGCTTTGCCTGCGACTGGGCCGATGATGGCTGGACGGTAGCTACTGGTTTCCAGGATAAGTCGATTAAGATCTGGGATGCCCGCTGGTGGACCGACAGCTCTAATTTCCCGGCACCGGTCTGCACTCTGCGCGCCGAAATGGCAGGAGTGCGTAGCCTGCGGTTCTCGCCTATTGGTAGTGGCAAGCGCGTGCTAGTAGCTGCCGAGGAAGCCGACTTCGTCAACATTATCGATGCGCGGAGTTTTCGGTCGAAACAAACCATTGATATTTTTGGCGAGATCGGAGGCATCAACTTTACCAATGACGGGCAAGACTTGACCGTCTTGTGCTGTGACCCTGTCCGCGGGGGTTTATTGCAGCTGGAGAGATGCGGCCTCGGTCAGGAGGCGACGTGGAATGTGGATGACGAAATGGTTTCACCCAAAGATTACCTCTGGCGACGAGGTTCTTCGTTTGATTGGCAGCCTTCACAATTCACAGAATCCAGACGTATAAAGGAGAGAGCCACACGGAGACGGCGCAAAGCAGCGGCGCTAGATGCCATGGAGCCGTTCTGATTCGGAGCTTCTGTGAGGACCACAAAACTACATGGCAGCGGACATGGAGAGTAGCCCATGCATTATATCTGTAAAGTCCGCTAGTGTGTTCGCCCAGCCCAGGGAGCCCTTGGGTCCGATAGAGGTCTCGGTCTCAGCACTCTGGAATAGCTACCATCGTCGAGGCTGACCATTGGCACTTTGGGCACCTGCTGTACGGCGCCCAGCGGTATCCAGATGCCCTCGGCGGGGTGCGGCACGATAATTCGCTCCAGCGGCAACTGTGGTTGCCCGAACAACTCCGGCACGTGGCAGGCAAGGGTGGAGCGTCACGTTGCGGGGAAGCTGGAACAGGATGATCAAACCGGGATGCCAAACTGTAACCCATGGACAATGGGCAAGATGGCGGATCGTTCTGATGAGCCGGAGAGGAACGAACATAGGAAAAACGCATGGATTGGTTCTCAGCGGGCGTATATGATGGGCATTTCTTGGGGGCATTTCCAGGCACGCTGAATTCTTGATTACGATGGGTTTCTTTGCCCATTATTCTGCTGCCAGTGGCGTTTCTGGTCGTTCAGTCTTGGGATAGCGTTTTCTTACCCGACTGGGGTATTAGTTGGGCGTAGTTTCCTCTTTCTCTCCGGATAACTGATCAGGGTTATAAAACATGGAATCAGGTCTATATATCCCCCCCTCGTTTTCCTCATTGGTCTGTCTCATAACATATATAGGGTACAATACTGGGGATACAGCGAATACAACCTAGCTTTTGCTCCTTTGGGGGAAAAGGTTCCGATGCCACTAGATTGTTGCGCCATTGACGGTCTGATTTAACGTGAATGGAAGTCGTACTTGGGCGTCAACCCGGTATTACACATCTTCGATCGGTGACTTTTGTACGACGGGGGTAGTAGTGTACAGTGTAGTTACCTTAGGTAGTGTCACTTGGGACATGGGGTAATTCTGATGTGGTACTGCAGAGGACAAGGCTAGACGTGCCAGGTGTGTCACTGGACTGCCGCTGTGCAACGGGTTTGTGATTCGGGGGCGGTTACCTGAGCACGGAAGATACGGGGTCGTTCTGGAATCTGGAGGTGGTACGTTGCGGGTGTTACGCAGGGTGGACGACGACCTGTCTTGATTTTGCCCAGGAAAGGTTGGGCCTGCGGTGA